>ERZ836877.351-NODE-351-length-80568-cov-21.167998_pt1 | contig 80568 bp, 53 predicted proteins | sample MGYA00519469_ERZ836877 | MGnify/ENA primary metagenome ERZ836877 (study PRJEB31850, sample SAMEA3708809) | human gut metagenome | biome: human gut; feature: human-associated habitat; material: faeces | place: China | collected 2014 ...
GCATGCCGTAGGTGTCGTGGTATGCGCGCACGAAATGGTCGGACGACGCCTTCGAGGCAGAGTACGGGGAGTGAGGATTGTATTTCGTGGTCTCGAGGAAGAACTCCGTGCCGTAGGCCATGTCATCCTCGCTGGATGCCTTCGTGGTGAATGGAGCCGGGGTGCCTTCAGGATGCGTCAGCTCGAGGGCTCCGTAGACCTCGTCGGTCGAGATGTGGTAGAAGAGTTTCCCTTCATACTTCTCGGGGAGCGACTCCCAGTATTCCTTCGCTGCCTGGAGCAGGGCGAGTGTGCCCATCACGTTGGTGCGTGCGAATGTGAACGGATCCTTTATGGATCGGTCGACGTGACTCTCTGCGGCGAGGTGTATGATGCCTGTTATCTCATGCTCGCGGATTATGCGGCGCATCTCGTCGAGGTCGGCTATGTCGGCCTTGACGAAGGTATAGTTGGGTTTGTCCTCGATGTCCTTGAGGTTCGCGAGGTTACCGGCATACGTCAGTTTGTCGAGGTTGACAATATGGTAGTCGGGGTATTTGTTGACAAATAACCTCACGACATGTGAGCCGATGAATCCGGCTCCGCCGGTAATAAGTATGTTCTTTTTATAATTCATAATTCATAATGCATAATTCATAATCATTTCCTGAATGTGGATTTGACTATTGCGGTTAATAATCTGATTAATTCTCTACAATCATTAATTATAGAATCGAACTGGAATTTTGTAATATAATCCGATTCTCCTGTTAATTATGCATTATGCATCATGCATTATGCATTAGATTGAAGATGCATTTCTTGAGGGAGTCGGTCCAGTAGGGGACGGGGAGGCCGAATGTCTGCTTGAACTTGGTCTTGTCGAGGACGGAGTATGAGGGGCGGATGACCTTGGAGGGGAACTCGTCGGAGTGGCAGGGCTGGATGTCGCAGGCGGTGTTTCCGGCGTATTCCGCTATCATTTTCGTGAAGTCGAACCATGAGCAGACACCCTCGTTGGAGTAGTGGTAGATACCCTCGTTGCCATCCATCATGCGGTGTTCTATGATGTGGAAGAGCGCGTCTGCGAGATCCTGGGCGTAGGTCGGTGTGCCGGTCTGGTCAAAGACCACCTTCAGCTCCGGTTTGGTGGAGGTGAGGTTTAGCATCGTCTTGACGAAGTTCTTTCCGAACTCGGAATATAGCCATGCGGTGCGGAAGATGAGTGCCTTCACGCCGCTCTCCGCGATGGCCTGTTCGCCGTGGAGCTTTGTGAGGCCGTAGACGCCTGTCGGGGTGCCCTTCTGCTCCTCGCGGCAGGGGACGTTGTACGGTTCCTTGCCGAATACGTAGTCGGTGGAGATGTGGATGAGGGTTCCGCCGTTTGCCTTTACGGCCTCGGCGAGGTTGCGCACGGCTGTGGCGTTGAGGAGCTCGGCGAGACCGGCATTGTCCTCGGCGGCGTCGACGTTGGTGTATGCGGCACAGTTGACAATAACGTCAACGTGATTGTCGCTGACGGCCTTTCTGACGGCGTCGGCGTCGGTGATATCGAGGCGCTGTGTGCGGTCGTCTTCAGCGACATCGGTGAAGATGTATCTGTCGTTGGAGACTATGGCGGCATTGCGCAGGCAGTTGCCGAGCTGGCCGTTGGCTCCGGTTACAAGTATATTCATTCCGCGTAAAGATCTATGTTAATATCGAAAGGTGAATCGAAGTCCGCAAGGAGCGGATGGCTGGTATCTTTTTCGGAAAGGATGGCATGTGAGGAATCGATCTGCCAGTCGATGCCAAGTGTATCATCAGCAATCGAGATGCCACCGTCCACTTCGGGATGATAGTAATTATCACACTTGTATTGAAAAACAGCGACATCACTTAGGACTGCGAAACCGTGAGCGAAGCCACGGGGTACGAAAAACTGCCGGTGATTATCCTCGGAAAGCTCAACAGCTACATGGCGTCCATAGGTAGGAGAACCCTTGCGTATATCCACAGCCACATCCAGCACACGGCCCTTCACGCAACGTACAAGTTTGCTCTGGGTATATGGGGGACGTTGGAAATGTAGACCCCTCATGACTCCTTTCGACGACATCGATTCATTGTCCTGCACGAATTCGACAGGACGCACTTTCTCATCAAATTCCCTTTTTGAATAACTTTCGAAGAAGTAGCCTCGAGCATCCTTGAAAACGCGGGGCTCGATAATGACTACTCCTTCTATTTCAGTTTTGATTATGTTCATGTTTTTAAGTTTTTCCATTGTCCGTTTTCCGTTGTCGGTTTGTGTTTTCTGTTTTCAGTTGTTGGACAGGTCGGAAAAGACAGAGGAGTCAGACAGTTCGGACAACGAACAACGAGAAACGGGAAACTAATCTAAATTTCTGCAACCGGTGCGGTCTACTTCGTCGATGACTTTGAGGAGGTAGCGGCCGTAGTTGTTCTTGAGCATGGGCTGGGCGAGTTCGCGCATCTTCTCGCGGGTGATCCAGCCCTGTCGGTAGGCTATACCCTCGAGGCAGGCTATCTTGAGACCCTGACGTTTCTCAAGCACCTCGACATAGATCGAGGCTTCGGCGAGGGAGTCATGGGTGCCCGTGTCGAGCCATGCGAAACCGCGCGGGAGTGTCTGCACCTTCAGTTCGCCGTCTTTCAGGAATTCCTGGTTGACGGTTGTGATCTCCAGTTCGCCGCGTGCGGAGGGTTTGATGTTTGCGGCCACGTCGACCACCTTGTTGGGATAGAAGTAGAGGCCGACCACGGCGTAGTTGCTCTTGGGATGCTCCGGTTTCTCCTCGATCGATAGGCAGTTGCCCTCCTTGTCGAATTCGGCGACACCGTAGCGCTCGGGGTCGTCGACCCAGTATCCGAAGACGGTGGCTTTGCCGGCATGTTCGGCGGCATGGACGGCATCGCGGAGCACGCCGGAGAATCCGGCGCCGTGGAAGATGTTGTCACCCAATACGAGGCACGCGGAGTCATCGCCGATGAAGTCGCGACCGATGATGAAGGCCTGCGCCAGACCGTCGGGGGATGGTTGCTCGGCATAGGTGAAGTGTACCCCATAGTCGGAACCGTCGCCGAGGAGACGGCGGAATCCGGGGAGGTCGTGAGGCGTGGAGATGATGAGTATGTCGCGTATCCCGGCGAGCATGAGCGTCGATATGGGATAATACACCATCGGTTTGTCGAAGATGGGAAGCATCTGTTTGCTGACTCCTTTGGTGATGGGGTAAAGGCGCGTGCCGGAACCGCCGGCGAGAACTATTCCTTTCATAAAATTTAAAAATAAGGGTGATAGTGATGAAGGGTGGGTGCCAAGCTATTTGTAAGCGTCCAAGTATGTTGGGGTTAGATATTTGGTTGTCGTCAGTTTTCAGTTGTCAGCCACACGAGGCGCGCTGGTTTTTGCTGGTTTTACTGGTTTGGGGCTTAATTAGCCTCACGCGGAGGCGCAGAGGGCTCGCAGAGGAATATGGGGGCAGTTTATTACTAAAACTGTTTTTTGCTGGATTTTACTGGTTCGAGATTTAGCACCTCGTTGTTTGGCTAACCGACTAATGACTAACTGACTAAAGGAGGGTTAGCTGGAGGCTGTATAAGTTATAGGCCAGAGTTATGAGTGACGAGAGACATTTAGGTCATAGGTCAGAGTGGTGCGCTCTGCGCAAAGAGTGAAGGGTGAAGAGTGAAGATGTTTTCCATTTTCCGTTTTCCGCTGTCATTGGTCGCGGCCTGCCGCGACCGTACTGGGTTGTCAGTTGCGGATTTTGAGGAAGGTGAGGATGCGGTGGGTGTCGCCGGAGGTAAGGAGGCAGCGGGTGTGGGAGAGGGCGTGGGTGGTGCCGTGTACATAGGCGTCGGCGTGTTTGCGGTAGCCGGTGTCGCGGAGGATCTTTTCGATGGTCTTTTTACTGTCTTTGGTATGGAGCTCGACCAGGGGATCGGTGTGGGTTTCACCGGGATCGGTTGTCTCCTTGAAGCGGATGGTGTTGCCGTGAGAATCTGCAAAGACTGTATAACCTTCGGAGGAGGGGGACTCGGCAAGATGGTAGAACCTACATGTCTCGCGCATCTCATCGGTGGAGAGAGAGTTGGTGAGGAGGTTAGCGATGTAGACGGGGTTGACTTCGTGTTTTGTTTGGGCGGATGAAGGGAGGGAGATGGTAAGGAGGAGAAGGAGGGATAAAAGCAATTGGAGATGTTTCATTTATTTTCGGTTGTCAGTTTTGGGTTTTCGGGTGTCAGGGATTAGTCTCACGCGGAGGCGCAGAGGGCTCGCGGAGGAATATTGGGTCAGTTTATTACTAAAACTGGTTTTTACTGGTTTGGGATTAGTTACCGGTGTTTGACAGCTGTGCACGGCATACAGCGGCTGGGAAGCCGCAGTCCCAGAGCTTACGCAACTGTGCACCAGACTTTACACTTGGCTCTTTGTTCTATAGTTCTCCGGTCTAAAACCTACCGTACTCCGGCTCCATGGTCTAAAACCTACTGTTCTATGGTTCTATGGTTCTCTGGTCTAAAAACCTACCGTTCTATGGTTCTCTGGTCTAAAACCTACCATCCTCTGGTTCTATGGTCTAAAAACCTACCGTTCTATGGTTCTCTGGTCTAAAAACCTACCGTCCTATGGTTCTCTGGTCTAAAAACCCACCGTCCTATGGTTCTCTGGTCTAAAACCCACCGTCCTATGGTTCTCTGGTCTAAAAACCCACCGTTCTATGGTTCTCTGGTCTAAAACCTACCGTTCTATGGTTCTCTGGTCTAAAACCTACCGTCCTCTGGTTCTCTGGTCTAAAACCCACCGTCCTCTGGTTCTCTGGTCTAAAACCTACCGTTCCATAGTCTCCGGTCAAACAAACGCGTATTGGTCGTGGGCAATCAATGACTGGCGGAGATAACGGTTGGTGGCGGGATGGAGGAGGAGGGCACGGCGGAGAGCTGAACGATATGTGGTGAACGACTCGGGCGAGAGGTAGATGGAGGCGCTGGAGAGGAGACGGCCTGCGGCGGTCAGCGTACGGATGTCGGTGTCGGGAACGGGATCGAGGAATGCCCGGTGGTTGTCGAAAAGACGGCGTTTATACCGTTCCTGGTTCTTCGTCTCGAATACCCAGAGGTCGCTGTCGAGGAGTATGCCCACGCGCTCTATCCGGTCGTATCGCTCCATGCGTGCGGTGGAAGTGCCGTAAAGAAATTCCTTATGCCAGCGGTCTATGCATGTGCTGCGCCACTGGAGGGGACGCCCCACGAAGGAGCGGTTGCGGCGCCGTAGTTCACGCGACACCATGCGCAACAACAGATAGCGGTCTACGGTCTTGTCTCCACGGATATGTGCCTCGAAGGCATTGTGTATATATTTTCCAACCCAGTCCGGGTTGGCTGTGCGTCCATAGGCCACACGATGCACGGCGTCGAGGCAATCCACTGCCGTGAGGGCGTCGCCGGCAGTGAGGGAGTCGAGTCTTACGGCAACACTGTCGACCCACGACCCGGCGACGCGACGGAGCTCCGCGACCGCGAAATCGTCTGCGCCGGAATCGGCAAGCCGATCAGCTTCAGCCCCTATCAGGGAGGCGGAGCCTTCGATATCGTTTATGTCTTTCAGATCAAGAATCAAGAGTGAAGAGTCAAGAGTGAAGAGTGAAGAGTCAAGAGTGAAGAGGCGTGCGCGGAGCGCAAAGGGTGAAGGGTGAAGAGTCATGCGCGGAGCGCAAAGGGTGAAAAGTGAAGAGTGAAGGGTGAAGTCGGACTGGTCGGACAACGGACAACGGGAAACTCACTTCACTGCCTCGAGCTGGCGGGCGTCGACATCGACGCGCCATTCGTAGCCGTAGTCGGTGGAGAGGAGCACGCGGAAGATGGCTGTGCCGCAACCGTCGGCCAGGACCTCCTCCACGAGTCCCTCCCGATTGCCGTAGCCGGCCATCACGACGATCACCGGTTCACCGGGTTTCGGAGTGATAGAGCCAACGGGCTGCACCTCAATGTCGGGCGTGAAGACGCCCACGGCAGCCTGGAAGCGCTTCATGTCGCTCTGGGAGATGACGGCGTAAGGAGCTCCCGGACTGTTGGAAAGCCGGTAGCACCACGCCTTGTCGCCTATGGCGTGGAACATCGGGAGAACACTTTCGGGACGGGTGCGGAAAAAAGCGGTACGCGAGATGAATGGCTGGTCTTCCACCACCGTACGCTTCCCCACCCTTTTCCTGATGGTCTCGCAGGGATAGAAGAGCTCGGGCGCCGGATGCACATTCTCCGCTATCTCGCGGCGGAGTTCGTCGAACGCCACGCCGCGGCGCATGTGCATGGCAAACCACCGGGGCATCTCATGCACGAGCAGAGAATTGACGGCCCGCATCCACATCGTGCGGTGCTCAGCCACATCATCAGCGGCCACGCAGAAGTCGGGGACCGCATAAGGAGCGCTCCCGCCCGCGCACCACAAGGCCTCGGATGCCGTAGCTCCGCAACGCATGGCACAGGCCACCCATACCGACCTGACAAGAGCATCCGGATCGGCTTCGGCCGGCATCGCGACATGGCGGCCGAAAAGACGGAGCAATCCTTCGGCCACTACCGCGCGGATCTGCGCCGGAGTGCGGTATGACTGGCGGAGATCGAACACGAAATCGCGGCGCGGAGCCATGTTGCTGTCGATGATGGAGCGTGCGGCGTCGTCGAAACGGGACGCATCCTTTTTCCTGAGCATCGCCACCTCAGCCAGAGGCATGACGCCGCTGAGCAGGGAAAGGAGGAATATATCAAGGAATGTATCCCGACCTACGGGGCGCTTCATCCCCTCCCTGAGAATGGAAAGGACAGCGTGGAAGGTCGGCTGCGCCATCAGCGGGGGTAGAGCGGAAGCCGATGATTCAAGACTACGCGCGATACGCCTGGGAGCATCGTCCGGGGGAATCATCCCCTTCCCGGAAGCCCCTTTCAGCAGGCTGTTGAGTATATTAAGGTGTCTTACGACTGTGGTGCGCGACAATCCGCGGCGAAGCAGTTCGGCAGCCCAGTCGGCCACCATCGCCTCGTCAAGGTCATGCAACTGCAGGCTATGGCCTGCGAGGAAACAGTCGAGCTCGGAAAGAGTGCGCTTATATTTCAGCGCCGACTCCGCACCGAGGCCCGCAAGCCTTGATTGGAAAAATCCGAAGAATTCGCTGTTGGTATGTCGCTTTGCGTCAACCAATTGAAGAAATCTAAATTTTTACCTTTCCCGAAAACCCCGACAATTCCTCTCTTCCCCCTGCCGAAGGAGCGACTGCTCCATATGACAGAGGTGTTTTAAAAGATTTTTCAGCGACGGCGTTCAAGCCGGAAAAGATATCATGGGGTGACTGCAAGGTCACAATCTCTTATTTAGAGATGATTAAACTGCCGCAAAATTACTAAAAATACCAATAATCACCAAATTCACGGCCTCATTTTAATCCGTAATCAGATATTTTAGCAATATTTGTTTAGCTAATATAAGGGGCGTAATCATATAATGAACTGCAAACCACAGAGATATATCTGAATGTCATCTCTAAATAAGAGATATTGATGATTTCAAAACATTTTGGCCTCAGAACAGCTTGGTTCTGAGGCCAAAATGTTTTTATAAGGCACTAAATGTTTAGCAAAACCGTCCGCAGGGTCTCAATCATTTGTTGTGAGCCGAAAAATCGTCGGTTTTTAAGTTCGTTTGATATATGTATAGGGTAAGCTGCCGCAATCAGGAAGCGACATTTATTAATAAACCTGTTTTTTTATCGATTTTGCTTCCGTCTCTATATCTCTTGTCAACTGTGTACCTACAGCAAAACCCAAAAACGGACAACGGGAAACTACATATATTAACATCCCGGCGCCCCTTTGGTGAAGATTGCTTAAATCATTGTGACAAATACAATAATAGCCCACCCTTTAAGGTTAGTAATTCGGTCGCGCGGACGTATAGTGTTAAGGGGCGCATCAGGCATCTGATCCCGACACCCCCCACCCCCAATCCGGCCACAGAAACAAACCCTGATCCCGACCCATAAATACAGACACGCAACAATGCACACCAATCCCCCACTCCCCGCCCCGGCAACCCGCAGCGCAAAATGATTCCGGCCTCTCCGACCGATATTATTTTATCCCATTCTTGACTTGAGTAAACGATTGTTTGGAATTACTCCGGAATCGATTTAAATTCGCTGCCGAATTCAAATAAGAAATACGGCGCCACCTGAAAACGGCCCGTCGATATAGCTCAGGTAAGAATAAAAGGTAGAAAAGAAAGACTCTGCAGGCACTAAATCAAGAGGTAGAAAGGATTGTTATTAAGTTCCCATTATTAAAAAAGCAGACACCCCAACAACCAACCTGAAATGAAGAAGACATCCCGGTCAACCCTCCGACTCCTCCGCTCCTCCGTAGCGGCCTTATCGGCAATCGCCATCGCCACATCGTGCGGCACCGCCAAAACCGACGCCGACCCGGCAAAGCCCGGCTTCGTCACCGTGAAAGACGGACAATTCTATCTCGACGACTCTGTCTACAACTTCGTAGGCACCAACTTCTGGTATGGCGCCATACTCGGAAGCGAAGGACGGGGAGGCGACCGCACGCGGCTCCTGGCCGAACTCGACAGCCTCCACGCTATGGGCCTCGACAACCTCCGCATACTCGCCGGTGGAGACGGCAACGTAAGCCTCCCCACCCATATCGAACCCACACTCCAGACCGCGCCCGGCGTCTACAACGACACCATTCTCGCAGGCCTCGACTTCCTGATATCCGAGATGGAGAAAAGAGGCATGAAAGCAGTGGTATACCTCAACAATGCCTGGGAATGGAGCGGCGGCTACGGACAATATCTCGAATGGGCCGGCGAGGGGAAATGCCCTCTTCCAAGCGTAGACGGCTACGAGGCATACATGAATTTCGTCAGCCGATTCCCACGCTCGCAGAAAGCCCGCGAGCTCGCGATAAGCCATGCCCGCAATATCGTGGGGCGCACCAACCGCTACACAGGCCTCCCCTACTCCGAATCTCCGGCCATCATGTCGTGGCAGATCGCCAACGAGCCGCGTGCGTTCAGCCAGGAGGGGAAGGAGGAATTCGCCGCATGGATAGAGGCCACCGCCAAAGCCATAAAGGAGGTGGATCCCAACCATCTTGTCAGCACCGGCAGCGAGGGACGCCATGGCTGCGAGCAGGACATTGAGCTCTGGAAGAAGATACACTCCTATCCCGAGGTTGACTACGCCAACATACACATGTGGCCTTACAACTGGAGCTGGGTGAGCAAGGAGACACTCCGCGACAGTCTCGAGTCGGCGAAACGCCACACCGCCGACTACATCTCCGACCACCTCACGGCGATAGCCCCCGCAGGCAAACCCGTGGTGATCGAGGAATTCGGCTTCCCCCGCGACAATATGGCGATAGAGAAGGGCACTCCCGTCACCGCCCGCGACGAATATTATTCCTACGTGATCGATTTCGTGGGCAACGGACCGGGCAAAGTGGCCGGAATCAACTTCTGGGGATGGGGAGGGCTCGCCGAACCGACCCACCGCAGCTGGCTTCCCGGCGACCAATACACCGGCGACCCTGCCCAGGAAGACCAGGGCCTGAACTCCGTGTTCGCCTCCGACTCCACCACTGTCAGCCTCCTGCGCGAGCGCGCCGCGGCATTAAAAAATGCAAAATGACCCTCTTTGATCAATCACGACAATTTCAAGATAAAATAGTATTACAACATATCGCGAACAAGCACTAATTTTGCACCGTCAAACTCGAGAGAACCTTAAGTCATCACAACCTTGGGATCTATCGGAAACGGAACCTTAAAAGTGTAGCAACCACACTTGTAGACGTATTGACAAACCAAATCAGCGAGACCCTGTCCGAGGCCCCGCCATCGGCTTACGGTCCTGACATAAGAATACAAATTCATCAATCTATACCCAATTAAAGTATGAAACGTAAATTTTTCGACCTCCGTGGTCTGATCACGGCATGCCTGATGTGCTTCGCGCTCGCCGCCGCTGCCCAGACCACCATCACCGGAACGGTGCTCGACGAGACGGGGGAACCCCTCATCGGAGCCACAGTCCAGGAGAAGGGCAACACCATGAACGGTACGGCCACAGATCTCGACGGACGATTCACACTCAAGGTGAAGTCCGACAAGTCGACGCTCCTGATCTCCTACGTCGGCATGGACTCCATGGAGTTCCCCCTCAAAGGGCAGACCGACGTGACCATTACCATGAAAGAGAACTCCGAGCTTCTCAACGAAGTGGTAGTTGTGGGCTACGGCACACAGAAGAAATCAGACATCACCGGATCGGTGGCGTCAATCTCCGAGAAACAGATGAAGCAGACCATCGTGACGAATGCCGACCAGATGCTCCAGGGCAAGGTGGCCGGTGTGCAGGTGACACAGAACTCGGGAGCCCCCGGCGGCGCCACTTCCGTGCGCATCCGCGGCGCGAGCTCGCTCAACTCCTCCAACGAGCCTCTCTACGTGATCGACGGAGTGCCCATGAGCGGCACCAACTCCGTGCAGGGCTTCGACTGGATGGGCGGATCCAACGGACAGACCACTGTCAATCCCCTCGCGGCGATAGCCCCCTCCGACATAGTCAGCATCGACGTGCTCAAAGACGCGTCGGCGTGCGCGATCTACGGTGCGGCCGGCGCCAACGGTGTCGTGCTCGTGACCACACGCCGCGGATCGGCCGGACATACCAACGTGACATACGACGGATATGTGGCCTGGCAGCAGGTGGCAAAGCGCCTCGACATGATGGATCTCCGCGAATATGCCGTCTATCAGCAGTCGCTCCTCAACGAGGGCGTGCTCAGCAAGAACAACTTCGACGAGACTTTCAGCGACATATCCCTTCTCGGCCGCGGCACTGACTGGCAGGACGAGATCTTCCGCACGGCATTCATGCAGAACCACCAGGTGAGCGTGAACGGCGGCAACGATAAGACCGTCTACGCCATGAGCGCCGGATGGATGAAGCAGGACGGCACTATCATCGGGTCAGACTTCACCCGATTCAACTCCCGCTTCAACCTCGACAACAACCTCACCAACTGGCTCAAGATCGGAGGCGCCCTCGCCTACACCCGCACCGACGAGACCATCACACGCAACGACGGCTCCGACGGCGTCATCATGCAGGCCATGACCATGCAGCCCCAGGTCCCCGTGCGCGACTTCGAGGGCAACTGGGCAGGACCGAACACCGTCAACGGCGCGTCTACCTGGAACCCCGTGGCTCTCGCGCTGATGACCAACAACACCCTGCTCCGCCAGAAGATCAACGGCAACTTCTACGTAAGCGCCGACTTCCTGAAGCATTTCACTTTCCGCGCCGAATATGCCTTCGACGCCTCGCAGAACCAGAACAAGTCGTTCATTCCCCGCTACAAGTTCGGACTCGTATCAAACGACATAAACCAGATGATGCAGCGTGAGGACCACAACTGGTTCTGGATGCAGAAAGACTACATCACCTACCACCAGACCTTCGCCGACAAGCACGACGTCACCGCAATGGTCGGCTTCGAGGTGTCGAAAGGAAGCTGGAACGGCACGATGATAATCAAGAACAATTTCAGCAGCGACAACATCCACATAATGGGTGAGGACGGCGACTTCGTCAAGAATCAGGGATGGGCCGACGCAAACTCCTCGGCTTCCTACTTCGGACGCGTCAACTATGCCTTCGACAACCGCTACCTCCTGACGGCAACCCTGCGCCGAGACGGTTCCAGCAAGTTCGGCGCCAACAACAAGTGGGGCACATTCCCCTCCGTGGCTCTCGCCTGGCGACTCGTGCAGGAGAAATGGCTCCAGGACGTCAACTGGATCTCCAACCTCAAGCTCCGTCTCGGCTACGGAAAGGTGGGCAACTCCAATATCTCCACCTATCTCTACGGCTCGGCCCTGCAGACAATCGTCACACCGATGGGCACAGCCTATATCCCCGCCAACCTCTCCAACCCCAACCTGAAGTGGGAGGCATCGGAGCAGTGGAACGTAGGTCTCGACTTCGCCGCCTTCAGCAACCGCCTCGAAGTGACCGTCGACGCCTACCACAAGCAGACGCAGGACCTTCTCATGCAGACCTTCGTGCCATCTCACATAGGCTCCAACTCCTGGGGAGAGATCAACACCCCCTGGGCAAATATCGGCAAGACACGCAACATAGGCGTCGACCTGCAGATCAACGCGCGCCCCGTCGTGACGAAAGACTTCCTCTGGAATTCCTCGCTCTCACTCTCCCACAACCGCAACAAGATCGTGGCCCTCAACGACGACTCGCAGAGAATCTACGGCAACGTCGACTGGTATTCCCAGTTCCAGACCGTCACCATGTTCGCCGTCGGCCAGCCCATGGGCGTATTCTACGGATATGAGACCGAAGGCCTCTTCAAGAACCAGGCCGACATCGTGGGACATGCCACCCAGACCGGAGGCAACGTGCCCTACGCCAACAAGATCGACAAGACTTCAGGCGCATGGATCGGCGACCTCAAGTTCAAAGACCAGAACGGCGACGGCGTCATCAACGAGGCCGACCAGAAAGTGATCGGCGATCCCAACCCCGACTTCACCTTCGGCTTCACCAACACCTTCTCCTGGAAGAACTTCGAACTCAACGTCGGCCTTACAGGCCAGGTAGGCGGCGACATCCTCAACTGGGCGCGCTACCGCACCGAGGGCCTCAACTCAATCTGGGACAACCAGGCCGTGAGCGTCCTGCACCGCGCCCAGACCCAGAAGATCGACCCCGACGGATCCGACCATATCTCCAACCTCGAGCTCGCTCCCGGCCACAACGGCATACCCCGCTTCTCCAACCTCGACTCCAACGGCAACAACCGCATGAGCGACCGCTGGCTCGAAGACGCAAGCTACCTCAGGATCCAGAACATCGCCTTGAGCTACAACCTTCCCGAGACATGGGCGAAGAAGGTGTTCCTCCAGAACGCAAGGATATATTTCAACGTCCAGAACGTCTACACATTCACCAAATATAGCGGATATGATCCCGAGATCGGCGCGTTCAACCAGAGCTCGCTCCTCCAGAACATCGACCGCGGACGTTACCCGACCCCGCGCACCTATACCGTAGGCCTAAATCTCACATTCTAATCCCTCACCCCCTACATAGACAGTAAGAAATGAAAAATATAATAAAGACATCGGCCGCGGCCCTGCTCCTCGGAAGCTCGCTCGTATCCTGCAACGACTTCCTGACGATCGATCCCGCCGACAAACCCGTGCTCGAGACTTTCTACAACACTCCCGAGGCACTGAGGTCAACCACCATGGCGCTCTACGCTTCCAAGACCTGGAGCAACTTCCACATGAACTTCCAGTGGAAGATGGACATGATCAACGGCGACATGTTCTACACCTACGGCGACGAGGGTCAGTGGTATTTCGGCACCTACACCGCCGTCAATCCCTACCTCAACGAGGGCTGGAAAGGGCTCTACAACGTGATCCTCGATGCCAACAGCATAATCCACGACATAATCCCCGTATGCAACGGCACCATCACCCAGGCCGACAAAGACCAGGCCATCGGCGAGGCGCGCGCCTTCCGCGGATACTGCCACTACATGCTTGCTGAGGTATGGCATGACGTGCCTGTGATCGAAAACAACTCTGAGATGATATCCGCAGGCATTCTCGACGTGCCCCGCAACACCCAGGCCAGCGTCTACCGCTTCGCCATGGAAGACCTTGACGCCGCGGTGGAGCTCCTCCCCGAGAACACCGGCGACTCCTATCGTCTCAACAAGCGCAAGGCCCGCGCACTCCGCGCGAAGCTTGCCGTGACGATGGCCGCGCACACCGACTACGGCTATGACCGCGACGCGCTCTACGCCAAGGCTGCCGCCGACGCCCTCGACGTGATCGAGAACACTCAGGCGCTTACCGACATCGACTTCGCAACCCTCTTCGACGTGGAGAGCAACAACGGTCCTGAGTCGATACTCGCCATACAGTGCGGAGTGCTCGGCTACAGCTACGGCAACGCCCGCAACACCGCCTGGAGCCGCTCCAGCGTGATTGCCGACCAGACATGGGGTGCCGGCAAGGGCCCCACGATCTCCCTGCAGAAGATGTATGAGCGCAACGACCGCCGCCGCATGTGGACCTACATGACCAACGGCGACTACTATCCGATGCTCAACCGTGCCGGAGGAGGCTACACCTACCAGTATGTGAGCCGCGACAACGGCGACGTGCTCGAAGACAAGAACGAGATGCTCGCCCACATCAAGAAATATATCATCGGCAAGGGCGCCGACTGCGACGGCAACGTCGGAATCAACCAGGACGCCGCCAACAATATCTATCTGATGCGTCTCGCCGATGTCTATCTCACCTACGTGGAGGCCAAGATGGCGACAGCCTCGGAGACGTCAGACGGTCTGGCCATGAAATACTACAATATGGTGCGCCAGCGTGCCGGGGTGAGCGAGGCATCGTCGCTGACCTATGAGGAGCTCCTCAAGGAGCGCCGCCGCGAATTCGCCTTCGAGAGCCAGACATGGTTCGACACCCAGCGCTACCGCTACCGTGCGGGCGACGAGGCTGCACTGAGATTCATCAACGGCGGCTACGGCACCGGCATCAACCGCGCGGCCATGTATGTGCCTGACTACAACAAATACCCCAACATCGACGCCTCAAACGAGAATAACCTCGACATCTATCTGATTGTCGACCACGTGGCCGACGGCGCGCAGTATGATCCCATCAACATTAGCGCCGACGCTTTCATAGCCCCGATCCCCGCGGCTGTGTCTTCCAGCTCACCTGCCCTGCAGGGCGACCCCGTAGATTACTACGGAGGCGGTTCCGGCAGCGGAGAAAGCAATGGCGAATAATATTCACTCACCATCAATCCACCGACAAAATGAAGAATAATATCAGATATACATTGGCGGCGATCGCGGGAATCATGGCCGCCGGAGTTCTCTCCTCATGCGAGGAGACCTACGCGGAGAAAGACAAGGGCGCGACCCCCGAAATCAAATACGCCCGCACATGCAACATCGAGCAGGCCGACTCGCTGGTGACCAGTGCGTCGCTCGGCGCCCATCTGTGCTTCGTGGGCAACAACCTGGGCGACGTGCAGCAGGTGTGGTTCAACGACCAGAAAGCCAAGCTCAACCCCACGATGGTGACAAGCAATACGATCATCGTTGATATTCCTAACGTGATCCCCGGCGAGGTAACCAACATGGCGCGCTTCATAACATCGACCGGAAAGGAGACTCAGTTCCCCTTCGAGGTCTCTGTGCCGGCTCCGAGAATCGAGAGCATGAGCTGCGAATATGCACATGCCGGCGATGTCGTGACAATCGACGGCGCATACTTCGCCGATGATCCCAACGTGCCTCTTACCGTCAGCTTCGGCGACATCCCCGCAAGGATAAGGAGCATCAGCCAGGAGCGTCTCTCCGTGGAGGTTCCTGAAGGCGCCGTGGAGGCTCCTATAGTTGTGACCTCCATCTATGGCGAGGGAAAGAGCACCTTCAAATATATGGATACCACAGGCATGCTCTTCGACTTCGACGGCATCACCGGCCTCGGCACCACGCAGAGCTGGCACGCGCGTCCCGTGATAGCCGACGAGACCTCCATCTCCGGCAACTACACCACACTCGGCGACGGAAATGCCACCATGTCGGCCGCGGGCGGATGGGATGACAACAATTTCTCGTTTGAGTACTGGCCCGGAAGCTGGAACACACCGACTGACTATCCCTCGCGTGTGGGCGAACGACTCTTCGATGTTGCCGACTTCTCTGACTTCAACAACAAGAGCCTTAAATTCGAGCTCTGCATCCCCTCCGACAAGGCCTGGCAGGCTGGCGCGATGCAGATCATCTTCGCCGGCACCGATCGTGTGTCGTATGGCAACGCCGGCACCGACATCTTCGGCAACACAGTCGTAGGTCCCAACAACGATTACGTCAATTCAGGATGGGCCCGCGGTCTCTGGACACCCTGGACCGCCTCCACCCCCTACCATACCGACGGAAAATGGATCACGGTCTCCCTGCCCATAAAGGATTTCGTATACCAGAGCAATGGCTCCGGAGCCGACTCCTTCCTGAGTTCTCCCGAAGACTTCGCGAGTCTCCGCATATTCCTCCTCGATGGCGGCCAGACCGGCGTTGACTGCACTCCACTCCTCAAGATCGACAATATCCGAGTAGTGAAAAACTGATAGTTGAAAGTTAAAAGTTGAGAGTTGAAAGTTTAGTGTTGAGAGTCGAAAGTCGAAAGTTGAGAGTTGAGAGTTGATAGTTGATAGTTGAGAGTTGATAGTCGAGAGTTGATAGTCGAAAATTAAGTCTCGTTAGGTTAAACCCTCAACCCTAAACTCTAAACCCTCAACCCTAAACCTTAAACCCTCAACTCTAAACCCTCAACTCTAAACCCTCAACCCTAAACTCTAAACCCAAAACCAAAAACCTTAAGAAAAAAGATATGAACAAGATATTAAAGCTGACAGGCGCGATGGCGCTCGGGCTCGCGGTCATGCTCCCGGCAGTACTCACGTCGTGCGGCAAAGAGGAATACGACACCAACCAATATAAAGGAGGCGTGAATCTCAACGTCTGGGGCCCCCGTCCTGTGGCCCGTGGCGGAGAACTCCGCTTCCTCGGCTCCGGAATGGATCAGATCACCTCTATTTCTATCCCAGGATCAGGCGAAGTGACCGACATTAAGGTTATAGCTGCCGATGAGATCCGCATAACCGTCCCTCAGGACGCCGAGCCCGGCAAGGTGGTGCTCCACCACGCTGGCGGCGACATCACCTCGCTCACCCAGCTTTCATTCACCGAGCCAATATCGCTCGAGAGCATGACCCCTTCCCCCGTGAAACCGGGCCGGACACTCACTCTGAAAGGGGACTACCTCAACCTCATCTCCGAAGTGATCCTCCCGGAGGATGTGGTGATATCGGATGATGACTTCCTCACCCACGAGCGTGCGGAGATATCATTCACCGTACCCGAGGAGGCCAAAAGTGGTCAGATCATCATCAGCGATGGCGGAGAGCCTCTCCCCAACTGGATCTACTCCGAGGAGGAGCTCATCGTTGTGCTACCCTCTGTGGAGAAGGTAGCCGACATGACGGGAGTGAAACCCGGTGAGACTGTCACCTTCACCATCAGCGACATCGACCTCGTGAAGAGCGTCGAGATGCCCGGAGGCGAGTCTGTGGATTTCGTTGTCGAAGGTGACAAGCTCTCCTTCGTATTCCCGGAGAACGTGAGCGACGGCACAGTGACCGTCATACCTGCCTCCGGTGTGAAAGTGGCGATCGCAACTATAGGTGTGGCTCTCCCCGCGGAGGTTGTGGCCGATCCTGCCACAGGCATCTGGAGCGGCGACGAAATCCGTTTCAAAGGTGTCAATATGGAGCTCGTCACCAATATCACCTTCCCCGGAGTCGATGAGGCTGTCAAACCGTCGGCTAAATCATCCACCGAGGTTACAGTCACCGTGCCTGAGGGCGCGCAGAGCGGCAAGGCAGTGCTCCACACGGCTTCCGGAGGCGCCGTGGAAGTTGAGATCTCCACTCTCAAACCCGAGACCGTGTCCTACAATCCCGATCCCGCATCTCTCGCCTCTGTCGTGAGGGTATCCGGCAGGAATCTTCAGCACGTGGCATCCGTCACATTCGGTGGCACGGCTACTGTGGAGGTGAAGAATCCTCAGGCAAACGGCTTCGACATCGAGATACCGGCCACACTCCCTGAAGGTCCCAACACCGTGGTGCTCGCGCTGACCAACGGAGAGCAGGTGGAATGCGGTGCGATCAACCTGAAAGCGCCAGTATGCGCATATGCCACTGTCCTACCCGCTGAGGATGCCGAGATCCATGCAGGCGAGACTGTGACTCTGACCATTGCCAACGGCGACAGGCTCACCGCAGTCAAGGTCAACGGCCAGAAAGTGCAATACATCTTGAATAGCTCCACCCTTATCGTACAGATTCCCTCTTCCGCAGGTAAGGATTCAGTGGTCACGCTGGTATCCGACAACGGGGAAATCAGCTACAACATAGCTGTGATTCCCGCGACACATCAGGAGCGCGTGCTCTACGACGGCCCGATGATCGACCTCAACTGGAGTGGCGACGAAGGAGTCAACAAATTCCGCATCTATAAGGAGAAGTTTGAAGGTGTGCCTGTTGGTGGCAAGGTGGTATTCCACGTGACCCCCTCCGATGGTGCCCAGATTCAGGTGAACGATGCCAACTGGGGTCAGATAGCCGTCCTTGAGCCGAAAACGGGCGACACTACTATCGCCCTGGAGCTTACCGCTGAGATCAGAGACAGGATAATGAACTCCAACGACGGTTGGAGCGACACCGCCTTGATCATACAAGGTGCTAACTGCGTGGTAAGTAAAGTGACCGGAGAATGGGAGCTCTCTCTCGAGACCTCCTTCTGGGAGGGTAATATCGAACTCCCCTCCTATACCGGAATGACCGATCTCGCCTGGAAAGACGACCTTTGCGCCAATCTCTTCGCCACCTGGAAACCCGGTCAGACTATACGCGCTTACTATACGGTTGCGGGCGACGAGCCGAAACTCAAATTCGGCCGCGGCGAAGACTGGTCAGCTCTCCCGGGAAGCGAGTCTGAATATCAGGATTGCCCTGCCTCTCAGAAGTTCGTGGAGCATGTGCTCACGGCCGACGATATCGACCAGCTCGTAAACCATCACGGACTTATAATACAGGGAAACCATATAATCCTCACCAAACTTACCATAGAGTGACATAAACTACGTGCCGCGGTGACCCGCGACGGCTCCGCGGTACGACTCAAAACTTCAACCGACTCACAGAAATGAAAAAATACGCTTATATTCTCTCGGTCCTCCTCCTGACAGCCGGCCTCCAGGCCTGCGACCAGGATCACAAGCCCGACTGGACAGAGACCGCACCTTTTGATGTCAAGGTGGTTTCCACCTCGATAGTCGACGGCCAGGAAATCTCCCCCGAGGTTGTCACCATCACTGTGACTTATGACTGCGACATAGCCCTCAATTCACAGGCTGATATTACGCTCAACGGGCTGCCCGTCAGCAATCCCAGGGTAGTCGACGGAAAGACTCTCGTTGCAGATTTCCACCTTGAGAGAGGGAAAAGGTATATCTTCAACATTCCCGCCGACGCTGTCGCCGGAATCGGATCCAAGACCTTCGCTCCGCAACTCACAGTCAACTTCAACACCGGCACGATCAATATCATCGACAAGACGAAACTGTCTCCCGCGCTTGTCAACGCCGCGGCATCGCCCGAAGCCAAGGCTGTATATGATCTCCTTGTCAACAACTACGGCAACCGTCAGCTCTCCGGCGCCATGGGCGGTGTGGCATGGGAAACGCTCTACACCGACTATATCTTCGAGCAGACCGGTAAATATCCCGCAATCGTCGGCTTCGACTACATCCATCTCGCCAGCTCTCCCGCCGACTGGATTGACTACGGCGACATCGAGCCGGTGAAGAAAGCGTGGGAGGCCGGAAGCATTCCCGCCATGACCTGGCACTGGAATGTGCCTATAGCCGAGGGTAGCGATGTTCTCTCCTCCAGCACCACTGTTACTGTCGATGGCAAAGAGGTCGAAAATCAGTTCAAGGCTTCCGAGGTGCTTGTGGAAGGCACCTGGGAGAACAAGGTGGCCACAGCCGACGTCGAGAAACTCGCAGGCTATCTCAAGCTGCTCAAGGATGCCAATATCCCGGTGCTCTGGCGCCCGTTCCACGAGGCGGCAGGCGACTACACCTGGGGCGCATGGTTCTGGTGGGGCAACTCCGGCACGGAGACCACAAAGCAACTCTGGAACTGGCTCCGCGAGAAACTCGTGAAGGAACACGGTCTCGACAATCTTATCTGGGTATGGACCGCGCAGACTTCCGATGAAGGTAAGCTCGCTGATCTCAGCAAACTTCAGGAAGCTTATCCCGGAGATGAGTCTGTCGACATCGTAGGAGCTGACCTCTATGTCGATCCGCTGTCTGATCAGCTCGGAAGCTTCGAACTCCTCTACAATCTTACGGGAGGACGCAAGCTTGTGGCTCTCGCCGAGTGCGGCAACCTCCTCGATGTCGATACCGCTTTCGCCGACGGTGCCCTCTGGAGCTACTTCATGGCCTGGTATGAGATGGAAGACGGCAAGCCTGTGGCCGGTCAGTGGAATCTCAACGGAGAGTGGAAGAAAGTGCTCGGCAATCCTCTTGTGCTGAACCGCGGAGACCTTAAATTCTGAACGCGATGACTCCGTAATCTGCCCGGGGGTATCATTTGATATACCTTCCGTATACATTTCGATATCCCCGGACAATCCCTTACCCTCATTATTAATAAACAAGCCCTTCCGGAAACAGGAATTTATGCTATATTCGCATCCGGAATTTATTCCCCAATCTTTAATTTATACTGACGATGAAATACGGCTATTTCGACGACAAAGAGCGCGAATACGTGATCACCGAGCCCCGCACTCCGTGGCCCTGGATCAATTATCTCGGCAATAAGGATTTCTTTTCCCTGATATCAAACACCGCAGGGGGCTATAGCTTCTACAAGGACGCAAAGTTCAGGCGTATCACCCGCTACCGCTACAACGGCGTCCCTATGGACGCCGGCGGAAGATATTTCTACATAAAAGACGGCGACACCGTCTGGAATCCGGGATGGAAACCTTGCAAGACCCATCTCGACAGCTATGAATGCCGACATGGCATGAACTATACCGCCATCACAGGTGAGAAAGACGGCGTAGAGGCCAAGGCTCTCTTCTTCGTTCCCCTTGACACACATGCCGAACTCACACGACTTACAATTACCAACCACAGCAACAAGGATAAGCATCTCAAGCTTTTCTCCTACCAGGAGTGGTGCCTGTGGAACGCCGCGACCGACATGGAGAATTTCCAGCGCAATTTCTCCACCGGAGAGGTGGAGATCGACGGTAGCGCCATCTACCACAAGACCGAATACAAGGAACGGCGCGATCATTACGCATTCTACTGGGTCAATACTCCTATCGACGGATTCGACACCGACCGCGAGTCTTTCCTCGGGCTATACAACGGTTTCGACGAGCCTCAGGCTGTGACTGAGGGACATCCCCGCAACTCCGTGGCTCACGGCTGGAGTCCCATCGCCTCACACTATATCGAGATCGATCTCAAACCCGGCGAGAGCCGCGACTTCATCTTCATGCTGGGATATGTGGAGAATCCCAAAGATGAGAAATGGGAAAGCAAAGGCGTGATCGACAAGCGCCGTGCTCGCGCCATGATGGAACGCTTCAACACTGTTGAGAAGGTAGACCGCGCTTTCGCCGAGCTCCGGGCATACTGGGATCGACTTCTCAGCATCTTCACACTTCATTCAGGCGATCCGCGACTCGACCGCATGGTCAACATCTGGAACCAATATCAGTGCATGATAACGTTCTGTTTCTCGCGCTCCGCCTCTTTCTTCGAGAGCGGCATAGGCCGGGGCATGGGGTTCCGCGACTCCAATCAGGATCTCGTCGGCTTCGTACATCAGATCCCTGTCCGTGCCCGTGAGCGCATCATCGACATCGCCTCTACCCAGTTTGCCGACGGTGGATGTTATCATCAGTACCAGCCTCTCACGAAGCGCGGCAACAACGACATCGGAGGTGGCTTCAACGACGACCCTATGTGGCTCGTGTTCGGCACCGTGGCCTACATCAAGGAGACCGGCGACTTCTCGATTCTCGATGAGCCTGTACCCTTCGACAACGTTTCCGGAACGGAAGTGCCTCTCATGGAGCACCTTCGTGTCTCTTTCGATCACGTCATCAACAACCTCGGTCCCCACGGACTCCCTCTCATCGGACGTGCCGACTGGAACGACTGCCTCAACCTCAACTGTTTCTCCGACGATCCTAATGAGTCTTTCCAGACCACGGAAAACAATTCAGAGGGCTCGAAGGCAGAATCGCTCATGATTGCCGGTCAGTTCGTGGTGTGCGGACGCGACTACGCCGCTCTATGCCGCCGTCTCGGGCTTGACACTGAGGCCGACAGGGCCATCCGCCATGTGGAAGCCATGGAGGAGGCCGTGAAGAAATACGGCTGGGACGGAGAATGGTATCTCCGCGCCTACGATTTCTTCGGACGCAAAGTCGGCTCGCATGAGAACCGGGAGGGTCAGATTTTCATTGAGAGCCAGGGCTGGTGTTCGATGGGCGCCATAGGCCTTGACGAAGGCATGGTGGTGAAGGCGCTCGACTCTGTAAAGGAGCGCCTCGACTGCGAGCATGGCATCGTGCTCAACCAGCCGGCATTCACCGAATACGTGAAGGAATACGGTGAGATATCCACCTATCCCGCGGGATACAAGGAGAACGCCGGAATATTTGCCCACAACAATCCCTGGGTGATAATCGGCGAGACAGTTATCGGCCGTGGCGACCGCGCCTGGGAATACTACACCAAGATATGTCCGGCTTATCTCGAGGAGAAAAGCGACCTGCATAAGGTTGAGCCTTACGTCTATTGCCAGATGACTGCCGGCAAGGACGCCGCGCGCCCCGGAGAGGCCAAGAACTCCTGGCTTACCGGCACCGCCGCCTGGAACTGGTATGCCATAACCCAGTTCATTCTCGGCATTCGCCCCGACTATGATGGCATACGCATTGATCCTTGCGTTCCGACCTCGTGCGAAGGCTTCTCTGTTCATCGCCGTTTCCGTGGTGCTGACTTTGAGATAACAGTATCCAATCCCGGTCATGTGTCGAAGGGTGTTGCATCACTCTCTCTCAATGGAATCCCTCTCGAAGGAAACCTCATACCTGTATGCCCCGCCGGCTCTGTCAACAAAGTCGAGGCTGTTCTCGGATAAGAAATGTAAAAACAAAACATCAAACAACGATATGACTCTTAAACTGTTCCCCCTCATCGCCGCCATCGCGCTCTCTTCGTGTGGCGCCCACCGTCAGGCCTCCGCTGAGACCGACGCTGTGCAGGACACGACTCCCGCACAGTCCCTTATCGTTCTCCTCGATTCCGTGGCTGGTTCCGGACAATTCTATTTTGGCCATCACGACGACACCGCCTATGGCCACGACTGGCATTACATCGACGGGAAATCTGACGTCAAAGACGTGACCGGGGAATATCCCGGACTCATGAGCTGGGATCTCGGCATGATCGAGGTAGATTCATCGAAAAACCTCGACGGAGTGCCTTTCGCATTCATGGCCGACCAGATAGCACGTCAACAAGCCCGAGGCGGCATCAACGCCATCAGCTGGCATCCCCTTAATCCCTCCACTGGAGGAGGTTCGTGGGATGTTTCCAAGGCTCCGCTCCGCGAGCTGACCACAAACAAGGCTCTTTCCGATACTCTTGACGTGTGGATTGGTCGTGCAGCCGACTTCATAGCTTCTCTCAAGGACGCGCAGGGCAATCCGATACCGGTCATCTTCCGTCCTTGGCACGAGAACAGCGGCAGTTGGTTCTGGTGGGGCGCCGGTCATGCCACCCCTGAGCAGTATATCGACCTATGGAAGCGCACACGCCGCATCTTCGACGAGAAAGGAATCAATAATGTTGTTTGGGCATATTCTCCCGACAAAGATCTCACCCGAGAACAGTATCTCGCCACATATCCCGGCGATGACTATGTCGATATACTCGGCACCGACATCTATCACTTCGGCGGCGCTGAAGGTGTGGAGGAATATACCGCCCGCATTAAGGCCCAGCTTCCGATGGTGGCTGAGGAGGCTCGCAAGAGAGGTAAGGTCATGGCTTTCACCGAGACCGGAAGCGAGGGTCTCCCGATGTCTGACTGGTATATGAACGTGCTTATGCCGGCCATCAAGGATCTCCCGGTAGCTTACGTCTGCGTATGGCGCAACGCCCGCGAGCAGGACAAGAAAGGACACTTCTACGTGCCTTATCCCGGTCATCCCGATGAGGCGGACTTCAAGGCTTTCCACGACTCGGGCAAAGCCATATTCGTGAAATAACATACCCAGATAAAAACAGATAAAAACGACATACAGACAATGAATACTTTTGAATACCGCAAGAATCTCGTTCTCGCCCGTTACGAGGAACTCGTCACCCGCCCCAACGTAGCTATCGAAGGGAACGGAATCTATGAGAGATATCAGAATCCCGTGATCACAGCCGAGATGGTCCCCCCCACTTGGCGTTATGACTTCAATCCCGCCACCAATCCATTCTTCATGGAGCGCATCGGCGTCAACGCCACCCTCAACTCCGGCGCCATGAAGTGGAATGGCCGCTATCTCCTCGTGGTTCGCGTAGAGGGGTATGACCGCAAATCCTTCTTCGCGGTTGCCGAAAGCCCCAACGGCATCGACAACTTCCGGTTCTGGGATCGTCCCGTCACTCTTCCCGACGACATCGTTCCCGCCACTAACGTCTACGACATGCGCCTCACCGCGCATGAAGACGGCTATATCTACGGTCTCTTCTGCGCTGAGCGCCACGATGACGCCCAGCCGGGTGATCTCTCCGCTGCTACGGCCACATGTGGCATATGCCGCACGAAAGACCTTGTGAACTGGGAACGTCTTCCCGATCTCAAGACAAAGAGCCAGCAGCGCAACGTGGTGCTCCATCCGGAGTTTGTCGACGGCAAATATGCGCTCTACACCCGTCCGCAGGACGGATTCATCGACACTGGAAGCGGCGGCGGAATTGGCTGGGGCCTTGTCGATGATATGGCTGATGCCCGAGTTGGCGAGGAGATTATTGTCGACGAGCGTAAATATCACACCATCAAGGAGGTGAAGAATGGAGAGGGCCCCCATCCCATAAAGACTCCGAAAGGATGGCTCCATCTCGCCCACGGAGTGCGCGGCACCGCCGACGGTCTCCGCTATGTGCTCTACCTCTACATGACTTCGCTCGAGGAGCCCTGGAAGAAGATTGCCGAGCCCGGAGGTTATTTCATGGCTCCCCAGGGAGATGAATACCTCGGCGACGTGATGAACGTGCTTTTCTCCAACGGCTGGATAGCCGATGAAGACGGAAAGGTGTTCATCTACTATGCGTCGAGCGACACTCGCATGCACGTGGCCACATCCACAGTCGACCGACTCGTGGACTACTGCATGAACACTCCCAAAGACAATCTTTTCACCTCCGAGAGCGTGAAGACAATCAACGACCTCATCACCCGCAACAACGAATACCTCGCAGGTAAATAAGTGAGACCATACCCGGTCGTGGCCGGACGCCTCCGGGCGATCCGGCCACGCGCCATGAAAACCCCAAAAAAGCTTTTACTACCCCCACAATGAAACTGCTGAAAGAAAAAATCGGTTATGGCTTCGGCGACATGGCCTCGTCGATGTTCTGGAAGGTGTTCAGCTACTATCTGCCCTTCTTCTATTCCAACGTGTTCGGCCTGCGCCTTGTAGATGCCGCACTGCTCGTGCTGATCACCCGTATCTGGGACGGTATCTCCGATCCAGCCATGGGTGTGATAGCCGACCGCACCCACACCCGCTGGGGCAAATACCGCCCCTACCTCTTATGGATAGCCGTTCCATTCTCAGTGTGTGGTATCCTGCTCTTCACAACCCCCGATTTCTCTTATGCAGGAAAACTCGTGTGGGCCTACGCCACATATATAGCGATGATGACAGTCTACACTGCCATCAATGTGCCCTACGGAGCGATGCTCGGAGTGATGAGCGACGACCCTAAGGAGAAGACCGTGTTCTCCTCGTTCAGGATGTTTTTCGCCTACGGTGGCTCTTTCATAGCTCTGGCGGCATGGCAGCCCGTCTGCGATTTCTTCCAGAACCACTATGGCCTGAGCGTGCAGGGCAGCTGGCAATCAGCCATGATCGTCATCGCCGCTGCGTGCTGCGTGCTCTTCGTATGCTGCTTCCTGATGACCCGCGAACGACTTCAGACGGTAAGCACCGTCAGTGTCGGGAAAGACTTCCGGTCTCTGCTCAGCAACCGCCCGTGGTGGCTGCTCATCGGAGCCGCCCTATGCTTCAATCTCTTCAACACTGTCAGAGGCGCGACTGTGGCTTATTTCTTCGCCGACGTCATCGGATTTGACGCCCATCTCGAACTCTTCTCCCTCTCCATCCTCTTCTACGCCGGACTCTTCCTTAGCGTCGGAGAGGTGGCCAACATGGTCGGCGTTGCGCTTTGCGTGCCCGTTGCCGCCCGTCTCGGGAAGAAATCGACATTCATAATGGTCAACGCTCTGCTGATCGTCTTCAGCATCCTCTTCTTTACCCTTCCGGTTTCATCCACAGGATTCTGGCTCATGCTTCTCCTCCAGATCATCATCTCTGTGCTGACCGGCATCATGTCGCCGCTCGTATGGTCCATGTATGCGGATGTCTCCGACTACGCCGAATTGAAATACAAGACTGCCTCAACCGGCCTCATCTTCTCTTCATCTTCCATGGCCCAGAAATTCGGAGGCGCCATCGGTGGAGCCGCCGTGCTCTGGCTTCTCGACGGATGCGGCTATATAGCCCGCACTTCAGAGACCTCCGACGCCGTGCTCAGTCAACCTGCCGGAGCAATCACTTGCCTCTGGATGCTCATGACCTTTATCCCTGCCGCCGTGGCCATGATCTCTATTTGCGTGGTGTGGTTCTATCCTCTCACCACTTCACGCGTCGACGACATCGTGGAGAAGCTCAAGATTCAGCGCGGAATAAAAGCCGCAGCCGACTCCCCCTCTGAAGACGAGGCCACGGATTTCGCCAATGTATAACCCCCATCCTCTCCCGCCAAAAGAAATGAATGATAATTTCCGAAAGGAACTTGAGCAGTGTCTCAACGACAACATAATGCGCTACTGGGCCGACCGTATGGTCGACCCGGCGGGCGGTTTCCACGGACGTCGCGACGGCTATGACCGTCTTGACCCCGAGGCGCCGAAAGGCGCGATTCTAAATGCCCGCATTCTGTGGAGCTTCTCTGCCGCATATCGTCTTACCGGAAGACAGGAATACGCAGACCTGGCTCTCCGCGCCCGCGATTATATCCGCGACCGGTTCATCGACAGTGAATACGGTGGAGTCTACTGGAGCCTCAATGCCGACGGCACGCCGCTCGACACCCGCAAACAGTTCTATGCCATCGCTTTCACCATCTACGGCCTTTCCGAGCACTATCGGGCCACAGGCAACACCAAATCGCTTGAACTTGCCAAGGCATTATTCCACGACATCGAAAACCACAGCCGGGACTACGAGAAAGGTGGATATATCGAGGCTGAGACACGCGACTGGCAACCGATAGCCGACATGCGTCTTAGCGACAAGGACGACAACGCCTCCAAGACGATGAACACTCATCTCCACATAATGGAAGGCTACACCTCTTTGCTCAGGGTATGGCGTGATCCGGAACTCCTCGACGCCATCACTCGTCTTTTGAAAATATTCCTCGGCCCCATGCTCGACTCCGCGACAGGCCATCTCGGCCTCTTCTACGACAACAACTGGAACCGACAGGATAATATCCAGTCGTTCGGCCACGACATCGAAGCCTCATGGCTCATGATGGAGACAGCGCAGGTGATAGGCGACGAATCGCTCTATCTTGAGACTCTCGCCACGACTGAGAGGATAGCTCTCGCCGCTCTCGAAGGCCGCAAGGCCGACGGTAGTATGGTCTACGAACGACATGCCGATGGAAGCCTTGATGAAGACCTGCATTGGTGGGTACAGGCAGAGGATGTCATCGGACAACTTTATCTCGCCGCCTACCACGATAAACCGGGATTCATCGCGAAAGCCGAGGAAAGCTGGCGTTATATCAGCGACAATCTTATCGACCGTGAGAACGGCGAGTGGTATTGGAGCCGCCTTGGCAGCGAAGGGCATCCTATAAATCGAAAAGATGACAAGGCAGGCTTCTGGAAATGCCCCTACCACAATTCCCGCATGTGCATAGAGTCGATCGAGACCCTCGACCGCATCTCCTGAACCGCCATCCGGTTCCGTCACGACATTCTCTCTCCTCAATCCCAGACCGGGCTTCTGCAGGCTGCCGCTTCCAAAACATCGGCTGTCGAGGCCCTGCGAGGCAATGTTGCCGGCGTCCGCTTCTCCAACTCCGGCGGTCAGCCCGGTGAACTTTCCAGCATACAGATACGCGGTATCGGATCTATCAATGAATCGACATCACCTCTTTATGTGGTCGACGGTGTGACAATGAGTACCAGCCTCAACATGATCAACCCTGCCGATATCGAGAGCATGACTGTCCTAAAGGACGCAGCTGCAACATCTCTTTACGGAAACCGTGCGTCGAACGGCGTGATCATCATAACTACAAAGAAAGGTTCCGCAGGGAAAGTGAAATTTACAGCCACTTATGAGCACGCCTGGTCATCTCAGTCTATGCCACGCTCGCTTAAGGGATTCTACATGAACACTGCCGAACTGACAGAATACTCCATGGAAGCTCTTCGCAACCGCTATCTTTACAACAACAAGGCGCTTCCATGGCAAGACAACTATGATCCCAACAACCAGGCTATGTATAATGCAGCTCAAGACTGGGCCCTCCGTAACCTACACTCCACTGCAAAGATTGTTCATCCTGATGACCCGCTTGATGGATCATTTGACTACAGTACAGCAGACTTAAGCAAATACTTCTCCAATCCTCGCATGGACAATTGGGAAGACGCTTATTTCCGTACAGGGCAGGAGGACAAACTCAATCTCCAGGCAACAGGAGGAAATGAGAAACTGAACTTCTACGCATCTCTCGGATATCTCAATCAAAAAGGCATAGTGATCGGCAGCGAATTTGACCGCTACACCGGCCGTATATCAGTCAACGGACAATTAGGTCGCTACATAGACTTTACGATAGGAGAGAATGTCGGTTATACAATTAGAGACGAACAGACCGCAGGAGATTATTACAATAGTCCCATTGCAGGTATGTTCTATCTCAACCCCTCCATGCCGATATATCTGCAAAATGGAGAACTGAATACAAAACCCGGATTTAACCGGAACACTCCCAATCATCTCCACAATTTGAAGCATATGATGTATCGCTATAAAGATATGTCAAGCATCAGCAACCTGTCTTTGATTGTTAAATTCACACCTTGGCTCAATTTCCGTACCGTAAATGGTATAGACCTCAATTATACACAGGAAAAACAGGTATGGGATCGCGAACATCTCGATGGCATGTCAACCAACGGTATGGTATTTCAGTATACAAGCAACTACTATAAGATCACTACCTCCAATACCCTCAATCTTGACAAGGAAATTGGCAAGCACTCAATAAAAGCCCTTCTCGGTTACGAGGCTTTCAAATATCAGTATGACAACTTCAGTGCCACCGGCCAGCAGTTTGCATATTCCGACAAAATGTATCTCGGTAACGCCGCCACACCTTCGGAAGTAGGTGGTTATGAGGGTTCTGACCGCATGGTGTCGTGGATTGCGAAAGCCGACTACGGCTACGACAACCGCTACTATCTCTCGGCAAGCTACCGCCGAGATGGAACATCCCGCTTCACACGCGACAACCGCTGGGGTAATTTCTGGTCGGTATCAGGAGCCTGGAACATGATCCATGAAAAATTTATGGAAAACACAACCGCATGGCTTGACAATCTGCGTCTGAAACTCTCCTACGGCACTAACGGTAACCAACCGTCAGGCTATTGGAACAACCTAAACCTATTCAACATCGCCGCCCGCCATAACCTCAACCCGGCCATGATGGCCGATAAACTTGGAAATAAACATCTCACCTGGGAAAATTCCTATACTTGGAACGTAGGTGTAGACTTCAGCATTTTCAACAGCCGACTCAGCGGAACTGTGGAATATTATAACCGCAAGACAACGGACTTGATCGATTGGACAAACGTTTCCTATATGACAGGATGGTCTGAATATATTGTTAATGACGGGCAGCTTCGCAATACAGGTGTCGAAATCACACTTACCAGCCGCAACATAGACAACGGAGACTTCACATGGACAACCGACTTCAACATTTCCACAATGCGCGCTAAAATTGAGAAACTCAATGGAGGAGACCGTATCGACCATCCTTATATCGAAGCTGTAGGCGAACATCTTTATTCATTTTATACCCGCCAGTGGGCAGGTGTTGACTCGGCTACAGGACTTCCTCTATGGAAAAAGAATACAAAAGATGACTATGGCAATGTGATCGACAACACAAGTGTGACAAGCGATGCGAATGAAGCCGACCGTGTAATTGTTGGTAAAGGCTATCCTGACTGGTTTGGAGGCATGACAAACAGTTTCACCTACAAAGGATTCGAGCTTTCCTTCCTGCTTACATTCTCGCTCGGAGGCAAAATGGTTGACAACACGCAATATTATGGAGTAAGGGATGGTTACAATCTCGGATACCAGAATTATCGTCGCGATGTCATGGGCAATTACTGGACAAAACCCGGCGATGAAGCACGCGATCCTATTGTGATATATAACAATCCTTTACAGCCTGGTGAATATACATCTGACCGTCGCATGTGTTCCTCTGATTATCTGCGCCTTAAAACCCTGACTTTCGCATATAATCTCCCTCAGAAATGGATCGGTAAGATCGGAGTGAAAGGAGCAAGAGTTTATGTCAATGGCAATGATGTACTCACATTCTCTCACAGCAAATATGTGGATCCAGAAATAGGTCTCAGCGGGCAATCGAAAAGCGTATTCTCCTTCCCGATGCTCAAATCATGGCGAGTCGGATTAAAACTTGATTTCTGACCATAACCGCCTGAAAACGATTAACCATCAAAAAAATGTTCTTATGAAAAAGACTATATTATATATATGTGCAGCTTTGGGACTGCTGACCACCGGATGCGGCAACGACTTCCTTGATATTGATCCCACCAATGCTGTGCAAGACAACGAGAATATGATTCGCAACAACTCCGAACTACAAGTTGCTGTCAACGGAGCATATGTCTATTTGGAATATTACCGTAACGCCCATACTCTCCATGCAGACGTTATGGGAGATGATCTCCAGTCTTATCCCTACAATAACAGGATCGGAGTGTATCACAACATGATAAGGAGATCTCCCAACAACACTACCGTCACAATCTGGACACAGCTTTATACCGGCAGTTTCGATATCAATACGAAGCTTGATAAAATCCAGTATATCCAGGACAAAGACGCGGATACTGACCGTATGGAATCAGAACTACGTTTCGTGAGGGCCATACTCCACTGGGAAGCATCGCTGCGCTACGGACCTCTTCCCTCCAACCTCGGCAAAGGCGCTATCAAGCAGGACGCTCTCGGAGTCATGATCACAGACAAAGTCCCTGAAGATATAATGGGTAAATTCTATCGTGACAAAGTCAGCGACGTTTTCGCCTGGATGATAAAGGAGATGGAGGATTGCAAAGGCGCCTTGTCTCGTCAGCATCGCGAAGCAGCACTCAACTACTGGGCCGCGCAGATGTTCCTTGCAAGACTTTATCTCTATACCGAACAGTGGGACAAGGCATATGAGTGCGCCACGGATGTTATCGAAAATGGCGGCTATCGCCTTTATGATATATCCAACTATCTGGATTCATGGGGTAAAGAATATGCATCCGAATCAATTTTCGAGATGCCTACAACAGATTCCGACAATGCAAGCTGGAATGCACTAAGCTACCTGGTATGGGGTGACGGCTACTACGGAGTGATTGCCACTAAAGAATTCATGAAACTCAGGGATGATGCTGATGTCAGATTCAAGATTCTTGAAGAAGGGTGGATGCTTGAATATCCCATGCACTACACAGATAGTGACTGGCAGGATATGTGCTACTTCATCTCCGGGAAATATCCAGGGCGCAACGGCAACAAGAAAGTCAACAATCCTAAGATCTATCGTCTGTCGGAAGCTTATCTCATAGCTGCAGAAGCCGCGCTCAGAGGATCCAGGGGAGTTACTGAGGGCAGCCGTTATCTCACAGAACTTAGGAAGCACCGCACAACAAATGATCCTGAAAAGTATAATGCTGGATATGACCTCAATGACGTGCTTTACGAGCGCCGTCTCGAACTTATCGGTGAGGGACACCGCGCATATGACATCTGGCGTAATCAGGGCACTGTCATAAAATACAATGGCGAGCCAAACTTCCAGTGGACGGATTATGACGAGATGCCTTTCGATGATTACCATGTTATACTTCCTCTCCCCGTACGTGAGCTGGATCTCATGAGTGTGGAAGATAAGAAAACACAGCAGAATCCCGGCTACGGTCTCTTCTGACGCCCCTCATCCGACTATCATATAAACAAAAACTACCATGAAAACCGGGCTGTGTCGTAACTTAGTTACGGCACAGCTTCGTTTTATTCTATACCAACGTCAGCATCTCGTCGATGATGCGGCGGTCGTTGCTCAGGCGAGGCACCTTGCGCTGCCCCCCAAGTTTATGCGTACCTGCCGATTTCAGCCAACGGTCGAACAGTCCGGCAGGAGCCGTGGTTATCTCCGGAGGATCAAGGAAAATAGTGTGGCTGCGCTTGGCATCATAGTCTGAATTAAGGCGACGCAACTCTTTGTCGAGCGCCATTGCGAATACCCCGGTGTCTGCTGGCTCACGCTCCCATTCTATAAGCCACTGATGACAACCACGTCGTCCCCTCTCCGCGAAACGCGGAGCCGCCGTGTAGTTGAGTATCGACGAACCTGTCGCCGCGCAGGCTGCGGCGATACCCCTCTCGGCATTGTCCTCCATCAGTTCCTCCCCGAAAGCATTGATGAAACTCTTGGTCCTCCCGGCAATCACGATCTTCACGGGTGTCGTCTGCGTTACCCTCACCGTGTCGCCAAGACGGTAGCGCCAAAGACCGTTGGCGGCACTGATCACCATCTCATACACCTTGTCTCTTTCAAGTTCCCATACGAAACGCGGCCGCCGGTCATCCCCATCAACGGGTATGAACTCATAAAACACTGCACGGTCAACGATCAGAAGCATACCGCGGTCGGAGAAATCGTTCTGAACGGCAAAGAAACCCTCCGAGGCATTGTAGGTCTCCAAGAAATGCATTCTCTCAGGATCAGTGAGACCACGATAGATCTCCCGGTAAGGCTCAAAAGATATGCCACCATGAAAAAATACCTCAAGATGCGGCCACACCTCCGACAGATTCCCTGCACCGCGGCTGTCGAGTATATTGCGGATCACAGTCAGAAACCAGGAAGGCACTCCCGAGATATTGGTCACATCGGCATGAGAGGCAGCCTTCACCAGAGCCGGGAGCTTATCCTCCCAGTCTGACAGAAGAGCGGTCTTACGGTCGGGGACCCTCACCATATCGGCGAGCGGATTAATACGTCTTATGAGAGTGGCACTGAGATCTCCGACGCTTACCCCCGGAGTCTCAAAACCAAGGGTATTGGAGAAAGAACCTCCGAGAATGAACGCCTTACCTGAAAAGATACGGCTCTCAGGCACCTGTCTCAGATAATGGGCCACAGCATCAGCCCCTCCCCGGTAATGGTTGCCGTCGAGACTGGAGCGTGTGATAGGTATGAACTTCGACTTTCCTCCGGACGTGCCCGACGACTGAGCGTAGTCGCGACAGCGTCCCGGCCATAGCACATCGCTCTCACCCCGGATCATACGCATCACCTCCCCCCGGATATCCTCATATTCCACAAGAGGTACCCTCGAAGCATAAGCCGAGGCCACGTCGGCCGACGCGAGGATATCATGAAAACCATACCGGCGTCCGTATTCCGTCTTCGCCCCCTTTGCAAGAAGAGATCGCAACACTCCGAGCTGGATATCGGCTGAATCCGCACCCCAGCGGTCGGTGCGCCGTGCGAGTCTTACGAAACCCGGACGGAATAATGGTGTGAAATCTATCATATGGCAGACATCAGTATTCAGAGAAAAACTTGGGTTTGAAGATAATGCCCACCCTCAGCATGGAGTGAAACTGCTTGTAGTCAAGAAGACCCTCGCCGTAGCCGTTGTAGTACTGGGCATAAAGATTAAGGTTGGCTTTATTGGAGACTCTCCAGCTCACCTCCCAGATTGTGTTGAAATTCAGGTTGAACCCGCTGCGTTTCACCCACGTCAATCCCCAGGTCCACCTCTTGTCGGGGGTGGATATCACTACTCCGCTCTGATATATGCCGCAGTATTTCAGGATATCCTTGTTGTTCTGACCGTCTATTATCGGTATCCAGAACTTGGCGTGGACCATAAGCCACTCGTTGATCACCGTCGATCCGCTAAGCGAGATCTTGTTCCAGCTTCTCGACTGTATGCTGTCGCGGCCGTTGCTCTCATGTTCGAGCATGAGAGTGAGCTTACCCACATATCTGTCTTTGTTGAAGAAAGGTTTCGACCATCCTATGCCTGGATTGAAATTCATGTCGTGCATGGGCATGGAATTTTCGAAAACATTCCAGAACGTCTTCTGAGTATACATCAGGAAAAGAAACGAATCCCAGGGAAGCACCTTGTCAGTAAGCCTTACGGCAAGCGATATCTGAAATTTCACATCAGAATTAGTGGCTGTGGGCTTGTGGAAAGGGGTTGTGCCCGCCACGAAATAATTATCTTTATACAGACCGAAATATGGCCCGAATTCCAACTCATGCTTCAGGGAGTCGGTAAATTCCTTCTGATCTTCCACGCCGGTGATCTGACCGGAGGCACAGAACGGCATCAGGATAGAGAGGATCACTATGGTCAATGCAATATGGCTTCGCATCATCGGTTTAAAAGTGTTTTTTACATGCGGAAAAGCATCTTTCGAAAACCAAAACCTGGTTTTCATCATCTTTTCAGGCTGCAAAATTAATAAATCGGAATCAGAGATTGTTTATAAATACACAACAAACTCCCCCCCAGGTTCGGTTGAGAAAAACTTTAGAGAAAAAAGGGAAACTCCTTTGGGAAGTTTTTAGTAATTTTGCACTTTGAATTCCACCGGTGCGTATCGGGAAAGCAGGATGAATCTGAAATCACTTGTTATGAGAAACGCCACCGCGATTAATCCAGATAGACAATGACGGCAGCAAAGACAGAAAAAGAAGACAGACTGAAAGAGTTAGGGACTGAAAAGATCTGGAAGCTGCTACTCAAATACAGTCTCCCCGCCGTGGTCGGCACAGTCGTGATGTCGGTCTACAACATCATCGATTCCATCGTCATAGGCCATGCCATCGATGATCCCAACGTAGTGAGCGGTATCGCAGTGACATTCCCTGTCATGAACCTCGCCACGGCCCTGGGCATGCTCATCGGCGCCGGCTCCGCCACGAGAGTAAGCATCGTCATGGGTCAGAACGACAGGAAAATGGCTGAGATAATACTTGGCAACTCCGTGCAGCTCACAGTGTTCATCGGCCTTGTATATATATCGGTATTCGCGATTTTCCTCGATCCGATCCTGCGGCTCTTCGGGGCCTCGCCAAACTCCCTACCCTACGCCCGCGAATTCTTAATGTGGGTACTCCCTGGAATGGTGCTCATGAACCTCACCTTCTCCTACAACAACGTGATGCGTGCCACGGGTTATCCCGGGAAGGCTATGTATACCAACCTGATCGGAGCATTTCTCAACATGATCCTCGCTCCACTATTCCTCTTCGGTTTCAAGTGGGGAATCAAGGGAGCCGCCATAGCCACCGACATATCAATGACCGTGACAGCCTTCTTCGTGATGTCGCATTTCTTCCAGAAAAAGAGCGAGCTCCATTTCGTGAGAGGCACATTCAAGCTCAACTGGCCTGTCATCAAGTCGATACTTTACATAGGCATGGCTCCGTTCCTCATAAACGTAGCCGGCTCATCGATCAACGCCATCGTCAACAATTCCCTCCTGCACTACGGTGGTGACAACGCTATCGCCGCGGTTGTGGTGTTCAACCGTTTCGTCACGATCTTCGTCATGGTGGTCATCGGCATATGTCAGGGAATGCAGCCGATTCTCGGCTACAACTACGGCGCGCGACGCAACGACCGCCTGTTCGGCACCCTCGCCCTCGCTGCCGTGGCAGGACTGACATTCACCACCATCGGAAGTCTGCTCGGAGCATTCAATCCCCGGGCTATCGCATCCATGTTCATGCAGGATGAGGCTCAGATCGAATGCGCCATCAACTGTCTGCGCATCACCACCTGCGGATTCTGGATGGTCGGATTCCAGATCGTCGGCACCAACTTCTTCCAAAGCCTCGGCATGGCAGGCAAGGCCGTATTCCTTTCACTGACGCGTCAGATAATATTCATGATACCGCTCCTGCTCATCCTCCCGCGCTATCTGGGTCTCGACGGAGTATGGTGCTGCTATCCTATATGCGACGTCGTTGCCACGATAGTGACAGGCTGCATGCTCGCCTGGCAGATAAAGAAGATCAGGCTCCAGCATGCCGGCACTCTCACCCCACTACGATGAACCATAAACAAAGCTATAATCCTCAACTACATAGATGAACCACGATCCGGAAATACTGATAATCATTCTCCTCTCGATCTCATTTCTATCTGCCGCCATATCATTATGGGCCCGTTTCCGCCCTGTCTGGAACGCCGGCAGCGCGGTGCTCCCATCCGACAGCTCCGAAGAAGACAAAGCCAATCCCGCAGTCTGTCCGAAAGTCTCCGTTATTGTCTACGCTTTCACTGAAGAAGACGAGATACATGAGTATCTCGCAATGGCAATGGCCCAGGACTATCCCGACTATGAGGTGATACTCGTCAACGAAGGTGGCGCCGAGACAACTGCCGATCTCGCCAAACGTCTGAAAGCAATCTATCCCGAGAGGCTCTATGTGACGTTCATCCCGGAGGAATCGCGCAACCTCAGCCGGCGCAAGCTTGCCCAGACCGTAGGCATGAAAGCCGCCTCAGGAGAATTCGTAGTGACCACCACCTCCAACTGCCTCATACCATCCCGATGCTGGCTTTCCGATCTCATGCGCCCCGCAGTGGAGAATCCTGAGATCGACGTGACCCTCGGCTATAGCCATGTGGATTTCCAGACGCTGCACGGAGCCGGCAAATGGTACCGCCAGATGAACGCCACACTTACGTCAAGCCAATGGATCGGCGCGGCATATGGCGGACATCCTTTCCGAGGCGACAGCAACAACCTCGCTTTCCGCCGCGAACTCTTCTTCCGCCACAAGGGATATGCCAAGACTCTTCATCTGGTCAACGGCGACGACGATCTCTTCCTGCGTGAGATAATGACTCCCGACAATACGCGCACGGCCATCACAGCCGACTCTATCCTTGTGACTGAATGGGGAGATTCGGCCAACCGGATCCTCGCCGACATACGCGAGCGCTACCAGTTCACAGCCCGTTTTCTCCCCCGCTGGCCTTTCCTACGTTGCGGCCTCGGCTCTCTCATGCAGTGGGTGATGGTGCTCTCGGCTCTCGCCGCCGCCATCATGGGATTCCGGTTCCTCACACTCTCATTCATTCCTGCTGTCGTGGCTTTCGCCATCGTCTGTGCCAACTGGATCGGCGAAGTACTCGTCTACCGCCGGACTGCCAGGCGCCTCGGATCGGTATGCCTCTGGTGGTCGCTCCCATGGTTCCTCCTCTGGCATCCTTTCGGCAACCTCGCTTTCAAGCTTAAATGCCGGCTGCGCATCAGGAAGAACTACACTTTCGCCTGACACGGCAACATCCTCCAAATAGAGGCTGAACCATAATCCTTAATTATGATCCAGCCTCCTGTAAAGTGTGTATTCTTATCCGTATGATCCGGAGTTATTACGACTTCATGGCTACCGGCTGCGTGGGCGGCAGCGCGGCGTTGCGCTCGTCGCAGGCCTTGACGATAGACTCCGCGAGGGCGCCGAATGCCTCCGCCTCCGGATTCGCCGCAGCCTTCCCTTCATCGGCAAGGGCCACCGACGATGGGGCTCCCATGTCGGCGTCACTGCAGATATCCGCTACGAGAGGAATCTGCGCGAGAAGCTTCACGCCAAGTTCCTCTGCCAGACGCGTGGCGCCACCGTTGCCGAATATGTAATACTTCTCTTCCGGATGCGGAGCCGGCGTGAACCAGGCCATATTCTCTACGAGACCGAGGATAGGCACGTTCACCTTGTCGCTCTGGAACATGGCGATACCCTTGCGGGCATCGGCCAGGGCCACTTCCTGAGGAGTCGACACAACCACAACTCCCGTGATCGGAAGAGTCTGCACAAGGGTAAGATGGATGTCGCTCGTGCCGGGAGGCATGTCGATGAGGAAATAATCCAGATCACCCCACCATGCGTCGGATATCAGCTGCTTGAGGGCGTTGCTCGCCATTCCGCCGCGCCAGAGCACAGGACTGTTCCTGTCGACCACAAAACCGATCGACAGCATCCTGACCCCGTATTTCTCCACGGGCTCAATCCAGTCGCGTCCATCCTTATTGACCATATAAAGCTGCTCATCCTCAACGCCGAACATCTTTGGCATCGAAGGGCCGAAGATATCGGCGTCGAGAAGACCGACCTTATACCCCTTCGCGGCCAGCGATATGGCGACGTTGGCGGCAACCGTACTCTTCCCCACGCCACCCTTTCCGGAGGATATCCCTACGATATTTTTCACACCGGGAAGCAGCTTCGGCTTCTCCTCCAGGGGCTTGCGGTATTTCACCGCGATATTGTCCTTTATCTCCACCTCCGGCGAGATATACGCGTTGATGGCAGCTTCAGCAGAGCGCACCACGCTTCTTATGAAAGGATCGGTGGGCTTGTCGAAGATCAGTGAGAACGACACCTTGTTGCCGTCTATGCGGATATCATCCTCGATCATGCCGTTTTCGGCGAGAGTTTTCCCGTTGCCGGGATACTTCACGTTCTTGAGTGCCTCAAGAATCAGATTTGGATATAGAGTCATTTTTTTATGATATTTTTTCAGAAAGATTCAAGTCCGGGGGTATGACGGGGATATGCGCGGTAGTCATCCCGCTCGATGTCGTCGGAGGGCGGTTCCTGCAGATTCTCGAAAGAACCGGGGCGCATGCTTATCAGTTTTATCTTCTTGCCGCGCGACAGCCACTGGCTCTCGTAATATGTCTTTATTGAGCTTACGGGATCTGCCATCCCGCTGCCATAGAGGTCATCTGTAATCATAACGATCTCAAAACCGTTGAGTTCAGCCAGCCTTTTGGTATATTCGAACAGAAACGGCGAATCCGTCTTCAGGTTTATGACTCCTCCCGGGCGCAGGAATTTCCCATACATCTTCAGGAAACGCGTCGACGTGAGGCGCTTCCGGGTCTTCTGCATCTGTGGGTCGGGGAAAGTGATCCAGATTTCGTCCACCTCTCCCGGAGCAAAAAACTTGTCGATATTTTCGATCTCCGTCCTGAGGAAAGCTGCATTGGGAATCTGCTGCTCCTCAACCTGCCGCGCGCCACTCCACATCCTTGCTCCCTTTATGTCGACGCCTATATAGTTGCGTCCGGGGTTCTCCTTTGCGAGAGCCACAGTATACTCCCCCTTGCCGCAGCCGAGCTCCAGGGTGATCTCTCCGTCACGATGGAAGAATTCATCCTTCCACACTCCCTGATAAGGGAAGCCCTCAGCAAGAAGCACCTCGCGCGGATACTGGAGAGCGCATCTGTAGGTAGCCATATCGGCGAATTTCTTAAGTTTATTCTTTCCCATGTCTATCGTCTGTTGTCCGTTGTCCGTTTTCTATTATCCCATTAACTCTAAACCCTAAACTCTAAACCCTAAACCCTAAACTCTAAACCCTAAACCCTAAACCTTTAACCTTTAATTCACCACGAGCACCTTCCCGACTTTCGCAACCGTCGAGCCATCCGGACCGGAAGTGCACACCACATAATAAACTCCAGTGGCCACCCTGCGTCCGGAAAGATTGGTGACGTCCCATTTCGCCTCGCCCCCGGCGGCATATCCAAGTTCCCTGACAAGGGCTCCTGATGCGTCGACAATCTTCACCAAGGCATTGTCCTCAAGGCCGTCTACCGTGACATATCCGAGATAGTCAGGGCGCACTGGATTGGGATATACCCTGACCTCAGGAGCCTTTCCTCCACCCGTGGACGCGCCGATCTGATATTCAGCCATGCCGCGGTCGGTAGAGATCATCAGTGAATTAGATTCAGGCATATATCCGATGCCGTAGACATTGTCATCGGGGAGCGGCGTGGAGTCTGATGTCAGCTCGCGGTATATCTCTGTGCCGTCGGCCGAGGTGCACACCACACCCGCGCCACCTGTGGCGAACCACTTGTAGCCACGACTGTCTTCTGTCATGGCGTTTACGGGGACTCCGTCAAGAAGATAGTCGGCAAGATTCGTGCCGTCACCACGCGCCACCTTGATTCGCGTGGCCCTGGTGTCGCCTGCCAGCAATTTCGCAGCGTCGATGCGAAACACGCCGGCACGATGCCCTACCCACAGCTCCCCCGTCGACGGGTCTTCATGGATGAAACGGATATCGTTGACGGGAAAAGCGGCTCCGTCGCGGTCGGTGAACGACGAGACTGTTCTTATCCTGTCGTCTGCCGGATCAGCGGGAGTCCCGTTAGTGTCGATCACCGTCAGGTCTCCATCCCAGTGACGCCGCGTGTAGACTATCAGGTCGCGGTTGGCTGCCGAGAGCAGGGGGAGAACATATCCGCGGTTGCCCGGTGTTACCCCCTCCTCCTTGACCATCACCGGATTCACGATCCTGTCAGGATAGACAGACCGTCGGCGTGCGTCAGCCTCCCAGCATATGAGATGCAACTTCACGGGACGCTGGTCGTCATAGTCGGCATAAGAGGTCCAGAGATTGCCGTAGGCGTCAAATCTTGGCCCGGCGAAAGGACATGAAGCCGTCCATGTGGCCCCTACCCCCGGCAACGGAGAGATATTACCCGTCTGATCTTCCACAAGCGGCACGAAGCCGGGAAGATCCCGGCAGGGATCCCCTTTCCGCGACATATGCACCGTAGCCGTGCCGTCGGATGTGTCGATACGCACCATGCCGTTCATCAGGGAGCCGAAATATAGGAAATCCGGATTGTCGGGATCCACGGCAAGGCCGTTGGGATTGCGCAGTCTCTCCGGTTCTCCCGGTGCGGTATAGGCCGGACTCAGCGAAGTCCAGCGTCCGTCGCGGTATGCGCTGACCAACAGCGGCCCCCCGTCATCACCGATGGCGAAATTCGGGTCATAGCCGTGGTTGGCCACAAGCAGCCCGTAAGCTGGATGCCACACCATATCCGTGGCCTTGAACGGTGCCGGCGCGTCAGGCACGATGCAGTCGCGGGTAAGCGTCCACTCCCCGCTGCCGTTCACACGACGGCTCCACAGTCCGCGGCGCATCCCGGCCGTCCACACCTCTTTCATGTCGTATGAACCGGAGGCGAGTCCGCGATCATCGGCATGGCGCTCTGTCTCTTCCCATGTGCCGTCGCTTCTGATAAGCCTTATGACGGAATCGAGGGTCAACGCCACTCCTCCGCGCGTGCGACCGGCATTGACAAACGGTCCGCTGAACAGGCGCTGCGCACGGAAGGCTCCGTCGGTGTGGCTAAGAATCCACACCCCGGCATCCCCCTCCTCGAAGACAAGGCAGCTTCCTTCATCCACATTCATGAGCTTCCCCACGCGGATGCCGTCGAAGGAACCCACTGGTTCATATTCCGACAGGTTTTGACGGCGCGACCGGAATGGAGCGGCCAGCAGGCGTCCGTCCATGGAAAGCAACTGCATGTCGCCGGCTCGCCCTGTACCGGCCACCGGGGCGCCGAATATCCGGCTATCTCTTATCTCTCTCTTCTCCGGGTCGATTGTCACCAGGCCGAAAGCCGTGCAGAGTGTCACCTGTCCGTCCGCCGGGTCTATCCAGACCGAGTTCACGCTCTTATCGCGGTCGGTTTCGGCATAGCGGTAGGCCGCGATCCCGACACTCTCACCATCGTCATATAGCAGCGACACGCCGCCATCGGCGTCGACCACAGCCATAAAACCATGCTCCGGCGAATAGTCAAGCCTCGCCACATTCGCCGACATAAGCACATTGTCTGACGAGAGAGCCATGAGCTCCTCCCCCTCTTTGTCATATCTGAACAATGAGAGATGCTCCGTGCCGTTATACGCCGATCCTGCCTTATAAGGCTGGGTCCTCGAGGTGAAATACACAAAACGCGGTGTGTCGACAAGACGTGTCACGGTCCCGTCGAACGTGGGATGAATCTTCCAGCCCGGCAGGGCCTGGAGGGATACGGCGGTCAGTAAAGCCGCCAAGAGAGAGATTGTCTTTTTCATATGCTGGAAGAGAATCCCGGCCATGGCCCCTTCGGGTCATGGCCGGCGATCTCTCTTATCATCTTGTGAGGAATTCTATCAGTCCGCGCATCGCCCGGCCGCGGTGTGAGATGGCATTCTTAGCCTCCGCGCTCATCTCGGCAAACGGAAGTCCCGACTCCCGGGCTATGAACACCGGATCGTAGCCGAAGCCGTTGGTGCCGTGGGGTTCCGTGGCTATATCCCCCTCCACGCTGCCGGTAAATATCTCTGTGCGCTCTCCAAGAATCAGGGCTATCACAGTGACGAACCTTGCATGACGGTCGGCCTCCCCTTCGAGATTCCGCAACAGAAGACGCATGTTGCCGACGGCGTCGCATTCCGGACCCGCGTACCGGGCGCTATATACTCCCGGAGCGCCGTCCAGGGCGTCGACCATCAGGCCTGTGTCGTCGGCGAAACAGTCGTAGCCATAGCGATCCTTCACCCACCGCGCCTTGATAAGGGCGTTCCCCTCGAGTGTGTCGGCGGTCTCCGGGATGTCGTCGTGGCATCCGATCTCGGCGAGCGACAGTATCTCGAAGCTGTCGCCCGCGAGAGCCCGCGCCTCCTCGAGCTTATGGGCGTTGTTGGTGGCGAATACTATTTTAGGTAATGATCTTTCCATTTTATCCACGTCAGATCACCACGTTCACTATCTTGCCGGGCACCACGATCACCTTCTTCGGAGTCTTGCCGTCGAGCCATTTCGCGGCCTCGGGAGCACCGAGGGCGGCGGCTTCCACTGCGGCTTTGTCCGATCCGGCGGCCACCTCGAGTATGAAGCGGGTCTTGCCGTTGAAGCTTACAGGATATTTCACCATATCCTCCTTCAGGTATTCCTCGTTCCATTCGGGCCATTCGGCGTCGACCACCGACCCCTCCTTGCCGAGGGCATGCCAGAATTCTTCGGCGATATGGGGAGTGAAGGGAGCTATGAGGCGCGTGAAGATCTCCATGGCCGCGGCGCTCTTCGATTTCTGCGCCGTCAGCTCGTTGAGGGCCACCATAAACGCGGATACAGATGTGTTGAACGAGAAATTCTCTATATCTCCGGTCACTTTCTTTATCAGCTTGTGCATCGTCTTGAGCTCCTCGCGGGTCATAGGCGTGGTGGCGGCGGTGTCGGTCTTGCCAAACTGCCCCCAGAGTTTCTTCAGGAAGCGGTTTGCGCCGTCGATGCCGTTGGTGTCCCAGGGCTTCGACTGCTCGATCGGGCCGAGGAACATCTCGTAGAGCCTCAGCGTGTCGGCGCCGTAACGCTCCACGATGTCGTCGGGATTGACTACGTTGAACATCGACTTCGACATCTTCTCAACAGCATAGCCGCACACGTATTTCCCGTCTTCAAGGATGAACTCGGCGTCGGCGAACTCCGGACGCCATCCCTTGAATCGCTCGATATCAAGCACGTCGTTGCTGACCATATTGATATCCACGCGGATCGGCGTCACGTCATAGTCCTTGCTGAGCCCCTTGCTGACAAATGTATTGGTGTCTTTTATGCGGTAGACGAAGCTCGTGCGTCCCTGTATCATTCCCTGGTTCACGAGTTTCTTGAAAGGTTCCGGCTCGACCACGAGTCCGAGGTCATAGAGGAACTTGTTCCAGAAGCGCGAATAGATGAGGTGTCCGGTGGCATGCTCGGCGCCCCCTACGTAGAGATCGACATTGCGCCAGTATTCATCGGCCTCCCGGCTCACGAGTGCCTTGTCGTTGCGCGGATCCATGTAGCGCAGATAGTAGGCACTTGATCCCGCGAATCCCGGCATCGTGCACAGCTCTATGGGATAACCCTCGGGGGTCTTCCAGTTTTTCGCGCGGCCGAGCGGAGGCTCGCCGGTGGCGGTCGGAAGGTAGGCGTCAACCTCGGGGAGCATCAGCGGAAGCGCGCTCTCGTCCATCAGATGGGCCACGCCGTCTTTATAATACACGGGGAAGGGCTCGCCCCAGTAGCGCTGGCGCGAGAAGATGGCGTCGCGCAGGCGGTAATTCACCTTCACGCGTCCTATCCCTTTCTCTTCGATAAATCTCTTTGTCTTGGCTATCGCTTCCTTCACCTCGAGGCCATTGAGATCGAGCTCGCCGTTGGAGGAGTTGATCATCTTCCCCTCCTTGGCATCGAAGCTCTCCTCGCTGACGTCGGCCCCCTCGATCAGGGGCACTATCGGGAGATCGAAATGCCGTGCGAAGGCATAGTCGCGCGAGTCGTGGGCAGGTACAGCCATGATCGCTCCCGTGCCATAGCCGGCGAGCACATAATCGCTCACCCACACCGGAATCTCCTTGCCGCTTATCGGGTTGCGGGCATAGGCGCCCGTGAAGACGCCCGAGACTTTCTTATCTATCTGGCGCTCGCGCTCCGTCTTGTGGGCCACCTCTGCCAGATAGGCGTCAACGGCCTCCTTCTGTTCCGCAGTGGTGAGCATTCCCACATATTTCGACTCCGGGGCGAGCACCATGAAGGTCACTCCGAAAGCCGTGTCGGCACGCGTGGTGAAGATCTCGAGATCGAAGTCTTTGCCGACCACGGGGAAGCGCATCTCGGCGCCCTCACTGCGGCCTATCCAGTTGCGCTGTGTCTCCTTCAGGGAATCGCTCCACTGCAGCCCGTCCAGCCCCTCGAGAAGACGCGGGGCATAGGCCGACACGCGCAGACACCACTGGTTCATCACCTTCTGCTCCACTGGGTAGCCGCCGCGCACGCTCACACCCTCGCTCACCTCGTCGTTGGCCAGAACGGTGCCGAGTGCCTCACACCAGTTCACCATCGTCTCCCCCTGATAGGCTATGCGGTAGTTCATCAGGATCTCGGCCTTCTCTTTCTCGGAATACCCATTCCAGTCAGCTGCGGTGAAGGAGAGGGTCTTCGAACATGCGGCGTTCACACCCTCGGTGCCTTTCTCCGCGAAATGCTCCACTAATCCGGAGATGGGAAGCGCTTTGTCGGCGTCAAGATCATAGTAGGAATTAAACATCTGCATGAATGCCCACTGAGTCCAGCGGTAGTATTCCGGATCGCAGGTGCGGATCTCGCGGCTCCAGTCAAACGAGAATCCGATCTTGTCGAGCTGCTCGCGGTAGCGGGCTATGTTGGCCATGGTGGTCTTCTCCGGATGCTGCCCAGTCTGGATGGCATACTGCTCGGCGGGCAGACCATAGGCGTCATACCCCATGGGGTGCAGCACGTTGAAACCCTGCTGGCGCTTGTAGCGCGAATAGATGTCGGAGGCTATGTAGCCCAGCGGATGACCTACGTGAAGACCCGCTCCTGAGGGATAAGGAAACATGTCGAGCACATAGAACTTCTTTTTCCCGGGCTTCTCCACGGCCTTGTAGATGTCATTGTCGCGCCAATACTGTTGCCAGCGGCGCTCAATGTCGCGGTGATTATATTCCATTGTTATGATGTTGCTGTTGTTGTTTTTAAGGCACAAAGTTAACAAATTCCGATGGTTCCTCAAAATTACAGACCACCATAGCCGTAAAAATATGAAGTCGCAAGACCTTTACAAGACTGTGTTGACACTGCGAAAAAGCATTAAATTATCGCCCATATGGATAAAATTTGATAACTTTGCGGCAAATTTCGCCGGGAGGCACATCCCGGATAACCTAAAACACGCCCAAGGCGTCTAAAAATATGTCGACAAATACTACAGATAACGCACGCAAGGTGACCACTCGCCGCCTTGTCGAGATGAAGCAGCGCGGAGAGAAGATCTCCATGCTCACAGCCTACGATTTTTCTTCTGCCAAGATCATCGACGAGGCAGGCATCGATGTGATCCTTGTCGGTGATTCCGCCTCAAACGTCATGGCCGGCAACATCACTACGCTCCCCATCACTCTCGACCAGATGATATATCATGCGAAATCCGTGATGAAGGCCACACGCCGCGCTCTTGTGGTGACTGATATGCCATTCGGTTCGTATCAGGGCAATCCTATGGAGGCTCTCGCGTCGGCCATACGCATCATGAAGGAGAGCCACTCCGAGGCCGTCAAGATGGAGGGTGGTTCGGAGATCCGCGAATCCGTGGAGCGCATTCTCAGCGCTGGCATACCCGTGATGGGACATCTCGGCCTGACCCCCCAGAGCATCAACAAATTCGGCACATACAATGTCCGCGCTCGCGAGGAAGCCGAAGCCAAGAAACTGCTTGAGGATGCCAAGATGCTCGAGGAAGTGGGATGCTTCGCCATAGTGCTGGAGAAGATCCCTGCTGAACTCGCAGCCAAGGTCGCCTCTGAGCTAACCATCCCGGTGATCGGTATCGGGGCCGGCGGTGGCGTAGACGGACAGGTGCTCGTCATGCACGACATGCTCGGCATAAACCAGGGCTTCTCCCCCCGTTTTCTGCGCCGTTACGCCGACCTCGCCGGGATAATGACCGAAGCCGTGCAGCACTACATCGCCGACGTCAAATCATCCGACTTCCCCACCCCCGAAGAATCGTATTAAGAGTGAAGGGTGAAGAGTCAAGAGTGAAGTGTCAAGGGTGAAGAGTCAAGAGTCAAGAGTGAAGATTTCGTCAAAAGCCAAGACTCGGGAAATCCAATTCTGAACCCCGCATAATCCAGACAGAGATATAATCCAGACAGAAAGGAGGATCAGTGACCGTCAAATGTCAGTGATCCTCCTCTCCATTTATTACTCTTCACCCTTCACCCTTCACCCTTCACTCTTCACCCTTCACCCTTCACCCTTAATACTTATTAAAGAACTCCGTGCGCCGGGGATTCCAGTCGCTATAATCCACGGTGTGGCCACAGTCAGGATATATGTGCAGTTCCTTCGGAGACGAGATAAGGTTGTAGCCGCTCATGTTAGTATGCGGCGGACAGGTGGGATCCTGCAGACCTATCCCCATCAGCACAGGGCACTTGATCATCCTCGCGAAATTCTTGATGTCGAAATAGCTGAGATTGCGATACATCTCCTCCTCCGTCATGCCGAGCGCCTCACGCGCCTCTCCCACGGCAGATGCCGGCCAGGGCACGATCCGGAAATAGTCACGGAAATCGCTCATGAAAGGTATGTAGGGGGCTATGGCGCGCAGGCGCCCGTCTGTCAGGGCTGCGGCCGCAAGTGTCAGCGCACCACCCTGGCTACCGCCCTCGGCGTAGAGCCGTGATCTGTCGGCCTGTGGCAACTGCTCCACGACGTCGATGGCTCTCACCGCATCAAGATAAGCCCCTTTGTAATAGTAGCTCTCCGGCTTGTCGAGATTGTAGCGTATCCAGTCGCCGTAGCGGTTGCCGTCTTCGCTCAGGAACTGACCTCTCACGCTTGTCTGCATCTCTATCCATTCCGGATTTCCGTCCGGATCAAGATCCCACGGCTTGCCGCCGTAACCGTTGAAGAAGACTGTCACCGGATATTTCCCCGGCTTCTTCGGGATAGCCACACGCGCCTTGATGGTGTCGCCTCCCCAGGAGCGGAACGTGCAGAGATACATGTCGCGGGTTTTGCCGCTCAGTTCAGGGAGCGGAGTCAGGGTGTAGTCGGCGGGAACCTCCGCAAGCTCTCTCTTGGCTCTTTTCCAGAATTCCTCGAAATCGGGTTGCGCGTCAGGCAGCGACACTATGTTGGTCGGCTCATAGCCGATGTTGATCTCGTCGATGATATTTCCATCATCAGAGATATGGCAGCGGTAGAATCCGGGACGTATTACCGGAAGTTCAACCGAGAGCTCCACCCGCTCCTTGCCATTGGTCTCCACATCGAAAGTCCTGTCGAATATTATCTGCGAGGGCATCGTGTCTACGCTCACATACACCCTCACCCTCCCCGCGCTCCCCAATGCGGTAGTGTCGGTGAGGGAGAGACCGAGCACCGGACGCTCTGGCGCGTTCCACCACAGGTCGTGGCTTCTGTCGATATCAGCTTTCAGGTTTTTCGCCGCAAGTGGAGCTACGACGAGGAGCGCCAGCAGAAATGCGCTCATGATTTTTCTCATTTTCATCAGGTTGTTCTGAATTTCAAGTTCTGGTATATCAGGTTTTATTATCTCAGGATTCTGTTTTTTCCGTCACGTAGACGCCGGGCCGACTGCTGTTGCCGCCAGATCAATCGTGAAAGTTTTTTCTTTTGCAAAATTAATTCCATTATCTGCGAAATTATCATACTTTCATATCCATTTCTTCACATTTAACCCCACATTAACAATAAATTCACTTTTTAAGCGGCTTCATTCCGTCAGCTACGGATAGACACGGAAAGCGGCCGCGCCGGTGGTGATGGCGTGGCCGCTCTGTGTCTGCGGGCCCTGTGGTTAAAGGATCATAAAGCGTGGATCAGTGAAGCTTGTCGGAGGCGTGGCAGGCTATGCAGTCTGACTCGGCCGCCTCTACCTGCTCCTCGGTGGGCTCGTAACCCGCCGGCCATTTCGACACCGCGTCGGGCTTACGCCCCTCTATCTGCCAGTCGAAGGGATAGAAATGGGCGTCCGGATTCCTCCAGTCGGGTTTGCGGAAATGATAGATCACCAGAGGCAGGGCTATGATGATACCCACTCCGACTACGATTATCCCCACATACATCGCGTGCGAACCTGTGGCGATCTGCGATGGCGGAAGGTAGCTGAGCACAAGGGCAAGCAGCGCCCCGACTATACCCAGGCCGCATACCACCCATTTGCCGAAATCCCCGCCGGGCACCTTGTAGCCTCTGGTCTTGTTGGGCTGAGTGCGGCGCAGGCGTATGAAAGCGGCATAGATGATGATCACCATCACAAGATATATGATCGTAGCCATCTGGCTCATGATCTGATAGGCCGCCTCCACGGTAGGAAGCACTATGAGAAGCAGTAGAAGCAGCGACACGAACGCACCCTGCACGAGCAGGATGGGGACATTGGCGTTGTTCTTGTTCACTTTCTGCAGTCCTCGCGGCAGATAGCCGCTCTGAGCCACAGCCATAAGTCCGGTGGAAGGACCCGTCACGAGTGCGCTGACCTGGCCGATGACGCCGAACATTATGAACAGCGCCATCACATTGCCGAGCCACCCCAGACCGAAGCTCTGCCACAACGCTTTGTAGGCCACCAGCAGCGACTGCAGAAGGTCGATATCCTTGGAGGGGATGACGACTCCGATCACCAGAGTGCCTATTGAATAGACAAGCACGATGACGATGATCGCCACGAACACTGCCTTCGGGAAATCTTTCGCCGGATTGCTCATGTCGTTGACGTGCACGGCCTGGATCTCCATTCCCGCATAAAAGAGGAAGATTGATGCGGCGAGCACTATGGTGTCGATGTTGCTGAAGTCGGGGAAGAAGGGCATATGGTCGAGGTGCACCGGTTTTCCGGCAAGCAGATACACGATTCCCAGGATTATGAGCACCCCCCCGGGAATGATCGTGCCCACAAGGCCGCCGTAGGTGCTGAGGATATTGGCCGATTTCTGCCCCCGGAAAGCGTTCCAGGTGGATAGCCAGTAGACAAGCAGCGCTATCACAAGCGTATAGATCTTGTTCGACGCCAATGCCTCGTCGAAGCTCTCGGGCCAGAACATGTAGGCCAGCGACGCGGCGGCGAACATCAGCACCGTCGGAAACCAGATCACGATCGTCTGCCATTCGAGAAACATCGACAGCCATCCCAGTTTCGGGCCGAACGCTTCCGACACCCACCGGTAAAGGCCTCCCGATTTGGTATAGGTCGATGCCAGCTCCGCGCACACGAGCGCGAAGGGCAGAAGGAAGACGGCCGCCGCGAAGAGATAGAAGAATATCGACTGCACGCCGTATTTGGCTTCCGATGGAAGTCCGCGCATGCTCAATATGGAGGTGATGATAAGGATGGCCATGGCCCACATCGTAAGTGAGCCATGCGCTGTCGACAGGTTTTTCTTGCGTCCCGAAGATGTCACTGGCGACTCCTGGGGCATATCTGCATGTTTCGTCATAGTTAATTAAGCATTATTCCGGATTCTCCGCCGCTTCCCATGCGAATGGCATGCGGTCATATCCTGTGGCAGCACATGGCGCCACGCGGAGTCTTTCCGGGGTGGTTTTCTGCTGATATAACATGGCGTGAAAGGAAAAGGTTGGTATCCACTCCGATAAAAAAGTGCTTTATTCCAAAACTAACCGACAGTTATTTATGTTTATTTCAATATGAATAATGATCGCTGGAAAGTCCGCGGCGTTGCGTTTCTACTGACATTCACGGCAGACATCCCGGTCGACTATTGAAAAACACTAAACTTACTGTTATGGCAAATCTGAAATCATCCACTCCGTCGCCGGGCGCCGCCAAAGGCGTAGCCTCCGGACCCGGCAAAAAAACCGTGATCGGGATGTGGGCAATGACCATCCTTATCGTAACCAACATCGTCAGTATGCGTGGCCTCGCCTCTCAGGCGGAATACGGCTACACATCTATCTTCTATTATGTGTTCGCCGCCCTGGTGTTCCTCATCCCTTATTCGCTGGTCTGCGCCGAGCTCGCTTCCACATGGACCAAGAGCGGAGGTCTTTTCCGCTGGGTCAGCGAGGGTCTCGGGCCAAAGATCGGCTGGGCCGCCATGTATTATGAATGGCAGATGGTCGTCATCTGGTTCCCCGCCGTGCTGATGTTCGGAGCCGTGACCTTGGCGTATATCTTCTGGCCCGAGAGCTTCGACGCGAAACTGTCGTCAAATGTGATCTATTCGCTCATAGTCGTGCTCGCCGTCTACTGGGTGGCCAATTTCAACTCTTTCCGGGGGCAGGCCTACGCCAATAAGCTTTCGACGGTAGGTGGTCTCTTCGGCACCATTATTCCGGCCGCCGTGCTCATCATCATGGGTATCGTCTATGTCTGCATGGGCAACCATATCTTCATCGACGCCCACCAGTCGTTCTGGCCCGACTTCTCCAAGTTCGGCACGATCGTGCTCGCCGCCTCGATTTTCCTGTTTTTCGCAGGAATGGAGATGCAGGCCGTCCACGTGCCTTATATGAACGACCCCGCGAAATCATTCCCTAAGGCTGTCTTCCTGGCAGTCATCATTATTCTTGCCGTGTTTATTTTCGGCACTCTCGCCATAGGCTTCGTTATCCCTCAGAAAGATATCAACCTCCTTGCTTCGCTTCTTGTGGCCTACAACAACCTCTTCGCCTCTATCCATTGCGAATGGCTCGGCCATATCATCGCCCTCTTCCTCACTTTCGGCGTCATCGGTCAGGTGAGCTGCGTCATCGTGGCCCCATCATCCGGTATGCTCTCCGTTGGCAAGGCCGGCTATCTGCCGCGCTCTCTGCAGAAGACCAACAAAAACGGAATCCAGACCTCCATCCTCTGGGTCCAGGGCATTATGGTCTCCATCCTCTCGCTCGTGCTTGTGGTGCTTCCGAGTGTGCAGTCGGCCTATCAGATCCTTAGCCAGATGTCTACGATCATCTATCTGACTATGGTCTTTATCATCTATTTCGCTTTCCTGCGCCTGCGTCGCACGGAGCCCAATGTGAAGCGTGGTTTCCGCGTGCCCGGAGGGGAGTTCGGCAAATGGCTCGTGGCCGGCATTGGCATGCTCGGCGCACTCGTGGCCATGGTGCTCAGCTTCGTGCCGCCGTCGCAGATCAACACCGGAAGCCCTGTCACTTACGTTGTGATCCTCGTGCTCGGTTCAGCACTGTTCATCGTCGTCCCGTTCATCGTCTACGCACGCCGAAAATCCTCCTGGCGCGACCCGCAGACCACGTTCGAACCCTTCGAATGGGAGATTGAGGGACGTACACCCTCCACTGTCTCGAAATGGCCGGCCGGATATGTCCCCACTCCTGAGATGGTGAAAAGAGCCATGGAATGGGAAGACGGTGAGTTCGGACCTGTCAGCATGAAGACTGTCGGTGATGTCGCCGACCTCTCCCTGCAGCCTCACGCCCCGCAGACGTCCGGGTCCGCGGCTCAGCCGGCCGCGAAACCGGCTGATGACGGAACCGGACCGAAACAGTAAAGACATTTTTCATTCACTCCTTAAAGATTCCGGGTATGCAGATACAGACGGGTAAAACCCCAATATCACTGATGACCGTTTGCGCCATCCTCTCCATCTCTCTGGTGGTCAATCTTCCGGGCCTCGCGGTCACCCCCATGCTCGGATCGCTCTCGGAGGTGTTCCCCCGCACCACGCAGCTTGAGAAGCAGCTCCTCACTGTGCTCCCCAACCTGCTGATCATCCCCTTCACCCTTCTCTCGGGCAAGCTCTCCCTCACGCGCCACAAGATAGCGATCGTAGTGACGGGCCTCGTGGTCTTCTCCGCCTGTGCCGTGTTCTATCTTTTCGCTTCTACCATGTGGATGCTGATCGTCATCAGCTGCCTGCTGGGATGTGGCGCCGGCCTCCTTATCCCCTTCTCCTCCGGTCTTATCGCCGACACGTTCGTCGGCCCCTACCGCATGAAGGAGATGGGCATAAAGTCCGGCATATCCAACCTCGCTCTCGTGGCGGCCACCTTCGCCGTAGGGTGGCTCAGCCACGGGAGCTGGCATCTCCCTTTCGTGGTCTATCTCGTGGCGCTCATACCTCTCGCCCTGTCCTTCGGGCTCAGGGGCATCCCCTCCTCCGACCTTGAATATTCCGACGGACACGCCTCCGCCGCCGCGACTGCCGCGACTGCCACTGCGGCTGCCGCTGCCACATCCGCCGTCGCGGCTCCACGACCCTCCGGACCGCTCCCGCCCCCTCACGCCCCGGCAAGCCCCGACGTGAGAAACGGTTTCTACGTGAAGCGCATATGGGCCCTCATCGGCGTCTACGCGTTCATCACCTTCTCAACGATCGCGATGACCTACTATTGCCCCTTCCTCATTGAGAAGAAAGGGTGGAGTTCCTCGCTCACCGGCACCATCACCTCCGTGTTCTATCTCTTCATGTTCATTCCGGGTTTCACACTCCCCTGGTTTGTGAAGATTCTCCGGGGTGGCAGCTTCGTGTGGTGCGCGGCCTTCATGACCATCGGCATGGCGCTCTTCGCCTTCTTCCCCAATGACTGGTCGATGATTGTCGGCGCCGCCCTCTGCGGACTCGGCTATGGCATATGCCAGCCCCTGATCTACGACAAGGCGAGCCGCGCAGTAACCTCCGACAACAAGGCCACTCTCGCCCTGGCGTTCGTGCTGTCGTCAAACTATCTGGCGATCGTGCTCACCCCCTTCATCATCGACGGGCTCCGCGACATCTTCCATGCCCACAGCATGGGTACGTTCGCTTTCACCGTATGCTTCGTCCTTCTCGTGGCATACACTGTCGTGGCTTGGCTCCTGCGCCATAAATTCGCCTTCGCAATTAAGAAAGATTACTATTAAACCGGAAAAATTATGAAAAACATATTGCTTCTCCCGGCCCTTCTCCTGTCTGCGGGAGCGATGGCCCAGACCCATGTGACAGAGATCCTGGAAAACGTCAATGTCTACGTCTACGAGTATCCCGACTCGGCAAGCAGATACGACCATCTCCACGAAAACGCTCCACGGCTATCCAACATCCCCGACGTGCCGCGATTCGCGGTGCTCGGAAAGGAGGGGAAATACTACATCGGACTGGGGGCCAACATCGAGGCCGTGGCCGACTACGACTTCGGTAGCCCAATATCGAATCCGAACCTGTTCGTCACTTCCGCCATACCCATGAACCTTGCGCCGGGCAACGGCGCCCAGTTCAAGCTCTCGGGGCAGCAGAGCAACGTCTATCTCAACGTCGTGGCTCTCCCCGGCACGAAAGATCAGCTCGGCGCCTATGTGTCGGTCAACTTCCTGGGCAACAACTATACCCCGTTCCTCCAGCATGCCTATCTGAAATACCGGGGCATAACCGCCGGATATACCTATTCCCTCTTCACCGACGCCGCGGCCGGCCCGGCCACCATCGACTATGAGGGCCCCAACGCCTTCACCGCCGTGATCCACGGCATGATCGGATATGAGCCTGTCATCGGAGCGAAGAAGCAATGGAAGCTCGGCATCGGCCTCGACATGCCGGCAAATTCCTTCACAAACGCCCCCGGCACCGCCACAGTGAGCCAGCGCCTCCCCGACATACCCTTCTACGTGCAGCGCAACTGGGCCGGCGGCGCGGGATGGCTGCGACTCTCGGGAATTGTGCGCAATCTGTATTACCGCGACCTGACGCGGCAGAAGAATGTCGACAAGGTCGGCTGGGGTATAAAGGCCAGCGGCACATCGCCCCTCTGCGGTCCTCTCACGGTCTATTATCAGGCCGTCTACGGAAAGGGAATTGCGAGCTACATACAGGACCTGACGGGATGCGGCATGGATCTGATGCCCGATCCGTCGAATCCCTCCTCGCTCAATCCCGTGAAGGCCTGGGCCGGATTCGCCTCCCTGCAATACACCTTCTCCCCGCGTCTCTTCTGCACCGCCACCTACAGCCACGTGCGCACCTACGCCGACCGCTACACCGATGCCTCCGCTCCATGGGGCTCGCAGTATCGCTACGCTCAGTATATTCTCGGCAATATGTTCTACAATGTCAACTCCATCGTGCAGCTCGGCGTGGAGTATATCTACGGCCGACGGGTGAACTACGACGGCTCACAGGCCCACGACAACCGCTTCGAGGCCATGCTCCGCGTAAGTTTCTGACGGTCTCAGGCCATCACATGAGGGCGCCCCGTGATTTTATAGGGCGCCCTTCTTGTCGGGATAATTTTTTATCGCTATTTTTGCACCACGACAAAACGCGACCGTTATGAACAAGATGATCTATATTCTCCCCCTCGCCCTCGCCGCCGCGGCATGCAGCCACAAGTCTGCCCCTGCGGCTGACGACGCAGCCGCAGGCAACCCGCCGACGGTGGTGCGCGCCAACCCTGCCGTCATTGGCTACCGGGGCGGCCCCGCGGGCAAGGGCAGCAAGGCCATCCCCAAGGCCACGGCGTTCCGCATGAGCGGCGACTATGCCGGAAATGTGGCTGTGACTCTCGGAAGCGACGGGCAGCTCTCCTATTTCCCGGCCACTACCGACATCACCTCCGCCTCTCGCCCTGTCGACCTCGGCGACGGATGGTGGCTCAACCGCCAGGGGATAGGCCCCAACTCTGTCTTCACCCGTTATTCTTTCGAGGAATATTCGGCCCTACCCTCCACCCCGTCCCCTCAGGAGATCAAAGACGCTATAATCCCGGGAGCCCGTGTCCTGAAAATGGTCAGTCTCCCCTACTCCGCATCGGAGGCACCCTCCCATATCGCGGAGATAAAAGCATATCTTGAAAATGAAAAGTAAGACTACTCCCGTGCTCCTGCTCACGGGTTATCTCGGAAGCGGGAAGACTACTCTCCTCAACCGTATCCTGGCCAACAGGAAAGGGATACGTTTCGCCGTTATAGTCAACGACATCGGCGAAGTCAACATCGATGCCGGCCTCATAGCCAAAGGTGGAGTGGTAGGCGGTAAGGACGACAGCCTCGTGGCTCTCCAGAACGGCTGCATCTGCTGCACGCTGCGCACCGACCTCATGGAGCAGCTCTCCGACCTCATTGACGCGGGCTTCGACTATATCGTAATCGAGGCCAGCGGCATATGCGAGCCTGAGCCCATAGCCCAGACTATATGCTCCATGCCGGTCATGGCTCCGAATCTCGTGCGCCACGGAGCCCCGCGCCTCGACTGCATCGTCACCGTGGTCGATGCCCTCCGCCTGAAGAGCGAGTTCGCCGCTGGCGACGCCCTCACCTCTCCGGCCGTAGGCGAGGAGGATCTCGAGAGCCTCGTCATCCAGCAGATAGAGTTCTGCAATATCATAGTACTCAACAAGGTGTCGGAAGTCACCCCGGAGGAGGCCGCCCATATCAAGGAAGTGATACGTGCCCTGCAGCCTAAGGCGAAGATCATAGAGGCCGACTATTGCGATTTCGACCTCGACGAGATCCTCGACACCCACCTGTTCGACTTCGAGAAGACGGTGACCTCGGCCACCTGGATCCAGGAGATCGAGAAACCGCTCGAAGAGAATGACCATCCTAACGGACATGACCATCATGAGCATGACCACGGGCACCATCATGACCATGAGCATCACCATCACGACCATGATGACGACCATGACGAGGAGGATCACTCGCGATGCGACCACGAGCACGGCGTATGCCACTGCCACCACCATCATCACCACGACGAGGGGGAGGCCGAGGAATATGGCATCGGCACATTCGTATATTATGCCCGCCGTCCGTTCGACATGAACCGTTTCGACTGGTTTGTCGGTAAGCACTGGCCTAAGTCGGTAATCCGCGCGAAAGGTGTATGCTATTTCTCCGACGACACCGACATGTCATATCTTTTCGAGCAGGCCGGAGTGCAGAAGAAGCTCACGGAAGCCGGACAATGGTATGCCACGGCTCCGGAGGATGAGCTACAGCGCATGCTTGCCACGGAGCCGGGGCTGGCACGCGACTGGGACGAGAAATACGGCGACCGCATGCAGAAGATCGTCTTCATAGGCCGCGGCATGGACCGCGAGGCCATCGTCAAGGCCCTCGACAGCTGCCTCGCCTCCAATTAGCAATTAAGACCAGAGATCCATAGATCCATAGAACCATAGAACCTTTTAGGATAAATCAACGCAGGCATCCATCGTATCTTTAGCGACGGATGCCTGCGTAGCTTTGGGGCAGCGGCATTCCTGCCGCTGCAAGGTCGGCGTATCGTCCTGACGATCACCTGGAGGGAAATATAATTGGCCCTGTCACGCTACCGAATCTGATCTCATATATAAGTTGTTTTGTGCGGTTGATGTTAGCAATGAAATATTTATTGCGCAACCCTTTTTCCTCTATCAAATCAACTTTTCGGCCAAACAGGAGTTCAAGTGCATCACGCAATCCAAAATAATTGCTTACATAGTCAAACTTGTTATGGTCGACTTGTTCAAAGTCAACAAGCAAATCCACATCACTTTCATCATTGAATCTATCAGTAAGGATAGATCCAAACACGGAGAGAGTCTTGACCTTGTGTTTGCGACAAAGATCGAAGATTCGTTGCAGATTTAATTCAATCAATTTCATAGAACAAAAATGTTACGAGTGCAAAGATAATAATTCTTTCATATCCATCAACATTTTCCGCAATAAAATTACTAATTGCCACCTGCTCTCAAAGCCATCCGGACTGTTTTTGTCGGCTCCCCTCAGTTGCCCGACCAGTCCGACCTGTCAGACCTGTCCGACAAGTCCGACAGGTCTGACCGATCCGACACCGCCATTAATTTCTCATTACTAATTGTTTACACTTCCGCAACACGTCCCGAAAGTATGCAGGCCCCGGTGCTCACCTCGTTTATGAAGAAGAAGAACGGACGGTCTACGGTGATGGTCTGCACTGTCGGCTTGTAGTCGGGACCCGCACTGCCAAAGATATCATCAAATGTGACGGCCGCACCCTCCGCTCCTGTCTCATCGACAGAGAACATGGCCGACTGCTTGATTGTCATCACTCCCGGCTGCTTCGGCTCAAACATCGTGAAGTGGGCTGACCGGTTCAGCACCTCCATATCAGTGCCCTCGAATACATCCGACAGCGAAAGCTCCCTCTCGACCTTCATCTTCGGCATCTGCAGGATTACTGTACCGGGGGACATTGTCTCTATCTCCTTCATCACCTCCGGAGTGAGGGCCGAGAGCGACCGCTCCAAGGTCATCCCTTCGCCGGGAAGAAGCACGGTGTAGGAATAGGCGCCGTTGCCGAAATAGAGGCGGAACACCGTAAAACCTTTCGTCCATCCGTATTCTGCCTTAATCTCCCCGCTGTCCATCATGTCGACGCTCTTCGTGCCTCCGGCCCCGTGGAAATCCGCTTTGCGGGTGTTCTTGCTGTCAAAGGGATTCCTGTTCCACATCCCCTTGAAATACATGGCGTTCAGCAGAACGGCCATCGTCTCGGGATGTATTTCAAGATCAAGCTGCCGGATAAGGCCGTTCGTCTCCTTCTCACACCATTTGAAGATATCATCCTTCACTCCGGCGCCGTTGTTGACGAAGTCGCCGTATTCAATCGCCAGGTCATATGTCGCGGCCATTGCCGATGTGAAAGCCGATGACAAGCGGAGCTTATCGTTCACCCAGATGGCGTTGGCCAGACTGAGCTTTGTCTCGTTGTCAACCGCCGGGAGCTCCGTGAGAAGCTGGGCCGCGAGTGTGTTCAGTCCGTCGAGGTCATCAGTGCCCAGATAACGGCAGATGGTCTCCATCGCCTCCTCCTCGACACCGTTGGCAACCATGCCTAACAGTATGGAGGCCGACAGGGGGGAGACTATCACGTTGGGGTTCTTTTCCTCCTCAGGATGAGTGTCGACATATCGCACGGCATCGGTGGTGAATCCGACATAGTAGTCCCTCAGGTTGTCGGCCACGGCACGCGTCCTCGCGCTCAGCTCGATGTCGACTCTTTTGTTGGGTACGGGTCTCTCCTCTATCTCCCCTCCCGGAGCGGCTTCCGATGAACAGGATGAAAAGCCCGACAGCATGCCGGCCACGCCCACACATCCCCAGAGACAGCGCTCCATCCTCTTCGTGAGAGTCTTTCTTAAGTCAGTTGATAAGTTAGTCATATAGGTTACAGTTTCTTGGTGAGTTTATTATTAAGATGCGATATCTCATGAAATGCTGCATGATACATCCAAATTATTGCCATCATTATACCATCCCCCACCCAAAAGCTCTAAAAACATAAACTCCGAAATTAAAACTCTGCGAGCCCTCTGCGCCTCTGCGGGAGATTTTTTTGACGGTAATTAATCCTCACGCAAAGGCACAGAGGGCTCGCAGAGAGATTTTTAATTTTACTTCGGATAGACCCCGGATAGAATTAACTGATGGAATATCCCCACGGATAAAATTACCGCCGGATGGCACTGCCGTGCCGCGGCTGAAAGCCGTGGTTTCGCGTCCCCCTCTCCAACAATCCCTCTCTCCCCCTGATAAAACCCTCTCGCAAGTCTCCAAGACAATTCTTAAACATCCCCACATATTATTTAACATTTATTAGCTTTTCGGGGGGGTAATGTGTGAATTTTTGATTAAATTTGCAATTAAATATTAAGGAGGCTGCCGCATGTGAATGCGGTTCCCCCTCGCGCGGAGAGGAGCTTGCATCTTCCCTTGCGTGATAAAGAGAATGGATTCAAACAACTAACAATAATAACTCAAAAACAGAAATCGGATGAGAAAACTAATTACCATTTTAATGGCGGTATTTCTGTTGACCGCTACAGCCGGGGCTCAGACCCGGACGGTGAAAGGCACAGTAGTGGATGCCGCCAACGACGAGCCTCTGGTCGGGGCTACTGTCGAACCGATAGGTGGTGGACAGGCCGTGGCCACGGATATCGACGGCAACTTCCTCCTGAAGGTGCCCGCTTCCGTCAAACAGATCCGCGTCAGCTACGTCGGCTATATCGCCGAAACCATGGCGCTTCGCCCTGACATGGTCGTAAAACTGACCAGTACCTCCGAAAACCTCGACGACCTCGTCGTCATCGCCTACGGCACACAAAAGAAGTCGTCCATCACCGGAGCTATCTCGACTGTCAATGCCGAGGAGATCGCCAAGCGTCCTGTATCGTCGGCTACAGCTGCCCTCGAAGGCGTTAGCCCAGGTATTACTGTTACCGGCAACTATGGCTCCCCTGGTGAATCTCCCACGATTCTTATCCGAGGTATCGGTACGGTCAATGGTTCTACAGCCCCCCTTTATGTAGTGGATGGCGTCCCCTTCGGCGGAAATATCTCCGATCTCAACCCTGAGGATATCGAGTCGATGTCTGTGCTGAAAGATGCCGCTTCAGCTGCCCTTTACGGCAACCGCGCCTCCAACGGCGTTATCCTTATCACGACTAAGCGTCACAAGGGAGATAAGTTGACTCTCAATTTCCGCACTAACCAAGGATGGTATGAGCGTGCTATCCCTGAATACGACCGCACAAATGTGTCGCAGTTCATGTATGCCGAATATTGGAACATGGCAAATGCATGGCTTCAGAACCAGAACGGTGATGTGAAGCGCAGCGAGACGGACAAAATCCATAAGTATGTCTCAGAGAATATTTTCTCAGAGAGATTGTATGCAAACTACTTTAATGTAGACAAAGTGGAGAATCTCTACGATCTCAACGGTAATCTTAATCCCGGGGTGTCGATCCTTCCCGAAGTTGCCGGCGACCTTAACTGGTTTGATCAGGCCACACGCCATGGTTATCGTCAGGAGTATGTGCTCAACGGTGCCGGTTCCACCACAAGAAGTGACTATTACTTCTCTGTCAGCTATCTCGGTGAGGAAGGCTACATGAAAGACAGCAACTTCGACCGTCTCACCGGACGTGCTTCTGTCAATCTGAATCCTGTGAAATGGATGAGGGCCGGATTTAATGTCAATGTCAGCCATCAGAAATATCAGAACACATCCAATGGTGTGGGCGATGGATCAAGTTCCTTCAACAATCCTTTCTATTTCTGCCGCTATATCGCGCCGATCTATCCGGTGCACAAGCACTATGTCGAAAATGCTACTTACTATGACGAGGCCGGTAATCCATATAAAGTGAATGTTGGCGATTGGGTACTTGACAACGAAGGCAAGACAATATATGATGATGGATATTACACTGTCTATGATGAAGAGGGAAATCAGAGCAATATATATACCCGCAACCAGAACCAGGACCGTAATGTCATTTTCGAGAGCATGGTCAACAGGGGGCGCACTGTAAGAAATACAATGAACTCCATCGGATATATTGATTTCTTACTCCCTTATGGATTTACTGCAACCCTTAAAGGTAACCTCAATACCAGAAATCAGGAATATTCCAGATATAATTCTGCCTTGATCGGCGACTCGAAAGCCCGCGGTGGTTCTCTCTCAAAGACCATATATAATTATAAGAACTGGACAATGATGCAGCAGCTGAACTGGAACAAGACCTACGGCGAGCATAATATCCAGGTTCTTCTCGGTCATGAGAACTATTCATATCAGTATGACTATACTTATGTGGTGAAGGATAAGGAGGCTTTTGCAGATCTTCCAGCATTGTCTAATTTCTCGGTGATGAACAGCATCGACGGCTACAAGGATGTCTACAAGACTGAGTCTTATCTCGGCCGCGTAATGTGGAATTTCAAGGACACATACAACCTTGAGGCATCTTTACGTCGTGACGGTACCTCTCGTTTCTCAAAAGATGCACGCTGGGGTACTTTCGGAAGTGTCGGTGCAAACTGGATCTTCACCAATGAGCCTTTCATGGAGTCTACCTCTTCATGGCTCAACAACGGTAAGCTTCGTGCCGACTGGGGTCAGGTCGGTAACGATTCAGGTTCCGGATACTATTCCTATTATGCTCTATTCAGTGCTGACACACATGCAAGCCTTCCGGCATATTATCTGTCACAGAATGCTGCCGAGGATCTTAAATGGGAGACTTCCGAATCCTGGGGCATAGCTCTTGAGACAAGGATGTTCAACCGTTGGAATCTTACTCTCGAATACTTCGACAAGAGAAATAAGGATCTTATCTTCAGTGTCTATGCTCCTGTCTCAGCAGGTCCGACCAGTACTTCAAGTGCTGTTTCTACAACACGTCAGAATCTCGGAACCATCTCCAACCGAGGCATAGAGATAAGCACGGATGTGGATATTGTCAAGACTCGCGACTGGAAAGTGAACATTGCGGCCAACCTTACAGCAATTCAGAATAAGATCGTGACATTGCCGGCTCAGAACAAAAAAATTACCAAGATCGCAGCAGATCCTTCGATGCAGCCTCCGAGGGGCATTTCCAATGGCAGCCAGTTCATCTCGGAAGGTAAGGGCCGCTATGAATGGTACACCTATCATTGGGCTGGCGTTGATGAGATGGACGGTCGTTCGCTTTATGATGCCAACCTTGTGGATTATCACGTAACTCTTGAAGACGGTACAATCATCGGTGGCAGCTATGAAGTGGATAATGACGGAAATCCCGTCTATGACAGCAATGGCAACATGGTGCGTATTTCCACAGAACTTCCCAAATCAGAATATAAGCTCATAAACGGGAAATATTACGTAAACCGTACTACATATGCTCAGAAAGATTGGAGAGGCACTGCTCTTCCTCAGGTTTATGGTTCATTCTCCGGCAATGTCGGCTGGAAAGGATTCCAGCTCTCTGCTATGTTCACCTATTCTCTTGGTGGCAAAATCTACGACAGCAACTATTCGAATCTGATGGGCGCTGGTCAAAAACCGGCCAACTTCCATAAAGATATTCTCAATTCCTGGAACGGTGTTCCGGAGGGTATGACGGAAGATTCCCCCAACAGGATAAATCCGAATATCAATCCTGAAATCAACTACCTGAACAACACCGACAACAATGCCGGGTCTGACCGTTGGCTCACAAGCAGGGATTATCTCTGCTTCAAGAATGTGAATCTGACCTATACTCTTCCCTCCTCAATTACCAAAAATTGGGGCATCTCAAGAGTGCAGCTGAGTTTCTCTGCTGAGAATCTTCATATCTGGGGTTCGCGCAAAGGTATGAACCCGATGATGGGTATCAGCGGCGGCCAGAGCAACTATCTTGTTCCGGCGAGAGTCTATACATTCGGTCTTAATGTAAACATCTAACACACAGAACTAAAATGAAAAGAGTTATAAAATACGCTTTGTTAGCGTTGATGCCCTTCATGTCCGTTGCATGTGGAGATGACTATCTTGAGACATCTCCTCAAAGCTCTACGACAAAGACACAGCTCTTCAAAGACTATGAGACGGCCCAATACGCTGTAAACGGACTGGGAAGACTGATGTCTAAGCAATATCTTGACAATCAAGGATTTAATGGCGAGGGCACTGTATATGCCTATGTTGCTGAATTCCCGGGAGATGGCATGCAGAAGCTGAGCTATTCCAGCTGGCAGAATCTGATTAAATGCAATTATACTCAGAATAATACGAATTCCAATATCCATGTGGCATGGTATTATTACTATCGTTTGATAGGGAATGCCAACCAGATTCTCGAAAATATACCTACGGAGGCTGCCACTCCGGCCATCCAGAAGAACTGGGACTATATCAAAGCGCAGGCTCTGACATATCGTGCTTACGCATATACAATGCTTTCGCAAATCTACAGCCGAAGATGGACTGACAAAAACGGGCAGAGCCGTGGTCTTGTGCTCCGTATCGATACATCGAAAGATCCTATACCTTGCTCTTCGCTTGCTAAGACTTATGAGTTGATATACTCTGATCTTGACGAGGCTATCAAGCTTTTTGAGAGTTGTGGTAAGGAGAGAAGTGATGATGTCGACATGCGGTGGATGGCTAATGCCGATGTTGCTCATGCTGTCTATTCCCGAGCAGCTCTTATCCGTAACGACTGGCAGGCGGCCGTGACACATTCTCAGGCTGCCCGTAAGGGATACAGCATCATGGGTACTGAGGAATACATGGCAGGATTCAACACAGCTAACAAGGAATGGATCTGGGAGGCATTTGAAGATGACACACAGCCAATTTATTATTATAGTTTCTTCAACTATATGAGCGCAAGCTGTGCCGGTTCCGCTTCCAGATCTTATCCTCCCGCAATTTCTAAGCAGATTGTTGATCCTATTGATCCGAGCGATACTCGATTGGCTATCTATGCAATCCCTACACAGGAGGAACTTGTTAGTGATGGTGTGTTCAGTAGCGATGGTGAGTTCAAGAATGTATCTGGTTCCGGTTCGGTTACAAAAGGCAATTTCTTTAAGAGAGTGCGTAGCCAGTTTACGGATAACGGTAGGACCTATTCCACTACAAAGGTAGGTTATTATCTTGGCACTAAGTTCCTGGTAAAATCTGGTGTAGGCGACGGTTGTATTCCTATCTTCCGCGCTGCCGAGATGATATATAATGAAGCCGAGGCCCAGTATAGGCTTGGCAACGAGACAGCTGCCCGCGAGCTCCTTGAGGAGGCTACTGTTCCCTATCAGTCAGAATACACTTGCACTAAAACCGGTGAGGAGCTTTGGGATGAGATTGTGGCTCTCCGTAAATTCGACCTCTGGTCGGAAGGCCATAGCTGGTTCGACCTGAAGCGGTGGGGTGTGAACATGGTACGTAAGACTTGGGCAGAAGGTGGCAGCTGGGCTGATTATTTCGCCGGCACGGGTGAAAAAGGAGGCAACTATGGCCCGACTGAGAAAAACAATTGGACTTACGTAATACCAACAATGGAAACCAACTACAACAACAAGGTCATCTCACAGGAGGATCCAAACTGGGCTCCCGGCACCGACTATTGATGTAGCGTACTCCGAATCCCCCTTGTCGTATCCCCCGACAATAACTTCACAGGCCCTCCGTCGATGATGGAGGGCCTGTTGCTTTACAAAAGTTTTAAAAATTGACCCTCTTAGTCACTTATATCTCTATTTAATTTTTTTGAAAAGCAATATTTTAAGTTTTATGTCGTTTATCTAATAAAAGGTTATGTACTGCAAATTTATCGGTCATAATCATTGGTGAGCTTTCATTGAATTTGTGATATTAAAATCTCTGAGTCATGAAGAATTTAGCGGTAATTATGGTAATGGGCGTTGCAATCCTTATGTCGATAAATGCGATGGGGGAGGAAGATTCCGTAAAGAGCAGGAATTTACCTGTGAGCGACTTCGCTCTATGGAATCAGACTGTCATGCTTAAGGATTCTGCGATCTACGAAGCTCCGGCTTACAATGTGATAAATAAGGAGACGCGCTCCGAGTCAATCCTCGGTGTCGACAAGGTGCAGCCATATCAACCCTCAAAGAGGGAGGAAGCAAGCATGATGAGAGATAAGGAAGAGAAATATCCCGATGATATAATCGTTTCCTTTATCGTTGACTCCTTGGGCGTGGTCAAGAATCCTGTCGTGATGACAAAGACAGTTCCGTTAAAACTCAAGGAGAAAATCATCAAGGAAATAAACAGCACTCTTTCTCCTACTCCCGGAAAACTAAACGGCAAGAGAATCAATTCAAAAGCAATAATGGTTAGAAATGAAAGGGAAGGCCGAACCGAGACCTCCTTCTCTCCCATCCGATAATTCACCAAATACAGAATAGCGGATCCCATCAACTAATATAATAAGTTAAATCATAAAGGCAGGAATATCCCATTTCCTGCCTTTATTGTCATCCTAATCATATTGTCATCCCTCTTCCGGATGGTATTGCCGTGCCGAGGCTGCAAGCCTCGGTCTCCGTCCCATCCCAAAGCTCTCACCCCACACTCGCGAAGCCGGTTTGTCGAAGGTGAAACCAATCAAACCCTAATCCCACAGATCTCTCCCCGCATTGCCCATCCAATACCCGGCCAATGCCCGGCCTTGCCGGGCCTCGCGTGCCGCGGCCGGATGCCGCGGTTCCTGCCGCCCCAGCTGCGTAGCTCTGGGACTGCGGCTTTCCAGCCGCAGCTACCGTCCCAACCGAGTCAATGGGAAAGGAAGCCCCGGTAAAGGGAAAACAAGTCCCATCCCCGACCCAAAAATCCGCCGGATGGCACCGCCGTGTCGAGGCTGCAAGCCTCGATCCCCGTCCCCCACGCCCAAACAGAACAGCAACCGCAAGTCATTGTTCTGTTCTCCGACCAAAGGGAGGAGCTGTCGGCAAAAGCATCTCTACCGGACCTAAAAAGCGGACACTTAAAAACGCACCGCCGGCCTTGTAGCGACGGGTACGTCGCCACAAGGTCGGCGAGGCAGGTGGAGTGCCATTGGATTCAGTCTGCAATTTGAGGATCAGGCGTCTTTGACGCGCGCGGCGCGCTCGTCGGAGCGCTCCATGGCTATGAGGCGCTCCTTCTTCTCCACGCCGCCGGCATAGCCGGTGAGGCGCCCGTCGCTACCCACGACACGATGGCACGGTATGAAGATCGACAGCGGATTGCGCGCACAGGCGTTGGCCACAGCCCTGACGGCAAGAGGGCGACCTATGCTGCGGGCCACCTCTCCGTAGCTCTCCGTCTCCCCATAGGGGATGCCGGAAAGAGCCGCCCACACGAGGCGCTGGAATTCCGTGCCGAACATGCGCAACGGAATATCGAATTCCTCACGGTCTCCGTCGAAATATTCATCGAGTTCCTTTCGCGCGCGCTCCACCACAGTCCATTCCTGACCGTAGTCGGATTCGGCGCCATGCTGGCGGAGAAATTCATGGCAGGCTGCAAGACCCTGCCAGCTGCAAAGACAAAGTTCATTTCCTATCGAGGCCAGGTACAGAAGCCCCAGGGGTGAATCATATTCCTTGACAACCATAATCAATTATCAGCTTAGGGAGGTTAGGGATAAAAATCAAACTTTTTTATTTAAACATCCTTTCCCACAAAAGTTCACGTGCAAAAATAACAATTTTCTCCCATACCTCCATAACATATGGGGCAACTTTTTGCAGTCTCAGTTATCAAGGGCCTCCGGAAATAGCTTTTATATGTGCAGCGCAAGGACGTTTTATAAAAGACCTATGCCATGATTTCCATGAAAAAATATTAACTTTGCAACCGTATTGAATAAATAGCAAATAAAATGAAAATCCTCATACTCGGAGCCGGCAAGATGGGCTCCTTCTTCTGCGACCTCCTCTCCTTCCGTCACGACGTCGCAATCATGGACCCCGATCCACAGCGCCTGCGCTTCACCTTCAACGTGCGCCGGTTCACAACCCCGGAGGAGGTGGCCGACTTCGACCCCGACATGGTGATCAACGCCGCGACGGTGAAATACACCCTGCAGGCTTTCGAGGCCGTGCTCCCCTATCTGCGCCCGTCGGCAATACTCAGCGACATAGCATCGGTGAAGACGGGGCTTCCTGAATTCTATGAGAAGTGCGGTCATCCCTTCGTCAGCACACACCCGATGTTCGGGCCGACCTTCGCCTCCCTCTCCAATCTCCGCAACGAGAACGCCGTGATAATAAAGGAGGGGGACCACTTAGGGCGCGTATTCTTCAAGGACCTCTACAACGAGCTGAAGCTCCATGTGGTGGAATACTCTTTCGAGGAGCACGACGAGACCATCGCCTACTCACTCTCCATACCTTTCGCCTCGACCTTCGTATTCGCCGGCATCATGAAGCACCAGGACGCCCCGGGCACTACCTTCAAGCGCCATTACGACATAGCCCGCGGTCTTATGGGAGAGGACGACTATCTGCTGAGCGAGATCATGTTCAACCCCCACACTCCGGCGCAGCTGGAGAAGATACGCCAGCAGCTCGCCGAGCTGCAGACCATCGTGGAGAACCGCGACAGCGAGAGCATGAAAGCTTTCCTGACGCGACTGCGCGAGAACATCAAGTGAAGGGTCAAGGGTGAAGAGTGAAGAGTCAAGAGTGAAGAGTGAAGAGTCAAGGGTCAAGAGTGAAGGGTCAAGAGTCAAGGGTCAAGAGTGAAGAGTCAAGAGTCAAGAGTGAAGTTGTCTGACTGGTCAGACCGGTCAGACTGGGCGGACCGGTCTGAAAACAGAAAACTTTAACCTTTAAACTTTAACCTTTAACCTTTAACCTTTAACCTTTAAACTCTCAACCCACACCCCTCAACTTTAACCTTTAACCTCTAAACTCTAAACTTTATTACTGCGTTTTAACCTTGAAAAACACTTTTCAAGGTTATGCTTCAGAAAATCTCAGACAGAATAAGGCATTTCTTCCATGTGGTCTCCAACATCAGGCCCATCGTCTGGATATGCCTCTACATCATCCTCGTGCCGATATTCGCACTCATCTACTGGTGGCTCCCCGACTCTCAGTTCCGCATTCCTGAGGGTGGATCGCCGGCTTTCGGCTCGTGGCTATACTACAGCATTGTCACCATCTCCACACTCGGATTCGGCGACTACACGCCGGCCCACGGCTGGGCACAGGCCGTGACCGCCATAGAGGTGGTGTGCGGCTTGAGCGTATTCGGATTCTTCCTCAACTCCGTGGGCTCCATGAAGTCGGAGATCGACGTGGAATCGGAGATCGAGAAACAACGCCGCGCCAACTTCGCCCTCCAGAAAGAGAAACTCTCCATCTGCGCCCCGGCCATCATCCACAACATCAACGTATTCCTCTCCTACTGCTACGCAGTGACCACTCCCTTGGCCCGGCGCGGCGGCGAGGACGCGCGCTTCAACCCCGACTTCAAGTTCAGCGACATGGCCGACCTCTTCAAGCCCTCGGGACTCTCGATGGACAACACCCGCCTCCCGGCCGTAGACCGCCTCCTGAAATGCGCCGCACGCACATCGCTGAGCCTCGACTCCCTGCAGACGCACGTCGACCTCTCCCTATGGCCCGAGATCCTCGAAGATTGCTTCGCCTTCGTGGCCAACTACCAGATGTTCTCCTCCGAAGACTCCCTGTCGCGCTCCCCCCTCACCCTCCTTCCGCGCGACCTTCCCGCCACACGCCGCGAGGCAGAGGCCCGGATCGCCGGAGAGATTGCCGCCTGGGACGGCCCCGTAGACCTCAACAAGGGTGGCAGCCTCCTCCCTGTCTTCGAGCTATATTATTTCATCAGAGACAACGCCGCCTTAGCCACGAAGCTCGAGGCGGCCATCACCAAAGCCGCCGAATCATGACCTCACCCGCCAACACACCCCACCCGACGCCGGCGTCCCCGACCTCCGGAGGATATTATATCTTCCTTATAAGTTATCTCGTGCTCCTGAGCGCCTTCGGCTCATTCGTCAACGACCTCTACCTCCCCTCGCTTCCCGAGATGGTGACATATTTCCACACCACGCGCCCCACGGTGCAGCTCGGGCTCACATTCGGCATGATAGGTCTCGGCGTTGGCCAGGTGGTGCTCGGTCCGCTCAGCGACCGCTTCGGGCGCAAACCGATACTCATCATCACCCTGATCGTGTTCTGCATAGGGGCAGTCTGCAGCGTGTGGTCGCCGACCATCCATGTCTTCATCTTCTGGCGCCTCGTGCAGGGGCTCGGCGCCTCTGGAGGCTACTTCCTGGCCCGCACCATCCCTACCGACCTCTACGGGGGACGCGCCCTCGCCAAGGTCATGGCCCTGGTGGGAGCCATCAACGGCTTCGCACCCGCGAGCGCGCCGGTGATCGGCGGCTTCATCGACAGGGCCAGCGGATGGCACGGCATATTCTGGACCCTCGCCGCCTTCAGCGTCGTCCTCCTTGCCATAACCTTCTTCTTCAAAGAGTCGCTTCCGGCAGCGAGGAGAGTCAAGGGGCATTTCGGTGTGGCATTCAAAAACTACGTCGTGCTCGCACACAACCGCCATTTCCTCATCCACGTCATGCTGAAAGGGAGCGCCTTGGGAATGCTCTTCGCCTATATCTCATCGGCCCCCTTCATCATCCAGGACCACTATGGCTACGACCAGCTCCAGTTCGGACTCTTCATGGGCTTCAACGCCCTCTTCGTGGCAGCAGGGTCGATGCTGTCGCTGAAGTTCAAGCCGCTCAAGAAAGCCGCGGTCGTGGCCGGCTGGGGACTGACGGCCACCATAGCCGCGCAGGCCGTCTGCTTCTACACCGTCAGGAGCGTCTGGGTCTACGACACCCTGAATCTCCCGATGCTCTTCTGCCTGGGCATGATCTTCGCCGTGAGCAACACACTGGCCATGAACGAGGGGCGCGACTGCGCCGGCGACGCCTCGGCATTCGTAGGATTAATCGGATACGTGTTCGGAGCCATTGTCAGCCCCCTCGTGGGGCTGGACAACATACTCCATTCCACCGCCATCACACTCGCCATCCTCGCCCTCATCACCCTCCTTTTCTCTTATCTCTCGAAGCAGCTCAGCCCCGACCTTGTGCCACAGACCGACGGGCAGGCTACGGGGAATGGTTAAATTATGTAAAAAAGTCATCTTAATTGACACAGAAAGCTTTTTTATGCGTCTTATATATGGCAATGCTTAATGCATAATGCACAATGCTTAATGCATAATGCATAATCATCCAGCAATGCACAATGCATAATGCATAATGCACAATCATACAACGATGCATTATGCTTTATCATCCATAAATGCCGGATGCATAACGAGGAGATTTAAAACTCTCATATATGCACTTTGCCTTTAGCCGGACAGTTACCCCGTGGTGAGTCCACGAATATCTTATAAACATATCTACAGGAATGAAACCATTTTCAGGCAAGATCTTTCTATTGCTTCTTCTATCGTACACTCTGCCGGTGCTTGGCGCCGACTATAAGGTGAAAGGCACCGTCACCGACTCCATCGGCAACGCCGAGAGTTTCGCCACAGTCAGGGTGTTCACCCTCAACGACACCATCCACCCCGTGAAGGGGAGTGTGGCCGACGATGCCGGCCAATTCTCCGTCAGCCTCACCACTCCCGGTTCCTACCGGGTGAACATCATAGCTTTCGGCAAGACCCCGGAGAACCGCGACATAGCCCTCTCGGAAGAATATCCCACAGTCGACCTCGGCGAGATAAAGGTGCGCGAGGCATCCAACCTTCTCGAGGAGGTGGTCGTCACCGCCCAGAAGCCGCTTGTCACCAAAGAGATCGACCGCATAGGCTACGACGTGCAGTCGGACCCCGACGCCAAGACGAACCAGCTCGACGAGATGCTTAAACGCGTGCCGCTCGTGAGCGTCGACCCCGACGGCACCATCAAGGTGAAAGGCTCCACGAGCTTTAAGATCTACAAGAACGGGCGACCCAACAATTCGTTCTCGCGCAACGCCAAGGATATATTCAAGTCGATACCGGCGTCGATGATCAAGAAGATAGAGGTCATCACTGATCCCGGAGCGCGGGAGGACGCCGAAGGGACCTCCGCCATACTCAACATCGTCACGATGGAGAACACCACAGTGCGCGGCGTGATGGGAAGCGCGGGGATAAGCTACCGCAACCCGGGATATCCCACGCCCAACATCTGGCTTTCGTCGCAGATCGACAAGGTGTCATTCTCCGTATATGTTGGCGGACAGATACAATCGAAGAAGCAGATGAAAGGCAAATCCGAATCGCTGACCCACTACGAAGAGTCGGGCAACGACCTTACATCCACCTCTGAATCGACGGGCAACGGCTACCTGACCTTCTTCGGCACCGACGCCAGCTATGAGCTCGACTCCCTCAATCTCTTCACGGCCGAGTTCGGAGGCTATCTCTATGACTTCCGCGACAGGAGCCGCGGCCACACGGCAATGACCGACGCCGCCGGGAATCTCCTGTATTCCTACAACACCATCTCACGCACGAAGCCCAACCGATATTTCGACATAAACGGCGGCTTCAATTATCAGCGGTCTACCCGCCGCAAGGGGGAGACCATCACACTCTCCTACCTGATCTCGACCACCGACCAGAAACAGCATTCCACCACCGACTATGAAGACCAGGTGAATGTGCCCGTGCCTTACACAGGGATTGACAATGACTTCAACCTCAACTTCATCGAGCACACCGGACAGATCGACTGGACACGCCCCATCAACGAACACAACAAATTTGACGTCGGCTCGAAATACATAAACCGCCGCAACCATTCCGTCAACGACATCGACTATCTCGACGACCGCACGGAGCATTCCGACTTCTCCCATATCACGCAGGTGCTCGCCCTATATTTCGACTACCGCATCAACTACAAGCGCTTCGGGGCACGCGCCGGCCTCCGCTACGAGTATTCGCGCCTCTCGGCAAAATACAAAGACGGATCGAACGACCCCTTCCACAGCAACCTCAGCGACTGGGTGCCCAACGCGGCCATCTCCTACAACATCAACGACGCCAACACGCTTAAGCTCTCCTACTCCTCGCGCATCAACCGCCCCGGCATCTCGCAGCTCAACCCGGCCGTCGTGGAGTCGCCCTCGTCGATCTCCACCGGTAATCCCGACCTCGGCTCGTCGCGCCATCAGTCGCTATCGCTCAACTATAACCTGATAAGCCGCCGCTTCACCCTCGACATGAGCGCCGGCTACAGTTTCTCCAACAATTCGGTGATAGCCGTGCAGAACCTCATAGACGGGGACATCCTGAAATCGACCTACGCCAACGCCGGGCGCCAGCGTTCGGTCAACCTCTCGGCATGGGCCCAATGGCAGATAACACAGAAGACCTCCTTCATGCTCAACTTCAATTCCGGCTGGAGGCGCTATGAGAACCGCTCGCTCAACATCAAGGAGCAGGGATGGGAAATAAATTACTTCGGCCGCATCCGCCAGCGCCTACCCTGGGATCTTGACCTGTCGGCCTACTTCAGCGCATGGAAGCCGGGGGTATCGCTATATACAAAATACGAAACATCAATGTCAGACCATCTCTTCTACGGAGTGAACCTCCAGAAGTCGTTCCTGAAAGAGAAACGCCTGAATGTCAACATCGGGATATACAATCCTTTCAGGAAATCGACAAGAATGATCACCACCGTGCCTCTCAACGCCGGATATACCGGCTACTCGAAACAGTGGATGTATAACCAGGCCAACAACGTCTCCCTCTCCGTGAGCTACCGTTTCGGATCGCTCAACGTGCAGGTGAAGAAAGCCGCCGCGGCAATCAAGAACGACGACGTGGAGAACCGCAGGAACTGACCCTCCCCCCCGACCGACAAACCATTGCCGGTCGGAACGCCTATGGAGCCAAAGGAGATCTGTCAAGATCGGTGGAGGCCATAAAATCAAAACTCTGATCACAAGACGCACCTCGCTCAGGGTTGAGAGTTGAGGGTTGAGGGTTGAGAGAGCACTCAGACAGGTCAGACTGGTCGCTGGGTCGTGACATCGTGGCTCGTGATGCCGAGAATGTTTATGGCAGTGGATTCTATCGGAATCTCAGTCAGGATTTGAAAGCGGCTATTCCGGAAGCCGAGGGCTTTTCTCGACAGAACCTGCAATATATGAAGAGGATGTATCTTCTTTATAGTAAACTGCATACAAATTGCCAACAGCTTGTTGGCAATTCTGGGGCTGAGATATGCCAACAAGCTGTCGGCACATCTCAAGATATCAATGACGAAATTATATTTTCTGTCCCGTGGGGTCATCACTGCACTTTGATAGATAAATATTTTGAAAGAGGAGAACGGGATACCGCACTATTCTACGCCCATAAGGTTGTTGAAGAAGGTTGGTCGAGAAACGTGCTGAAATCGTTTATTGACACCAATCTACATCTGCGTCAAGGCAAAGCGTTGACAAGTTTTTCTCGCCTACTCCCGGCTCCAGATAGTGACCTCGCCCAAGAATTGACCAAAGACCCATATATCTTTGATTTTACCGAAATGACCGAGCCTTATAAAGAACGTGAACTGAAGAAGGCTCTAATGTCAAATATATCTCGGTTCCTTCTCGAACTTGGATCAGGCTTTGCCTATATAGGCGAAGAATACCACCTTAAAGTAGGGCTCACTGAGCAATTCATCGATTTACTGTTTTATAACATAAAATTGCACGCCTATTGTGTTATCGAAGTCAAGACGGGGACATTCGGTGCAGGCGACATAGGACAGCTCGGCACTTATATGACAGCGGTAAATCATATACTGAAAACCGAACAGGATAACCCAACAATCGGGCTTTTGATATGCAAGGATAAAGACAATGTGCTTGCCCAATATGCCCTTGAATCATCATCACAGCCTATCGGCGTGGCAGAATTCCAACTGACAAAATTCGTTCCTGACGAATTCAAGAGTTCTCTGCCATCAATAGAGGACATTGAGTTGGAGCTGAAATAATCTGCAGTTACTTCCGGACTCGCATTCCCGGGCATATTTTCCCTTTTGGTTCAGTCACATAGCCCGCTATGCTCCTTCACCTGCAAGAAAAAATCTGCTCCGGGACTGCGACCCATAATTTAACGTTGCTTTTTAAACAACTTCTTAAACAACGACTTCATTTTTAAATTTTGCCATCCTAATAAATTTCTCTATTTTTGCATATAAAAACACCCGCAAAGATATGAAGACATTTCTAAGGATACTCATCACGGCCATCGCAATCATGGCGCTGCCGGGAACGGCACAGTCGCAATTGCGCTACGGCATCAGACTGGGAGGCGTTTTCGCCAAACCGGCGCCGGGAAATGCCGGCGACCTCTCCGTGGCCGACGGCAGCGGATTCAGCGGTGGTCTCGCGCTTGAATACCAGGCCCCTAAATCAGGGCTCGCAGCCGACATCGCAGTGCTATACACCCGTTTCAACACACGTTTTGAATCAACCCTCGCAGAGAAAACCGATCCCGGCAGGAATTTCATCGAAGTGCCGATCCATGTGAAATATAAATTCTGGCTCCCGGCATTCCACAATCTCTTCGGCCCGATGGTCTACACCGGTCCGTCGCTCATGACGCGCGTCGGCAGCCATTCTTCAGCAACTTTCTTCCCCCATCCTGAGGATGCGCCCTCCTCCTCCACACCCGCCGCCATCTCTACCGTCTCCACAAAGACCTTCCAGCCCGGATGGGATGTAGGCATAGGTATAGACATCGTCAACTTCCTCCAGATCAATGCCGGCTACCGATTCGGGCTGGGCAACGCCTTTGACTCCCCTTCAGGAGCCACCATGCGCACAAATGCCTGGACTGTCTCGGCCACGCTTCTGTTTGACTTCTGACCAGAGGTCTCGCACAATGCATAATGCACAATGCATAATGCATAATCATCCGGCAATGCACAATGCATAATCAGTCATTAAGCAATCAACTAAAATAGCGCCTACAGCTATTAAAGTCATCCCCGACTTTAAACCCTCAACTCTAAACTCTAAACTCTCAACTCTAAACCCTAAACCCTTTAACCTTTAACCCTTTAACCTTTAACCCTTTAACCTTTAACCTTTAACAAGAATGAATACAAAAGATTTCACCAAAGCCCTCACGCTTATCGTGGAGGACTACATAGCCGGCGAAGAAGCCTACAGCGACGACGTGCAACTGCAGATCAACACACTCACGTTCGACATGGAGATAGCGGACCCCGAGAACGACCTCCCCGACTGCGACTATTACCCCATGATGGACCTCGTGAGGATGAGCACCAAGAATCCCGGCCAATGGGAACCCGATCCCGACGCCATCGCCGAAGTAGCCGCCGAATACGTCTTCACCGACTAAAGAACCGTCTTGCCTCCACTTCGCCTGAAGCATCACATTCTCCATTTTCTGCCGGCCCTGATCCTGACGCTGTTTTGCGCCGCGACATCGCCGGCAAGTCCCCCTTTGCTCTTCTCCCCCATAGAGAACAGAGAGGGCGATCCCAACATCAGGAGCATCATAAGGCTCGCTGACGGCAGGATGGCTTTCGCCACAGTATCCGGCATCGAGATCTACGATGGATCCGATTTCACACGCCATGCCGAAGTGACAGGTCAGAGCCTGCCACTGCCGGGCTACAAGGGTTTTCACCACCTCTACCTCTCACACTCCAACCGATGGCTCTGGATCAAGAATACCGGGAGCCTCCGCTGTCTCGACCTCGACACCGAACTCTTCGTCACCGACATGACAGCACTCGCTAAACAACTCGGCATTCCGGATGGCACCGGCGATATCTTCGTAGATACCCAAGGAGAAATCTGGGCATGCAAAGGAGACTCCGTGATAATTGCCGGCAGAGGCACAGGCATACGTCTTCCCGACAGGGACGATGCCGTACTCGATCTTGACGCCGACTCCGACCGCCTTTATCTGTTCTCGAAAAAGGGGCGATTGCTTGCCTATGCCCTCCCCTCGGGGAAATTACTCTATTCGGCGCCAGCTTTTCCGGAGAAAGATGAATGGAAATTCGGCGACACCTCGCTCGTTGTAAGAGGGAGAAGCGGTTTCTATCAGATCAGAAACGGAGCACTCGGAGGACTTTTCCATTTCGACATCCAATCGAGAAGATGGGACAAGATCCTGGAATCGCGTCTACGGCTCAACACCCTCGCGGCAGATGACTCCTGCGCGTACATCTCCACCAACAACGGACTGCTCGCCGTCAACCTGAATTCCGCCGAGATCTCCCACATCCCCCTCATAAGGACAAAATCTGGCAATCTGCTCGCTTCGGAGATAAGCACACTCTCCATCGACAGCGAAGGGGGCTTATGGCTGGGAATGCTCAACCGGGGAATACTCTACCATCATCCCGACATCTACAGATATCTCGAAATCAAGAAGAGAGGGAATACCATTGAATCAGGACGTGATCTTTCGTCGGTGTTCGCCGAGAATCCCGATGGTTCCGTATCCATATCCAGTCCCGGTCTCGGGTCAATGCGCGTCGTGCTTCCCGCGGGGGAGGTCATCACCACTGCCGGAGCCTTTGCCGGGAATCCGGCAGGAGAATACGGCAGCGGCGCCTCCTTCATATCGAGCGGGGGAGCCCTATTCTTCAACGAACCGGACAAATACTCCGTATTCATCAGAAATTCCGACGTGGCATATCCTGCCGACCTTCCTCCCATAGTCAGCTCCATCATAGTCAACGGAGAGAGGATAAAGACACTCGGCTCCTACGACGGAAACACCATTCTCCGGAAATCGCCATCGCGCACCAAAGAGATAACCCTCGGTCATGACCAGAACTTCCTCTCGATAGAGGCAAGCCTTCCCTCATATGCCGCCACACAGACCACGTTTGAATATATGCTCGAAGGGATTGACCGTGGCTGGCAGCGGACACGCGGCGCCGGCATGGAGGGACGAAAGCTCACGGCCTACTACACGGCCATACCCCCCGGCGACTACACATTCAAAGTGAAAGCGGCGGGAGCCGGCATGCCCGAAACATGTCTGAATGTGACAGTGACGCCTCCCTGGTGGAAGTCTGGATGGGCCTGTTTCTTCTATGCGCTGGCACTTACCGGCGCAGCTGCGGGGGCGATGTATATCTATACCCGGAAGACCCGACTCCGCATAGCCCGCGAACAACGCGAGGCATATCTACTCACACGAATAAGGAACCTCATCGAGGAGGTGGACAGATACAAAGCTGAGGCTCCCGAACAGGAGGAAATCATCGGCGGAAACAACTTCGACAGCGCCACCATGGGAAATTCATCCGCACCCACACAAACGGCACTCACGGAAGCCGACAAAGCATTCATCGCCAAAGCCGTGGAGGCGGTGGAGAGAAACCTTGACACGCCGGGATACTCCGTGGCACAGCTAAGCCGAGACATGTGCATAGACCGCACAGGCCTCTACCGCAAGCTAACGACACTGCTCGAACAGTCGCCGAGCACCTTCATACGAGACATACGTCTCCGCAACGCGGCGCGTCTGCTCAGGGAGGGGAAACACACCATAACAGAGATCGCGGAGATGTCTGGCTTCAGCTCAACATCACATATGAGCCGATGCTTCCAGGAACGCTACGGATGCCGCCCTTCGGAGTATGCGGCCAGAGCGGAGAGAGGGACTACAGACAGATAAGATACGCCGACAGACAGATGGGCGGGATGTATCGGAATCCATATATAAATGTATCATATCGCCAGGTTTCAACAAATGTGACGCCATTTTCAACATATATATTGCTGGCGCACGCGATCCATGATTTAATTTTGCAACTGTAACCCCGCGCCGAGGTGCGGCATCTGTCGCACCTCGATGCGGGTCATAAAGAAACCTAAACATATCATCCATCATTTATGAAACGGACAACCTTTAAAATCGCATTGCTGATGACCGTCCTCGCGGCGCCGCATTTGCATGCCGCGGATATCGTGGATATCCCGGGAGGAGTCAAGGCCATCGCAGGAGGCAATGAGATCACCATGCAGTTCTACACTCCCGGCACTATCAGGGTCACCAAACTTCCGGCGGGACACACCGCCGACGAGAAATCGCTTGCCGTCATCGCGGAACCCGGGAGCGTGAAGACATCCACCTCCCGCAAGAACGGATCGGTGGAGCTTAAAAGCGACCGTCTTTCCGCACGCCTCGACCTGAAGGCCGGAGCGATATCCTTCTACGACGCCAAAGGGCGCCTCCTCACCAGGGAAGCGGGCAATTCAGTATTCACTCCCATGAAAGACGCCGACAGGGATTCATATAAGGCGCGCCAGGCGTTCACCCTCGACAAAAACGAGGCGATCTACGGACTCGGCAACCTTGAGAACGGCCAGCTCTCCCAGCGGGGCATAAGCCGCCGTCTTGAGCCGGGCAATGTGGAAGACGGCATACCGGTGGTTGTCTCCGTGAAAGGCTACGGCATCTACTGGGACAACTACTCACCGACCGACTTCAACGAAGCGGGCAATGTGATGTCGTTCGAATCGTCGGTAGGCGACAAGACAGACTATTACCTCATGACGGGCGACAACGCCGACGGCGTGATAGCCGAGATGCGCGACCTCACGGGACAGGTGCCGATGTTCCCTCTGTGGACTTACGGTTTCTGGCAGAGCCGCGAGCGCTACAAGAGCCAGGGTGAGATCACCGAAGTCGTTAAGAAGCACCGCGAGCTCGGAGTGCCCCTCGACGGCATCATCCAGGACTGGCAATACTGGGGCAACAACTATCTCTGGAACGCCATGGAATTCATGAGTCCGGATTTCAACAATCCGGAGAAGATGATGGCCGACATACATGGCGACAACGCCCATATGATCATCTCCATATGGTCGTCGTTCGGTCCGCAGACAAAACAATACCGCGAACTCAACAAGAAAGGACTTCTCTTCGACTTCTCCACATGGCCCGAATCAGGCATATCCCATATCTGGCCTCCCCGCAAGGACTATCCCTCGGGAGTTAGGGCCTACAATCCCTACAGCAAAGAGGCCCGCGACATCTACTGGAAGAATTTGCGCCGTCTCTACGATTTCGGCATGGACGGATGGTGGATGGACTCCACGGAGCCTGACTTCTTCAACGGCACAGAGAAAGACATGACCGCCCAGACCGGCATGGGTACATTCCGCAAGGTGCGCGGAGCCTATCCCCTCATGACGGTTGGTGGCGTATACGACCATCAGAGAGCGACATCCGACAAACAACGCGTCTTCATTCTCACGAGATCCGGATTCGCCGGACAGCAGCGCTACGGCTGTAATGTCTGGACAGGCGACACACAGTCTACATGGGACATGCTTCGCCGTTCGGTGCCCGCGATGCTCAACTTCACCATGACCGGCAACCCCAACACCAACAGCGACATCGGCGGCTTCTTCGCCGGGGGCTACAACACTCCCGGCAAACCCAACTCGGCAGTGACAAATCCTCTTTTCCAGGAACTTTACGTGAGATGGCTGCAGATGGGGGCTTTCAACCCCATGATGCGCTCCCACGGCACAGACATCATGCGCGAGATCTATTTCTTCGGTAAAAAAGGAGAGACAGCCTACGACGCCATCGAAGAGGCAATCCGTTTACGCTATGCCCTTCTCCCCTACATCTATTCCACCTCATGGCAGGTCACTGACAAAGGGGGGAGCTTCATGCGTCCGCTCATGATGGACTTCCCGGCTGACAAAAACGGCTGGAACCGCGGCGACGAGTTCCTCTTCGGCGACCAGCTGCTGGTGGCACCGGTGCTCGAGGCACAATACACCCCCGAAAAGGTGTCGAAGGCTGACGAGAACACCGGCTGGGACCGCAAGGAGAACGCGGCTGCCGGCGAATCGGCCACGACCATAGATTTCTTGGCGGAGCGCCAGGCCGACGTCTATCTTCCCGCAGGCAGCGAATGGGTCGACTTCTGGACCGGCGAACGTCTCAAAGGCGGGAAATCAATAACTAAAGCCACCACACTCAAGACCATACCGCTCTATGTGAAAGCAGGAGGCATCATCCCCGTCGGACCGGACGTGCAGTATGCCACAGAGAAACCGTGGGACAACCTGGAGATCAGGGTATATCCCGGCGCCAACGGCGAGTTCACGCTCTATGAGGATGAATTCGACAACTACAACTACGAGAAAGGGGCTTACTCCACAATCACCTTCAACTGGAACGACAAGACACGCACGCTCACAATTGGTGAACGCCAGGGTGAATATCCGGGCATGCTCACCAACCGCAGCTTCAACATCAACCTGGTTAAGCCGGGAGATGCCGGCGTAGCGAAGAGCGTGACCTACACTGGGAAGCCAGTCTCGGTGGCATTCTGACCTCCGTGACTCCCTGACAAAATTACCATAGACCCGGCAATATTCCGAGACTACATACAGCAACGCGCTGCCGCGCATCACTAAATGAGGGTGTATCAAAATTCTGATGCACCCTCTTTTCGCGCCCGTTCATAACCTGCT
>ERZ836877.354-NODE-354-length-80338-cov-13.472454_pt1 | contig 80338 bp, 95 predicted proteins | sample MGYA00519469_ERZ836877 | MGnify/ENA primary metagenome ERZ836877 (study PRJEB31850, sample SAMEA3708809) | human gut metagenome | biome: human gut; feature: human-associated habitat; material: faeces | place: China | collected 2014 ...
CAAAAAAATTTTCTATGCCCCGCCGAAACTCCCTACGATTTGTGGCAGTATAGCAGCTATCAGTACACCAACGCTTGTAATAGTCGTACATGGCTGATGTGCGGGTATATTCGTTTATTCCTTTGCCACTAACTTTACTTCCATTACAATTCGTGCAATCAATTAAAAATTGTCTGACATTATCATTACTCGTTTTATATTCCTCTCGCGCAACCCTGCATATCTCAGGCACATCAAAATATCCGCCTCGCTCTATCAACTTTTTAAGTGCAATAATGCTATGATATATTATTGCTTCTCGCTCTGCATATATTTTTTCAATTAAATTCCTATCTCGATTCTCTGGTGGCACAACATTATTACATGGTAATGTTATCATGCGGTCATACACGTGTTCGCCCCTGTCACCTCCAAATTTAGGCAGGTTGTTGCAGCAAAATATCAATAATCCCGTGTACTTGCCACTAAATCTATCCTTACCCTTATATTCAAAATCAATTGTATCTCCTCCTGTTATAGCTTTAAACTTTTCCAACTCATCGATTTTAGCTGACCCCATATCTGCATTACCTGCAAGTCTTTTGCCCCACAATGCAGATGTTCCAAATCGCATTTCTAGCTGTTGCAATGACATACTACAATAATTTTCAGGCCCAACCAACCTTTCTAACAAAGACAAATATTGTGATTTACCCGTGTTTCCAGCGCCGTACAATATCAAAGCTTGCTTACATTTATAACCTGGAATATTAGATATTGCATATCCTATATACTCCCACAATAATGTTTTTACTGATTTGTCACCATTAGAGAGTGTGTGCAGGAAGTCGTTAAATATAGGACTTGATAGGGCTTGGGGATTCCAGCTGCATGGTATCTGGATAGTGCAGTATATATCAGGAGTATGCGGGTGCAGTGCTAATGTGTCCAGGTGCAGCAAGCCATTTGCAAAATTGATGATATTGCTATCTGCATTTAACTGATTTGGCGCAACACTGTTATCCAGATCAGTCAGTATTAATCTATATACTTTATTGATAAGTGCAGGCTCAACCTTTTCCTCATCTATTGCAGCAAGATATTCTTTAATTCTTCCACAAAATTCTCGCTCATTTATTTGCCTATATACGCCATTAACATACCAGTATGATATTGGAGTGTCACCAGGAGATTGAAGGAAAAAATAGTGCTCTGTACTGCTGATATATTGTGCTAATCTGGGTGTGCTAATGTTATAACTAAATATTCCGCCCTTTCCCTCAGCATTTTTACGATAATGCACATCTACATATGGGTATTCTGCCTCAATACTCCTTATTTGGTCCTCGACATTATCATATACCATTTCATCATCACATTTCGGTAGTGCTGATACGTTTTTTCTCCCCTTAGGCAGCTGCATGACACTATTATATATTTTTATTAACTCATTATCTTCTATCGGTGGCTTACACTGTCTATTGTTAATTTCTGCTAATCTGCTATATATCACATTATCATCCAATCCTCTACCCTGCATACTGCAACCCCTACGATACAATGTGTCATTGCGTGTACCTTGGGGGATAATGTTGTCATTGCCAGCTGAGGCACTGGGTGATTTGTGGTTAGCACAGATAAGTTTACACACTATATCATTAGCAACGCAAATTTTGTCAAAATTAAAATCATCAACCCATGTATATCTATTACCGTTGGGGTGTATGGACGGTGGTAGCACAATATAACCACCCTCAGCATGTATGTCAACATTTTTAATTACACCTGTTTTGCTACTGCACTTGTGTGTTGTACGGTAATATAAATGCCTACCACCTTTACCTGATATAGCAGTCAGAGTATTTGGCAGTGGTCCATTTTCCTCCTGCCATTGCATTATGCTATCCTCACCCGATTTGTTGTCACCCTTGTTATCTGTACCCTCATCAATGTCTATTACTACTATATCTCCCCCAGTGGCACAACCGATGTTGTAAAATGGGTTAGTATTCCACCATTGTCTAATTTTATCTAGATTATTAGTAGCTTCATTTAACCCCTTAGACCCCTGCAGTGGCATTTTGTCGCAAGGGGAAAGCGGAAAAACTCGAAATCCCGCCTGTGCATACTGCAACGCATAGGGCAACATATCATAGACAGTAGGGGTATTATCATATACATCATCATTCCAATGTTCCTCAGCCCATGCTTTAGCCTCGGCAGATAGGGTATCACAAGTGTGCCAATCATACAGATTAGTTATGTTGTGGTACTGATTTTCTTTTCCAAATCTAACTTTATCAATCTCTACCGCAATCAATATTTTTTCTTTATTTTTATAATTGGTTATATAATCTCTTATCCTAGATGAATCAGCTGACACATTCACAATAGGAAGATTAAACGAACCAGAATAAAAACTTAACCCCTTGGCATTGGTAGCGGCATTAAAATAATCATGCCAATCTCCATAGACTATTTCAATTTGCAGCTGAACATAGTCCTTATCATTTATTTTTACATCTGATATATCAATCACCTGTCCTAGATAAGTACCATATGGTATATCAATTATTTTATACATATTACATCACCTCCTTTGTCACATCATTTAATGTAGCTGCTAACATATCCGCCAAATTCGCATACGGTGCATCGGTATTGCGCTGCGAAGCAATATAGTGGTACAGTGCTTGCAGATATGGCGACTGTATGTATATTGCATTGTTGACACGCTCATAGTAGTCAATTATCTCATAACGTCTACAATCCACATACCCGCCATATTCGATTAGATCCCAAATACAATCATTCACATCAGCTAATGGATAATAACCATGCACATCATCTGCGGTAATTGTTATATTATCATCGTTACGCAGATTTTGCCTTGCACCAATCACCAATACCAACAGCAGTATTGCACTAGCTGTTGGTGTCATAGGCTTACTTACACCTACCTCTGGGCGTGATGATACTCCCGCCATTATAGCTTTTTTTATTTCCTCCATTATTTGTTTTCCGTCCTTTCGTCAATAGATTTATTAAGGGAAATAAAAAAGTCCTAGTACGGGCATACAATGCCCATATCAGGACTGCTATAACTATACTATAACAATGTAATGACTATACAACAACAGTGGGGTATTATTACATTTAATTAACCCCTGTGACTAGCATTATATCACCAATTACTTAATTTGTCAACCCCTATTTTTTACATTTTGCCGCTGTTAGCTATGGCTAATGTTAAACAAACCTATACTATTTGTACTCTTACGCGCTCTAAAAATTTTAAAAAATATTTTTAAAATCCCTTAAAACGGCCTCAAATAGGGGTAAAATGGTCCAAAAATAACACTTAAATGCGGGTGTACCTTATAATTTGAATTCTTTAGGTAAGTTTTACACCTCCCTAATTTGTATATTTATTTTACGTCAATAATCCCCCTTGTCCTCCACTCTAAAACTGTTTTAATTAAATTCCGGAGGACAAAACCACAAAAACAGTAAATATCATTTATTGTTCTGTATGAATTAACATACCATTTTAACGTAACATGGCATTTTACACTATTACCTGGTAACATTAAAATAACATTACATTATTATATTTCTAGCCTTTAGGATTTCAAAGTTGATTGCATCCTCAATATCATTCTTTAGCATTCGCATATTAAAATAAGCCCCCTTTGATATGCCTTTTTCAAATTCCTCCAAAATAGGCTTGTTCTCAATTAATTGTCTATCTTCATCATCTATCTGATTTATCAAGCTAAGAAAACATTTTTTTGCAATTTTTAGTTTATCATTTACACCAATTGCATTGAAAATAACTACTTTTGAAAACCTAGAGAAAATAGGAGTACCCAAATACTTTTCAGCCTCTTCTTCTGTACGATAATTCGTTGTGCAAATTATTATGCATTTTGAAACATCAACAGAATAATTAGCATCAACAAATTTACCCTCATCAAACATTTGATAAAAAGCATTATAAAAGGCAGGTGACACTTTATCAAATTCATCCAGTAAAATAACATTAGAACTTCGCCTAATCAATTCACGAGCCAAGCTATCCTCACCGTGTTCTGCACCAAATATATACTGATATGCATTACTGGTTTGTTGCATTGAAAATTGAATCCTAACCATATCGGTTCCCAAAGAAGAACTTATATATTTAGCTGTTTCTGTTTTTCCAATACCAGATTCGCCCAAAAACAAAAGAGTAACCGGTCTTTTGCGCTCAGTATTTCGCAAAGAATAAATTGAGCACAATGACTGTTTTATTACATTTGGTTGTCCAATTACAGTTTCGTTAAAATCCTCGGCCATCTTTCGCATATTTTCTATGGTGATTATAGGATATATTGTTTTATGCTCATTAATTATTTCCCTATTGTAATTTCTTACTATATCATCATATATTTTAATCGGAGGATTACAAAGCCATAGATTACTTATTTCTACTTTACTGCTTTGCAGAATATTATTAGAAAAACCAAGAAGTGCCCATTCTTTTATTCCACCATAATCGTCAGTATGAACCAATAGATTTTCTATTTCCAATGGTGAATCTTGTTTATCCATCCCTTCGATTTTTAAATTAGTTTTATTTAAATGATCTAGAACATCTACCAAATAATGCACATTATCCAAATTTTTAGTTGCCTCTTCAAAGTCCTTATCTGCTCCCCAGTATATTTCTATCATATTCATTAGCATTCCACCACCCCAGCTAGTACAACATCATAAACCTCAACGTTGGCTTTCACGGAATCATTGTTAGTTATAGAAGTATAGTCTATTCGATTTAATGATTTAGAGGCTCCAAATTCAAACTCTTTTTGAACCTGTAAATCGGACTTATCAATTTGACCAACATATATTGCATAATATGTAAGTTGCATTTTAGATAAGTCTGACATAGTGTAACTATTTCTAAATGCAGTACGATTAAATCTTAAAATTATATCTTTATTATTTATTGTAGCCACAAACTCATAGTATCCACGCCCTTTTTCAATGGCTTGTTCAATTTTGGTTATATCAAGTTTTATTAAATCACCGTCATTGGTTTTAATAGGTAATTCACCATTAATCATACTAAGAAATGGTGCAATCAGCATAATAAATGAAAAAGAATTTACTTCAGGTCTAACGACTACGTTAGGAAAAATCTTTATGCCATTACAGCGTTTATTCCTTGATCTACGTTTATCTGCATCTAACAAAGCAATAAAGTCTGCTAAAAGCGTGTTTTCAAGAATATTTTTTGCGATTCTATCAGATTTTCTTGAAAGATTTACATTTGCTTTTGCTTCCGCACCAATATTAGCTCCACTCAAAAAACTAAATATTTTAGATAAACTATTTTTTTCAGTTCCTATAGTAGCTTCAGCACCCGCTGATCCTTCCATTTCTGAGCTGACTTCGGTAATAAACTCTGTAGTTTTCTTGAGCTCACCACCTGCAATTATCTGCATAAAATCAGCAACAAATGCTTCATCAAAATATACAATTTTCAAGAAATTCGTATTGTCCATGGTTCATTCTCCTTACTATATGGCAATTTCTAAAATAAAAAAATTATACAGTTTCATTGATATCAAATTTTAAATCTGCACTATCAGGAAAATCTCGAATGAGTAAATCCATCAGAGAAGATTTTAAATTCATTATCTCTTCCATAGAATTGCTTTTAAAAAGAAACAAATTAATCAATTTACAAACCTCTTCTAAAACACAGTACGCAATAATTATCATAATTGCAATAAATGCTAGTGCAAGAGATATCTCTATTGATGCTTTTTCAGCAATAACGCCAGAACTAAATCCTACAATTCCAATGATTCCTGTTTTTAAAGGTACCAGGTTATTTTGTTTCTCCTGCTTATTTACATTAACAATAGAATCACACATCTTAATTAAGTACTTAATTCTATCTTGATTATACCAAGTACCTTCATCACACCTTGCCGAAGATGATAAAGAAAACGAATTTAATATGTTCTTCAATTTATTTAAATCTTCATTATAATTATTATATCTCCCATCAACTTTTTGTCTTTTGGTAAATTCATGAATAGCCAATACTGCAACAAATGCTAATAATGAGATAATTGAACCTATTGCAAATAACATATGAATAGACATTGCCAACAACACAAAAGCAACAAAAAGGCCAAGAAGGATTAACGATAAAAATAAAAAACGATAATAGCGAGGTTTAACATTTTGAATATAAGCATCAAGAACAAGGTAAATCATAAATTTCAATCTCCTTTTTTTGTCATTATAACACAAATCTTGATAAATGTCAAGATATACAACCAATAATTTCGGAGGACAAAAGGAGGACAATCCCACATTTCAACCAAAAATCCGGCGCTGGATAACCAACGCCGGAAATTTTATTTACCTTGCGAATCCGCTTGAAATCAAGCCTTGAGAGCCTCTTCTACGAGAACTGCGCAAGCAACGGTAGCGCCAACCATGGGGTTGTTGCCCAACGCATCAGCAAAAACCCCATCATCATTTATCATATTTTGTAATCTCCATATTTCCCTTAATAAAGCCATTTGTAAACAATAAACCCTGATGGTACGTCATCTATTTTCATTTGTTATCATTTCTAATCGTCCACAAAAACTCAAAAAAGGTGGACGTAATGTGGACGCATTCTGAAATATTAGGTAATTTTATTACCCTTAGTATCCTCACTCATACCATATATATTATTTAAAGTATTTCTACCTTCTTCAGACATTTTTTCAGAAACGTGCTGATAGATTTGTAGTGTTACTGTTACGTTCTTATGCCCAAGCCTTTGTTGAACATATTTAATAGGCGCGTTATTCTCAGCAAGCATTGTACAATGAGTATGTCTTAATGAATGAAAATTAAATTTAATACCTAATTTCTTTGTAATTATGGCAGTTGTATGTTGCATAATTCTAGGCTGAATAAATTCACCATTCTCTCTTACTGTGACAAAATCAATTAATTCGCCCGATTCAGTATTGATTCTTTTTATGTTATCATTCGTACAATAGTTATGGATATATAAATTACCATACTTTTGTTTGTCTATTATTTGTCGTTCCTTCTCTCGTTTCAAAACATTTATAGTTTCAATATCAACATCGATAATCCTTACAGACCCATATTTTGGAGCAGTAATATACCAATAGCTTTCTGACAAAGTGTTATTTTTGTCTTTTTCTTGCCATTGCACTTGTTTATTGATTATAATTGTCTTTTTTTCAAAATCAACACAATCCCATGTGACAGCAAAGGCTTCGCCCATTCTCATGCCACATCTATATCCAAAAAGCAACGGGATATATGCAGTACTTCCCTCTGGAAACCGTTCTAAAATTTTTGCCATATCCTCTTTTGAAATTATGTGCCTTTCTCCTATCCTAGTGGGGGTATCAGGTTGAGCGTTTTTTAGTGGGAGTTTTATTGCTAATGCAGGATTATTAGCAATAAAACCTAATGGTTCAACAGCATAATTGAAAGCTGAAGTTAATATTCCTTTAATAGAAAGCAACGTGTTTCTGCTATAGCCCAAATTAAATAGATTATTAATAAGTTTTTGAAGTGTTGCCGAATTAATTGCTTTCAAGGCATAATACCCAACGTTAGGTTTAATATGATTATTTATCTTTTTAGTGTATCCTATTACAGTATCAGGTTTTAAATTTACCTTACAGTACTCTTTAAGCCAAAAATCAAAATAATCAGACACACTCATTTCAGTCGGAATGAAATTCAATCCAGTTGTATTATAGTCTAAATAAGCTTTATTTCCCGCTAATTCAGCTTCTTTTTTAGTTTTAAATCCACTTTTAGAAAGATGCTGTCGTTTACCATTCAATCTCGCTATTTCAAAACGATACTCCCAACCACCATTTCTTTTACGATACATTATTTTAGGCATAACTATCTCCTCCTATTCACTCCCATTATTTATAAGATAGTAGAATATTATACACCAAAATAAAAGTTATGTCAAGATATATTATAGTACAAATAAAAAAACTTAAATAAAAACGTAAAAATAAGGGATACCAGATTTTGCTCTAGCATCCCTTATTTTTTATATTAATTTAAAATTTCAACTTAGTTAATTCACGTTCTTTTATAATAAATGTTTGTATTAAAAAACTTGTAATTTTTTTATTACAAGTTTTAAAACAATATTTTACATCAAAACGATACATTTTATTATCAAATTGCGTTATTTCCCAATCAATTATTCTCTTACCTTTCATTATAGCAGATATATAATTTCCGCTATATTCGATTGTGGAATAAATACTATTTCCTAGAAACAAATATTTTTTCTTAGACAACAAATCACACACTATATACTCTTTCATATGCTAACTACAAACCCTTAATTGCATTATTCAACTTCTTGTTAAGATTATATCTTATCTAGCATTATTTGTCAATAGGTTTTAATTTTATCATATAAAAATTGTTTATTTTATCAGCGTTCCCACCAGCAAAATCACCGCCGCGATTACACTGCTGTCCATTTAAACCCCCAGTCCCGCAAGTTCCTTGCGGAGTGCGGTCGCCCTAGCTTCCAGTCCAGCAAGCCTGTTTCTGTCCTCATCGGTGGCACTTCCGGAAACTATTGCCGCAAGCGGGCGTACGCGCTCACGGTCTATCGCCGCAAATTCCCGTGCTATCTCTGCGGCTCTGAGCCTGCGTTCACGCGCGGCACGCTCCTCATCGGTCTCGCGCGGTTCGATGATTTCATCATAATTCTGCGACATATGCGTATCCTCCTTCTACCTGTTTGATGTCCGTTATGGTTCTCATGCTGGGGCGCATGTCCAGCGGGTCGATGTCGTTTGTGGTGCGCACCTGGTAGTAGCGCTGGCACTTCGCAAGCTCCGTTGCCGGGTCGGGCGGGACGAACGGCGTCGCCAGTGAACCGCCCTCCAACTTCGCCCATGCGAGCTTCAGGGAGTTCCCGGCTTCGGTGCCCTTGTTGAACCCGATGGAGACTGCGGAAATGTACTCGCCCTCGGAAAGGTCAACCGATACTTTATTTATCCCATTGTGAAGCACGGAAGTGTAATAGCTGTCGACGTAATCTCCAGAAGCATTCACAGTGCGGATTCTTGCCGACCAGACCCCTGATACTTCCAGGACGTTCAGAGAGAGTGTGTATTTCCCGGGAGCAAGCGGGAATTCGTTGTTCTGCCAGAACGCATGGGTATTTGAAGTCAGCGTTGCTGTAGCAGTCAGGCGGATTCCGTTGGTTTCCGGAGCAGCTTTGCACTTATCAGTGGAGATATACCACCTGTCCACGGTGTAGCCGGTGGAATACTCGTTCTGTCCTCGCTGATTTACCCGGAAATCCGGATTGATGAGCATGTTTGGATTGTTTGCTATCTCATTTGCGTGCTTTCCGTCAAGAGTGTCAGCGTTGCCTCCGTTCGCGGGGAGCGTTGTTGGTATATCTTCTTTAGTAGCAATTTCTTTATCAAATAATTTACCTGTAGTTTTAGTTATCTCAAAAGCGTTACTTCTGTCTTCAGTAGATATACCATTACCAACGGAAAAAAGAGTATCAGCATTACTCTTGTTAAACGTTCCAAAAGCTGTCTCGTAATCATTTTTGTCGGCTATGACATTGTTACCATGCACAAAAGCTCCTCTTTTTAAAGCACTCGATGAGTCTCCCCCGGCATGAGCAAAAAACTTTGATGCTGTTGTACTATAACCTTCAGTATGAGAATAATCCCCGGTAGCGTCGGTATACGCACCTTCCGAATGGCTTGCCGAGCCATCAGCTTTCGTGTATAATCCCTCCGCATGAGAATAATTACCATTTGCTTTATTTTGAGTATAATCGTTAAAGATTTCAGCACTCGCCCCTGTACCAGCTTTACCGACACCAGTAACTTCATTAGCTCCTAAATATAACTTTTGAGTATCAGTAATATAATAAAAAACATCGTTGTCTTTAGTACTCGCTGCATATTCCGCGGCAGTACCACGAAGAAATTTAACTTTATTATCAGCCATAATTATTTCTCCTTTCATATTCATAATTTAACAAGGATAATAACGTTAAATTATTACCCTTGTTAGTATTCTACCTTTTAGTAATTAAGAAATAGCACCCCAAGTAAGAGCTTCATCTGCACCATTAACTTTTGTAGCAAGAGCATCAGCAAGATTCTCCTCTGCAACAGCCTTGCCAACAAGAGTAGCAGAAATTTCATTGCTTGCAGAAATAGCAACGCTTACACCAGTAGTTTCAGCCTTACCAGTATAGACATCAGCTAAGTCTTTCACATCAATATATACGGGCGCTGTCTGATTAGCGATAGTCAGTTTAAGATATGTACCATTGGTAAGACCTGTAACGGGAGCATCATCACTGACAACGATAACTTCACCAGCAGTTACAACTAAATCCTTAGGAATATCTACTTCAAAAGGAGTACCAGTTCCATAAGTAAACTGATAAGTTTTAAGATATCCCTCGGTAGGAGTTTCCTTTACTGTCATTACAAGGTTAGGAACAGTGATTGTACCAATAGTAGTCTCCTCTCCTGCCTTGCCCTGCTTGATAGTCTGCTTAGACTTCTCTCCTGTACCAGCAGTTTCATCAGTAATAGTTACTGTATAATCTACAGCCGCAGGAATTTTAGCAAGTTCAGCGGCTACAAAATCCTTAATTGCCTTTACAGAAGCAAGAGCGGTGTCAGCAGTAGAATCACCAATTGCAGCTACGGTTTCAGGAACTACAACTGTAGAAGCAGTACCGTCATAATAAGTTACAGACTTGTCAGTTGTATTCACATAAACCTTTCCTGCAACCATAGTTACGGGAAGAGTGTCAACAACTTCAATCTGGTTTGTATAAGATGTTTCGCCCTTAAAAAGCTGTCCTTCAATAAAATAAAGAGTGTTAGCATCCTTAGTAGCAAGACCCTTATACTGCGCATAAGTACCTGTTAAAAACTTTACATTAGCCATAATAATTTTCCTTTCTCAAATAAAAAACAATTTATATATAATGGACGAGCCATTATTAACTTTAACCAATGGTATCCCAATCAACAGTAGCCATACCGTCACCAACTAATACATAGCCGCTATCTTTATAAATATAGGACTTACTTGTATCAGTATCTATATATATTTTGTCAGCAAGACCCTGTGTAGGGAATTCAGCCTTTTTAGAAAATATAACTTGTGATGTTGTATTTCCACCGCTACCACCAACAGGCGCATTACCAGCAATCTGTTTTAATTCTCCTGTTGACTTCTGAAAAATATTTACCGACATTTAATCACCTCTTAAACTATTCCTTCCATTTCATAAATGTACGCTGTACCAGAATCAACTTGAACAGTGAGCAACCCAGCTGTAGTATATGTAACAGAAGCAACTACTCCAGAAGTCATTCCATAAAGTTTGCCTCTGTTAGTAGGAGTACCGTTACCAAAGCAGAATATTCCAGAACTGTGATACACACAGAAAGGATTACCGCTTGACATTGTTTGTTTGAAGGTATTATTTGATGTAGCTCCTGTTTCTGGAGTAGAAGTTCCTATTAGCTTCCACTTAAAAGGGAACATAGATAACGTATCGTTTATCTTTTTTACAGAATAAGTTTCCGTTTCAGATGTAGTAGATTTATCATTAATTGTTGCCATCTGTTTCCAACCATACCAAGTCTTTGAAGTGGAATTATATCTGTTGGTATATATTTCACCTGAGTTAAACTTAATAGCCGTAACACCATATGTAGTTCCCATTTTGCGGACATCAACAATAAAATAAGTTCCAACAACAGGAGTATCGGTAACATTACCATTACAGTAGATAAAACCCGAAGCAGGAAGTGTTAATATATAATCTAACAAGCTACCAGAAGTTAAAGTTCCTAAATTCTGAAGTAAATCATTTACCTTCTTACCCTCAATACTTCCTGCATCAATCTTAGTCCAAGCACTCCAAGTCTGAGTTGAAGCATTATAAATTTTACTATAAAGCAAACTGGAATTACCAAAAGGCTGTACTGAAATTTGACGGTGAGTGGATGTCGCATTAACAGTACCTATCCAAGCTGCACTATCAATAGGCATACCTGTTACGGCAGAAGATATAGTCACTAAACCCGAAACAGATTCCAACGCAAGTGTTTCTATATCTCCAGTAGACCACATTTTTAAATTCTGAACGAAATCGTCAGAATTAGGGATACTTTCGTTTATCTTCTTTGCACTCCAAGTCTTATTGATTGCTGTAGTCGATGTATCGTCAATTACAACCTCGCTTAAATCAGCTTCTTCGTTACTATCAGTAATAATATAAGTCTTATTCTCATCATATTCACCAAGAGCATCATATTCTGCCTGAGTGCCGTGCCAGAGGTTGTCACTTGATAGAGGCTTATTGTCATACAGAACCTTACCCTCGTCATTTTCAGAAAATTTATTAAGAACTTCCTCATTTGAGGGCTTGTAAACCGCATCAACAGGGAGGTGTTTCCACGATAAAATTCCAGTTTCATTAACCGCATATTCATAGAAATAGCCATGTGTGTAGCTTGTATCTGAAAGCCCTATATACTGTACAACGTCACCCTCAGTAGCAGTGCTAGGCATAACTTTGACCTGTACAGGGTTCTCTACAAAGTCATCGGTTATATTAATAACTGCTTCATCCGCAAGAGTAGTCTTGTCAAGCGCATCCCACTGCGCTTTAGTCCCGCTCCAAACAGAAATGTATTCAGGACTTTCTGCAAAGTCATCAGTTATGTTAATAATCGTTCCATCTGCAAGAGGAGTTTTATCGAGTGCTTCCCACTGTGCCTTTGTACCACTCCAAGCAGGGATGTATTCAGAGATATCCTTGCCACTTGCTTTGATATTTCCAGTGCCATCATCAAGAAGTATCTGGTTCTCTTTAATGTCAGTATCAGTCAGCTTATCAGCTTTACCAGTGATATCAGTAGCTTTTGCATAAAGACCACCATCTGTACCAACTTTAAGCAAGTTACCCTCATCAGCAGAGATATTAACTTCACCTGAAATCGTATTAGTAGCATCGTTGATAGTAAGTGTAACTGTACTTACTACTGTACTTGCCTTGTAAATTTTGACAAGTTCGTTCATAGATACAAAACTATAAGATGTCTCTGCATCTCCCTTAACAGCAAGAGCTAAAACTGGTTGTCCATCAAGATTAGGGTTAATTGAGTTTGGATAAGTCTCTTCACTCCAAATAAAACTATTCACAAATGTAGTGTTAGCTTGGTCTAAGAACTGCTCCGCAGGAAGAATTATTGTAAAATCAGCTACATCTGTTATTGTTGCATTGGGCTTTTTATAAAACATCAAAATGTTGTTTGCATATAAAACTGTTTTAATACCAAGGCTTTCATCGCCATTAACCCATGTTTTCAACTCTGTGGTTAAGTCTGTTATTTTAGTATCAATTTCAGTGTTACTATAAGTTTCGGTTTTCTTATAGTAATCGGCAAGCTTTGTATCAACCTCTGTTGTTTTAGCATAGTCTTTCAGTTTGTTATCAACAACTTCTGACGTATCGTAATCAGCTAAAGCATCAGTAATCTTTTTATCGACAACAGTTGACTTGTCATATCCGGCAAGCTTATTATCTACATCGGCAGATTTTTCATAATCAGTAAGAGCAGTGGTTATCTTACCATCAACCTCAACAGAAGTATCATAATCAGCAAATTTGGCATTTGTGTCAGTAATAGACTGTTTAACTTCTTCAAACGTATCATTGGTTTTCTTTGCAGACCATACCTTGTCTGTTGCCGTAGTTGTAGTATCATCTATTTCAACAGAGCCTTTAATAGCATTACCATTGAACAGTAGAGTGTCACCTGTGTCATTAGTAGTAAGCTTATCAAGAACTGCATCTTTGTTATCATGAGTATGCTTTGCTTCATCAAGAGGTTCAATGAGTGCATTAATCTGTGCCTTGTCGTAATACTTATCAGGGTCAAGTCCTCCACCAGTGCCTTTAAGATTTGGCGTAGTGAATGTACCGTTTTCGTTTGTTACGTCAAGTTTATATATTTCGTTTGTGTTGTTGGGGTTTTCTGTAATAGTAGGAGAGAAACCTTTGTCGCCTTTTTCACCCTTAGGCAAAACTCCAGCATTTTTGGTAGAGCCATCAGATAACTCAACAATAAGACTATTTGTCGTAGTATCAATAGAAACTCCAACAACCGAAACACCATCTTTTACAACAAAGCTATTCTCTGTTATGCTCCCGTCTGTTGCTGTCCAAGAAAGAATTACTTCATTACCACCAGTAACAGGAGTAACAGATTTAACCGTACATGGAGCGCCTTTTAATGCCCCCATTCCAATTACAGTTTCGTTTGTATATCGTTTGGCTGCTGCTAGGGTTGCTATATCCATTTGTAATTCACCCTTTCTTTTATAAGTTTATATTCCATATCAAATTTCCATCCATGTATCAAAGAGCATAAATGTTCTTACATATCCAACAGTGGTATCACCGAAAGAACATACACTCCCTATCGGCACAGCATTCATGCCCTCAAATATACCCTTTCCAGATGTAGTAGATGTGGGCAAATCTTGCAGGTCACTCTCTTGTGTGACAGCGAACTCTGCAACGGGCGTATTATAATCATTTCCGTACTTCAAAAGTACACCAGCCATATTATCATTCCTTTCTATAAAATTAAGACTGCCGTACTATTTTGTACAACAGTTTTGCAAATAATATTCTAAACTCATGTTGCAAATTGAGGAATAAGAGTCGTAATTAACCAACCAACAAATGCGCCACCAAGAGCAGTTACAACAAATTTCCACATGGCATCAAACGCTTTGGCTTTGGATTTATTCGGTGAATTTTTCAATTCAGAAACCTCATTTTTCAAAGTACTTTGGTCTAGTTTGATATCTTTAACATCGGTTTTAATATCTACAATGCCTTCAGAGAGATTTTTTATACTTGCTGACATCTCTATCAGCGTGGTGTTCTTTTCTTTAAGGTCTTTAATGTCTTCCTCAACTTCATCTAGCCTATGTGAATTGCTTTTGCTTCTTTCATCAATTTGCGTTATTTCAGTAAGATAGTTTTCATTAAATTCTATATTCATATTGCACCTCACTTTTCAGAGGTAGTAATAACAGAATTTGTAGTGCCAGATTTTTCACTCTTCCCTGCTAATGTCTTGATTTTCTCAAAACAATCCTTGCCGTAAGAAGTCACAGTAATTGCTAAGATTATAAGACATACAGCTACTATACTTATCCCATTAAGAGCCGTTAAAGTAGCTTCGTCAGCTACAATGCCAAATTGCTTAATTATAGGTTCTATCATACTAATACTTGTAGTAAACAAACCTATTCCAACAATAAAACAAACTGTGTAAAACAATCCCCAAAGGAATTTATTCCAATGCCAAGAGATACTATTCTTCTTTGCAATAGCTACACCAAGAATAATATCTGCCATTCGCATAAGCACTAAAGGAATAAGAAAAACGCCGACCATAAGTAAATTTGCCAATACTGTGTTAAGTATGTCTGTCATAAATTTACTTCCTTTCTTTATTATACTTATTATTTATTTCTTTTTTATATATTGAAACGGAATATAAGCAAACTTGTTTGGAAACTCCTCACATTCCGGACTAGTAAATTTAACCCATATTGTGCCGTTTTCTGCCGTAACATTACTACCTAAATAAACTATAATTTCTGTATTTTTAGGTAATCTTGATATAGTTTTAGCATTGCGTTCTGGCACATATTTAATAGGCGTTCTATCTTTAGTGGTAATATATTTAGAATAATAAACACTAGGTTTGTATACTAAATTTCCTAAATTGTCAAAAACTTTATAGCCTCTATTGTAATCAGCGATATTTTTTGCTGTTTCCAGATTATTATAAACACCTATTTGGCTTTCAACATTATCTTTGCTTCTTCTGATTTTATAGGGTACATTTTCTACTGGTTTTTCATATGCTAATAAATATTTTTTTACTGTTGCTTTAAATTTACTCCAATGTGGCATAATATAAAGAGGACAAACTTTCGTTACTCCTTTTTCAATATGAGTATTAAGATAGTCTACACTACCACTAAGTCCTAAATTTTTGTTAATCCAATAAGTATGTGTTCTTAATGCAGAGATATCTAAGTCGTTTTCGTGGAGAAAATATGCCGCTAATCTAGCAGTTTTGTCTTCTGCTATAGCATCTGATTGTTTATTTTCGTTCATAATACACTCAATAGCAATATCATCTATTGCCCCTACATTATAAGTACCTCTTGCATTACACCATCCCACTTCATCAAATCTGAGTAACTGCCATACAGAACTTTCGTCTACATACAAGTGTGGTCTAACTGAACCCATATTTTCATTATATGTAGCAAGAGTATATCTTTCAGCATCATCTTGAATATTATCTAAGTCAGCAGTATTATGAATTGTAATTGTATTCACTTTAGGCATTTTTACATTTGCTTTATACAATGCATTAGGAGAAAATTTTGCGTTTCTAGCTTTAGTAGGGTCTTTCCATCTGAGACCATCTGGAATAATTTTTTGTTTAATTTGTATTCCTGCTATTGTGATTATTTTATCAGGAGTAATTGTCATATATTTCACCCTTTTAACTATCCTATGATTCAATTAAATCGTAAGTTATCTTCATCGTCTGGGCACTAGTTTTTGTTACTGGAGTGGCTAGATTATTAATAGTAGCCAAATAAGTGAAGTCTTTATTAAGATACAGTTTTGGCGCATTATAGTTATAATGAGATATAAAATATGGGTATATATCTGTATATGTATAAATTTGCATATTATCCATATTCGAAATGTTATCTTGCCAATATCCTAGCCTAATAATATCCCCATCTTCGGTTATACATTGGTTGTTCTGTAAGAAATGTGCTTTACGTTTCAAATCATAAAGCCTTTCCCACTTCCTATCGTCATAATTACTGGTCAAATCAAATTTTTTTATGAAATTTCCGTTAAAATCCACAGTAGCTAAACAATAGGAACTCGTACCAAGTTGAAACCATGCTATAATAAAATTATTCATCAAACAAAATGGTTTATAACCGTTATATTTGTGATAAAAATTACTGCTCCCGATGCCCGCATTGGCGAACCTTTTGATATAAAAATCATCAGGAAAACTTTGAACATTAATAAGTATTTTTTTATCAAGGTCAACAGTTCCTGTTAAAGCATTAATTCTATTACAATTAAACCAAATGTCGTAGTGTATCTTATCTTCTTGTTCTTGATAACCATATCCAATGCAACGTATAAAACCATCTGAATCTGTATAACTAGTATAATCTCCTGGGTTTGTAATAGATATGTCCTGTGTCTTATATGGCGAACTTGCAGAGCTACCACAATCACCCCAATTTAATTCTATCTTTTCTGTGTTAAGTATTTTATAATAAGAAAGTCTAAATGTTGTTGTAGACGGATTTGACAAAGAAACAATGGTGTCTTTAGCTACTATTCCTCTAATTCCACCAAATTTGCTTGTTGGGATATCTTTTGGGAGATTGTATAAAGGTCTTGACAGGTTGTTATCAAAATTATAAAAATTAGTTATCTTAGGATTATAATTGTCTGCTGTCGGATCCCAATATTCATTAAGTCCTATATATCCACCTGTGCGACTTGTTAAACAAACGCAAGCAATTGTCCCGTTTGCACGGTCTGTAGCAAAATCCCACACCAACCGATATCCGTTGCTAAGAGTTCTACACTCTGTCTCATTCAACGTCCCAGTACATGGGTTAGTTCCAGAATATACTCTTCCAGCATGTCCAACTGCACCCTCACCATTTGCATATATCAAATTTGAGTTTTCTTCCTTTTTATTACTAAAAAGAAGCACTCCACCCATGGCGTTAGTAGATATAGGTAAAGTGTTGTCGAGAATCGTTTTTATACTTGTATTACACGACACAAATTCAACCGGAAGATTTAAAAGCTTCTGTACGGCACTTGTAACCATATTATTTTCTTCTACTACTTGTTCTAACTCTCCGGTTTCCGCGTTAAATAATTCTATTTTTGTATGCCCCTTGATTTTCATATCATTCTCCCTCCAAATAATTCATAGTATAAGTAAAAGCCCTATTAAAGCTCTCAATATAAGCATCATAAGCACTTTCTTTAATATTTCCTAATTCGCTCTTATACAAAATATTTACCTCACCAGATACTTGACCCATATCAGTAACAGTAAGTTTAATCCTAGACACATCTGATATTTCTACTTTTACAGGGTTAAACGTATATCTAACTCCACCAAATGTAGCAGTTATTTCAAAAGCTTTTATATTTTCGTTTGCAGAAATACTTGTGATTGGGTTTGTCATTTCAATATATATAGTGGTGCTATCAGTGCTATACACACTCCCAGTAACACAAGGCATGTTATCTGTTATCCTTGAGGTTGTTAAAACAAAAGAATTAATATAGTGATAAGCCACATTCTCTGTAAAAGAAATATCTATGGGGGTTTGAATATCACATATAAACCCATCTTCGATATCCATGGTTTTTAACACAAAGGGATTAATTTTAAAATCCCCAGTTTTTTCTCTGAAATGCAAATATCCGTCCCATAAATTAGAAGTGTCAATTTTTCTTGCAATGGTTACAGCCATAGCAATAGCATTATTCCATCTCAAGTCTGTTGCGGCTGTTTTCCAGCGTACAGGTATGCTAACATCTGTGTCACTGACAAATTCTATTTTTTTCTCGTCTACATCAGACATCTTTCCCTACTCCTCTCGCTGTTATGGCTATTGTGATGACAAAATTGCAAAAATCTATATCTACATCTTCGTTTGCCCACTCAATGGTTGCATATTTATCTCCTCTTGTTGCTTCTATAATACGACCTTTTTCATCTTTATAAAATTTCAAATCAGGTATCATATTTATTCGCCCTCAAAAATCCCAACATATCTTTCAATGCCAGCGTTTGTATGCACAGAATAATCTATATTGGAATTTATAGTAATTGACGTAATTGGTTCAAGAGAATAACCGCCATCATATCTTGGCTCACCACAGCGTTCGCCTATCCAACCCTTTGCAGAATTGCTAGTATAAAATACTTTAACAGTATCACCAACACCAATGACTTCCCCTGTTTTATTCAAAAATTTATACTCTTTTTCTTCTATATCATCAAGAAAATAAACAAACACTTTATGCGTTTCATCATCAACACCAATTACTCTAGCCTGTTTGCTTTTAACACTATCATTTACTTTTTCTTTGTCATTTTTCTTTTGAACAGTAGAAATTAATTTTGTAAGCAATTCAGAATTTTCATCTTTTTTATTAGTCACTCTCTCACCACCTTATTATTACACACATTGCAAGTCATTCAAATTCACCGAACTCCGGAAGATTATCAACATTGCATAATGAAATTGACATTTCATTTCCATTTATTGAAATCTCACTTATTAAAAATCTTACGTTATCCAATCCTAATTCTTCATTTCTGACTAATACAACATCTTCTACATCTAAATGTGGAAGCATTGTACAGTTCAATTTAACACTCATACCAATAATACTTTTCATTTTAAGATACATTTCAGCATAAGCGTCTACATTAGCCTGTTCATAACCAAACATATCTTCCATTGTTTTAGCAACACGATATCCGACAAGACTAATTCTCACCGGAGATTTAGGATTATCATTTTCAGCAACACCAACAAAACTAGCACCATCAAAATTTTCTCCCCAGACAGTTACTCTATTCTTTACATCGGAGAAATTATAAGTCAGACTAGAAGAAATATATTCAGCAGTTACCTTGTCATCAAATACCCACATAGGGGCTTTGTTCTTAAACTCAAAGTCACTAGAGCCTCTTGTGAGAACCAAATGTCCTACATTATCATAATACATTCTGCATTTAAGACTGTTAGCCAACTCTGTAAATATATCTCCAAAATATGAACCTGTGCTTAGTTCAATATCTTCGCCAAGTTCAATATCTCTTGTATCAAAATCTATCAAAGGATTTATCGGGTCGGTAGGTCTACCGTTACCTTTTTCTTGTGAAAGCATATCTACAAACATTTGACCTACTTTATCGCCTAATTCAATCTTTGTGGCGTTTTCGAGACAAGCGCCACCCGTTTCAGATGTGAGCAATCCAAATTTATCTACACAATCAATACTAATAATATCATTTTCTTGTGATATTCCGGTTGTAGTAAATATACCCTTGCTAAACCAATATATGTCGCCTGTGTATCTGTCCTTTAATCCTTTATAATACCGGATTTTTTTATCAAACCAGAATGGACTATTTTCGTTGGTATCATATTTGTGGTCGTGATTATAAATCTGAAAGCTAAATTTTCCCTGAATACCTTGCCCATAAGTTTTAGAATAATTCTCACTATCAATAATGATATCATCAGTAATCTCGTAGATAGTATATTCTAAATGGTCTAACACTTCAATTTTAGCAAGAACAATTTTCCCTTCATTCTGTGCAAGTCTAACATAATTTTGGTCATAGATATCATAATATTCCATACCTATCACCTCAATCTGTCATTATTCTTGTTCTGGTCTGATTATCAGCATACATATCTCTTGTCTGAACAAAATCAATCTTAATAGTGTATGTTTTATAATTTCCACTATCATCAGGCGTATATGTATGAGATGTAATAGCTCCAAACCATACATTGCCCACGATATCCTTTATTAACACAGGCTGTTTGCTATTAACATCAGATTTCCATTTCTGAAATGTCTTATAATCGCCATCTGTTAATCCATAATCAGGACAAGAAATATGCCCCAGCAAAAAGCTCAAAGAGAATGAGTCATAATCCATATTTCCATAAGTAATAACCGGCTTTCCTCTTTCGGTGTCACTTTTATCTCTTTTTATATTATGGTCAACATTACCAATATCAGGATTTAATTGTACCTTCCAAGAAGATGTCACTTTAAATTGCTTATCACCATACATATAATTATAATAAATTCTTACATCTGTAATAGATTTAGACGGTCTTTCATAAGGAACTTCGGTCAAGAAATAAATCTCATAATCGTCAAACTTAGTTGCGATAGGTACTTTAGCCTGTTGATATACTGTGGTTGTAGTAACCGGGATAACAATATATTGATAAATCATATCACCGCCACAAGTATAATCAATATAACTCGTAGCTGAAGTTTTCTGAATAGTTTCAAGATATTGTTGAGTACCATCAGAATTTATTCTTTGAATAATATAACTTGTGGGAGTAACCCCAGTAGCATTTTTCCAAGTTAATTTTACAGTATTTTTTACTGTATCTACAGTTGCTTTCAAATCTGTAACCCCGACTTCACCTTCAGGAATAGTGCAATTAACAACAGGACTTGTGACCTCAACATCATCTTGTGTCACTATTGTAATTTTCCCTTTGAAAGTAGCATCTGGTAATACCTCTCTAAAAAGATATTCCATTCTGCTAGACCATATTTTCTCACTCTGATTTATTATATTATCATCTTTATCATATATAGTCCAATAATAATACTTAATTGGATAATTGCCTTGTGTTGTTATGCTAGCTTCACACTTTATAACCTCATTGACAAAAGTCATCTTAGGAGTTATAACAGGAATAGCCTTAGTATTGAAATAATAATAAGGAGAAATAACAAAGCATTGATAAATTTCATATGGCGTATTTTCATCTATTTCTGGAACAGTTCCCTCTATGCCCACAAATCCAGTTTTATTATAGTATTTTGTAATACCATAATAACTACCATTAACTTTAATATATGTATTAGGGATTGTATCACTATCTGCTCTGGTTTTTCTATGTTTGCCAGTATCAAGATTAAGTCCTTGTTCAATAGGAATTAACCCTGTTTCTGATAATACAGTGTCCATATTTACAACTTTAACAGTACTAAGATAAAGTTCTGTACTAACAGGGATAGCATTTTTATCATCAAATGCCTCAGATAATTTAAGTATTCCCTTACTCTTGTTATAACCTACAACAGTTTTCCTACCATTCCCACTCCAATAACAATAGCAAGGTAAATTAATATCTAATCCTTTTTCGATAGGAATATAAATATTATTTGTTATATCTTCATCAGTTGATTGTACTGTAACTTTTGTTAACGGATTTTTTTGTATTTTACCTTTAGATGAGTATACATCTGGATAATAACCATTATCTATATCAACAGGCTCATAAAATTTTGCTCTCCAAAGATATTCGGTATTTTGAGGAATATCACTTGTATTTACAATATCTATTTCTTCGCCATTTCTAAACCCATCAGTGCTTTTACCACGTTCATAATAAATATTTCCTACTCTATCACCAGTCTGATAATCATACACATAAAAATCAGCTCCCATACAAAAGTCACCATTAAAAGTAATTTTCATACTAAAATTAGAACCGTCTATACAATTATTATTAGGATAAGCATTTGTGGGTGAACATAACATTATTTATTCCTCCTTTCATTTTTTGTTTCTGTTTATATAAAATCAGCCCACCATATTTCAGATGAGCTGATATAAATTATAAAGCAATTATTTAATACTATTGATTGCTGTCCGAAGTGTCTTATTCATATAACTCTTAATCTGCTCAATAACAGTATTGCTATCCTTTGAATCATAAACATTAAACGTGTTATTCAATGTTATAGACTTATTATTAACAATACTTTGTGCGTTATTAACTGTACTATTTGTAACAGGAGCAGTTATCGGAGTATTCCCAGTGGCAGTATTAGCAATAGCTTGGAACTGTTGTGGTGTAACAGTAGCGCCCAAACCACTTAAATAATCAGCAAGACTTACAGTTACATATTTATCATTGTCCTTGTTGTCATTAACATCTTTATTATAAATGGCTTCTGCCAAACCATTACGAATATTTTTTGCTGTATTTTCATCAATATGAAGAAGCCCATTCTCATCAACACCCAGTGCCTTTTTAGCCTGTTCAATAGCTAACTGGTCTTTGGCATTGCTTTCCATGTCAGAGAAAGTATCTTTATAAGCATTAGCACTATCAATTTGTTTATCAATAGCTTCTTGTTGCTTTTCATAAACCTCGATTTGTTTATCAATATCAGTTTCTTTTATTTCTCTTTTAACATCATCAAGTTCCTTTTGAGCGTCCTTAACAGCTTTTTCATCCTGGATCTGTACAAGTCCCTCGCCCTCTTTATAAACAAAAACTTTCTGTTTCTTTGCTTTTTCAAGATTATTCTGGGCTTCAATCAGGTCAAGTTCTCTCTGTTGCTCGTCATTTTTTCCTTTGAGAGCGTCTTTTTCATCATTGAGAGCGTCTATTTTACTATCAATAGCATTTTTTTCTTTTTCAAGAGCGTCTATCTGTTTATCAGTTACCGCCTCAATAGCATCTAAAAGAGTTGTATAATAATCTATCTGATTTTGAAGAGCATCGGAAATTGATTTATCTGCTGATTTAGAAGAACTACTATTGGGTTCTTTTACATTATTCTTATAACCATTAAGAATATTTATAAGTTCTTCCATAGCGGTTATGCTATCTTTTACAGATGCATAATCTTTGAACAAACCCGTTTCGACAGCATGTTTATAAGCATAAGCCGAAGATATCAGTGAAATTTCATGGGCATATTCTTCCATACGAAGCTTGGCTTGTTCAATTGCAGATTTCGTCATATCAATCTGACTATCAATATAATCATCTCTAGTCTGATACGCTTGTTTGCTTACACTTTCAAGAGCAGACTGTTCAAAAGTATAACCATCAGAAGTTTCAATAACGCTATTTTTTAATTGAGGATATAACATTATTAATTTAGTCATATCATCATAAGAAAGAGAATTGCCTTCGTTAAGAGTTTCTTGTGCTTTCTTTAACGTTGAAATACTATCATTATAGCTATCAACTTGTTTTGTGACTTCATCAAAAGAATCTCTTATTCTATCAGCATCAGAATAATTGAGTAAAGATTCTTGGAAAGAAGCAACATTCAAATCATCTTGCGCTCCTTGGAGTGCTTTCTTTCTTTCTTCAATTTGCTTGTCAAGGGCGTTTAATTCATCTAAATCTGCTTTACCATTGATATGTTTAAGTTTTTCAGCACGTTGAACATAAAGATTTTCAATCTCTTTAGAAACAGCATTAAATTGTTCCTGATACGATTTCTTCTCTTCAGCAATAGCATCTTTACCACCATCAACAATGATGGTATCATAGCTTAGCCTGAGAGCTTCTAAATCAATAGTCCAAGTCCCATCTTTCTGTTTAACAAACTTATCAAACAAAGACGGGTCTAATTCAAGAAGTTCATTAACCTCTTTAGCAGTCAATCCTGTACCAGCAGTTATTTTTTGCATTGCGGACTGGTATGTGTTAGAACCACTAATAATATCTTTGAGCAGTTCTTGAAGTTTGGTTAATGCCTCATTGAGAGAGGTTACTTCAGTTACAGCATTATTGGTGGGTGTAACTGTACCATCCAAGACATCAGACATACCATTAAATGCAAGGGCAATTAAATCAAGATTATCTGCACTATCTACAACTCCTATTTCAACAAGTTTATCTATAAACTTATCATATTTAGAATCATCAAGCATTTTAGCCGTAACTTTGCCTTGCTTTCCTAAATCTTGTAAATCTTGAACAACATCATTAAATTGCCAATTATCAACGACACGATTAAAAGCGTTTGCTTTGGCATTAGTACCACCTAATGCAATTGCATATTTATCCTGAAAATCATTTATATAATCAAGCCATTCATTTACAGCTTTATCATCTTCAGTTGTAGGCTCTCTTATATAAGAAATATCATTTGCTATTTCAGACCACTCATCATTCTTAGATGTTAAGTACTCCTCAATGTCGTCTAAACGCTTTTGAATACGTTCTCTTTCTTCGTCTGTTTCGGCACTTGATAAATCATCAAGAAGATTTTTCCTAATTTCAAACTGTGCTTTTATATACCCAGTTTCATTAGTTAAATATTCATCACTAATTGAATATTGGCTTACAGGCTTTTTGCCGTCAGGATTAACTTCATGTTCAAAAGGATCTTCGGTATCTTTTACCATAGTTTGAACAAAAGTTTTATTTTTCTTTTGATTATTAATTCTTTGTTCAAGTTCAAGTAAATCAATCTTTCTTTGTAATTCATTATTAGTGTTTACAAGATTATCATATTCTTCTTTTTCAGTAAAAGTAAGAGAATCCTTCCCTTTTAATTCATTTATCTTCTCAACAGTCGTCTGCAATTCATCATTTAATGATTTTAATTCATCTTCCGTTTTTTTACATTCAGACTTAATATTTTCAAGTTCTTCTTTTGACTCTTCAAATGAAACAGTTAAAGCATCTGTAATTGCTACAGTGGTGGCAATTGCTCCTGCTAATAAAATGAACCATCCAACAGGATTACTAATTAAAAATTTTCCAATAGCTTTGACTGTACCGCCAATTGCTTTGGTTAATACTTGGAACGATACGGCTTCACCATAATTAGCACCCTGCACACCTAATGCGGTTGATATCAACTTGGCGTTTTCGGCAGATAAAAAGCCTTTTGACATAGCTTCATTAATTTGTTCTGCGGTAAGTCTTATCGTTGCGTTTTCTTCAAGTTGTTTTTGGGTAACTAGTCCTGCTGATAAAAGAATTGATTTTGCATCTGCTTTATTGCATAATTCCTGCTGAACCAAAGAAACAGTTTCTTGCGCTGTCAATGCTTCTGACGAAGTAATAAGCCCCGCTTTTGTAAGAATAAGTTCTTTCTCCGAAGCAGAAAGTTGAGTTGTGGATAACGCTAATTTTGCCTGTTCTAAGGTCAGCCCATTAATTGATGCTGCATATTTTGCAATAGTAACATCATCAAGTACCGCACTTATACCAGTTCCCTTAAATGACATTGTAATAGTTTTAAAAGACTCAGCCGCCATTGTAGCTTGTTTTAAATCAGTTACCCAACTCTTTATACTAAATGCCCCAATATTTTGGAAAAGTTTTTTTGCTGATATTCCTGCTATAATAGTAGGTATTAATCCTATTTTCTCAACAAGTTTAGATACTACTTCAAAAATACTAGATACAGTTGTTAATACTCCATTCAACGGTGATGAAGCGTCGCCCAAAACATCTAAAACTCTAGTTAAACTTTGAAGAATAGTTTTCTCAAAATCACGAGTGATAGAAGACTGTGCTATACCAGTAAGGGTTTCTGTCAATTCATTTTTAGCGTAATCAACGGAATCTTTGATTACTCCCATCTCACGGTCAGCAGAACCAGCAGATTCATTTTCGATAACATTCATAACATCTTTCGCTGCTTGAATGTTGCTAAGTATTGCTGCACCAGCCTGAGCTTGATATTTGCCAAAAAGTTTTTCAAGAAGTTCTTGCTGATTTTTTTCGCTTAACTCATCATATACGTCAGCAATCTGAACAAGGTAGTCATAAATTGATTTATAATGTTCCTGTGTTTCATCTGTAAATAACGATACACCTTTATAATCATTGCTTGCAGCCTTAGTCAAATCAATTACTTTACCTGTAATGTCTACAAGATCATCAGATAATTCTTCGGTGCTTTCGTCATACCCTCTTACCCTCATAGCAACGCTCTTTAAAGCGTTACCCATTTTTTCACTATCTTGTAAAACTTCCTGACCTGCTGTAAACAACGCAATAGTTTCAGATAGAGTTGAGTTCATTGCTGCCATTGCCGCCGAAGAACGAGACAAGCCAGATATGATATCATTATTGTCCGTTGCAAAACGGTTGCCTATCTCATTAATTGGTGACATTATTCCTTCTTTAACGTCATCAACATCAATTTTAAATGCCTTCATAACACTTACAAGTCCAGTTGTCGCCGTATCAACGTCCATGCCCGGAGAAATGCTTGCAAACATTGATGAAAGTTTAGACATTTCTGTTGCAGCTTCTTTTGTCGAGAAACCCAATCTAGACCAACTGGACGCCTGAGAAATTACTTCCTTAGTAGTAACACCTAACTGTTTAGCAACATCATTAGCAGAATAATAAAAATCCTCTAAATCTTCACTAGTACCCTTGAAAGTCTTTCTTAAATCAATCAACTCAGTGTCAAGTTCAGCAACAGTTTTAAACATGCCTCTGATTTCTCTTGCAATAGAGGCTGTTACCATTGTCAAACCCATCCATCTAGCGAACTTCTGAGCATCTGCCCAAAGCTTCTGAAATACCGTTCCACCCTCAAGCCCTAACGCCTTAACTTCAGACCTCATAGCCTTGAATTGAGAAGTTATCTTCTGAATATCGCCATTATCAGCCCCAGATTTTAACTTACTCATCATAGCATTCCATTCTTGTGAAACAGTCATGCCAGATGTAAGAGTCTTATTAGATTTCATTGCTTTACCATTAGCCATAGCAAAAGCTTCAAGTTGAGCAACAAGAACTTTTATCTTACCTTTCTGAACATCAACGCCATTAGTCTGTTTTAATTGAGTTTGTAAATCCTTGGCAGAAGTTTCAACCGTTTTAATCTGGTTATTAAGATTAGTCATATCATTGACCAAGGTAGCAAAAGCAGTAGTGTCAACCTTGCCAGTTGTATTACCAACAGTAACCATTGTACCAACAGTTTCTCGCATTTGAGTAAGTTTAGTAATAAACTGATCTAATTGTGCAATCTGAGCTTGCACACTAGATTTATTAGAATTATCAGCAAAAATCTTACTGTTTTTCAATCTGTTCAGATTGACAATTGATTTTTCAATGGCTGTAGCATAATCACTAACTTGTTTAATGTTTTTAGCCATTTGGGCATCGGTTTGATGATTTTGAGCAATAGTAGCATCTTCTCTTGCTTTTTTCACCTGTTGTGTAACATAGGCTTCTTGCTCTTCAAGAGAAACAATATTTTTTAAAGTCCCACTTTGCATTTGCAAATTTTGCAAAGTTTTTTCTTCATCATGTAACTTTTGCTCTAAATAAGTTTTATTGCTTACATCAGTAGAACTAAGTTTAGAAATCTGAGTTTGTATCTGATAAATCTTATTCTGGCTTTCAACCTGACTATCAAGATTGATTTTAAGCCTTTGATAATTCGTCACAAGTTCTTGTATCCTTGCCACATATTTATCTAAGACAGCAGGATTTTTAATACTTGTAATACCACGTTGTAACGATGCCATTTCTTTAGCAACATTACCAACTAATAATTGTTGCCCTTTCCATTCATTTGCAATATTACTAAGATAATTCTTATATATAGCAGTTTTAGTTGCCATATCATCAATCTTGTTTATCTGGTCAGAATTTATAGTAAGCCAATTTGAATTTCCAGAACCTTTGAATAATTCTTGCAATGCTTGAAATTTAGTCTTAGCATTATCCAATATATTAAGAATACTAGTTAAAGCCGAAGATTTACCTGCTTGGTCTTCAATATTATTAAGATTAGAAAAAGAAGAAGTAAGATTATCAATCTCTGTTTTCATTGCTTGAACCGGGACTTTAGAATTATTGATACTATTTATAAATTTATCAATATTATTTCCCGTATCAATCTTAACAGTTTCAAAACCTTTTGCTCGGAGTTGAGTAGCAACCTTTTCAGCATTATGGTACTGAGTAACCATCTGATTAAGTTTATCAATTTGAGTTACTACATTTGCTTTCATTGAAGCCATTGTGACTTCATCAGCATTTTTTAACGCCTCTATTGATTGCTCTACTTTTATATACTGCTGATTAAGATTATTAATATTTTCATCAGACTTTACAGATTTGCCACCATTTACATCCTCCCAAGAAGAACGTATTTTTTGTAAATCAGATGTGAACGATGTTTGCAGAGCTTTGATTTTATCATTATATTTTTGCTGAGAAGCGATTAATTTTTGGATGCCCGCATCGGCTTCCCTAACATTGGAAAGCATATATACAAAATTAGGATTATCTTCATCGCCAATATTTTTCCAAGTATATGCAAACTTCTGTAATTCACCAGTTGCAGACTTAACCTCAATAGTAAAATACTTTATAAGATCAGAAGACCCACCTCTTGCATTCATAGTCGGGTATTTTATTGATGAAGATGATACTTCTCCAAACTTCTTAAAAGCTTGAATTGCTTCATTAATACCATTTTCACTCCCGCTGAATGTCATCAAAGATGAATCAATATAATCTCTAAAATTACTTGAAGATTTTAAAACCTTATTTTGTTTTTCTTGTGCCTTGGTGACTTCTTCAATGGCTCTTAACTTCTTTTGAGCTAATTCAGTAGAATTTTTAGTGACAGTTGTATTCTGATTTTCAACATCAATAGATTGCTTTATATTTTCAGCATATGCCTTTTGAACATTGGCAACCTCATTATAGACACTACTAAATTGTGCCATTGTACCGATAGCATTTTGGGCGTTGTTATCAACGACTGTATAACTTGAACCAATTTTTTCAAGCGTACTATCCAAAGAACTTGTATTAGCTCCGTTGGCAGTAAATTGGTTAAATAAGTCTTGCGTTATTTGGAGTTTACCATCTAAATTTGTAAATCCCGAAATAATATTCTGAATTTGCTGCGCCGTATTTACTAAGCCAGATGAACCAGAAATATTAGCTATGCTAGAAAATAATTTGTTAATATCAAGTTGGTCAAGTTGAGAAATGGTAGTAAAAGATTTATTAATTTCGGACAGAAAATTTAAAATCTGTTGCCTATAATTTATAAGTATATCATCAAGAGTACTACCTAATTTCCATAATGCACTATCATCAGGGACACCAACAACATCTTTATTTCTTAAATTATTCCAAGTATCCCCAAATATTTGCTTGAATTGTTTATTTGTTCCTAAATATTGCCTAGTAGCTACATCGCATTCACCAATTGCATTAGCAATATCATGATATAATGCTTTAAAATTATTAAACGCTGTTATCGTTTCTTGATTTTTAAATTGTTTCCCATAATCTTGAGCAAATTGTTGTAACGCTTGTTGAGCCTTAGCTATCGCAGAAAAATCTTGTTTTTGAGTTGCAACTTGGAATTCTCTCATCAAAGATTGAAGCTCAGTTTTAGTTTCAGACGTTAATGACTTTATGTCAAACGCCTTCATAAAAGCATTTGACATTGCTTTAAGATTTTCCAAATCAATCTGAGAAATATCTTTTAAATCAGAAGTAGCTTGCTTGGTTACAGAAGTTACTTTAGCTACCGCTTGTTCAGCATTTTGACTTGAAGAAGATACCTTAGACATAGCATTTTCAGAAGTATTTCCCAAATTACTCATCTGGGTAGCAGTTTCTTGAATAGCAACAGACTCATTTTTTATAGATTGAGTAGTTTTATCAACCTCAGACGAAATGATAGATTGAGAGTCAACAGGTTTAGTGAGCGTAGAAATTGTTTGTTCAATAGAAGTTTTTAGTTCTTCCATTTTGCCTTTTGAATTACTTAATTGGTCTATATATGGTTGAAGCATATTTGTTAATTCAGGACTATAAGTAATAATTTTCTGTAAATCTTCATAAGTCGCTCTAAATGTTCCATTATTATATTGGCTATAAGCCTCATCTCCAAGAACTCTTCTAATAACACCACTAAGTTTATTAATAGTTTGTTCTGCTTCATTAGAATCTTTGATTATTTGTTTTAATGCTTTAGGAGAATAATCAAGTTTATCTAAACCAAGAGTACTGCTATATGACAACCACGCTTGACCATTTATTTGATTATTCCCATAAAGCATATTCATGCCAGTAATTATCTGTTCTAATTGCTCGTATGCATTTTGCATAGAAACTGTCCATTTGTCAGTGTGAACAATATTATCTTGTAACCAAGCTTTTATTTGTATTATTTGAGTACCAATGTAAGAGTCTTTAGAAAATCCGAAACTTTCGCTATATTTAGCATATTCTTGTAACCATTGAACAACTTGTTTTTCTTCATCGCTTAAAACTTTATTTTTTTGAATCAAGGCTGACACAGAAGTTTCTTGATTTCTTAATATATTAGTTATATTATTAACAACATCAGAAACCTGCAATCCTTCAGTTTTAACATTCCTGAAATATTTTACTAACCCTTGTATTCCTTGTTCAGTAGACACTCCATTAATTGCATTTTGAAATATGGTAATATATTCTGGCAACCCAGATAATTTTTCTTTTACTAAATCAAAGTCATGAGCTAAAATACGCCCAATGTTATCCTTGCCAGAAAATTCTAAATATTTTTTCTTAGCTTGTTCAATGGCATTTTCCAATTGCTGAACAGGAGAAATATCTATTTTTGGAGCAACTACTGCTTTTTTATTAATTTCATTAATCTGGGTAGTAACAATCTGATTGACTTGATTTAACTGTGACTGTGTCCCCGCATTACTAACTCCAATATTTATATCGTACTGTTTCTGTGTTATTTCTTTTAACTGATTTTGTATGTTATTTACAACACCATCTGATAACTTACCCAATAATTCAACAGAGTTTAATTGTTTTTGGATATTTTTAATATCCTCATTTATTTTTTGAACACTTTTAGATATATCTAATTTGGCAGATAATAAAAACATATCGTCATTCGCCATATTTTTCACCTCGTCATTTTATAAATTAAATATTACATCTTAGGGAATTTTTTACCCACAATAATAGATAATTTGGTTGTTTGCAAAAAGTCGTCAATGCCATTTTCAACGAAATTGTATCCTTCCCTATATCCGAAGTTTTCAATATTTTTGAACCATACGTCTTTTTTTACCTCATATCCATAGTTCAAAAGGTATGCCACATTCACTTCATCAGCTTGACTTTCATTTTTCCAAATACCAAAGCCCGATTCACGGATAACTTTATCATTTTCAAAGAAAAGATTTATACATATTTTATTACCCTCAACATAAATATGTGCTATATCATCTACTGATAATGACTTCGGTAACATATCTGTACGGTTATATATTTTAGGGGCATAACTCTCTCTATAATCATCTATTCTTTTTTGAATACAATCTCGAAGTCTCTGCGCTTCTTCATAAAGAATTTTAGATAACGTTTTCCCATTTCCCATTTTCAACTTATTGAAATCCATTTTTGCAAGCTGTGAAGCAATACTCATTTTATTCACCCAACTTTAATAATCTCTCCATTACTTTACAATCATTTTCTGCAACACTCTTATCATGAGCAAGACAAATTACAGTGATTTCCATTCCCATCTTGCAATCTGCACTTAATATTCCAAGAATAGATTTCATATCTACTGTACGATTACCTAAATCAAGATAAACCATACTTTTGAGTGCATTTGTTTCTGATACGATTTTATTAACCACCCTACCGGATAAAGGCATAGGGAGTATCATAGTAAACTTACTGCTTTCCATCGGCACTATCTCCCCCAATATCATTATTTGCAAACATTGCAACAGCTTTGCTCTTATTCGATGTATTTGTCTTATTAGACTTCTTCTTAGTTGATACAGTCTTAACCTTGGTTCCGTTATCATCGTTTTCAGTCTTTTCGACAACATTTTCAGTCACCGCCTTGACGATACTCTTTGAGTTCTTATCCATATTCTTTGCAAAATCCGTAGCCTGTACCATAACTTTCTTCATATCATCTGCATTAAACTCGCCAAAAGATGTAGAAAATCTGTCAATGGCATCCTGAACAATATTGACGAGACTTGCAAGAGCATTATTAAGAGGATTACCGACCTGTTTCTTGACATATTCAATCTTTTCAGAAACAGCATTATCAATCATAACATTCTGACGAGGGTTGATTTTATTAAGAGAATCTGTATAATATCCATTAATCCAATCAACATAAAAATTCTGAATATCATCATTAGGAAGTTCATCAGGACAGTAATACTTTATCTTATAAAAAGCCGAAACTACAGGAGTATATTCAGGTTTATATTCTATCTCATTCGTATTTTCATTAGTAAAAAACACACTGCCAACAACGGTATTTACTAACTTACTCATCTCAATCAGTTCAATAGTATCTCTCATATTCTTTTTCCTTTCAAACTTTATTTTGTTTCTTATCTGACTTACGTCTCTTTTCAAGTTCATCGTATGTAATCCAATTATCACCATTTCCATTGCCATATTTAATACTGCGACAATACCAATAAAATGGGATATCTCTAAACTTATATTCAAATAATTTTCTCTTCAATTTTGCAGTTGTATCGGGTAATCCCTTGACATCTACAACAATCTGTCTATTATCTGCGAAAGAAATAACATAATCAGCTACATATTTTATAGGTAATATCTTTTTACCTTCAAAATTCACAAACCCTTCTTGCAAAATATAAGGAACTTGCATTTCATATGAAACGATTTCGCCTATATCAATTTTAGGCTCAATCCATTCAATAAGGAATTTCATTTCCGTTTCACTATCAAAAGTTATACCTTTATATGTACGTTTTTTCTTTCCCTTTTCAGATAAATCAACATTATATTTTGATTTCTTCATTTAACTATCCTTTATCAAATTATAAAAAATAGGGAGACAACCACATTTGACGGTTGCCTTAATGGTCATCTCCCTATAATTTTATTCTTTTATAAACTTTGTTCTATTCTTTTTGGTCTTTGGATTAAGCTTGTCTTGAACAATCTCATTTACATTATCATTGACAATATTAGTTTCTGAAATTTTAATGTTGTCTACATCAGTTTCAGATTCAAGTTTTATATCATCAGCAAATATCTCATCAACAATAGCCTTAACATTATCACAATATTCAATATTACCATAAGCATCTATTGCATTCTGTAATTCTGTTCTGGCTTTATCTTTATTATACTCGCCATTATGATACATAATAATAGGTATATGATAAGCAAAATGAGCTGGACAGCAAACTACCCTACGCCATTGTAAGGTTTCGGGTATATTTTGCTGGCAGGTATTGCAAGCCTTAAATTCCTTTCCACAGACCAAACAATGCCTGATTATTTCCATACTTATTTATTCCTTTATTAAGCAGTCTTGTAAACCTTGAAGTCCCAGAACTTGGAGTTTCCCACTCCACACTTGTCAACAAGGCTCTTGAACTGGAAAGGATGCTCAACACCATCGCCACCCATATCAAAATCAAAGTTAGCATTCCAGTCACAACGATAAATTTCAATCTGAATGAAGTAAGTCTCATCACAGGTGTTCTTGCCAAGGCAATTAATAAAGGTATGAGTGGTCTTACCATATGTATCAGCAGAGTTGCCTACGGAAGCACCGTCCTTCTCATATTCATAAACTACTTCGATAGTACCTGCATTAGTAATGCCAGTAGGGAGCGTAATCTTCTTAGTACCGGAAGTATAAGCCACATGAGAAGCATCCTCAGAAGAAGCCTGCTCATACTTAGTAGTCGTACCATCAATAGTAATAAGTACATTCAGAAGTTCAGAGCCAGCAGTACCAACAGCGGTTTCAGCAGTAACTACTTCAGTAGCGTTGTCCTCAAAAGAAATAACCTCTCTCTTTCTGAACTTAATCTTACCAGATACAGGGTCAGAACCAGTTTGGAGAGAAAGCAGAGAGCCAGAAATATAACCGGAAGAACCAGAACCCTCAACAGCCTTATTCTTCTTAATAGTAAACAGCACAGTATCGTTCTTACCAGTTACATCAGCACTATCCTCGGAGTTAGAAAGAGTAATATTCTTAATCTCATCAAGAATATTAAGGCAGGTATCATCAGTACGAGAATAATTCTCAATAGTCTCTACGGACGTAATCGTCCAGCCCTCAAGCATTGCAATCGCAGCATTAGCCATAATTATTCAATCCTTTCATATAATAATTCTTTGTAATTTACTATCGCCTATTTTCTTCAAATCAACTGTACCGAAATAATATCCGGACATGATATTGTCGATTTCAGCGTTTTTATTTATCTGCTTGTATGAAGCATATAAATCATATAAAGTGATATTTTTAACCGTTTCAAAATTATATTTGAAATTACAGTTATTAACAAGAAATAAAATAACGCCATCTAAAGCAGATGACGATTTACTATCTTGTTTATTTTGGAGTCGAGCCTTCTCACGTTCACGCTTTTTCTTAGCCCTGTCCAAAATATAATCTCGTGTTTCTTTTTCAGGGACTTTTCTATATTCACGATTTTTTTCAGCATGTAAAATACAGCACAATAAATCTGATAACTGTTCATAAATAGCTTTATTAAAAATTATTTGGTCTTTACTATTTACAAATATTACATTCTTATTATCATCATTGCTTTTTGCCCATATGTCAGAACAATCAAGTGTGGGAAATACTAATTTCCAACGGTGAATAATTTTACCACTTTCTTTACCTTGCTGTATTTCAGACAATAACGATAGCAAAAACATCACAAATACTTCATATTCTGTAACATCTGTCCAGTAAATTCCAATCTCTTTTAATTCCAACATTAAATCAGTAGGTGTTTGAATAAATAACGAAGCCGTTTGAAGATATCCTTTTTCAATAGCAATATCTCTGTCTTCACCCCAAACATCGCCAACCATTGGAATATTTACAGTTATCAAATCATTGAATTTATACTGTTTTTTATTAAGAAGATTAAATTTCGCCATTATTTAATCCTTATATCTTATTCTATCCGACCAATCCGTTACACGAAACGTAATCAGCCTGCCAGTATATTTATTAGTCCCCGAATTAAATATACTGTTAGAAACATAATGAGCCTTGGCGATACCAAAACAATCTTTTTCACCGAAATCTTTTCTCAATTCTCTTACAAGAATATCGTTTCGTAATTTATTATTGTATTTTGGCATTTTATAATGAGTTAATACCCAAAAATATAAAGTTACCTCTATATAAGTTTTATTAACTCGCGATATAACAGCATCAGATAAATCATACAAAATAAACGACCCTGTTTCAGTTATTGTATCAGGTATATACTGATTAGGGAAAATATGTGTCCACATTAACTCATCTGCTTCTTCCAAACTATATTTGCCATCACTAAGGACTTCTACAATAGTAGGATTAGTAAGCAAAGTATTCGTTACAAGATTTCGATAATCCTCTATTAAATTATCATTCTTTCCCATCATACACCTCCTACAATATTAACTGTTATTTCGCCTGTGTTTCCCGCCCCATCATCACATTTAAGAACAAAACTTTTACCAATAGCATTCTCATTTTGAGAACATTTTATCTTGCATTTATTGTCACTAGTTACCAGAGTTAAAGTAATACAACTCTGTACATCAGGTGTAGCAACAATATTCCATGTAACAGGTGTTAGTGTATTTGCAGTAAATGTTTTATAAGAACCACCCACTCTGATACTGGGATTACCTACATAAGTAATTTCAATATTATTTGGTGAAACAGGTTCAATATAATCACAAAGCCATTCTTCAATATTATCTGTATCGGGATTATAAACATCCTCGCTAAATATCAAACATAATACTCGACTTTCAGCATAAGATTCACTAACAGTATCAATTCTTGTAATTCTATACGGTATCGGATTTACGTTATTATAATCAATAAACATTCGTTTGGTACGGTCAAGATAAATTGTCTCATTATCTAAAGATGTATATACCAAAAGCTGATTATAGCCCAATGTAAGAATTTTATTTCCCTCTTCTCCGGTATTATATTGCGAAGCATTTTCAACGTGGAATGGCTGATAAATTATATTACCATCATCATCTTGCCATTTAGCAATATAATTACATAAATACAAAACTACTTTTTCATACATCTTGTTATTAGTAGGCATAGTCATTATGAGCCAAATATTCCATCTATCATAATCTTTGTCATATACTTTAACATATTTGTAATCCGAAATTGTTTTTAAACGAGTTAATAATTGGCGTTGCCAACCTTTCGTTTGAGTTTCAGGAGAATTGCCTTGTATAATACCATCGATTTCAAATTCTTCTTCAAACGAATTTGTTCCTTTATCAAACTTCCCTTTACAAAGAAGAATTTTATTTGATAAGGGCGAATCTATCAAAAAATCATCTATACCTAAATCAGCGTTAAATCGGAAATCATTTTTTTCTGTTCCCTCGGTATAATGTGGCGAATTAATTAAATACCATTCTGTACTCATAAACTCACCTCAATTATAGGCTGTAGGTAGTAATTTATCATAAAATTCTGCTATTTTTGTATCAACATAATCCAATTCTTCTTTTGCGTGTGCCTTATCAGCACTTGTATTATTGAGAGTTAAATCCTTGCCAATAATATTAGTCCGTTTTATGATCCGGTCATACTGACGTTCACAATAATAACGCTTTATTGTATAACCAAGTATTTGTATGTATAAATAAGGAAGCGGAATAAGATTTTCATTTTTATCATAATACAAAAATGAATCAGTATCTTTATCAAATACAAGAGGTTCTATTTCCCTTGAAAATTCTTCTACTGCCATACTAAACCATTGAAATACAAGGTCTGAATTAAGTTGAGATTTTTCTTGAAATGTGGCTTCAAAAACATTAACCACATCTATATATGTAGTGTTTGCTATTCTCACCACATCCTTTCTTTTATACAGTCATACCACAAACGGCTTCACATTCTCTGATTTTATTAAAGTCATTAAAACCACATTCTCTAATGAGTTTAATCAGAAGAACCTTTTCTGCCTGTGTAGTAAAAGTTCTAGTAACTTCCTTCTTAAAGTCGTCAAGTTCTTTAATCGCAAAAATCTTTTCAACCTTATTCTTATCAATAAGTTCAGATGTAATATCAAGATAATCCCTTGTGAGTTTATCATCTATAAAAATAGTTGCATGGTCGCCGTTTCCATTACCACGAAGAAGTTTATTTCCATTTTCAAACTGTGAAATTACTTCTGCACGAGATAATCTTATCGAACCACCCGCTTTGATATTTACCTCTCCATTGGTTTCAAGTTTATTAAACCCAACCATCCAGTTAGCAAGATTTTTAAGTGTTATCTTTTCTTCCATGTTTAATGGTTTGATTTCTTCTTGAACATCAGATACATTTTCATCTGTAATAGCATCGTTTGTAGTTTCAATAACTGTATCATCTTCAGGAATTGTATTTTCAATAATCTTTATTGTGTTCTCTCTTTTAGCCATATTGTCAATATATCCTTTCATGTGCTTTAATTATGGGTTACTAAATCAGTAACCCATAATCATTACCACTTAATTAAAATTAAAGATTTGTGTCAGAAAGCATACCGAGCTGGAATTCTCTGCCACGAACTACCGTAGTAGCAAACTCTACATCAAATCTAGACAGAACATGACCAGTGGTAACATCATTACCGCTAAATGTAGTCAAACCACCTCTTGTCCAAGACTTAATGGGAGAGCCAAACTGCCCACCAGTAGGAACAACAATAGCAAGACCTGCATCAAGCATGGTGCTAAAGTTGTCACCAGTAGCATTGAGGTTAGAATAATCATAAGGATTAGTCATCTCTGCAAGAATTGCACCGTTATAAACGCCAAGAATACCCTTTGTGCGAATGTCTCTAAGGTCATCAGCAGAAATGCCCTGAATATAGCCGTATCTGCTACCATTATAGGCAACCTCAGAATTAAAACCAGCCCAAGGAGTAAACTGCTGAAGAAGCGCATAATCACCAATAACAGTTGCGCCAGTGCCAAGTCTTCTTACCTTCTTGAGAACATCGTCGACACCAATCTTAGTAAGACCCGCACCCTCAAAGAAATACTTTACAGGAGTTGCATTCTTAACAGCATTATAAGCGTTAGTTACAATTTCCTTCTTCATCTTATTGATAATGTCAATTCTAACCTGATTCTTACCTTCATTCTCCTTAGACATATCACCAAGCATAAGTCTACGATAATCAGTAGCCCAACCGCCAGAAATGGTCTTTGTACCAATGGTGTACTTCTCAGCCTTAATAGCAGGGAAAATTACATCAGCATTAAGAGCCTGTTCACGAGACTTATCGCCAATAAGCTTCCAAGAATCTATCTCGATAGACTCATCATAGCCCAGAGATTCAAAGTCGCCAAAAATACTCAGGTTCTGTATCTCGGCAGTAAGGAAAGGTTCAACAGAATACTTTCTGATAGTATTAAGCTCAGCAAGAGACTTCGCATCGCCATTAGCAATACCCTCGCCCAGTTCCTTAATTTTATTTACAACTGCATCTGTCTTCTTACCGTACTTAGACGTATCCTTACCATCAGTAAGTGCAGAGAAAATCTCTACGATAGGGGAAGAATGCTTAATTTCATTTGTAAGAGCAATATCAGAATCTCGTCTTACATTATTCATTTCAAAAGTCATATCCATAATTATTTTTCGTCCTTTCTTGTTAATTTACTTCACAATAACTTCAACCAGAACACCATTGCCGTCAAAATCGATCTTCTTTACAACTTTAAAATATACTCCACCATCAGAAATACCTGAGTCAGAAGTCATAATATGAAGATTGCCGTCAGCACCAGCATCCATAAGAGTTGTGCCAGCAGTAATAGAAGAATAAGTCTCGGAAGAACCGTATGTAATACTATCAGGAGAAACCTGAAGGCACTTACCCTTCCAAGCAGATACATCCCAAGCTGTAACAAGTTCGCCAGCGGGAGTTACAAAATTCTTATAAATATCATCGCCTCTGCCATAGTTTGCAATAAGCTTAATACCAAGACCAGTAGTAGGAGCAGAAACCACTACGCCATCAGTAACAGTACCGAGGAAGAAATTCTTTGTACCACCAGCAGCAGCCTTAACTGTACCATCACCGACACCAGTCTTCTCAATCTGAGAAATTTCATATACCTTAATCATTTACAAAATCCACCTTTCTAAATTAATAAATAGAACCATCATCATTGCTATTTATAGAAGTATCATCTACATCAGCAAAAATATCAATCTTCTTAGAGTTCTGTTCTGCAAGAACCTTTGCCTTTTCAGCCTCAGAAGCAATAGTAGCTTTACCAATACCCTCATAAATCTTAGAAGTGACAGAATTGATTTCAGACTTAATAGGGTCAGCATTAAATGCTTCAATCTCAGCCTTTGCATAATTTTTCTGCTCGTCTGTAAATTCTGCAAGAGCAGTGTTCAATTCAGCCTTTTTCTGTTCAGACTTAACAGAATTAAGTTCCTCAATAAGGGTATTCTTCTCAGCAGAAACACTCTCGGTGTCTGCCTTGGCTGTTTCAAGTGCAGTTTCAAGCGCAGAAACCTTCTCTGTCAAAGAGTTAATCTCCTCAATCTTTTCTTCAAGAGCAGAATTAAGCTCAGTAATTTTTGATTCAAATTCCTCAGTCTTACTATTACACTCGGAAATAGTAGCCTTAATGGAATCTGTAATCATACCAAGTGTCTTTTCATCCATTGTTATAGATTCCTCCTTAATATCATTTTTTTTATTATTCAATTCAAGTAGTGAAGCTGTGTGGTCAGATGGCTGAACACCACAGCCAAGAAGAGCATATCCAGAAAATTCAAATTCAATAGGTATTCTTCCGAAATCTTTATATCCGTATAAATAAGCTATTGCTGGGTTATGCTCGGTTCTTACTATTTCAACACTACCATAAATTGTTTCATTGTTAGATAGCTTTTCAGATAAAAGGTCAATACAATCAGAATATCTCATATAATCTAATGTTCCTTCACCCACAAAGACCTTTTTTGTTTCATTATTTTCATTAGCAATTTCATCAATGTACGCTTTGTCAAAATGACCTATTGTGGTAGCATTGCTTAACAATGGAACACCATCTTTATACTGACCTGTCTCACCATGACCAAGAATATCCGTTTTACTATCGTCTACAAATTCAACGGTTACACTTGAACCAATAAGAGTATCTTTTACTTTTTTAACATACTCATCTATCCAAGTAATACCATTGTCGTTGTATTCTGTGCCTGTTTCATTAACAATACAAGATTTGTCATAAATCTCAGCAAGAATAAGTTTAAATCTTTTATATCCTGTTTTTTTATCTTGCTTATTATTAATTTCAAATAATTTCACCTATATCACCACCTTTCCATATCAACTTGTACTCGGCTTTGGCTGATTATTGGTGTTATTCCCCTGAGTGGCTAATGTACTATCATTTGTTGCATTTTCTACGCTAGGTCTACCACCCTTATCTTCTTCGCTTAAATTATCATCACCCGAAGAATTATAAGACGTCGGATGGGGTGTGTATTTATCGTCCCATTTTTCTGATTTTTCCATATCCATAAGAGATAAATATGCGTCCAAATCCCAACCAACAGAAGTGATCCATGTAGATTTACTACCACTACCAGACATATAGAGTTCTTTATTCAGAGCAACAAATTTATCTCTATTAACAAGACTTGTCGGAAGATAATAAATCTGTATTTCGTTATTTTTATCTCTTACAACATTTTTGTTTATCACATAGGATAATTCGGCTGCAATTTCTGTAACCCAAGTATAAACCTTACTAAATAATAGTTCAAGACTAAGTTGTTGAGATGAATAGTTACCACTTTCACCGTCAAGAAGGCCCAACGCAAAACCTAGTCCCATAGCAATATTTGAATTAAGTTTAGGCTCAATTTCTTCGTTTAGGATATCTACGCTTGTATCAATAGAATCAATCTTTGTCCCCGCAGCAACAGTAAAGAACGATGTTCCTCCACGATTATTTTTTGTCATAACCGCACTTTTTACCGTCTTATGCTGTTCTTCTTGTTGCGTTCTGGTTAAACTGCATCTTCCTTTTTCGCCTTCAGGCAAAGTTTGATAAATTATTTTATTATTTACTTCACCTAATACACTTCTTTTTGTAGTGATTAAATAATCGTTATAAAAAATATCTATAAGAGCAGAAATTGTAATTGGTCTGCCATAGGGTTCACGTCTATCACTTTTTATCTTATGAACAACTGTTTTGTTATTATCTAACACAAGCCAACTGCCCGATGTTTCATTGTTCTTCCACTTTTCATATCCGTTACGAATGTCATAAGGATAACATTTAAGTTTATTTATTTTCTTTTCTTCTGTAAATTGATTAAAATAATCAAGGTCAAACGCAATTACAGGTCGATTGTTTTTGTAACCTCTTATTTTTACATAATCAACAGGTAGTGGTATCATTGCCACAGAAACATCTAAATTATTCAGTTCCATAAGCCCCGTCATTTCATAGTCAGAGACAAATTTTGTATTATCTACCCCTTGTCTCTGAATATCAAAATAATAATAACAAGCACCATCTAAACAATCTCTAAATAAAAAATCTCGTATTATTCCCTTATCATTAATATAGTCAAGGACATTTTCAACTTTTTGTTTATTATCCTTAACCTTTTTCTTGCTCTTGCCAGTTGATGTAAGAATATGAGAAAGGCTAGGCAAAGAAACTATATAGTCAACGGCGTTTGATACAATGGGATTAGTATTATATACTTTTCTGCTTAAGTCTCGAATTTGTTTGTTTTTAACTATCGGGTTAGATAATATTGATTTAATTTGCTCTGGTGTATAATTAGAAAACAAATCAAAATTTATATTGGCATATACTATATTGCTCCATTGAGAATTAAATTCATAAGATTGCTCCTTCTTCTCTGTGTCATTCATAATTTCGCCCCTTTCTACTTATAATTTTATTTAATTAATAAATGTGCCATAATCATAATCAGAGCTATCTGATAATAAATCCTGTTCAAGCAAGCAAGCAAAATGCACACCGTATGATACACTTGTGTATCTATCTTTTCGGTTATTGCCTTGCTCACTTATTACAATTATACCTGTTTGGTCTCTCTTTTCATATACAAGCTCAATACATTCTTTAACTAATTGCTGAGTTTCCAAATATGGTCGTTCATAGAATAGTTGTGTGTCTGCTGATATGGCAGTTGTATAATCAGATATTGCATTTAACATACCTTCTTGGGCTTCTTGCAAAGGAACTAAAATATCAATCATTTTATTTTCTAACGTATTTTTAAATTCCATAGCAATATCACTGTTTAATTTTTGAGAAGCAACAACAGCATATAATATTGGTAACGCACCATCTACTTTAACTCTATTTGCTATATTATCATCATTCATACATTTCCAAGCTTGATATTCTTTGTCTCGCTCTTCATCATACATAACACGAGCTAATAAATCATATACAAGAATACCACCATTTCTTGTGTCAAGAACACAATAGTCTGCTTCAAAATCTTCAAATAATTGTTTAATTCTAAGGGCTTGCTTATTACCATCCCCCCCTTGAATAGATTCAAGATAGCAAACAACTTTCCGATAACCCCGCTTTAATTCTTTTTCTCCGTTATCTCCTGTTTGATAAGTCATACTTTCAGGTAATAGTCTAATACATGAAAAAATAGAATTATCATTCTTTTTATTTGTTACGAAAGCCATATCACAAGCTATGATTCGGATTTCTCCCGTTTGTTTAGGAATGCTATAAGGATTTTTCTTATGTGACAATACATCGGACATCACTCTTGGATAAAACGGTTTTTTACATCTCATATTATCTTTAAACATTGAATATGTAAAAAAAGCAGAAGTGTTTTCTTTTACTCTTTCATTTAAAAACTCTATTCTCCATGTCAAACTGTCCTGCTTAGCTTTTTCACGTTTAAGCTGTTTTATAGTTTTAATATTATGTTTTAAGGTAATGCTTTCATCAAAAGCAAATAAGCAACCACCTTGCTCATTAAGCATATTATTTAAAGCTGTATCTGCAATATCCCACATCCAATGCCCATTATCAAACCAGCTAGAAGAAATATAAATATCTACTGGCTCATCTTGGACATCTTTCATATCTTTATAGGGTTCAATTATGGCATAAGGTGCAGGTCTAATAATCTGAAAAGGCGATAAGATACTATCATCAACTTCTTTTTCAATTTGCCTATATTCTTCTCTGAGCAAACTTGTTGATCTATGCCCGCGACCACTTTCCCCGGCGCAAACAACAGTTATTGTACTACCATTACGAAAAACAATAATTACTTCATTTTGATTATCTTTAATCGTTGCTATTTCTCTCCGTAATGTAGGGGACATATTCATTAGTTCATTTTTAATTTTCTCAGTAACTATAAGTTTGGCTTGTCCTTTTGTTCCTGAAGCCAATACTATTTTTGAATAAGGTTTAACAATACAAGTGCAACAAGCATAAACTGCTATAATAAATGATTTAGCAGCAGAACGACTGGCTATTATGGCAATAAATTGACTTATACCCATAAAATACAAAATTATTACTTGGTATAAATGCAATTTTAATCCTAAATAATCAATAGCCACTCTATGCAAATTTCTTCTAAAGAATGTTGACCATAAATATAAATTGTCAACATTTTTAGGATTACTTAAATAATGAGTACTCGGAAATTTTTTATATAAAACTTTTTGATTATCGTCAGCATATTTACTCGCCATCATTATCACCGTCCTTGACACAATATTCTTTATCACGTTCAGTTGTGCCCAAGACTAAATTTTTTAAAGGTCTCAATACAAATCTTTGGAAATATTCTCCTATACCATCAAAATCTTTATATAATTTCTTGTCTTTATAATATTCTTCTGGTGTATATTGAGAAATTACAGCAAGAGTTACACCAAGGGTTTCATCACCACTTGCATCTGTTTCTTGCACAGTTTTTAATCCTGCCTGTTTAAATGTATCACGATAAAGTTTTGTATATTTTTCAAAATCAGTACTATTGCCATCTTTAAATGCTTTAAGCTGAAGTAATTTAGTGTAACATAAATCTTTGATAAATATTTCTTGATTATTATCACAATTGGGGTTTTGTTTTTTAAGCATTTTATAATGTTCTTCGAGAGCAACAATATCCTCACTTGATACTTGTCCCCAACGTTCAAACATTACCTTTGTAATATTTGTTTGACCTTCGGCTTTCATTTCATCTATCTGGTCTACATTTTGAATGATGCCCTTGTTCATTTCTTGCAGGTATGTATCATATGTTTTCCCATTGTTTTGATTAAGATTACAATTTCTCACATAATTCTTAATTCTACTTCTATTTGCATCAATTTTTTTTGTAGAATTAAGAATTGTCTCATTGAAATACATATCCCAATGTAAACAAATACGTTTAATTGCCTCATTCTGGCTACCAAGTATTTCTGTATATTGTTCTACTAAATTTTCAAGACAATGATTGCAAATTGGCAGAAATGAATTGTTCCCTTTATATAAAGGTGATTGACTATAAGAAAAATTACCCGACTGTTTGGTGTATTTTTTACCACAAGTGCAGCATTTATAATAATCTTCAGCAACTGGTTCAACAGGTTTTATTGTTTTTAATACGGTTTCTTCCTGATGTGTAACAATACCAGATTTATTTTTAATAGGTCTGCTTCCTTTTTCATTAATTTTTCTTGGCATAATCAATTCACCTCCAATTCTTTATCTAAAATACTTTCAATGTTATTCAAATTCCAATAAGGAATACGAATAAGTTTAATACCGTTCTGTTTACAATAATTTGTTTTTATTGCATCGTTTTTTACTGTATTTTGAAATACTATATTAGCTTGTTTATCATCACATCCATTCCATGAAACTTTTTCAAAATGCCCAATCCCGTCAAATTCTATACAAATATTATAATCTGGCAAGTAGAAATCAAAAGGTAAAGGTTTTATATTTTTGCAATTTTCAAACTTATATTGTGGAATAAAAGGTATTTTATTGTTTTTTAAATAATTATTAATTATTTGTTCACCATGTGAAAAATTACAAAATGGGCAACCAGTTTTACCATTCAAAATATTATGCGGTGTTGAAAACCAAACATTTTTACAAATCTTACACTTATGTTCAATTTTAGTTTTGTTATTTATGTATTCCCCTACAACTATAATATTAGAATTAATTTTTTGTAGGTCTTTCTTATATTGCAAAGTTGTTTTCTGTATATTATTAGAACAAACGGGGCATCCAGAATGTTTTTTCTTTTCAATCAAATGTCTAGGCAATGTTTCCCACTCATATCCACAAACATTACATTTATGTCTAGATTTAATATTTAATCCATTAAAATCACCAATTATTTTTATTGTAAAATTTGTAATTGAATTTAAAACATCAATATACTCTTCTTTTGTTTTTATTTTTCTTCTTCCATTAGAACAATTAGGACATAATTTGGTTTGATATTTACTTAATAAATTGCCAGCATTAATATCCATTTCATAAGCACATTTTAAGCATTTAACCCTTATACTATTCTTCATGTTTATATATTGCCCAATTACAATTAAATTAGGATTTTTCTTTTTTAATTTTTCTACAAATTCTTCTTGTGTTACTTTTCTGCCCATATTTTCTTCTCCATTCTACACCTTCTCCTAAATCTTTTATTTAAACACAAAGAAAAGCAATGACAGGGGAGAAGATCCTATCATTGCTTTTCTTACAGTTTGCAACTCTGTAAGTCTTTGTATCATCTCTCAATCAACCTCATGCAGCCAATCAAGACATATATAAAGCCCTACCATTACAGTAAGGCTTAATTTTATTTGATTATTTTTTATTGTATTTTTAATCTTCGCTAACTTTGCTATTGAGCTTTTTCTTTGTTTCATTAATCTCATTTGTAATTGTTCCATTGCTCTTTCTAAAGAAACTACCAATCAGCCCCATAGTTCCATAGAATAACGGAATAACCTCTGGTGTAAATCTATCAGTTGCAAATATCATATTCAGTCCATTTGCTACAACATCACCTATACAAAGCGACATTATCCAACCTATAAAATATGATATACCAAAAGCTATTACAGGAGAGAAAATTATCACTACTATGCTAAGAATAAATATAAATATAATTCCTGCACAACCAAGACGGTCTATGAGACGAGCCTCGGAGTCTGTAAATTTATTATCGTTATTGTTCATTTTGGTGTCCTTTCTTTTGCTTGTTTTATATGAATTATTTTATATCCGAGAAACCTTTACTATCCTCTTGCTTATTAACGCCATCAACAGAAAAATATTTATTAAAATCGTCAATTGCTGAATTATCGTTGTAGATTTTCACCATTTCCACCGACTCCCACTGAAAAAATTCTCGAATTACTTCTGTTGGTAGATTATTTGCAGAAAGCATTGAACATACATAATGTCGTAAAGAGTGAAAATAAAAATCTTCTCCAACAATTTCTGAAAATTCATCAGTCCAATTGTCAAGGGTTTCCCTTCTAACGAAATTCCCATTACATCTTCTGACAAACACCCATTCAGAATTAATGCCTAGTCTTTCTCGTTCTGCTTTCCAAAGGTCTAAATATTTATCAACCTTTTTCATAACATATTTGTTAATTTGCTTGCCTAGTTGTCCTCTGCCCTTTGCTCTAATTTTATCAGTTTTATACAAACAATCAAATACTAAATGGTCGTCATTAAAATATTCCATCTTCATTTGCAGAATTTCGGCTTTTCTCATGCCCGAATATGCTGCTATTGCAACCGCACAAGCTTTTTCATATTCCTTACGTTCAACAAGAGTATTCATCAAAAGTTCAACTTGTTCATCAGAAAAGATAGTCTTTTCTCTAATTGCTTCATTCACAGGGGATTCAATCTTTTTTATTATAGGTCTAAAATTTTCATATCCTTCTTCGTCATCAAGAATATTCTCAATAAATAAACTCATTGAACTAAGAGTTGATTTGACTCTCCTCACTCGGCGAGGAGACCAGTGCCATTCATTTATAGCATAATTCTGAAATTTGGCTATTTCTCGTTTTGTTAATTTTACAAAATCTTTGTTATTGTTAAAGTCAATATTCCATACAAAAAATATATGCAAATCACTCTTGTATGACCTTAAAGTTTGAGGCGCACGGTCAATAGAGGCAAGATACTCTAGAAATTCATTTATAAGCCAAGTATTATTTTCGTTAATTTCTGCTATCTTCTCCTCAGTTGTTATATGATTGTAGACAGTTGTTCTTGCCACTATATCACTTCCTTTATTTGAATTTTTATACAGCAAATTAAGCTGTGAGCCATTATATTCATTTATGTATAACGGGTTTGTAGCTTTTAATCACTTGTCAGCGTTGTCTATCTTATCTTTATGATTATTAAGTAAATCAGATATATCTACATTACTTTCCCTACACAAAGAAACAATCGTTCTAAGAGCATCAGATACTTCGCTATCATCAAGCATTTCCAAAGTTTGAGGTTTAGTCTTTTTACCTGTTTCATTCAAATACTTTGTAATGCGAGAATTAAGATTAATACTATACTTATACAACAACTCTTTCTTGAAATTAGTCCAAGCAATTCCAAAGTTCCCATCGCAAGCATATCCGGCATATCTTCTAACGATTGCATTGATGAGCTTTCTATCAGCCCAATATAATGTTTCAGAAGCCAATATCTTATTTTCATTATCAAGAGTTTCAATTAAATATTTCTGGCTTTCTATTGTTCTATTGGCAATCTTTAATGCTCTTGCCATTATTGCCTCTGGGCTATTCCATTGTTCCTCAATACTAATAAAATACTTCCGAAATTTCTTGCCCTTGTCATTGCGCTGGAGCATACAGATTTCTTTTGCCATGGGGATTGTAAGAAAATGTTCAAGCTGAACCTGTGGCATTTCTGTTCCGTCAGAACGGATAACATTTTTGTGATCCGTCCAAAAGTCCTCGTTTTCGGTGAAGCCGTACTCTGCCATGCGCCCAAACCACTGTGTATAAGGCGTGTTAATGCCAAGTGCCTCGTGAAGCTCCCGCACCGCTGACGGTAGGCTTGTCGTTGTTTGCATCGTAATTTACTTTAATTAATTCTGTCATAATTTCATTCTCCTTAATAAAAAAATAAATAGTAAAATAATATTTTGAGGTGTAACATTTCGCTACACCTCATTATTAAAGAGGATAAAATACAATTTATCCTAATCTGCAAATAGAAAACCAATCTAAAGCAGAATTAGACCGGCGGGAACATATCCCACCATACATAAGTCATTGCATACAAAACAACACAGATAATCCGTAAATTATCCATGCTGAACATTTGCAATATGTTTTTGAACAGATACTCTAATCAAGAATACCAGACCCTCTTTCTACACATGGTAGATGAGCTATCAGAACAAGTCTGACCTCGACTAGCAAGTAATCCTATAAAGGACTTGGTAGCAGGGGTGGGATGTGCGCCCACGATTTCTTGTTTATGAGACAAGCGAGATAACTACTTCTCTACTCTGCAATATTATTTTTATTGATTTATACCCTTTAAGGTATAAATAGTCTTAATTTCTTAAAAATCATACCCGATAAGGTATAATCCAAATAACAAACAAGCACCGTCCTATACCCATAGAACGGCACTCATCTGTTACGGAGGATGTGAAAGGAGTTTTATGCAAAAATCATGCAAACCACACGTCCAGCACAAACGTGTGCCGAGTTGTTTTTATTGGGGCTACAACATCGGAAACCATACCCATTATCGGTGGGCAACGATGGATTTGCACCATCACCTAACGGTCTACTGCAAGGTCGCCCATATAGTCAGACAGCACTATTGCGCTGCCTGACCTCACATCTATCAATTATCTGTTTAGACAAGAGATATTCTTAATTTTATAGATTTTACCCTAATCTATTTTTCTTTAACACCTAGTATCAAAAATGTGCATTTCCTTAAATGTAGTCAAATGTGCAAAAATATCATTATCGCATTCAACATCAACATAAGAGATATCACATTCAGTATCAAAATAAACTTTCTTATCTCTGTTCACCATAGGTTCAATGAAAACATCAGTAACACCATCAATATCTACAAACGATATTACATAATCACACCAATCCTCATCGTCTATATCAATTTCGATAAACTTATACTTGTCACCTATACAATTAGTAACACATATCTTCAAAAAATCTATTACCTTTGTGCAAGGTACAATAATCGAAGTATCATTCTTACTGTTACTCAATGCCTCGGTAAACACATCATATTCAGTCATCTTTTCTACGAGCATAAAATTCTCCTTATGTACTTCATCTTGTTTCTTTTTTTAATTTTGTTTTATGTTCTTATATATAAAATTCTTATACTCAGATTACTTGGCAGGCTTATGCTTCTTGGGGTCATAAGTCTCAGCAACGGAATCCTTCAGAGAGCCACTAAACTTAAATGCCGGAACAAGTGTGTCTGTAGTCTTCCACTTCTCACCGTTGAAAGCAGAAACACCTTCACGACCTGCCTGAAAACGAGTACTAAATGTACCAAGACCATCAATCCTGATAGTATCACCAGAAGTAAGAACCTCTGCAATAGCCGAGGTTACAGCATCAAGCATATCACCACATACTCTCTTGGAATACTCCTCACCAGTTACTTCGTTTACCTTAGTCTGAATAACATCAATAAAATTCTTCTTTACCATAATTTTAACCTCTTTCTTTGTTTTCTTTTGTTGTTGTTTTTATTAGAGCTTTTAATTTAATATAATTTTATAAGTTTCTGTATGCCCATATAAAGAATCAAATCCATATATCTTAACAGAAGCCTTTGAACCTCTCATAAGAGAATCACTATAGGGGTCACTTCCTACAAATGACGGGCTAATCAATATCTCCGTATCACTATAATTGCTCTCAAAACTGGGGATTTCTTTTCCGTTATGATAATGACCCAAAATAAGATAATTGATAAACGATTGTCTTATCATACTCAAATCTCTTATTGAAGTTTCAATATTTTTAATTGTATGACCATGCATAGCTACTACATCATAATCAAAGATTGGAATGTCTATATACTGCTTTCCATCACTAGCCAAATGTACATTAATTCTTTCATTATGTGAACATAAATCCTTAATATAATGCCCAATCACATATTCTAAATCCTCATCGGCAATTTCATTAGCTTTGCTTCCCAAAGGACGAATTTGTGTATGATTTGCAGTAGGTGTATGATAATACTCTACCTGTGCATAAGCAGATATTTCATTCAAAAACAATGCAATAAGTCTGCTGATTTCAACTGTAGCCTTAACTACACTTGAATCATTAATCTTTAAATCATTTAATCGAAGAATACCCTGAAGTATATCTCCAAGTGATACAATCTTAATTGTATTAAGTTTATGACTTTTCACAAATGATATAATTTTTGATGTGAGATATTGAAGCCGACCTTTAGCTATATCAGGTGAATATTCATTATTCTCGCTCTTGAATTTTGCTCCATAGTGAATATCTGCCAATGTAACTAAATATTCTTTTTTATGTCTGATGTCAGGATAAAGTGTATTAAATTGAGGAAGTGGCAAAGTTTCTACCATCTTGCCAACATATTCATAATACATCTCTTGCCTTGACTCTGACCTATCAATACGACTTCTTTCAATATTTGCAGTTTGAAGCTTGACTCTCTCCTTGCGAATATCATTGAGTTTATTATTTAATTCAATAAGTCTCTCGTCAGAATTTAGAAATCTGTTCTGATTAGCAGAAAACATCTTTTCAAATACCTGAAATTTCTTACGGTATGTGCTTTCTCCATAATCAACATTAAGCAATTCATTAAGAATATCCTTAACATCATTCCACGTTCCAATCGTGTCTTTATTTAAGCATATTCTATAAATAAGTTCCTCATCAGTTTCATTATCCAATCTCTTGTACTTTGTCATGAACACCGACCTTTAATCGTCTTCCTCGGCAGGAATATCATCATCAATACTGATAGTAAGACTAACGCCTTCCTGACCCACAAACTCGTCAATAACCTTATTGAGATTATAAGTCTTAGTATCGTCCTTACCGATTTCAGTAATCATAAGTTCACTTCCCTCACGAGAAATAAGACCCTTTGAAAAACTTACCTTTTTAACTGTCTTAGCCATAATAATTTGTCCTTTCTATGTACTTTCTTCATGATAATGCTGAATAGCTATTGCTAAATCAGTTTGTAATTTCTCAGTATCTTCAAAGACAAAAATTGTTTTATCTTTATCTTCTTTACGAGGTTTTATATCTACTATCACGTTCCCCATTTTTAGCAATCGTCTTGCTACATAGGGCGTGAATATACACTTTGTCTTTATATAGAAATCACCTTCTCTTGTTCTTTTTATGAATTATATCAAAGTAAATCGGCTAACTCACCGATTTCACTTCTATAATTATTTTTTAGCTTTACACAACCAAAGCACTTGTAGTCCTTGAAGACATCAATCATCTTAAACAAACCAATTTCTCTACTACTATCGTGTTGTTCTATAATATCGCCCTCAAAGATTATCTTAGAGCCAGCCTTGCAACGCTGAATAATTGTCTTTAGCGTGTAGATATCAAGATTTTGAGCTTCTGTGCAAAAACAGATTTCATCTTGAGATATTTCATAGCCTCTTATATTAGCTGTCGGAATAATCTCAATTATGCCAGAAGCAAGCAATCTCTCAACCTCAGATATATCTCCAAACTTACTACTCAAAATATTGCCTATTGCGCCCTGTGTCAAAATTTTCTCATTAAGTAATCCGGGGGTAAATCCAAGTGTTTTTGCACCCTTTAAAGTTTCAAAATCATAAATAATAACACATTTCTTATATTTACCACTTTCCAAACATTGCATTATATAAGACAAAGGGATAGTTGTTTTACCACTACCAGAGCGCCCATATAAAACTGTAATATCATTATTTACAAGGCTATCAAAAGCCATTCTCTGAATTGTATCTAAAGGCTTGCAAACACCAAGTTGCCTTGATTTGAAATTTTTGTTATATACCGGGGCATAATTCATTCCAGTCCATTTCAGTACATCTGCAAAATTGCCCTCAGAATCATTTACAATAACGTACTCATTTATAAGGCAACCAAATATATTTTCACAATTATCTTTAGAATAAATTTGCGAAAGTTCTTCATCAGTAGAAGTCACAATCTTGTATCCCTTATATAATCCTTCCTGTGATACTTCCCCGTTTTTCTCAACTGTCAGCCCAAAATAATTTCCAGCAATCAATCCACAAAGATAGTCATTCGTAACGAATACCACAGAATTTTCATTTTCAAGATTTGCTCTTTTTGCAGTAGCGATAATCAGATTATCATTATTACACTCTAACTTCATTTTCGAAAGCATATTATAATCATCTTCTGTAACTATCACTACTTCTGGTTTGTCTCGCATTATTGCTTTAACAGCCTGTCGAGCCTTATATTGAATTTCATCAGATTTATTACGATTGCTTTTGATTGATTCGAGTTCTTCAATCGTCTTGGAACTAATAACTACATTTGTAAGGTCTGCATTATTTTCAAGAATTGCATTTGTGTCTAAGAATTTCTTACTCATAGCCACCTCACAGAATTTCGTCAACTAAACCTTTTTCAAGCATTGTATCGGAATCCATATACCACTCATAACGTTCCATAGCGTTATATTCTTCTTCCGTAATATTAGAATGAGAAAGAGTATAGTCTTTAAGTTTCTGTTCAAATTTCTGATTAAAATGAAATTGGTCTTTTACTGATGACGAATTGCCTTCCAAATAAGTGCTACCAGCATGTAAAAGTGCTGTGCTATGCTTATAACAAACTTTTTTAACATTAGGGTTATTATATCCTGCCATAAGGATAATCCCCCCCATAGAATAAGCATAAGTCTGCACAATAATAGTGGTCTTGGTTTTAAGACCATCAATTATATCACAAAGTGTAATACCATCGAAAAGTGATCCACCTACAGTAGACAATCTAATAGTAATAGGCTCATCTGTACCATCATTATCCATTTCAATAAGTGGTAACATTGCATGTTCTACAATATCAGAATCAATCTGGTCATTAATGATAATTGTGCGATTTTTTAAATTCTTATAATATTGATATGTAGCAGGAGTTAATTCGGTAGGTGATGAAAGAATTTCATCAAGATTAATTTCGTAATCTTTATTTATTTTCATAAATAATAAAATTTCCTTTAATTTTGTTACAGTCGCCAGACTGCCCTATGCAAGTAACATAGGATATTTGTTGTTTGTGTTATCTCTTTTACGAGGTTACTCACCTCTGAGTTTTTTAATAGCATTAAGAACTCGATCGCTCTCGGTAACATACATCTTGCCACGCTTAGATTTCTGCTTAACTGTACGGCGTATTAACACACCCGGTATAAGTCTACGCAGTTCCCTTGCTTCTTCCTTTGAAACACAAATCATTCTTTTTGATGTCCTTTCTTGATTTTGAATACAATTCCTAATTTAGATTTACTAAATCATAATTAGATAAATAACAGAGCAATAACCATTGACAAATATCCATATTCATGATATAGTGTATAATGGTATATTGTAGGTTAATCTCTATATATCATTATAGTAAAATTGCAATAAAAAATAAGACACCTCACAAACCCTTTATTTATCAGGGTTTGTGAGGTGTCTATTCATCATTTTGCTTTTAATAAAAAAACGGAATTACTTACTCTTTCTTAACCTATCATATCTTTTGATATATTCTCGCTGACAGGTATTACATCTTTTTTTGTTTTTTACTGTGCTATTAACTTCAAATTCTGTTCCGCAATCACAACATTTTATAGTCTTTAACATTATTGGCTGATACCCGGCACAATTTTTACAATATTTTTTATTATGTATTGTTGCCTTAGTAATAACTCCACACTCAGCACACTTAATAAACTTTTCACCTTTATACATAAGATATTGATAACCTAATTCCCGCAAATCCGTTATTTTTAATACAACCTCACTGTCATTATCAATAAATCCTACTCTAACATTTATATTATCAACTTTCTTACTATAAGTGATTAAGTCCATCTTCACTAATTTGTAAAAGCAAGAGTACTGTGCCATTATATCACCTGTTATTCTTGCTCTGGCAAAAACATTATACTCATCGACTAAAACCCAATTATTGTTTTTGTCATTTCTCATATTACAGAACTTGGCTAAAACAAGCAAAACAAAAGCAAGTTTTTCTAATTTTTTATTATTTATTCGTATTATTGTTTGTAACTCATTCTTTGTAATTGGAATTTCATCAATTTCAATAATTGGATATTTTTTTGATTTATTCACATATTTTTGCAGAGATAATTCCCAATCATCAGCGTGATAATTATGATAACTTTTAGCCATTACATCATCCAACAATTTTTTAATTTCTTTAGGCTTTTTGCCAACATAAGCATAATATCTCGCCAACAACGAAAGTTTTGCTCCTGTATCGGTATTTATATCCCCACTATTTATAATTCTTTCAGCTTCATTTTTCTCATTCATTATTAAATTCATATATTATCTCCAATCTGTTTCTGTTTTTTACTGAATATTCGCCCACAATAATCAATATCGCCCCATTCATCGGCTACCAAATAAGAAATCATATTATCATTCTTGTTCAAAAGATTTTTTATGATTTGCCTACCACAAATATTCCAAGCAAACTGTTTGGTTTTTTCATTTGTATAACAAAGGTCAAGGACAATATTACATAATTCATCCGGGTCAGGACAAACCTGTACACATTTACGGCTATAGAAGGAATTTAAGCATTGCAATGTAGTTGCCTTTTCATTATCATCAATATGATTTTCTTTGAACATTTTTACAGTATTGAACAATTCATCATTATATTGACGATAAATAACCTTAACTTGATTATAATTACTTTTACTATACCCAACATCTGACTTCAAAATAGAATAATCAAAATTTGAATTATTTCTTATTTCAGAGATATAATTATCAAAATTGCTCTCCACCAAATGGCAAAGTCTATTCATAGTGCAATCATTATCCGAAGATGGAAGAAATTCATAATATAGCTTAATAAAATTGCGCTCTTTCTCAGTCTTGTTTTCTTTTTGAAAAAGTGTGTGTATATCCATCTCAAATTCTTCAATGCACTTTTTATTTGTTCTTTTAATATATCTATCATGCATCGCTTTTTGTTGTGGATATATATAATTCATAAAATAAGGTTTCTTATCAGCACAAATGCTATTAGAAAAATTAGCATTATTTATTTCTTCACTGTCAGCCCCATTCTTAATCAAATTGTTAATATTTATTCGTTTATACCATGATCGAGGCATAGGCTTTGCAATAATACCCTTAACACGGTCTATACAATTTTGCTGATAAAGTTGACCACACTGGATACGATATATTAAAGTTTTATATTCGTCCGAATCTTTTGGGAATTTTGATAATACATCAAACATTGCTGTAATATGATTAGTAGTTGTACCAATTTCATCGCCAAACCCAGATTTGTTAGCTGTTCTCAATAAATCATCAGAAATAATTTTTTTATCAGCCTTACGTTGCATACAAATAATTGATGGCGTATTCACCCAATTATCTATCAATACTCTGTTGTTGGTCGTGAACATCAAATCACCATCTTCGTCAAAACCATTCATTGAATGTGCCATAGCATCATGACAATTAACTATATTTACAGTTGGCATATATTGATACCAATAATTTGTATTATCATTGCTCTTAATAGTAACTTTTTTTATGTTATTATGACAACTCATAGGCGCACGAAAACATACAACCTCATTTATTTGTTTATTTACCCAAAAATTTGAATACATCTCTCCTGCATGGAGCAAACCCATTTCTGATTCAATATCATTTCCTTTATCATCAATATTTGTTTTAAATATATGTTGACATAATGCATAAGGGTCTCCACTTATAACAGCATAATTTCCCTTAACCTTAATGACGCCAATCTTGGAGTCTTGTATTCTACGTTTTATCATATTGTTAATTCTATTGATTATATAAGGATCTTGATACATTCTTTCATCTATCATTAAAGCTTTTATACAATCATCCTCTGCAATTTCAGCCGTATCATCTGTGACAGATAATCCTCGTAAAAAAAGAATTGCTTTATTAATATCCCCACCCAGAACATCTTTTATTTCATTAACAGACGGAGAAATAAGTTCATCTATATCTTCATTGGATAAATCATAACTTTGAATAAACTGATAATTCAAAGTTCTTTCCTCGTCCAATACATTAGGGCAAGTCTTTGTAACAGAAAAAGAATACCCATTTTTATTACAGTTATCAAGATAATCTTCTAAACTGTTATAGCAATCCCAAAGTTTTAGCATTGAGGTAGTTAATATCATTTCTATATCATGAATATTTCTTTCCTGTCCCCAAGCATCAACTACAATATTCTTTTGTGCTATTTTTTCTGCAAATTCTTGAAAATCAAACGGAAAGAGCATACCCTTGAGAAAAGCATTTCTCACACAACAGCCACCAAGAGTATAGTCTAACTTTAAATCATCGCTCCATTTCTGTGCTAATTTTGGTGTGATTAATCCATAACCATCACTATTATCTAACTCAACTTCGGCAATTTTATGCTCCATCACTGGCTCGATACCTTTATCCTCATCCGCATTCTCATCATTAATTTCAAGAATATCAGCATTAAAACGTAATACTAAATCATCTACAACAAGAATGCCATTAGGATTACTTACTGGGATAGACGCACTGCAAGCCAACGATTTATATGCTTCATATTTTGCTGGGACGAGCTTCACATTGGGGTTTCTGCCATTCTCTAATCTCTTACATAATTCTTGATATATAGGTTCCCCTTGGCTAGAATATTCAGAAACGTATATTACCGTAGACTTTTTTACCCCATTAGACGTTCCGACTAATCTTTTATAAGTCAATCCATTGATTATAAACCCATTATCTAATTTATCAATATCATTAGGATTGTCCATGATTACAGCTAAATAATCGGGCTTATTTTGAAACATATCTAATTCATCATAATGATTTTTTATTTCATTTTTGATTTGCTTAATTTTAGATATATCTGCATTTTTTACTTCTAATCGTAGCTTTTTTATATTATTTCTTATCTCTGTTATTTTTTTGTTTATTTCATCAATATTTACTCCATTGATTTCATCAATAAAACGTAAAACTTGACTATCAGCCAAAGACACTAATTCTTTTGCTCTTCTCATTTCAGAAAGTGATAAAACTAAATTCTTTTTATTTTGAAGGATCTTACGACTATGTATTTTATAAATATATTTTTGATAAGTCTGCTGTTTAGCCATTGTGTTTGTCACCTCTTACATTATAATTTCTTATTATTCCTTCACGAATTTTTGATGATCTGTCTCAAGCTCTGAATATAAATACTCGCATTCAGATTTATCCTTATGTCTAAAGTAAGGGGTATTTATTAGTCCATGGCAATACTCGTATGCCTTACCACAAACCGGACAATATATAATATTTTTCTTCGCCCACATCTTCAATTCTTCTTTAGAGTATTTATTATCAAAGCAATTAATAATATTATTACCTATTTTGGCTGTTAGCATATTATATTTCTCCTTTAATCCTCATTTTTAATCAAATCCCACAAATCTTCTAAACTCCCTAAAGTAAAAGCACCACCATTCTTATTCACATATTCCAGCCCATTTTCTACCCAATCATTCTCATATACATACCAATAAATCCATTCTTCTTTATCATCAACAATATCAGCAATTACGCCGATAATCTCACCAAGGGAGGTTATTTCTACTAATTTATCACTACAAGAGCCAAACAAATCATAAAACCCATCCCAAAACCTTTCTATTTCTCGATATTTCTTCTTGATAACCGTCATTAGTTTAATAAATTGTTCTTTGGTCATATTTACCTCATTTTAATAAACTTTTAATGTCCAATCCATCAATATCTTCATATATCAATTTCTGAAGCATACAATATCCTACCCCGTCCGGTACTTTTTGTTTTGTTGCATACATTTTTCTATATACATTTAACTTACCATCATTCCTAAAAATATTTCCATTTATGAAATCATCACCCCTCATATAATAATGAACAATATTATCTTCATTAATTATCAAAACATAATTACCATACGGCTTTTCTCCTGTCACTTTCAAATGATAATCATAATAATCATTATAATTCGTCCAGTTTTCATATAGCAATTTATATTTCTTGTTAGGCACAAACTCTTTACAAATATGCTGATTATAATCAGTGTGATGCCCGGAAAAAATACTTGGTGCAAATCTAATTATATTATGATCTATACGTTTACATTTTGAAATAAATCCTTCGGGTGTTTTACCAATTGGGAAATCACAAAATTCGCAATGTTCACACCTTATATTATTTTCATACAAGGCATCTATTATCTCCTCTTTAGTATATTGAGGTATCAATATACCCCTCCTCTACTTAAATATTCTCATAAACATTTTCTTGCAAATATCTATTCAATTCACTCTTGTACATATCCTTGTCACAATAATTGTCAGTTGTATAATCGCCTCGATACCAAGCTATCTGACTATCCAAATAAAAATGTTCTCTACCAACAGAAATATCATTATTCTTTGCAAAAACACCAAAATCCCAAAAGTTTTCAACATCTCCAATATCCATTATGTATATACTCACCTCTTTTCTAAAATCAAAAATTTGATGAAATTTTCTATATTCAATTCAATGAAAATTTATACCAATCATCAAAGTAATGAACTTATACTATCTCTGGCAGTTATATTGAAATTTTCTTTATTGGGCTTTCAAAATTCATTCAATTTTTGATTATTATATTTTATTGTATTAATGCCCATGCAACATCTTCAACATTTCTATGATTTCTTATAGAATTAATAATCAATTCATCTGATACTAATGATAATATTTCTTTGTATGGCATTTTCAGTGCAAGAAGCTCCATATAAAGAAAACTTCTGTATTCTTCTATTCTTTCTTTTTCTTGCAATTCCTTAATATCATTTTCATTATTAGCCATTGTTTTCATCATCTGTCACCTCATTATTGCCTTTCTTTTCTCTCATCAATTTCATTCTTTCAGCCATAGCTTGCTTCTGCTCATCAGACATAGTTCTTTTTGCATTAGGATTGCGAATACTTATAGCTGTTGCAGGCGCACGGAATGTAGCACCCTGCCAACTACCGTCAGTATGCCTTGTCTCCGAAGTCTGTTCCCACCCTTGCTTAATACACTTGTTAGCATATTTCTGGATAGTTGTATCTACTTCTGCCCAAAGTTTACCATTCTCATCAGCAGAAATGTTGATAAGAACCTCACGCTCTTCCGGAGTAAGTTTTACAAGTGTTATAATTGTTTTCATGTTTGTTTATCCTTTCGTGATATAAAAATCTTATGTATTTTATTGAACATAATTGTACAATTCTTTTGCAATAATCCCAATGTTTTTTATATCAGAATTGTCATCTGGCACTCGAATGAATTTACACCCTAATTTATTTTTTATATATTCTTCTCGCATTCTTTCTTTTTCTCTATCATAATTTTTATGACCATTTTCATCATATTCTATAGCAATTTTCAAATCAGGGATATAATAATCTATTCTATATTTATCATCTACTTTATATTGTGCTATGCCTTTTAAATTAAATACCGACAAAAATTCTTCCAAATCATTCACAAAAGAAAGTTCTTTTCTTTCTGTAATTACAACAAACTCCTTGTCGCCTATTTTGTTATTGATTGTTTCTAATAATTTTTCTTTTAATTCCTTTGGTGCGTGTGAATATTGAATTATAAGTAATACCCCTTGTAAACTATAAAATATTCTTTTTTGAATATTCCCTCTATCTTTAATTTCAAAATTTGATTCTCGACTTATTTCACTCTTTATCAAACAACTAAATTTGTCTAACCTCTCTCGATGCCTTTGATGCATCTTCTTGATAGCTTCACTTGGATTGTTATACCCTAACGCTCTACCAATTTGTTCCCTAGTCAGGAAATACTCATCATTGATATCAACCCAAAAATCACACGGTGCTACATCTTCAAAATTCTCGGTAGTAATAAGCTTCAAATTATTCATACTCATTTTTGCTTTAGTCCTTTTATAATAAATCCTCAACAGTATAATTCAATAATAATCATAAATTATCTAATACTTCATCAAACTCTTTATCTAATTCTTTATTGTCATCCTTTCTCTTCTTAGGATTTACCTCTAATGGCTTAAAGTGAATATTTAGTAGATAATCAGCTAACGCTCTCTGTATCTCCACATAATTAGACCTATACAAGAAAGGCTTTTCTTCATCAACCTCTATTAAAAATTTATCAGTATCATTCATCTGCTCTGCTTCCATTGCCTGTTCTCTGTCTAGTCTATCACCCTCGCTTTCTAAGAATTTATTCCAATTATCTTCATATTTCTTTTCAGCTTGAATATTAAGACATTTTATTATTTCTGCATTCAATTGTGTTTTTCTATCCTCAGTAGATAGCTGTCGTATTTCTTCTGCCTTCAGGGGTATCTGTTTAGCAATATTATCAATATACACCACTCTAAGCTGTGGATAACATCTATCCCAACCATATTCGTTCTTTATATAATCATTAAACTTTTCAAAGAACTCATCACTCTTATAGCATAACATCACTTCCATTGTATTATTGAAGCCCATCTCTTTAATAATGTGGCTCTTAGCTTCAAGTATCAACTTATCCTCATAAGCATTAGACTCTCTAAATTCAAGATTATTTGTATCTGGGTCAGGTCTAGCAATAATATTTACTTTCTTATAGTCTATAAGACATCGATTCTTCATACTTCTAAGAGCAGAATATAATATCTTGTTCAATTTCTGCTCTGCCCGAAAATAAAAATTATTCACATCAAAACTAGACACCATAGGGAAGTCAGAGAAAACAAATTCATCTTCATTGTTCATTATTGTTTGTCTGATTACCTCATTTCCTCTTTTTGTTCCTAATTTATTTCTTATATCATACCTATCATTAGTCATACCGAGGATACGATACATTTCCTTATTCCCAACAGTTACTTTATAATCTTGCTGTCTGGACAAGAACTCTAGCAAAAGAAGCTCTATATACTTTACATACAACCCCTCTCTACGCTTACGAGCATCATCAGTAGTAAAAGGCTCATCATATATCTCATCAATTACATAATGTTGACCATCTCTATGAAAATCAAAATATCTCTTCCAACGATTTATCTGAGCTTTTTTAGAGTCACCTGCTGAAATCTCTTCATCCAACAAATCGCACATAACTTTATAATTTTTTACTACGTTAAAATACTCTCCTCTTTCATGATTATTATCTTCAATATATGCTTGAAGTTTGCTAATATCCAAATTGTTTTCATTATAATTTTTGTATTTAATTTTCTCCATAATAAAAAATTTCTCCTTTTCAAATTTGAATAAACCCGTGAGATTGTAACCAAGAATAACTTAAATCATAATATAAAACTTAGTATAAAAATTTGAATGATTTTAAAGAAGAATAGAGTATTATTATTTATTACTTCAATATCATTCAAATTTTATTTTACTTCAATCAAATATATCATCTCCTTATTTATCTAATTAAAAATGATATTTTTAATACTTATCAAAATTTATACATCTTATCGCTTTTTTCTTTTTGCTACTTTTTCTTTTTTGGCGATAAGTCGTAACCCTCCAAATTTGCGGAACGTAGTGACAGCAAATTTGGTTAGGGTTACGAGTTTGTCATCAAAAAAGAAAAAGTAGATTTTTAATAGAATATTTATCTTTAGATTATCTTATCTCAATTCCTAAATATCATCACTTCCTACCATTTTTAATATTGTCTAAAGAATTTACTATATTGATTATAACATATTAATTTTCTTTTGTCAAGTCATTATTCTGATGATTAGAGTTATGTATGAATATTTTGATTTTTAATGTAAAATACCACTGTGAGTGATTAGTTTAGGATTATAAAAAGGTTTACCTATTGCAACAGTAATTTCAACTGAATATATTATATCTATAAAATTTGAATTATATTATTGCAAAAGTTTTTATTTGTTATTTTTGGAAATTAAATTTTTTCTTTGAGAAATATTAAAAATATTGAAATTTTATTATTCTTCGGTTATAAAGATTTTATTGGATATGATTTTGTCTTGTTTGCCCTAGTCTGAGCGAGGACAAATGATTGTGTCTAATTGGAGATAGTTTAAGGCAAGACATTGTAATTTTGTATTAGATTTTAATAATTTTTTGTGGGTTCGAGATTGAGACTAGATTATTAGGACTTAGATATGGTTGGGAAATGATTGAATTGGAGCTAATTGAAAATAAATCAAAAGGCAAAAATAGAATATAATATTGAAATTGATATTGATTAAGTTGGCTATTGATTAGGTTTAAGGGATTGAATTCTGATAAGTAATAATAATTTATTTTAGCATGGATTTTGTATGATTTTGTATGATTTTGATATAATATAAATTTAGAATAATAATTTTGAGTTTGAATTTAATAAGGTGGATTTGTCTCGAAGTGAGGAATCGAACATAGAAATTTTGATAAGATTGAAATTAAAATTGGATTTAAGGTTAGGAGAATGGGTGTCGGTTTCGGTTTTACCTTGTGTGAGTGGAGTGAAACTACTACCTGCCGGGCGCGGTTCTGGAAGTTGCTTCCAAATGTAAACCTACCCCGCCCATAAGTATTATAGATATTATTTTCTATGTTGTTTTTCTCCAAAAAGCAACATAGAAAATAATCTGTAAGCAGTCCCGAAATAGTCAAAAATAGCCCAAAATCAGACGAATTAAAATAGACTGCTGAGAACGTCCCAATATAAAATTAGAAACAATATAAAAATGAGAATATAAGAGATAAAAAGAGAATACAAGAGATTATACAAGATATATTGAAATATATGTGATATAATGCAGTTCGTTAATTTGATAATTGATATCATTTTGATATCAAATTGATTTACTTAATTTCCTTTTATTCACATCTTAATTTACTCTATAATAATAGCCTAATAAATCACATGTTTTGCTTAAAAATCATTAATTATTTACTTAATACAATCTATTCCTTTACTTAATTTCTACTTATTATTCACTTAATAAGACTAATAAAAACCTCAGTCCTTCATCTTCAGCAACCCCTTTTCCCGTCAATTTCAACAAAATTTTACCGTTCCATTTGTACACAATTTCACTCTATTTTACTTCACCTACCAAATTATTCTTTACTAACTACCACAACATATTGTATCTAAAATTAATTTGTGCTACTAAATCATACTACAAATTGTACCGCCTAAAATCGCAATTTAACGCCCTGCCTATATACTTATACCCCTTTTAAAAATATCGCTTATAGAGCCTCTCAGCGCCTTTATTTGCGATATTTTCAGCAGTCTAAAATCACTAATCAAATTGCACAATTTATCTATATAATAGTTAAATATTTTCGTGCAATTTAGCCATTGACGTTGCAGTCCAATCTATTGTAGAATTACGTTCCAGAATGTACACATAAATTCAAGCTATGTACATTTTAACCACTTAATCAATATTCCTTTATGCATAAAATCATTTATCTACTTAATAATTAATATTCCTATTTATCCAGACTGCAAGCAGACAGATGATCTATTTATGTTTATTTTGCATATTGTCTATATCAAAAACACATATCAACCGAATATCTGCGACGCGCTCCGGGCGATCCTCTATATAATAAATCATAGCAGATAGCAGATATCACTTGCAAGCAGTCCCGATTTATTGCTTAATCTCCAACACATCAAAACAGCCCTTTAACACGCCCTACAACACGCATATACGACAAAAGGTATAACTATACTACCAACGCACAAAAACGCCGTACAGCGCATTTTAAGCACTATATAAGCGATATCTATTATTTATCTGCAATATCATCTTGTATATCTGATATGGTATCCGCTCCAGACTGATTTAGTTTTATACCGCCCGTAATATCTATATTGTTGTTTATGCAATAATTTATACAGCTAGTAACAAGCTTAGACATAGATATGCCATATCTAGTAGCATAATCATTATAATACGGCATATCTTGTAGCATTGCAAGCCCCGTAATTATTTTATAATGACTCGCGTCATATTTATTATTGGATTTTCTTTTTTTCTCAGATACCATATATTCACCCACTTTATACAACATATTGGACATATAAATCATACACATACAATATATTGTATTCATATTTAGCACATTTTGTAAATTTGTGCAAAATGCACAATACATTAGCACATATAGGTGCGATATTTGTGTATAATACCACTAGAAAATAGCACCTATATGTGCTATAATATAATCACAGCAGGAACACAGGACAAAAACAGAACCCGCCGATGCCTGACTGTAGAAAGGAGTAAAGAGAACGTAAACCGGGCGAAATCAACCTATTGCACATCACACGCTTCAGACTGGAAATCAAAAGGCGGTGATAATGTGAAAATCAAGGTTGAAATCATAGCAGACAGCAAACCTTTAACGGCTGAACAAATAGCCTTTATCAAAGCTATTATCAAAGCCTTAACCGCTTTACTTACATAATTAACGCCCGGTTTACTTCTCGATTATACCATAAAAAAAGCCAAAAGTCAAGTACAAAGGAGAATAAACACCATGATGTATAGTGAGTTTATCAAAAACACCGAATACGGCGAAACTTTTATTACTGAAACAATGTACCATGAATTTATAGAACCGGTTTACATGAATTGCGATCTTGATAAAACAACATTCTGTAAAAAGTTTTATAAACTTGAGAATTCTGTAATTTGCCCGGCTGTTGAGTGCTTAATATCTGCAAATGATACAGAAACACTTATTAATTACATTAACGGCGAAATTTCCCTTGATTATATCAAAGACATTGAAAAGCGTATTTTAATAGGCTTTTTGAAGCGCTTCAAGCGTGAAGGCTTTAATTTTGGGAAATAATAAAACAGTCGCCCGGCGGACTCAATCAGCCGGGACTATATCAGGCGATGAAGTGCATGAACTTTAGAGCCTGCACCAAAATCAACCAAAACACAAACCGACATCAAGGAGAATACACCATGAAAAAAACAATAGCAGAAGCCCGCAGAATGGAGCTTGAAAAACTCACCGACAACTATACCCACGACAGTGCAATATCTGAAAATCTCATGAATAGATTTTACAGAATTTGCGGAGCGCTTAATCGCCTTTTAATCCTTGAGAATACAGAAATGACAGCAAACACCGTTTATACTCAGGATCTGGATAACAAAACACAGAAGGCAATAACCTGCCTGAAAACAGATTTTGAAAAATACGGCTTGACGCTTGTATTTTATGGATATCTGCCCACAATAACAGACAAGCCCGGAAGCAATGATGTAATATTTACATTCTTTTACAACTGAATTCTCCGCCGTTTTTAGTGGTTATTTAGGCGAAAAACAAAACCACCACTAACGGCGATAGCCGTAAACACTTAACAAAAACAAAACAGGATGGAGATTGAAGCCATGAAATCAACAGATTTTTTTACAGCTGCTGAAATAGCTAAATTAAAAGCCCTGATTAAATCAGGCGACATCAACACCGCTGATATTAAGTTACTTGTAAAAGCTGATTTAATATCAGCAGTTGGAACGTTAAGAAACAGTCTTTACGCTGCTGAATTAATCAATAGTCTTTATGGTGTTGATAATGTATCAATAATCAGCCGTGAGACCATAAAAGACATTGCAAGCCGTTTTAATATTCCTATGTGGAAGATCGGGACAGCCGTTGAAGAAGGCTATTTATCTATCTGCGGAAGCGGGTATATATTTGATACTACCTTGAAGACACTTTCTAAAGATGAACATAGCCGTCTTGACTATCTCACATTTGAAAAAGGATTAATCGCATGAAACGACTATTTAACCGCCGTAAACCTTGCAAGCCCTTCAACCGTGAACACGCTGCGGAACGTGCTTTTATTAGTGCTTGTAATTGTATTCTGAATGGCTTTTCATTCCGCTATATGAACACGCACGGACTAAATCAAGAAGACAGTGCAACGATCTGGAATTTTGCACTTGAACAAATTCAGCTTGAAGCCCGATAATACATCAACCGTTGTTTAATCGTTGCAACGCTAAATAAAACGATCACCACGCCGGAGGGCGTTAAACTCAATACAACAACATGGCTGAGAGCTTGAAACGCTTAAAGTCGTCATCAACACAACACAAACAGAACTAAACAGAAAAGTAAGGAGGATTTAACCATGTATTACACATTCAAAGACAATAGGGACGCTGTATTTTGCGCCTATTTGCCAAATAGCAAGGAAGCGGAGATTTTCGCCAACAGAAACGCCCTTGAAATAATCGGCGCTGCACTCACGGAAAATTATTGATTGAGGAGGTAAACAAGATGTTTACAGTAGAAGAAATTATTGAAATGTTTGTTGATCCTGAAATGCAGGTGTTTTCAATCTGGAGTAACGAAAAGGAAAAAGTTATATATACTGGTTTTATATCAGATGTTCCAGATGAATTATTACAAGCAGATGTCACAAGCATTGATAATGTGTTTGAGGACTGCAAAGGCATAATTACGTTTAATATTAATTAAAGTCCCTGATGAGTCTTTGAGAATTAAGACGAAACAAAAACGGCTGAAAAGTCGCTTTTGTCGGGCTGAATAAGTCACTCAAAACCATTACAGAACGGGAATAGCTAAAAGATTTAATAGGAGGTTATAAAAGTTATGGACACTTACGGGAAAATTACATGGGGAAATGCGCTATATAAGGCAAGAAAATACCATGCAAAAAAGATGAACCGCCGATATAATGAAGGCATAGATTATGACGAGGACGGGAAAATTTATGATAATTTCCCTGAGATAATCAAAGATGCTTTAAATTATCTTTGTGAAATAGGCGAAATTAATTGACGGAGGTGTAAAGGGATGATTAAAATTGATATACGGACTAGCCAGAAAACATTGTGATATATTTGATGAAGCCAAAAAGGGCGGTAAAGTCTACAACTGGTAATTCAATCATATCACCTATCAGCGGAGAAATAAAACCGTCTCCGCTGCATATCTCCCGATCATCCGCATGAGGATAAAAGGAGTACCAATAAAAACAGAAACAGAAAGGAATTTACACTATGAAGCTTAACATCAATGATATTTACGGAATCGGGCAGTCTATAGCAATTTCACGCGCAAAGGATATTTGCAAGCAGATTAGCGCGGAAGAACTGAATAGTATTTTCGCCGAACTCCAGCAGAATCCCGAGAAGCTGCGCTATTTTCTTGACGGAATGAAAGATACATTTGGTAACGCTTATTTCTCACTTGAGTACTAATCACCACTACCGAGCCGGGCAACGCTCCCGGCAATATATCCAGATTGAGTGCATGAACTCTTGACGGATCACCAAACACTAACGGAATAACTAAATAGGAGGGTAATAATTATATGGTTAAGTATATAGGAAGCTACAATATCGACAATGAAGGCGAAATATGGGACGGTAACACACGCTATATAATGGTTATTTTCTCACGCTTTGATGAGAACGAAAAAGAGATTGAGCGGAAGCAATTATATTTTCGTTGTAAAGTGCCTGATTTCAAAACTGAGGAACAGATCACGGAATTTCTCAGAGACAAAAAGAATAACCAGCGGATAAACAATGCAACTGTAGTCTATCATTAAGGAGGACAATAAACCATGACAACACATTATCTTGACACTGAACACGGCTATATAATCAACCGTGAATATTTGCGGAAAATTTTTGACGAGCTAACCGCCGAGGAACGGCAGGAGTATAACAACTTTGAGGATTATATATTCTCTTGTCTGATACGAAATGCCGGTACGCTGACCCCGTTGTTAATAGAAGAATACAATAGCATGATAAAGGACATCATGGCTAGAGGTTGAGGAGGACAAACAGCAATGAAAATATTACATAAGTCTATCATGTGGACAAAAACAGACGATAACCGCATATTCCTGATGACGGAAAATCCCTACACAAAACGCCACAAATCAAGCCGAAAAACTCCTGTAATACTCCATTCTGAGCCTAACACAACGGACGGCATAGAAACTATGAGAGCATATGTAACGGGAAAATTCGCCAGTGCTCAGATTATTGATGATTAAGGGACGAATTAACCATGATTAAAATTGATATGTGGTATGGTAACGCCGTATCAGAAGCGGATAAAATCGACATTACCTTTTACCCAAATGATGGCAAGTATAGAGGGAACATTTTCAAAGCCGGGAAATATGTCGGTGACTATACCTGCACGGACTTAATAAAACTTGAAAAGGCTTTTCCGAAGCTAGTGTTTAACTGGGATTGAATGGAGGATTTAAGAACATGAAATATTACGAGGTCTTTTTTGACAACTGCCACGATACGGCAATTTGTATTAAAGCAAATCGAGAGCCGACATTAGTGGAAGCAACGATTTTTTGCATGAAGGATATTAAAGCAATGGGATTTACACAGGTAACAGAAATATCGGAACTCACGAAAGAAGAAGCCTATCATTTTTATGATATGAGTAATGAGGAAAATTTCCCGATTTTCGGAGAGGAGGTTTAACGACAATGGGGAAAATTTATTATAGAACTATATGCAACGGGAAAATAATATTCCGTGCAAGAATACACATAACCTCAACAGGAAGATATGGCTTTGAAACAAGTATAAACAATAGCCCGTATGAATCTAACATCAATATGCCATTATTCCAAACAAAAGAGGAAGCAATAAGATGGTTAATAATCAATTGGATAAATTGAGGAGGTTTGAATTATGAAATTTGCAGGAAAAGTTTATACTAGTAATAAGGAGGTATTGCTTGGAAATATTTGTGCAAATTCATTTGTAGCATTGAAACGAAGAGCAAGCACTTTATGCAATGGCTATTATAGCGCGGTTGATACGATGGTATTACACAGAGTGAATGACGAAGAAGTTAATAGTTTAACATTTACAAGAATCAACAGGAAAAGCCCCGATAATAGAATTATCAGAGGGCAATGGAAATGAAATAACAATTCTATGAGGAGGATTTTATGAAGTACATTAAAACAGAAACTATATTAAATACATGGCACACCTATTCAGACGATACTGGAGAATATATAGCTGATATCGTAATGTTTGATGAACCATCAAAGTACGGTATTGATGGAGGACGAATTTCAAAGTTGAATATCCATCATAAGAAAAATGTTTTCGTGGCTTTATGTAACTACGACAGAGGCTTTGATATTTTACCTACGGAAGAGATCAAAGACTTCTATAACGAAATAATCAGGACATTTAATTAAGGAGGATTAAAACATGGTATCATTAAGAAAAACAGTAAATCTCACAAAGAAGCCACTACCCTGCTACAAAGTAGAGTTACGGAAACTGCCGAGAGCTGACCTGCGGAAGAAGGTGATAGCCTGATGTTTGGAATACTTTGTTTATTATTTGCGGTCTTTTGTGATTTTAAGAATATGTATATCGGCAAAGGAATGCCTCCAGCGGATAAATATTACGGAAGATTTGTGTCAGATAACGATAAAATCTGGCACGATCATCTTAACAAATGCATGAAAGGACAGGAATCATGGACAAGTTGGGACGACCCTAGAATCAAGTGGGAGGATAGATTAAAGTGATAAAGCCCAGATACGGCAACTATTCCGGCTGCGGAAGATGTTGGTATATACGCTATGGAAACATAGCAACAGTATCATATATCAGCAGCGAGAGATGCAGAGAAAAGCACATACGGAAGCTATTAAAGCTCGGTTATTCAGAGGAAGAAATCAGCAGACACTTCTGAATTAACTGTGCTGAAAACAACACAAAAACACGTTGACTAAATGCCAAATATATGGTATAATAAGCATGAGGAATCATGCATGGGAGGACAATAAATCATGACATATATAGCAACATATTTTTACATAGCAACATATTTTAAAGGGAATCCGCAGTCGCGGAATGGTGGGTATAATACCACACGGATAATTGAAGCAAAAACATTAAGAGAAGCCACGAAGAAAGCAGAAGATCTTGTAAACTGTGTGCACGGAACAATGACTCTGCTTAACATCAAACCTAAAACAAAAGCAGAACAAAATCAATATTTCATCGGGAAATATGCTCAAAAGAATGGCTTAACCAAGCCATTTATCAAGGCATTTATTGCAAGCTATATCCAGATAACGGATAAAATTCAAATTTGAGGAATATAGGAGGATATTACTATGGAAGTAAGAGTATGTAGTTGTGGGAGGATTCATGTTTTCCCTAAAAATAAAATTGACAATGCAATATATAACAACAAAGAATTGTTACTTGTATGTGGAGGATGTGGTTCAAGAACTGTAATTGGGGCAGATTATCACGCTGAAGGAGCTTATGGCTTTGAAGCACCCTGTTATGATATGTATTCTTTTACTCTTGATAGCACATTCAGTATCACGGCTGACTTTAAGACACCAACTGGGCATGAAATTTCAGAAATCCTATTTAATAATGGCATTAGAATACCTATGATGACTGGAGAATATGCTGGACAATATACATCTTGGGTTGGGTTTTCAGATATTTGGTTTCCTGATATGTATGCGATTGAAACATCAGAAACTACAATGGAGGATGTTGCTGCGTTTATTGCTAAATACCGCAAGGATAGAAAAACTGTTAATATGAACCGCCTTATCAATGAAAATAATAATCCTGAGATACTCAAGGCTATATCCAGTAGGTTAATTAAGGGTCTTAATTGGAAGGATACCCCCTATGATAATTGGTGGCAGAAATAAAAGTGAGGTAATATTATGAACTGCATGAGCAAGAAAGTTAAGCGCAATAAAGAAAAACTCATACAAAAGGAATATCAAGAGAAACTTGTTGACCTTACGCCGGAAGAAAAGCAAACCAAAGATGAACGTGATTCAGAAACGAGGAAGAAAATTACACAGATACTCGGTGTAATGACCGCTTTGGAAAATATCACGGGCAACATTTACTCTGATAAAAGAATATGGAGGGAATAAATTATGTTAGTATCAACAACAAGCGAAGTAATCAAGAAATTACAGGAATACGAAGCAAAATATGGCACAGGTGTTATAAGAAGCATTGGAACATATTGCGCTGGCGACAGGGAAAATAACTATTATATTACTATTGCAAATGATTCTTTTTGGAATGAAAAATTAAACAATGAAGACAGCCATTATCACAGTGAAAGAATTATTATATCTGCCATTGATGATGACGAAATTTTTCCAAGAAAGTGAGGATAGATTATGACTAATTTTAAAGAAAAGATGTTAAAGTGTGGATTTACTGATTATTACCCTGCCCAAACAAACAGGACAGAAACGGTCGATAGACCATTTCATACAAGGTTTTCTGGCACATATGTTGTAAAAGTGGAAAATTTTAATGTGGATGATAGGGATGAAATTTATATTACTTATGGAATTTTTACAGGGATGTACCAGTGCGGTCGTCCTTTATCTATAAAAAATAGCATAAGTATATCTCTTTATCCTGATGGAAGAATGTCGTTTTATAAGATGAACGATTACAAATTTATTCCATATTTTATAAAATGTTTTTTGTCTGAAAGCATTCTTCTCGGCACTATTAACATATGGGAAAATGTTATGCTGTCTGTAATCCAAATTTGGATGAAAGATCATAAATTGACCCTAAAGGACATTCAGATTGTAGAATGAAAACTCCGTTTTATCGGATAAATTTTGAAAGGCGGTTACATAATGAAGTATCGAGAATTTTTATCTCTAACAGACGAAGAAATCAAATTTATCCTTACAGATATTTTTAATCCTACTAAGATTGAGAATATTCAAAGAGATAAAAATTGGAATAAAATCACAGCAGACATTACCACTAATATTACCATTGATGAGCAGGACTTTGAAATTACTAGACAAGCAGTTTTAAGCCCATCGGCTATTGCAGTAAACGATTACTATGAGTATGAAAACCAGCTTAAATGGAGAAAATTTCTTCTCGCTAAAGGTTGTGACGAAAGGTTAAAAGACAATCCTTATTTGGAGGAATGATATGTTTAACGAAGAAGAAATGATTAAACTATGTCAAGAATTAGGGATTGACCTTGTTGAATCCGAAACTAAAAAACCTCAACTAAATGGGAAAGACTTAGAAATTGAAGATATTGTTTCGATTTTTAAAGGGAAAGAAGGCAAAATAATTATGAAGTATCTGATGATAACACTGCATGACAAAGATTTTTACGAGGAGCTAATATACCTCGGGAGATATATAGCCGACAGAGTAGAAAATTGTTTGTTTGATGCTGACAAGATAGACGATGATTTCAGAAAGTCAGTAATTAGTTACATTATATCGGTTTATATGCTACAAACTGGAAATTGGGATAAAGATCATCTGTATGACTTCCCCAATGACAAGGAACTGTCCGACATAAGAGAATATATTGACGAGCATCTACAAATAGAAATCGTTGATAGTGATGAAGTTCATTCTGATAATGACGATACGCTATATGTTTTGCTAGGCTATAATTATAATTTAATTGAACAATGGTTTATTGTATAAGATGAAAGGAGAATTTCATTATGAAACCAAAGAATAATTTTAAGAGAAATCATCTTATTAATTTAATTATCAGGTTTATCTCGAAAGATAATTTATATATCTGTGAGGGATGTCATCATATTCATAAAAGAGATGGAAGAAAAGAGAGGCAATGTTTTATAAATCTAGAAAATGAAGTTAAGAGATTGCGTGAACAAATAGTTTGCACTGGCTTTTGGAATGGATTTTTTATTGATTAAGGAGGAAGAACTATGAATTTTGAAGACCTCTCCCCTGCCGAGCAGGAAGAAATGAAGGAGACATTCGCAATGTGGAGAAAACCGCCAGAGTATTTTGACAAGGTTGTTAATTCTGGGATGTGTAACAGTATCATTAACGGATACATTCTCCTCGCTTTTGATGTGGCAGGCGTTAAGCCACCAAAAGGAATATCACATCTTCTTGATGAGTATTCCGCTGATGAAGCAAGAAAGAGATATCAAAGCTAAAATCAAAAACATTAATAAAATCCATCTTCTGTCCGAGGATGGATTTTTTGTTGTGCTTAAAATATACATTATTTTTATAAAAATAGGAATAAAATACTTGACATAGGGAATAAATTATGGTAAAATAAATAATTAGTAAATAGCATATATTTCTTAATTTCAAAATGGAGGTTAATATGGCATTTGAAGATGAGCAGGTAACGTTTGATGAAACCACACAGAACACAGAGCCGGGGAATCAGCCTGAAACAATAGATGAAAATTCTGTTGTGGGAAATAACCGCGAAGAAAAGCCTAAGAGCCACAGAGGCAGACCTAAAAAAGGAGAATCCTCGACTAAGCCAGCCGGCTCTAAGAAGGCTAAAATCAAAGATTGTGAGGTTGAAATTACCGAGGATAGTCATATTCTGTCCACGGATGATTTAAAGCTTAATACTGACACATGGAGTGTCAGAGATATTTATATCAAATACACAAATAGTAATAAACTTCTTGATTTTGAAATCCCACAGCAGAGAGCCGTTGTATGGAAGAAAGATAGAAAGTCGGCATACATTCATTCCATTCTCGCCGGACTGTATAAGTTCCAGCCTGCATTCATAGTAAATCAGGTCGGCAAGGGGAAGATGAAGCTTTATCAGGTGTATGATGGTAAGCAGAGAATGCTCGGCTCGATTGTTTCTTATCTGAATGACGAGTTTGCCTTGTGTGGATTAAAGAATGATCCTCTGATTGAGTGCAACGGGCATTACTACAACGTTAATGGCTGCAAGTTTAGTCAGTTACCTGAGGAACTTAAAGAGAAGCTCAGAGGGGCTTCCATGAACGTTCTGATAGCAGATAATGCTTCGGAAGAAATAATGCGTTTCATCATGCTTAGAATCAATTCTGGTGAGCAGATGACCCCGTTTGATGTGGCAAGAATAAGACGTTCCGACATGGACGATTTTGAAGCATTATCAAAGCATGGAATCTTTAAGGCAATGCTTACAGCAAACAAGTTCAACCAGAAAAAGTATCATGAAATCATTGCAAAGACATATATTGCTCTGTACGAGGAAGAACCTAAGTTCTCCGGCAAGCACATCAATGAGATAATCGAAAACCTCGAAATTTCCGAGGAAAAGCAGGAAGAAATTAACGGCATTTATGACAAACTGCTCGGAGCATATAACATCCTCAATGATAAAGGCTCTGCTGTTGCAAAGATGATGTTCAACATAACCAATTTCACAAGCTATCTTCGTTATGTAAATGAATTTGACAATTCCGAAAAACTTGCCGATTGGTTGGATTATTTCTTCTGGAGCATACCTGAAGAATATAACAGTAACCATTCTACAACAAAGAATGAAATTTTAACCAGAATGAATATTATCAAGAATAGTATTGATGAGTTTCTTAGCAAGCAGTAAACAGGCATAAAAATAACACAGCATCACTATTAAGTAATGCTGTGTTTACTTGTATCATATGGCTAACAAAATAGCTGAAGAGATGTCATGAAATGAGTGTTTCATCGTAGGATTTATAGGTCGATTTGTAGAAAAATATGGCTCACTAAGAAAGAAATTACCCTATTCGTAACGAATAGGGTAAAATTATTATGGAAAATAATTAATAAATAAGAGAAATGTCTTTAGTTTCTTCATATTCATCGACAAGTTGGAGAACGGTAGCATTATCTACATCATCATATTCATCTAACAATCTTGTCATTTCACTATCGACTATAGTATTATCTTTCATTACTCCCATTCCCGTCTCGGTTGTAACAATTTCTAACCCCCATTTATCAACATTGTCGGTTACAAACAAAGTGTCTCTATTAGAACCTCCAAACCCATTTTCAGAAGTAACATCTAAATTTACGGATTCCCCATTATCTGTTTTACCATAGTAAAAGCTGTGGACAACCATTGAATCAGGATTCTTTAATGCCCGCTTGACAGTAATAATGGCTCTGGCGCAATATTTCACTTCGGGTGTATAAGACGCAAGTTTTTCTTGTCTTTCTTTTTCTAATCTTTCTTCTTCGGCTTTACGTTCTTCTTCCGCAAGACGTTCTGCTTCCTCGGCATCTTTTTTAGCCTTTTCTTCAAGTAGCCTATCTAATTCATCTCTAGCATTAAGCAAATCAGCATAATTATTAACTTGTTCTTTTTGCTTATCAGTGAGAGTACCATATAATTTTTCAGCCTTTTCAATAGTTTCTTCATCAGAGATTTCTACCGTCCCGATAGCGTTGATATCGTCCATCATCTTTTGTGATACTTCATCTATCTTGCTTGCGCAACCAGATAACAGAACTGATGAAAGGATTAAGGACATTGCAACGCATTGCTTGATGTACTTTGTGTTTGCTCTCATAATATACCTCCGAATTTAGCTAAATGTTTTATATGACATATTATAACATATATCGTGCTGATTGTCAATATTAATTTATAAATGTTATTGTTATTCATAATAATATAAAAGAGGATTACTTTTATGGTAATCCTCTTGTTTTTGCGCTTGGACTTACGATTTCTCTGCCTTTCTGCCAGTATTTAAGAAATTTTGTATTTACATTAACGAGATATTGTGTTGCTTGCAATCCAATCACAGCGTTTTATACAACATCTTGACAAAATCAAAATTTTGTAGTATAATTATATTGTACCAGATACATACTAAAATAGAAAAGAGGTGATAAAATGGATAATAATTTATTTCATATCAATGTTTTTTTAGATATAGATAAAACAAAAGCATTTATTGAAGAAAAGATTAAGGACGGCTCTCTTACAACAGATACCGTCCTTAGTGCAGATATGTTTGATTGGGAAACTAGAGTAGAAGATGGTGAAATTCCCGTATTCCCTGCCCGATTAAAGGTTGGATAAGAATTGTTTTACATTAAATGCAAACGCTTCTTTAAGAAAATCATCCCATGTTTTGAATTTAACAGGAAGTTTGGCTTTTAACTTTGATTTTTCCTCATTAGACAAATTATCAATATGAGAAATATCAACATTTGCCTTATCAAAGAACTGTTTTATTGTTTCAGAAAGATGAACACTGTGCATAAATTCTTTTGTAAACCATTTTTCTTTAGGAACTTTGTTCAATTGTTCTTGATACTTGTCAGATTTGCGTTGGATTTCTTTCTCGATAGATTTGAGCTGGTCTGCGATGCCTTTTGACATAATAAAATACCTTACCTTTCTGTTAATATTTATTTACCCTCGGAGCTACTTAATGTGGCTACGAGGGTCTTTGTTTACTTACACATTACCACGCAAAGTCTCTTTGAATCTATTGATTAAAAAATCATGTCTATTCTTTAAAAACGACAGATATTTTTCTTCGGTGAAGTCAGAATCTAAAAATAATAATTCAGATTCCACAGGATAAAGAAAGTCATTAATAACAGAATCATTAATATCAAACACTAACGACCGATTCTTTACAGCTTCATACAGAGTATATTCCTGCTTGCTATGTACCTCAAATTGTGGAAGAACGCATAAGTTCCCTATGGCACAAATCCCCTTGCTGTTTTTCATTTGTTGAGTAAAACGGCTTTTAGAGATTACTAATTCAACATTAAGCGGTTTGCTATTAATATAATTGTCGTTAGATTTGCGCATTCTAAGTAAAAAACATAAGAATAATTTATTTTCTGTTGGGGTATTTTTCATTGATTTTTGAGTTTGCTCAAGCATCCAATCATGAAGAAACCTTTCCCATGTAGAAAGAGGGATCGGAGTTAAATAACGATTGTCTGATATATCTTTAGATAATTCGTCAGCAATCTTGGTGTCTCCACTTCCGCTCCAATAGCCTGACAGGATTTCATATAAATAGCGCATGGGCATATTCTTTTCAAACGCTGTTTCAAGTTTCTTCGTCCCTGTTTTTTCAGTGATACTAAAATCTTTTGTAGAAACAGAATATTTCATGTTAAAATATGTCCCAACAATACATAAAATCTGATGTTCTATATATTTTGTTATAGAATTTTTATTATCGGGGAACATGATGTATTTACATAAAATCTTACTTATATGGGCAAGGCAAGTCAAAATAAGTTCCTTCAGCTTAATCAAGTTTTTAATTTTATCAGCACTCATGTCAGTGAAGCAGTTTGCAACTGTGCTAAGGCTGCTGGTAGTTTTAGTAAGAATTACTGATAATAAAGAAAATCCGATTGAAGCTACATCAGATGTGGAGAATTTTTGTTTTTTGAAAATTATGTAAGGATTATCTTTATAAATAAGGCGACCAAATGCAAAGCAAAATTCAAAAAGATTTACTTTTTGTTCTCTCATTACTTGACCGTCTTGATAGTTCTGTATTTCTACCCCTGTATCTTCTACCATTTTCTGATACTTTTCATCTACCAATTTGAGAATAGACGGATCATTGTAATTGAAAATGATATGACTCCATTTGGCAGCATAAATTTCATATTTGCTTAATACTGTACCGTTTGCGTTTAGCCTTTCAAAAATTTGGGGCAGACAATCTTCATCCCCTGAATAACATACATAGGGGATTTTCTTATTAAGAATTTGATATTTATCTTTTATGCTTTCAATAAGTTCAGAAAGAATACCATAACATTCTGTATATTTCTCCTTCAACACTGACACATCAGATATTACCCGATTAACAATACAAGTAGTTTTGTTTTCTTTTGTTAAATTGGCTTTAATAGATTCTGTTATTTCTGTTTTAACAATTGTAAAATTTGTAGTTACAGTAGGTGCTAATGTACCAATAATCTTGTCGAAATATTCCTTAAATTCATCTTCATAGTTTTTTATATACTTGAATGGATTTTTCGAGAAATCATCTAAAGTCGTAAATCTTTGTAGCCCATCAACTAATAAGTAAGAGGATGGGCTACTTTTATATAATAAAAGAGAACCAAAAGGGAAACCTTTTAGCACGGTATCAATAAATTCTTCCTTTTTCTCAATTGACCAAACAACACTTCGTTGAAAAGACGGTAGCTCTATATATTTTTTAAGGTCTTTAAATTCCATTGTTCCGATTTCATAAAGGTCTCTCATAACATCCTCCGTCAATTCATTTGGTTTTCTTTGGTGTACAATGGTACAGTAGACAAAATACCTGCTTGCGTTTTTAAGGCAACTTTTCCCTTGTCGTTAAAATTGCGATATATTTCAAGCAAATCTTGTTCATCAGAACTTAGAATTTCTTTGTCTGTGTGTGATTGAGGGTTGTCTGTCCTGCCTAGCAGATAGTCTATAGAACAGCCTAGGGCATCTGAAATTATTATTAGAAATTTCCCAGTTGGTTGAACCCCTTCTTTCCATCTGGTTATTGTCCCTGATGAAATGCCAAGAGGTGTCAATAGCGGGTTGGGGGTAGTCCCTTTTTCTTCACATAATTGATATAATCTCTCAAAGAAAATGTTTGTCATTAGCAAAACCTCCAAATCGAGCATTATAATTTGGGTAATAAGTAACAAATTTCTCATTTTATTCAGATTTGCTATTGACAATCTCCATTTGAGGTGATATAATCTAAACATAGCAAACAAGCAAGAAACCAAATCCAAAAGAAATGGTAAATCTTATTAGCTTATTATACCACAATCAGGCATCATTTGTCAAGATAGAAAGGATAAAAAGGTAAATATTATGAGCATTAAAGGTTTTAAGGTATTCAACTCCGATTGGACGTGCAGAGGTTTTCAGTATAAGGTAGGAGAAACTTTTATACATAACGGCAACATTGAAATGTGTGGAGCGGGATTCCATTTTTGTCAGAAAGCAAGCGACTGTTTTAACTATTATAATTTTAACAGCCAAAATAAAGTTGCGGAGGTTGAAGCTCTCGGTCTTGTGGAAACACAGGAAGATAAATCAGTAACGGATAAGATTAAAATTATCCGTGAGATTGAATGGTCAGAATTGCTTACAATTGTTAATGACGGCAAAAATTGTACAGGACTGGGTAACACAGGTGACTGGAACACAGGTGACTGGAACACAGGTAGCCGTAACACAGGTGACTGGAACACAGGTAGCCGTAACACAGGTAGCCGTAACACAGGTGACTGTAACACAGGTAGCCGTAACACAGGTGACTGGAACACAGGTGACTGGAACACAGGTAGCCGTAACACAGGT
>ERZ836877.356-NODE-356-length-80055-cov-18.474750_pt1 | contig 80055 bp, 69 predicted proteins | sample MGYA00519469_ERZ836877 | MGnify/ENA primary metagenome ERZ836877 (study PRJEB31850, sample SAMEA3708809) | human gut metagenome | biome: human gut; feature: human-associated habitat; material: faeces | place: China | collected 2014 ...
ATTCCCGGGCATATTTTTCCTTTTGGTTCAGTCACATAGCCCGCTATGCTCCTTCTCCTGCAAGAAAAAATCTGCTCCGGGACCGCGACCCATAATTTAACGTTGCTTTTTAAACAACTTCTTAATCAAGGCGCGTAGAGCCGCGTGTTTATCACGACATGCGACGCTTATCACTTAAAGATCGACGAGCTGTTGTCGGCATTGTTGAGGCTTCTCTTGCCGGTGCGGAATATTGAGCCGAAATCAGCGGAGTAGCTGACGCTCAGCACAATCATATTACCGTTGTTTTTGATATACCGGTCTTTGACAGACGGATTGACAGAGGAATAGCTCCATGAAGGATATTTTGTGCCTTTTGTGTCGAACATGTACATCCAGTCAACCCCGAAATTCCAATGCTGATCAGGCGAATAATTCAACGACAGGGCGTCGCCATTCTCCTCTTTTCCCACTACATGCCCGTAGAGATATTTGCCTGGCAGTTTACGCCAGTAGGAAACCGTGAACGGACCTTTGTTCCACCAAAGAGATATTGATCCGTTCACGCTGTTCAGATCGTGGCTCCATCCGTCGCCCGCATACTCATAGCGTTCGAAATATACATTGAGATTGGCTCCGAATCCATGTATGTCGCTAACCTTCAGATTGAGGCTCGCAGTATACGACTGAGCCTTCCTTGCATTTACCGACTGTGTAAGGAATTTACTGTCGCCAAGATATATAAGATCGTTGATGACAGAATTGTTTCCCCGGCTATACGTGAGATAGAGCGAAGATGAGAACTTTCCGGCCTTGAAACTCGGGGAAATACGGTATCTGAAATTCTCAGCCACCTTCAAGTCGGGGTTTCCGTTGGATATGAGATATGGACTCGTCTGCTGTGGGTAGTCGGTCAGCGACGCCAGGGATGGGATAGAGGGAAAATACTGGAAATACCCCTGCACTGACCAGTGGGTGTCGATATTCCAGTTGGCTTGCACCGTGGTCAGGTTTCGTATGAAATGACGCCGGTTGAGGTCGTTTTTCACCCAAAAGAGTTTTGCTCCGGTGGCTATTGAGAAATAAACTTTGCCCACCTGCTGCCCTAACCGCGCGTAGATATAGTTGTTATTCTCCGTGAGGATCGGTTCATAGTCGCTTTGCAGATATGAGTTGCGACTGTGAGAAAGAGTATTCTGCACACCCGCCGAAAGAGAAGTGGCATCACTGAAATTATGTATATAGCTTATCTCGCTGATCAGCGACCGGCGACGGCTCTTGACCTGAGTCTCATAATCATCGGCAGAGCCGTCGGTAAAGAGATAACGGTTGTCTCGATAATACTTCTCATGGCCGAGGGTGCCGACAACCTGCGCCTCAATTGAGTTCTTAGGGTTAAATTCACGGCGGAAGAAAAGGTCGAGCGACGGAGCGACGCTGCGCCCATGCGAATTCCTGTCAAACTTGTAATCGCCAAGATATGTATCCTCTGTCTCTCCATAGGCGATACTCTTGTTTGTTGTGATCCCGGCAGAGAATGTGGCTGAGAAGAGCGTTTTGTCATCAGGACGATAATTATACTTAAATCTCAAGGAATTGGAGAAATAGTTAAACGGATTCCTGTCGTGCGACCGGAGATCGACCCTGAAATCATCGCCTACATATGACTCATCGCTTGTGTCGAAAACTTTCTTGTAGTTTCTCCACGACGGCACATAATAGATATTGAACTGCGAAGGTCCCTGATGATACGAGCCGCGGAAGTTTCCATCGACGAAAGCCGTGGCCGTAGCGCTTCGTCCCCATAGATACACACTTCCACCGTCATCTCTCTTTTTGAGGAGTATGTTAATCATGCCGCTCGCTCCTCTGTCGGCATATCTCGCGGGCGTTACCCTGGAATATTCTATTTTCAGAATATCCTTCGGCTGGAGCGAATTAAAGTCATCGATCGTTGAAGGGACTCCATCTATCAGAATCACGGGACTGCCCCCGTCGACAGACAGCGTCCTGTTGACAGGATTCGCATCAAGTCCGGCAAGAGGAAGTTTCTGGAAAAGACCCAGGGTTGTCGGCGATGCCTTCACATCGGCCATCGAAGGGAACACCACAGTGCGACCTTTCACCTCCGAGACCGCGCTTCCTGTCACAGTCACTTCCTGAAGCATGGTTCCCTCACTGAGATATATGATCCCTAAGTCTATGTTTTTGCCCCCCGATTCGACAATGACCGAAGTAGGGTTGAATCCTGTCATACTGATTTCCAGATTCAAGGCATCTTTCAGATGTGTCTGGAGAGAGAAAGCCCCGTCGTCGCCGGTCATGACCGATTCAAGAATCTTTCCATGCGCCTGAAGACTGCATACTGCACCTGCAACTGCAGTGGAATCATTGTCGGAAAGCACTTTTCCATATACAGTCCGGGCCAATGCCGGCATCGATACTGACAGGGCCATCACCCATAGGATAATTAGTCTCATGTCTGCTATTGTAAAATTTTAATTAAAAAACATTATAATATATTAACTCAAGAAATCTTTATTTGTGACACAGCGCACGCAAATTAATGAAATATTTGCGATTTACAGGCGTTTCAACTAACTTTGCACAAAATTTGACCGAAAGAGAATGGATTTCAAGATAGAAGCTACAGCTCCCGACACAAAGGCGCGCGCCGGAGAGATAACAACCGACCACGGCGTCATCCCTACCCCTATCTTCATGCCCGTTGGCACGGTGGGAAGCGTCAAGGCAGTGCACATGCGTGAGCTCCGGGAAGATATCGACGCAAAAATAATACTCGGGAACACCTACCATCTATATCTGCGTCCGGGTCTCGACATTCTCCGTCAGGCCGGGGGACTTCATCGGTTCAACGGATGGGATCGCCCTATCCTCACCGATTCGGGAGGATTTCAGGTCTTCTCCCTGTCATCCAACCGCAAACTCAAGGAGGAGGGAGCCTATTTCCGCAGCCATATCGACGGCTCAAAGCATCTTTTCACACCCGAGGGAGTGGTGGATATAGAGAGGATAATCGGCGCCGACATAATGATGGCTCTCGATGAGTGCCCACCCGGCACCTCCGACTATGACTACGCTAAAAAATCGCTCGGGCTTACCCAGCGCTGGCTTGAGAGAGGTTGGAAAAGATATAAGGAGACAGAAGGCCTCTACGGCTACACCCAGGCATATTTCCCTATCGTGCAAGGATGCGTCTATCCTGACCTGCGGCGTGAGGCGGCAAAACACATAGCGGATCTCGGTGCCGACGGCAACGCCATAGGCGGACTCGCCGTAGGTGAACCTACAGAGAAAATGTATGAGATGATCGAAATTGTCAACGACATCCTTCCAGAAGACAAACCCCGATATCTCATGGGCGTAGGTACGCCTGCCAACATACTGGAGGCGATAGACCGCGGCGTGGACATGATGGACTGCGTGATGCCCACACGCAACGGGCGGAACGGAATGCTCTTCACACGCAACGGCATCATGAACATGCGCAACAAGAAATGGGCCGACGACTTCTCTCCCCTCGACGAAGGAGGAGCCGCATGGGTCGACGAGGTATATTCCAAGGCATACGTGCGCCATCTCTTCATAAGCTCCGAGATCCTCGCGATGCAGATCGCCTCCGTCCATAACCTCGCTTTCTATCTCTGGCTTGTGAAAGAGGCCAGGCGCCACATCGTGGATGGAGACTTCAAGAGTTGGAAATCGGATATGGTGGAAAGAGTGACCCGAAGGCTCTGATCCAATATTGATTTCCGACAACAGACATACGACACAATGCCTTCGGGCCCCAAAATGATAAAATGATATTCCGCATAAGAAAAAAGAAAAAAACGGAACCCGCATCCGGGGATAACAACGAACCGGGAGTCGCCACCAGTGTGGATCAATCCGAAGCGGCATTGACCAAGACCGAGAATCCTGCCGATACGGAAAATACTGTCGTGGAAGAGAGGATCACGGAAAAGGAAGTGACGCCGGAACTGAATACACGCAAACGGAAACACAAATTCAAGAATCCCTTCAGGCTCTACATCCTCGACCTGTATATTCTCAAGCAATTTCTCGGCACCTTCATGCTCACATTGCTGCTGATGCTCGCCGTCATTGCTATGTTTGATGTCACCGAGAAACTCGATGCATTTCTCACCGCTCCACTAAGCGAGACACTCTTCGATTATTTCCTCTCTTTCCTTCCTTATCTGGCCCTCCAGCTATCACCGCTTTTCGTCTTCATATCGGTAATCTTTTTCACCTCGAAAATGGCCGGCAACTCAGAGATCATAGCCATACTTTCAAGCGGCGTAAGCTTCAGGCGCCTCCTGAGACCATATATGGTGGGCGCCGCTATAATCGCTGCCGGCACATTCGTGCTCAACAACTATCTTGTGCCACCCACCAACATCAAGCGTATAGCCTACACCAATCGATATGTGAAAAACAAGAAAGTGGAAAGTAATGTCAACGTCCAGCTTCAGGTCTCACCGGGGGTTGTGGCCTATATCGGACGTTTTGAGGATTACAACAAAACAGGCTACCGATTCTCGCTCGATAAATTCAACGGCAAGGAGATAGCGTCGCGCACAACAGCCACAACAGCCAGATACGACACCACGAGAATGTATCATTGGATACTCAACGACTGGATGACCCGCGACTTCAAGGGCATGAGGGAAAAAATCACGAAAGGTGGCACACTCGACACGATCATACCTTTCGAGCCACGCGACTTCATGATCTCCATAAATGATCAGGAAACACTTACCACTCCCCAGCTAACGGAATATATCGAAAAGCAGAAATCACGTGGAGTCGCCAATATAAAGGCTTTTGAGATAGAGCGCGAGAAAAGAATAGCCGCAACCGCCGCAGCCTTCATCCTGACAGTGATAGGCATGTCGCTTTCATCAAGGAAAGTAAAAGGAGGCATGGGGCTGAACATCGGAATAGGACTCGGCTTAAGCTTCAGCTATATCCTATTCTCAACAGTGACAAGTTCTTTCGCCATCTCGGGCCTCACGACTCCATTCATCGCGATGGAGATACCCAACTTCGTATATCTTCTCATCGCGATCTATCTATACCGCCGGGCTTCCCGCTATTAGAAGTTGTCTGAGCGACTTCATAAATTCACACAATATATTGCAAAAAGGGCTTCACTCATCTGAGTGAGGCCCTTTTCCGATGATTCATACCTTCGTCATCTTTTATCTGTCTCCATATCGGCGAGATGTAACTGGTGGTAACCGATCTGGAAAAAACCTCTCTTATAATCTTCAGGACGCACCACATTCCCGTCGGCAATCACAATGTCGAGATCTATAGGAACAAGATTCCTTATCCTGGCATAGAGATCGCGTCCGCATTCCACCTCATATCGTTTCAACTCTCTCTCAAGAAGAGAGGGGGTCATATCCGACACGCCGGTCACAACAGCATTCATATAGTCGCTGCCTTGGTGACCTACCGGAGGAGTCTCATATATTTGCGACGCCTTGAATTCATCCAACAGCCCTGATAACCAGTCAATGGCCTTGGCCACCGACTCCTTTCTATCGCCACAGTTCGAACCTATGCTGACAACGTAATGTTGCATCCCTGTAATGAAAAGTTTGGTTAGATATAGTATTATTTCCCGGTTTTACGAAGAGTAAAAAGTGTAATTTCCGGTTTAGCTGCCATAAGTCTTGAAGGCATACCCACTTCACCGCCACCAATATTGACATACAGCCTCGTGGGTTGTCCGGCATCGTTGAGACGCTCGTAAAGACCGCCCCACTGTTCATAACGATATTTCGCAGGCGACCATTTCCAGCCTCCAAGATCGATCATCATCTGCATGGCATGGGTATGACCCGAGAGCGTAAGATCAAAATCAGTAGTCTTCGAAACCACACGGTTCCAATGCTCCGGATTATGAGAGAGGAGTATTTTGAAATGTCCGTCATTCTGATGATGAAGCGAATCGCGCGAGGAACTCAACGCCGCCTCAAGGTCACCATAGACCGGGAAAGGGGGATCGCCCCAATTCTCAACACCGACAACCGTTATGCTGTCGGTGCCTCGCTTTATGAATCTCCGTGTATTGTTAAGCAGATCCCATCCCATCCCTTTTTGGCATGAAGCAAGACGCCTATTGTTTTCAGTTCTTTCCGACGGATCTTTCCAGTCGACATAATCTCCGTAGTCGTGGTTGCCGAGCACCGATAGCACGCCATCCGGGGCTTTAATCCTCGCCAACGTGTTCATAAACGGGAAAATCTCCTCGGTCTTGCGGTTAACGATATCGCCGGTAAAGACAATAAGATCCGGTCTCAAGGCATTTACAGAATCGACAAGTGCCGATATGAACGTAGTGTCATTGCCCCATGTTCCGACATGGAGGTCGCTGATCTGTACTATTCGGTAGCCATCGAATTCCTCGGGCAGACGTGGCGACTTGATGGTGACCTCCTCGACATCGATGGCACGACGTGTGTACACAACGCCACCCCACATCACAGCAAGGCAGGCAAGCGCTGCCAACAGGCCGACCCATCGGCTCGGATGCGATCTGGTCTTGAATCTGCCCATAATGCGTATCAGTCGCCCGAGAAGAGAGAAGATGATATAGACAAGCTTCGCGAAATATATCGACAGATATGCGTAAAGCATCCACATCAGCCATATTATACCGGAATCTTCCGCGCGTTTCGGCCAGCACACAAGGGCTATGAGGGTTAGCCAGCAAATGACCGACGATATGCCATAAATGTTACTCCACAGGCGTCCGCGAGTGGATTTCCTTAAGTCATTCCATATGTAAATATCTGCCAGGACGCTGATGACAAGCGACACCAGAGCCAGCACCAATGGTATTCTCATAGTATATAAAGAGGTTTCATTCCATACCTCCAAGAAGGCTACGGAGTTTGTTTTTCAATGGATTGGCATACATGGTCAGCATCGTATTCCATAAGAAATCACGTTCCTCCGAAGTGATATCATCAAGCTGAATCTTGTCGAGTTGGCGGTTGAAATAGTCAACTGTCTCGAACTTCTTCTCAGGCGTGTATTTCCTCTCGAACCGGTGGCAGCCGTGGAGAAGATCAAACGCTATGTAGTTTATGTCGAACATCTCATAGCTGCGGTGTATTGCCTGGTCCACAAGACAGCCTACATGCTTTGCGGCTACATTGTTGTCGGTGAAGTCGCCGAGCTGGTCGAGCTTGCTGTTGATCCGTGGAGTGAGCTGGAAATGCACCTTCCCCTTAAACTGGAGAAGCCCCGTCTCCATCGAGAAAAGGTCATCGCGCTGCGATTTCTTGAATTCCGGATCACGTTTCTTCATCAGGAATTCCTTAGCCTTAAGATAGTCGTTGGGATCATATTCATAGGATATGCAGACCGGCATAAGGTTTATCTCCTTCACCTTGTCGATGAAAGGACCTTGTCCGCCGAGAGCGAGCATCTTTATAAGGGAGTCCTGCGTATGGTCACTGCTGTCTTTCGCCCGGCCCTCTCTTTGGGCAATCCATACAGACTCATGTTTCTCAAGTATACAGTAATGTATATAAGCCGAAAGTTTCTTTGCGGCCTCAAGTCCCTCACGAAGACCGGTGTTACGCTTCACTATGAAACTCTTGTTGAGCCTCACGAGATCAGTGATCCAGTCATAGATGAGAAGATTGTTGCCGATGGCCACTTCCGACGTCGGGAATCCTCTCCGCAGAAACGCGAGGTTCAGAAAAGATGCATCGAGCACGATGTCGCGGTGGTTGGTGATGAACGTATGACTCAGCGATGGGTTAAGATATTTCACTCCACCCAAGGTTATGCCCGACGTCGTGGTCTTGGCGAGCATCTCCAGAAAAGGGAACATCACCTGCGTCTGGAAATCATGCTTGTTGTCGATTTTCAGCAGTTCCTCTATCAGGGATGGCACATCTTCGGGAGGCATGGTGTAGTTGATCGCATGCAGAAATCCCGGTTCCTTGACAAGTTTCTCCATCCTCGCATGAAACTCGGAATCGTCATAAGGAGCTATGTCGCTGAAAATATATTCTTGTTGACTCATTATGTTTCAGTTTTTCATCATGGGGAGACATGCCGCCAGAGCACCTTTGGCGCTGACGGAAAGTTCTCCCTGCAAAGTTAATGCTATTGCGTGAATAATAAAAGCCACCACACAAAGTATTTTTATATAAATAGGAGTTTTTATTCATTCCGACTGCCTGTAGGCTCTCCATTTCTCGATAAGCGCAGACATATCGGAAGGCAATGGCGCCTCGAAATCCATCTCTTCTCCTGTGCGCGGATGGCGGAATCCCAATGTGCGGGCATGCAGCGCCTGGCGCGGACAGATCCGGAAACAATTGTCGACAAACTGTCTGTACTTCGCGAATGTCGTCCCTTTCAGTATTCTGTCGCCGCCATATCTCTCGTCATTGAAAAGAGGATGGCCTTTACTGAGCATATGCACTCTGATCTGGTGGGTGCGACCTGTCTCGAGCACACATTTCACCACCGTGACATAGCCGAAGCGCTCCATGACCTCATAATGAGTCACGGCATGTTTCCCTACTTCGGGATCATCCGTCACCATCATCTGGAGCTTGTTGCGCGGATTGCGCGTTATGTTACCGACTATAGTGCCATGATCTTCAACAAAATCACCCCACACCATCGCCACATACTCCCTGCGTGTCGTCTTGCGGAAGAACTGGCCACCGAGATCTGTCTTGGCTTCCGGAGTCTTGGCCACGACAAGCAGTCCGGAAGTATCCTTATCAATCCTGTGCACAAGACCAAGGCGCGGATCCGTGACGTCATAGTCCGGATTATCCTTGAAATGCCATGCAAGCGCGTTGACTAAAGTGCCGGAATAATTACCATGCCCCGGATGCACCACAAGACCTGCGGGCTTGTTGACCACAAGTACGTCGTCATCCTCATATACGATGTCGAGCGGGATGTCCTCGGCGATGATCTCAAACTCATAGCGTGGCCGGTCCATTACGATGCTCACCACATCGTTGGGCTTCACCTTGTAGCTTGACTTCACGGGCTTGCCGTTGACGATAACGCAGTCGGCGTCAGCGGCCTGCTGTATGCGGTTGCGGGAGGTCTTCTCCATCCTGTCGACAAGAAATTTGTCGACACGGATCATCTGCTGTCCCTTGTCGGCGACAAACCGGAAATGCTCATACATCTCCCGTCCGTCTTCCGTCACATACGCCGGCTCGTCAGTCACCTCATCTGCGGTGACAAGACTCAGCGTCTCATCCTGTATGTCATCATTATCGACCATACGGCAAAGATCATTCAATGAATATCGGGTCTTCCTCCTCAGGTTCCGGCTCAGGTTCAACCACAGCAGGCGTCTCTTCCACGACGGGGGTCTCCTCCTCACCGAAGCCTTCCTCCGGTTCTGTCATATATCTATAGAATTCCTCATTCTGCAGCGAATCACGCAACTCTCCGAGTCTTCCGTCGTAAACCTCGACGACAATCTTGGCATTGACAGGCACTTTCTGGGTCTTTTTCACAACCCTGCCGTTAGCTGTGATCTTGACAATGCAATCATTATCACCAAGCACCCTTACAACCCTGATGTTCTTGAACCCAAGTTCCTCAAGGCGCGCCATGCCCTGACGGAAAGAGAAGCTTTTAAGCGCGTCCTCTCGAGGATTATTGTCATCATCGATCACCACCTCTTTCGGATGCACAGCATTGATGTAAAGGAAGATCTTACGTCCGGGTTTCACCGATGCACCTGATTTCGGGAACTGCTCGATCACAAAGCCAGGTTTCACATCGTCCTTATATATAGAGTCGCGGATATCGACACGGAAACCCTTGGCATGAAGGATATTGATCGCATCGGTATACGACATGTTCTCGACCTTGGGCACAACATCGCTCTCTCCATGCTTGGTGAAAAGCTGAAGAGAAAGATAGACAATCCATATGCCGAGAAATGCCACAAGCCCTATGACCAGGATATTGGCAAGAACCGGATGCCGGGATATGAAACCGTCATCCTTAGCGGAACCACGTTTATTCATCAGTTTCATTGGTCTCATTTGTTTTCAAAGGCCAAAGTTAGCTAAAAAAATCCTAACTCTCCCCATTTTGAAGACAAACAATACTCTTTTCATCTCCAAATCTTAATATTTGTGAAGACCGCGTCTCCGGGCTTCATTTTTTTAATTTTTTTTACTAACTTTGCGCTTCAAAGCGTCAAATTAATGCGTAGATTCTTATATTTCATCCCCCTGCTGCTTATGTTAGGCTCTTGCGGGGAATACAATAAGGTGCTGAAGAGCAAAGACGTCGACTATAAGTTCGACTTCGCCAAGCGTGCCTTCGACCAGCGGAAATTCACCCAGGCGTCGACCGTTCTGGAATCGATTTATACGCCCTTACGCGGCACACCAAACGGGGAGGAAGCCTTGTTCCTTCTCGCAATGTCGTATTACGAGAACAAAGATTATCTGAACTCAGGTCTTTATTTCAAGACCTATTACAGCCGCTATCCAAAAGGGAAATTCACTGAACTCTCCCGTTTCTATTCCGGCTATGGTTATTATCTGGACTCACCCGATCCGCAGCTTGACCAAAGTCAGACAGTGAAAGCCATCGAGGAGCTCCAAGGATTTCTCGACTATTTCCCCAACAGCGACCGCGTGACAATAGCCCAGAACGCCATCTTTGAAATGCAAGACAAGCTGACTCTCAAGGAGCTGCAGAACGCCCAGCTATACTATAACCTCGGAAATTTCACCGGAAACAACTATGAGGCGGCCATCATCACGGCCCAGAACGCCCTCAAGGAATATCCGTATTCAAAATACCGCGAGGACTTCGAGCTGCTTGTCCTGAAATCGAAATATCAGGAGGCCCGCCTAAGTGTCGATGAACGCAAGGCCGACAGGTACCGCGACGTGATCGACGAGTATTTCTCATACACAAACAACTACCCCGACTCCAAAAACCGTAAGGAAGCCGACAATATCTATGAGATTGCCCGCAAACACGTGCAAGATTAAAACCTAAAACAAACATCTTAACAATATATTCTCCGTCATGGATTATAAAAAAACCAACGCTCCACTCAACACTGTGACCCGCGACATGATCGCTATGGCCGAACAGACAGGCAACGTATATGAGACGGTCTGCATAATCGGCAAACGCGCGAATCAGATTGCTGTTGAGATGAAAAAGGAACTTGAGAAGAAGCTCCAGGAATTCGCATCGACCGACAACCTTGAGGAAGTCTCGGAAAACCGCGAACAGATAGAGATCTCCAGATTCTACGAGAAACTCCCGAAGCCGACTCTCATCGCCACCCAGGAATATATCGAGCACAAGTTATACTTTGCCAACCCCGCAAAAGAGAAAGACCGTCTCAACGACTGATTCTTCCGACAGGGACACTTAGAGCTCCGACATTTGTTTTATGTCGGAATCATTGCAATAAGCCGGATTTTTCCGGCTTATTTGTTAACCGGAAGTCCATTCGCCTGTGCCACAGACCATCGACATACACATATTCAATCCGGAGACCGACTACGCCCTCGCAGCCGGGAATAACGCCTACAATCCTCCTGCCAGGATAATCCGTCTGCGGCAGGAACTCGCATTCCTGCCATCAGCATATGCCGCCGACAATGACTGGATCATGACATTCGACAGTGTGCCACCCACATCGGAAGAAGGCACGCGCTACAGAGACACCGCTCTAGAAAGAGGAATCATGACTGTAAATATTGGCAGCCTTAAAGAGGAGATGGACAGACGGCCGTCATCATCGTTCAGGATCACTCCATGGGGCTGGAACAATTCACTTCGAATCGCCCTGGAGAAAGCCGGGATAGATGAGAAATATCTAAAAAGTCAAGAAGAGATCACTACCCTGCGTTTTCTCTCACACCGCCGCACATGTATTGATTTCCAGAAAAGGTTCCGCACACTGTTTCCGAATCTCGACATTCATGTGGCACAAGAGATCTTCACACCTGAGGAAGCGATCGGATTCCTAAGCTCCAATGGCAAAGCTTATTTCAAGTTGCCGTGGAGCAGTTCCGGACGAGGCATCCTATATGTCGAAGGTGAGGCCGACGGGAAAACTCTTGAATGGATTGCCGGGGGGATAAGACGCCAGGGCTCTGTCATGGCCGAACATGCCTTCCATCGTCGGCTCGACTTCGCCACTGAATGGGTCTGCACCGATGGTGAAACGTTTTTCTCAGGACTTTCTGTGTTCCATACATCTCCCGACGGAAGATACGCCGGCAACGTCACCGCCCCCCAGAATGAGCTCAATGAAATGGTGTCGGAAGCATCCGGTGAATGGAGCGGCAGAATCATAGACGCTCAGAAAACCATTCTTCAGAGCATGATTGCCCCACGTTATTCGGGACCGGTAGGTATCGATATGCTCGCGACGGCCGATGGCCACATCAATCCTTGCGTGGAGATAAATCTTCGCATGACAATGGGCATGGTAGCGCTTGCCCGGCAAAAGAGAAACCTTTAACACCCCTCCCCTCCCTACAGCTATGCCCCATATCCACGACGACATCAAGCCTGTGACCACGATCGCTGTGATCGGAGGAGGTAATGTCGCCACTCATCTGCTAAAGGCCTTCACCCCGATAGCACAAGTACATGCCGTCAATCCAAGGACATTCGAAGGAATGCCTGCCACATGCGACGTGGCGCTCATATCCGTAAAAGATGACGCTGTGGCCGAGGTTGCATCACGCATCGAAGGAAAAGCATGCGTTGTGGCACACACATCCGGAAGCATACCTGCGTCTGCTCTTGCGGACGCAGCGAAAAGGTACGGAGTATTCTATCCGATGCAGACCTTCTCAAAAGATGTCGCGCTCGACTATTCCACAATACCTTTCTTCATAGAAGGCTGCGACAGACAGACCGAGGAGATCCTGACAGATCTCGCCCGTCGCATATCCTCAAATGTGACGGTCGCCGATTCAACCACCAGAAAACGTCTGCATCTTGCAGCCGTTTTCGCATGCAACTTCACGAACCGCCTCGTAGGTATCGCCGACGAGATCCTTAATGAATGCGGTCTTGATTACAAGGCTATGCTTCCGCTTCTCGAGCAGACTGTAGACAAACTCCATAAACTCAGTCCTTCGGAAGCCCAGACCGGACCTGCGGTGAGAAATGACTTCAAAGTCATCAATGCTCATCTTGAAATGCTTGACAGCAAGCCTCGTCTTCGCACCCTATATCAGGAACTGACCTCCCAGATAATTGAGATCGCCTCCCGTAAAGATGGCTCCGGCGCATGTAATAATGTCCCATCAATAACCCCAGGAATATAACTATGAGTTCGATAGACTATGACCTGACACGTATAAAAGCATTCGTTTTCGATGTAGACGGAGTGCTTTCCCCGTCCACCATCCCACTCGCTCCGGACGGCTTCCCGCAGAGGATGGTAAATATAAAAGACGGCTACGCCCTTCAGCATGCAGTAAAGAAAGGCTATAGAATAGCCATAATCACCGGAGGGACATGCGAAGCGGTGAAGAAACGTTTCGAGGCTTTAGGAATTACAGACATATTCATGGGAGCGTCAAAGAAACTTCCAATCCTGAAGAGATGGATGGAGAAAGAAAATCTTCTGCCTGAAGAGGTTGTATTCATGGGAGACGATATACCCGACCTCCCGCCTATGCGCCACGTCGGTCTCCCTTGCGCTCCCTACGATGCCTGCTGGGAATGCAAGGAGACTGCCACCTACGTCTCACGTTTTACAGGAGGATACGGTTGCGGCCGCGACATACTCGAACAGACCATGAAAGCCCAGGACAACTGGCTTGACGACGACAATGCCTTCGGCTGGTAACAGAAAAAAATCAAGTTTTCTCGGTCAGGAATAAGCATCAAGCCTTCATGGTTTGTTATTATTGAATATAGTCCGGGGTTCCGGTCAAAGCCTAAAGCAATAGAATTGCATTTTGGGGAAACCGGAGAATTCCAAGCCTCTGACTCAAGACAAACACTCAAGAACATCTCATGCTCACCAATCTCAACAAATACAAGATCCTCCTCGCCAGCAAATCCCCGAGAAGAAGGGAACTCCTGTCACAGCTCCGGATTCCCTTCAACGTCATAACAATCGGTGGCATCGATGAGAGTTTTCCAGACTCGATTCCTGCCATAGAGGTGCCACAATACATCTCGGAAATGAAAGCAGACGCCTATCATCCCATGATAAAGGAGAACGATCTTGTAATAACCGCCGACACAATGGTGATCTGCGGCGACAGGATCATGGGAAAGCCGAAAGATATGACCGAAGCCAAAGAGATGCTGAGATTCCTGTCGGGCAAGACCCACTGTGTGGCCACAGGCGTGACAATATCGACACAAAACCGGCGAACATCCTTCACAACAGTGACAGATGTGACATTCGCGGATATCTCAGATGATGAGATTACCTATTATGTAGAGAATTTCCTCCCGCTCGACAAAGCGGGCGCATATGGCATCCAGGAATGGATCGGAGTCGTGGCGGTCAGCGGAATCAAAGGAAGCTACTATAATGTCATGGGTCTTCCGGTCCATCGGCTGTATCAGGAGCTCAAGCTCTTCTAAGCCCAAGCCTGTCCGAGAAATAAAAAGAAAGAGAGGAAATCCGGTGATCCTATGGAATTTCCGTATTTCCTCTCTTTTATTGTCTTCTGTTCTGACCCTATGTCAGTCCTCGACCGGAGCAATCGCGCCTCCGGGAGCCTCATAATGGTATTTTGCTTCCCAACCGAGGGCGGAGGCACCGAGCACGGCAGCATCGCTCTCTTTAAGTTCGGAAAGAATGATCTTGGGCATTCTCTCCTTGAAAATTGGAAGCAGGCTCTTATCAAAAGCCTCTTTCAGAGGACGCATAAGCAGCTCACCGCTCTTTGCGAGACCTCCGAAGAGAATTATGGCCTGAGGGCTGGAGAAGGCTACCATGTCGGCCATGGCCTGTCCAAGTATAGTGCCAGTATATTCGAAAATCTCTTTGGCAAGTTTATCGCCTGCCACGGCTGCGTCATATACATCCTTCGAGGTGATATCCTCTATCTGCAGATCGCGGAGGGCAGAAGGCTCCGTCCGGATCTCAAGGAATTCGCGGGCAGTGCGGGCAACACCCGTAGCGCTGCAATATGCCTCAAGGCAACCCGTACGGCCGCAACCGCATACTCTGCCATTGTTACGCTTCACGATCACGTGGCCAAGCTCACCGGCAAATCCGTCATGACCATAGACAAGCTGCCCATTGACCACGATTCCCGAACCTACACCGGTGCCGAGTGTGATCATGATGAAATCTTTCATTCCTCGTGCGGCGCCATAAGTCATCTCGCCGAGGGCTGCGGCATTCGCATCGTTGGTTATAGCTACAGGTATTCCACCGAAAGCCTTGCTTACCTTCTCTGCCAAAGGAATCACCGGACCCCAGGGAAGGTTCGGCGGATTGAGAATTTCTCCGGTATAATAGTTTCCGTTGGGAGCGCCCATGCCGATGCCTTGAATCTTGTCTTCAGCATCATTTGCGTTGAGCAGACGCTCCACACCATCATAGAGCTCAGCTACATAATCATCGAAATTAGCATGTTTGCGCGTCTTGATTGAATCGCTCGCGATCACATGGCCGCGGGCATCGACTATTCCGAACACTGTGTTGGTGCCACCTATATCGACACCAAGAACATAAGGTTTACTCATGATTTTATCAATTAAAGGGTTGTTCTCAATTAAAAAGTATCCTTCTATCCCATTCCGGCTACAAAGTTAAGACATTTTTTTATTCATAAAGAGTATTTTCCCATAAAAAATATCAATCAATCTAAATCTCCCTTCCTTTTCTTGTTTTTTCACTATTATGGTTGCCGGATATTAACATTTATCATATATTTGTATTGGGAAAGGGGCCTGACCGCTCTGAAGAACTACACACAACATCATTAATTTATGAAAGAGCCTGCGATACCATGCCATAGGATATATGAAAAAGCCGACACGGGCCTTTTCATCCGGCGCATCTCAATGAATGATAGCGAAGGCCGTCATATACCCTATCACCACCGCGATGACTACTTCCTCTTCATCAAGATAGAGAGAGGCAGCCTCCGGGCATCGGTCGACTTCCGCCATACAAATCTGAAAGAAGGGGAAGGGGCCGTGATAATGCCGGGACAAGTGCATCGTATTGAAACTGTTACCCAAGATCTTGAAGTATGGATACTTGCAATCACACCGGAACTGCTCCCGATGAAGTATAGCGACGCATTCGTGGAATACACTCTTCATCCACATCCAATCCTCTTCGAGAGTCATGACAATGCCGACCTCGCTTGCCTTTTGTCCATGCTCCACAGGCGCCGTGGAGATGAAAAGACAATGAGACCATTGGCGCTTGCGGCAATCTCCATTTTCCTGACCGCCCTGCAGACCGGCGATGATCAGCACGGCGACCGATATCTTTCCATCATGTTGCGGTTCTGCAATCTTCTTGACAAAAAAATACGTGTAGAAAAACGGCCGTCAGCCTATGCCTCTGAACTTAACATATCAGAAGTATATCTCAACGAGGCAGTAAAGTTCATGACAGGCAAAAATGTTAGTGGTTTTATACGTTCACAAGTTGTGCTGAAAGCCAAAAGAGAGCTTATATATTCCGACCTTTCCCCAGTCGAGATCTCGGAACGCCTCGGATATGTCGACTATGCCTATTTTTCCAGATTGTTCAGGAAGGATGCAGGCATCTCACCACGCGAATTCCGAAAAAACCATAAATAATCCAAGTTTTCCCAAGATAATGCAATTCCGCAGCAGTGCCGGGGATTGTAATTTTGCAGTGTGAAAACAATTGATAAAAGCATAAACAACAACTGCATGAGGAAAACTAAAAGAATGATCACCCCTTACGTCTCCACATCGGGAAGACACGGGTGCATAAAGTGTATGGCATGCGTGGAATCTTGTCCGCGCAGAGTATTCGAGGAACGACAACGGATGTTGACACGCCGAATAATTGCAGTCCATCCGGATCTTTGTGCCGGATGCGGCATTTGTGTCAAGGTGTGCCCGAAAGGTATTCTTGAACTTAAGAAGCAAGTGTTATGAATAAGAAACTGAAAATGAAGATCTGCGACTGGGCACTGCTCCCGGTGTCGGCCGCCATGCTTGTTTCTGGCATTGAGCTTGAGATCACGGAAGGCTCATCTGCCGCATGGGTCTGGGGGCATATCTTTTCCGGAATTCTCTTCACTGCCCTTATCGTATGGCACATCGCACTCCATTACAAGAGTCACGACTGGTTGAGACGCCTATGGAAACGCCCCGCAGTAATCAAATGGCTCACCATCTCCGGAATCCTAACACTGGCCACGGGATTCTGGGCCGTTCCGGAATGGATCATAGCAGCCGCCCATACCCATATAGGAGCCTTGCACGGAAAGTTCGGTTTCATAATGATGCTTTTTGTCATTATCCACATCCGCGACAAAATAAAGTTCTACAGGAATTGATTGGCACAGTTTTTGCGACCTCCAGCCTGCGGAGAAATAAGGGATCAGTTCCGGGTCAACCAATATGCTGTAAAAATTGTTAATATTTCAGCGACACGGTTACCCTGTTCCACTTATCTCGGACGTTCTCATCCGGAGCGTTCCATTTGATCAGACAAGAAACCTTAATTCAACGCATATGAATTTCAATAACTTCACAATCAAATCGCAGGAGGTTGTACAGAAAGCCATCGAGCTGGCCAGGCAAAACGGTCAGCAGCAGATAGAACCTGTGCATATCCTAAAGGCCCTCATATCGGAGAGCGAGACGATTGTAAACTTTGTCTTCCAGAAACTCGGCGCCAACCTGAACGCCGTCAATATGGCCATAGACAAAGAGATTCAGTCGCTTCCGAAAGTGTCGGGCGGCGATGTGTTCCTCAGCCGTGAATCTAACGACGCGCTTCAGAAAGCCGTCGACTTCTCAAAGTCGATGGGCGACGAATATGTGTCGGTAGAGGCGATGCTGATGGGCATTCTCAAATCGAAATCTAAGGCCTCTCAGATCCTGAAAGACGCCGGAGTGACCGAAGACGGCCTCAAGGCCGCCATCACCGAGCTCCGTAAAGGCAATAAGGTGACGCAGCAGAGTGCTGAGGAGTCATATCAGGCACTCAGCAAATATGCCATCAATCTCAACGACCGCGCCCGCAGCGGCAAACTCGATCCGGTGATTGGCCGCGACGAGGAGATACGCCGTGTGCTACAGATCCTCTCGCGCCGCACGAAAAACAATCCTATGCTTGTAGGTGAGCCAGGCACCGGCAAGACTGCCATCGCCGAAGGACTTGCACACCGCATCGTGCGCGGTGACGTGCCCGAGAACCTGAAATCGAAACAGATCTATTCACTCGATATGGGTGCGCTCGTGGCCGGTGCGAAATATAAGGGTGAGTTTGAGGAGCGTCTCAAGGCCATCGTCAACGAAGTGACCCAGAGCGACGGCGAGATAATCCTCTTCATCGACGAAATCCACACGCTCGTAGGAGCCGGCAAGGGAGAGGGCGCCATGGACGCCGCCAACATCCTGAAGCCGGCACTCGCCCGGGGTGAGCTCCGTTCGATCGGAGCCACCACTCTCGACGAGTATCAGAAATACTTCGAGAAAGACAAGGCTCTCGAACGCCGTTTCCAGAAAGTAATGGTCGACGAGCCCGACGAGCTTTCGGCCATATCGATTCTCCGTGGTCTCAAAGAGAGATATGAGAACCACCACAAGGTGCGTATCAAAGATGAAGCCATCATAGCCGCCGTACAGCTCAGTGTGCGCTACATCACCGACCGGTTCCTCCCCGACAAGGCCATCGACCTTATCGATGAGGCGGCATCCAAACTCCGCCTGGAAATGGATTCCATGCCACAGGCCCTTGATGAGGCATCGCGCAAGATCAAGCAACTCGAGATCGAGCGGGAGGCCATCAAACGTGAGGGCGACAAATACAAGGTGAAAGAGATTGACGAGGATCTCGCCAACCTCCGCGACACCGAGAAATCGCTCAAGGCAAAATGGCAGGCTGAGAAAAACGAGATCAACAAGATCCAGCAGAATAAAATTGAGATAGAGCAGCTTAACCACGAGGCCGAGGTTGCCGAACGTGAAGGTGACTATGCTAAAGTGGCAGAGATACGCTACTCTAAGATCAAACAGAAAGAAGACGAGAACAAGGCCACCCAGGAGAAGCTCCGCCAGTTGCAGGGAGAGGGAGCCATGATCAAGGAGGAGGTCGATGCTGAGGATATCGCGGAGATCGTATCGCGCTGGACAGGAATCCCTGTCAAAAAGATGGCCCAGAGCGAGAAAGAGAAACTCCTTCACCTCGAGGAAGAGCTCCATAAGAGGGTGATTGGCCAGGACGACGCCATAAAGGCCGTCAGCGATGCTGTGCGCCGATCACGCGCAGGGCTCAACGATCCGCGCCGCCCCATAGGCTCGTTCATATTCCTCGGCACCACCGGTGTCGGAAAGACCGAGCTCGCGAAGGCACTCGCTGAATATCTCTTCGACGATGAGGATATGATGACGCGTATTGACATGTCGGAATACATGGAGAAACATTCCGTCTCTCGTCTTGTCGGAGCGCCTCCGGGATACGTAGGATATGAAGAGGGAGGACAGCTAACCGAGGCTGTACGCCGCAAACCATATAGCGTGGTCCTCTTTGATGAGATAGAGAAGGCCAACCCGGATGTCTTCAACATCCTTCTCCAAGTGCTCGATGACGGTCGTCTCACCGACAACAAGGGACGCTTCATCAACTTCAAGAACACAATCATAATCATGACCTCCAATGAAGGATCGCCCATCATCCGCCAGAACTTCGCCGACATGAAAGACGAAAACAGGCAGGAGGTGATCGACAAGACCAAACAGGATGTCATGGATCTCCTGAAGATGAAGATACGCCCTGAGTTCCTGAACCGTATTGATGAGATAGTGATGTTCACTCCTCTCAATAAGAAAGAGATCCAGGAGATCGTCGATCTTCAGGTCAACAGCGTACGCAAGATGCTTGCCTCCAACGGTGTCACTCTCGAGGTGACGAAACCGGCTCTTGAGCTCCTTGCTGAAGACGGTTACGATCCCGAGTTCGGCGCACGTCCCGTGAAACGAACTATCCAGAGAATGGTGCTCAACCAGCTCTCCAAAGACATACTTGCCCAGAAAGTAGACCGCGAGCATCCCATCATCATAGACCGCGACGGCGACGAGCTTGTATTCAAGAACTGAATTGTCTGACACGCTGGGCTCTCCCTGCGCAACCATCATCTATAAAAATCTTCCTTCTTCTTCCGTCAAGCACACGAAAGTGGAAGGAAGATTTTTATTAAATTATGTTAAGATCGCGCTTTAATATGCCTCCAAGGGCAATTTTTATGTTTTACAACACGTTTTTACAACACAAAGCGTGAGAACCGCTATCAAAAACACGCTTCCTACAATCTCATTCCGTAAGATTGAGAAGCAATTTCGTGACAACCCCGGAGCATGAGGCTCCGTTTCGTGACAACCCCGGAGCGATGCGCTCCATTTCGTGACAACCAAAGGGCTTTATTCCCTATTCGTGACAACCCCGGAGCCAATGGCTCCAACTCGTGATAACCCGGAGGGCCTTGGCCTTCCATTCGTGACAACCACGGGGCACTGTTCCCGATTCGTGACAGCCCAAGGGGTCTTTTCAATTTGACTTGCAGGCCTGGCAAACCTGCCATCACCCCTTGTTTAGAGATCATTATTGTTCATCCATGGAAAGCGTCAGAAATGATGCCGGATGACTATTGTGTAACGAAAACAAGTTATTGTGAAAACAAAAAACATTTTTTTATCAGTAATCATCGCCGCTTTTCTTTCATCTTCAATCCCCTATGGAAGCCACTCTCTTGAGATTGGCTCTGAAGCTCCCTCTCTTGTACTCTCCTCGAAATCTTCGGCAGACCTTGCCCCCCTAAAAGGAAACAAGGTGCTCCTCAATTTCTGGTCGGCATCCGACGCAGGATCGCGTATGGCCAACCGTTTTATATCCGATGCAGCGGAGTCTGGCAAATATCCGGATACGCGCTTTGTGAGCGTTTGCATCGATTCCGATTCCGCACTTGCCGCACAGATCCGGAAAGCAGACCGCATCTCCGGCAAAGTCATCTCTCTCAATTCCGACGAGATCAGCAATGACGTCATGGAGGACTTCCAGACATCCAAAGGATGCAGGTCTTTCCTTATCGACAGTTTCGGCAACCTCGAGGCCATAGCCCCCTCCGCCGCTGTCTCCTCCATGATCTGAACTAGACCAATCATCATCCCCTATACGAGGGTGTATCAAAATTAAGATTTTTGGTACACCCTCTATTTTTACTCCAATATTATAACATTTGTCACAATTGTTATTTTTTGTAAATTTTTATTGAGTAATAAAGAGCCGTTATACGAATATACATAAAAAACTTATCTAAATCACAAACAAAATGAATAACTCTATTATTTACAAATATAATATGAAGCCGATTCTCTCTTCCTATACTTTTCACCTCGTTTATTCTTCCGCCACCAAGCGGCCTAATGAGTCATACTGCGATTCAGATACAGAATAATCATAAGGTGAATAACAAAAAAAAATGGATATAACTAGAAAAACAGAGAAAAAGATGCAGCTTAGGAAGGAGACCACACAGCAACAGACTATTTCAGCCAATGAACTGTTCCGGCAGAAATATTCTACGCTCGATACACTCTGTTCTGCCTTCTATGACAGTATTGAAGAAATGCATGCCATAAACAAGCACAATAATTATGAAAGAAAGATAAAAGGGAAAATAATTATTGAATTGAAAAATATCGTCAAAGGATTCTCTGAAGACACAAATATGCTTAACGAACATATTGCGTGTGCTGACAGCTGCACCGACGGCCTATATTCCGTTTTTATCAAGGATATGCCGACATTAAAAAGGGAAGACCATCTTCTTTTCCTATATCAAACGATGGGATTCAGTCCACGTTCCATTGCTCTTTTCCTAAACAAGAACTTGGATGTTGTCTACAATAGAAAGTCGCGGTTAAAGGCCAAAATCAAAAAATCTCTTTCCTCCCGTAGAGATGAGTATCTATCCGTTTTTTATCATGTTCATTAATCCTAAACTGTCCTCATACGCCTATCAATCATCAAATTCCCCGTTGAACAAATCGCTACAAATCAATACATTATCTCATTTCTCTCTGATGATAGATTTCAAAACCTATCACCCAAATAAATTACTAAATATCAATAATTTAAAGTTAGCATTGATAGATACTTTTTCTAACTAAAATTTGGATATTAATAAAGGGAACTCTAAATTTGCATAAAATTTAAATAACCCTAAATAACAAGAATAATCTTCATTACTCTCCTTAATATTAAGGCTATAACGACACCAAAATTCTTTCAAAAATTTAATATATTATGAAAAAAATTATCATTATCTTTATGCTCATCGCATTAAATGCTGGAATGTATGCGCAAATTAAAAACACTGAGACCACAAAGGTGACAATTGAGACAATCGAGGCAGTGGAAACACTCTCGGACGATGAAGATCACCACTGTATATCCGGTGGTCCCAATTCCACATCATGCTCTTTCAGTGGTAGCTTCGAGGTTTTTTCCGGAACATGCTCTGTTACTTGCGGGGATGGGTCATATGCCTGTTGTTCTATAACGGGATGCCATTGCTTGTAAAACACCTCTTCGGTAAAATATCAAGTTATTGGGTTGAATATACCAGTATGGCTCAAAATCACGCCATATTCTAAAAGCATATTATTAATAAGCAGATAGTCATATTATTCTTGCAGGGTCATGCTGTGAGATTTACAATCTCCTTATAATCATAACAGGACACCACTACCTCATCTTAAGCTGTCCTAATATGAATTTATAGATCTATAATTAATTTATCAACGAAAGTGTATATTTCATTAGAATCTACTGTAATTATGGTATCCTGTTAATCTGGCGACCTGCTTATTATTAATATGACAGACCTACTAATATATTTGACATAACACAAAATCATTATGACAAAGAAACACATATTCTGGCTGCCACAATTAGTGCTTTTGCTTTCGCTGGCATCCTGTGACAGAAAGGTTGATGAATTCCGTACAGTGTCCGGGAATATTGAAAATATTGACTCAATTGAGATATCTGCAGGAAATATCGTTCCGCTTGAAACAAACGATAGCTCTTTGATATATAGAATTGACAATTTGGAAAAAGCCGGTAACCGGTTGATTGTTCATTCAAGTGAACTTTTGAAAGCTTACGATCCAAAGACAGGAAAATATCTTGGCATCGTTGCAAAGAAAGGAGAAGGACCCGGTGAGTTCAATCATATAAGCCAGATATGGGTCAAATCTGATACGATCAGATTGCTCGATGTCAATACATTCTCGCTGTTCAGTTATTTACCAGACGGTACATTTGTATCACGGAATATAGCATTCGAGACTCAGGACAATCCTGATCATGCCATTTCCAGACCTACTTATCTAATGGAAATTCCAGGAAACGGAAATTATATCAGCCTTAACTCTTTTACCGACGGCACAACAAAATCAAATCCCACAGCATCGCTATATGACAAGAATTTAAAATATTTACGAGACATAGATGGCAGGTCGCTGCGCGATGGTTCATACATATCCGACAGAATGACACCGGACAAGGAGGGGAAACGGCTGCTGATGTGGGAGGCGCTTATCGACACACTTTTCACAATCACTCAAGAAGGAATAAAACCTTGGTTGGCATTCGATTTTGGTAAAAACAAATTCCCCGACGAATATCAACAAAAACCTGAGATGTTTGAACGCATCAGGATTTTCACTTCCGATAAGGAAGCCCCATATATCTCACACTTGCATTGCTATCAGAAAATGGGGAATATCTTGTTTTTTACGGCATCAACCCCCAACTCAAACAGTTATATCTGTCGTCTTGATCTGGATAATGATAATCTGAAACTATATAAAATTACGGATCCCTCTGGAAAGTATATACAAAAAAACTATCTCAAAATCATCGATGGTAAATTATATGTTGAATTAGCCGATACAGAATCTGAAGAAGCAAATCCTGCTTTATTAGTGATCAATCCCGACAAATTCGAATAGACTTATACATCAGATGAAAACAAAAGCACTTAACATACTTATACTCCTTCTCATAGGAGTCGCAGCATGGCAAAGAGGCAGAATCTATAAATCCCAAAATAACCCTACGGACTATACATTTTTGGATGAAGAGGGCCTTTACCATGATTTCAATCTTTTCAACGATGGAAGAATTTTTCCCATAAAGAGTGTCGCCGATTACAAGGGATACCAACACAGATTTGACAGTATTGCTCAGTCCACTGATTTATTTGTATTTATGGATATGGCAGGCTGTCCACCCTGCCGTGAGATGGTATTCAAACAAATGGATAGATTTCTGGACAATAATCCTGACACAAGTATTTCGATTCTTGTAAAATCAATGCGTTCTCGCGACATGTTTGTCATGGAAAAGGAATTCAAAAATAAATACCGATTCTTTATGATAGATACCATTCCCTTCAACTCGCCGGAAAAGAATGACGAGATTCTATCTCCTGTATTCTTTCGAATTGACAAAAACATAGCCATGAACAACTGCTACATGACAGAGATATCTAATGAAAAAGGATTGACGGATTATCTTGAATCATTCAGAAATATAAAATAGTTACGCATTCCACTGACAAGGTGGCAAAGCGTTTGTCAGTGCGGATGTATCGGAGCCGCGCTACGCTGGGAAGTGATCCTGGAAAAAGCCGTGACAATGATGAAAGACACCCCGGCTGTCAGCATGAAGCCCAGTAGAAAGCCGTAGCTGTCTGAACTCTCCGCGGCAATGAATATCGACATCAACGGAGCGCCTACAGTCCCGGCCATAACCCCCGCCATGCCCATCAGAGCGAACGATCCCACCGGAAGCGACATGCCGAACGCGAGGTTGATGACCGTGGCGAAAAGAAATCCGGCAAGACTTCCCGCAAACAATGTAGGAGCGAATTCCCCTGCCACTCCCCCTCCGCAGTTGGCTCCTGCAACCGCCATACCCTTCAGAAGAAGTATGGCTGTAAGTATACCTATAGTCCACCAAATATTACCAATGTCATGATAAAAAGGACTGCACGTGAAGAGCGACCTGTCGATATTGTTTATCATCTCCTTCATCACTCCATAGCCCTCTCCGAACATTGCCGGAAAGAAAAAGATCATCACCGCCATGCATAATCCGGAAGATACGCATTTCACCCATACGTTGCCGACGCGGCCCAGCCGACGCGCCACATAGTTGCGCGTATGATTGTAATAAATCGAGTAAATGCCGCAGAACACTCCCAAGAGCAGAAACCACAGGAGATGATGCGAATCAAACGGTATAAGGGCTGTGAAATTTACATCCCAAGTGAATCCGCTTATCACGTAAGAAGTGGCAAACGAACAAAGGCAAGCCACGATAAGACACATCACGGCCACCGTGGTCATCTGCATCTTGAGGACTTCAAGGGTGAATAACATTCCTCCGACAGGAGCCTTGAAAATTCCGGCTATACCTGCACCGGCGCCACACCCCACAAGGATGCGCATGCCGTCGGGGGAGATGCCCAGCCATCGCGCCACACAGCTTCCTATGGCGCCTCCGGAATAGGCACTCGGCCCCTCCCCTCCGGCTGAACCTCCGAATCCGACAGTGAGCCAGCACGCTATCATGGGATTCCATATAAGGCTTTTCTTGAAATAATAATTGTCGGCGGCCATACGCTTCTTAAGAAGTTCGGTGCCATGCGCGAGATTCTGCCCTACCATTTTCTGAAACAGCACTGCAAGCACCACTCCGAGTAATGGATAGATCATGAAACGCCAGTTTCCCCCATCCGGATTCACAGCATGCGACACAAGCATCCCCACCCAGGCTATCACCCATTTGAGCATGGAGGTAGATATGCCTGCGAGTATGCCTACGAAGACAGCACCTACCGCTATCCGTCCACCTTCCGGCAAAAAGGAAAGCGTGTGTGCAGCCCCTCTCTCGATATCCGACGTGAGTCGTTGAGAAAGAGAAGGTCTGGAATCTGCTGTGTGGCGTATATCGTCCATATGGATAGTAAATCACAGACAGGCCATGACATGAGGCCGTCTATATTACATTAACATCTCCCCATGTGGTTTTGCTTATAAACTAATTTAAAAAACGGCCGCAATTACTAATTCACCTTGCAAGCGATATATTGAAAGCTATCCCATAATTGGAATTGGATGTCGGGAAAGATGAATTTGAGACAAGTGGCGTGTTGACCTGATGATCAAAAAACGCTGATACCGTCACTTTCCGGCTCATCTGGTAACTGGCCATGAAGTTGACGGAGAAAGTGCGCGTTCCGTTTGTTGGCTGGGTGTATGCCGTCTCTATTCTCCTTATCAGCGACTGATTATTGCCCAGGGCGATGTCAAGGTTCATCGAAAGGTCGTTGCTATCACCGTCCTTGCTCTTGCGCCATCGCAGAATGCTGTTGAAATCGGCAATCTTCCATCCGGCACCTATTGATAGTTGTCGGCTTGATGTCTCTACAATCTGTCCGGCAGCCGAGTTGAGATTGATTGTGCGTGCGTCGCGATATTCGGCATTCACGCTTATGTCGTTGCGGAATGTCATGTTAACGCCTATCAGAGGCGCGAACTTCTCCGTGATTGCAACTGAAGATATACTGTAGGGGGAGGAAGGGACCGGCTGTCCGGAGAGTTCATCGAGCATGAAACCCATCTCCCCTCTCACTCCAAGCCAGTCGAGATGGCTTGAGTAGCTCCCGACAGAGTAGGTGCACTGATATGCATGCGAGAGCGTGAAGGCCTTGAAAACCTTCGCCATACCCCCGACCTGGAGAAGTCCGTCGTAGGAAACGCGCCAGTTCGGACGCATGGAGCTGAGACCGGGGAAGTGGCCGAGCGTCACCTTATGCGGATCATATCCGCTGTAGGCTGCGATAAATGCCGGAATAAGCACGTCAGGACTTGTGGGACTTACCCCTCCCACAGCAGGATTGTAAGGCGTGCCCTGCAATGGCGAGTTTTCAAGAAATCCTCCCGCAGGATAGTTCATGGAACTATACTCCCGTTCGAGACGCTCCGCCACAACTGGTATGTTGGCAAGGAATTTCGAGAACGCCTCAGAATGGTAGCCGTCGGCCGCCTTCGATCCACGAAGTGCGCTCGCAAGCGCCACATGAGTGCGCGTATACGATCCGCTCATCGATGTCGGCATTCCCGGAAACATGAATTGTATCTGCTTCGTGCGGTTGTCTGTGAGGTTGCTCGTAAGCATTATCTTCAGGCCTCTGGCCGGCTCGAGGGTAAGTTCGAAATTAAACTCCTTTCCTTTGTTCCATATGGCAGGCGACGTCATCTCATCGGAGGTCAGCAACCATCCGCGGTCGAATGCCTTATTTATAAAACTCTCATCGTAGAAACCGAAAGCGAAGTCCATGCCCGGAGCCATCGGCCCGTATTTGTTGCTCTGTCCGAACACATCGCCCACATTCGGCGAGAACTGCGGAAGACTGAGCGAATGCGATCCCCTCCATCGGAAAGCAAGGCTGCGCGGCATCATAAGGAATCTGACGGCATACTCCCCTGCCTCAGAGAGGAATGAACGCCGGGGTTCCTTTCTGTCTTCTGCTATTGTGAGGCGGATCATGCCGGATCCACGGGTCAGTATCTCAAGTGAGTTGTCATCGACAAGCCGGGTCTCCACTTTGAATGGCTTACCATCTTTAATGGCAGTGACCTTTAACTTGCGGGTATTGAGATTATGCCTTACGATGGATGAAGAGTCCGGCAGGAGAGTCACGGCCCTCTCCATCTTTCTTATCCTCGGACGCCGCGACGCCGCACGCGCGTTCTGCAGTCCCCGCGACTGAGTCTTCCCGAAACGACGGTTGATCTTCTGCAGATATGACGATTTGTTGAAAAGAGTCTCGAAATTCAGACGTGCGTCAGCGTTCCATATCGACTGGTTCTGGATGGTGTTGCCCATATATAGATCATCGACCGTAGCTCCTTTGTCCCATCGGTAGGTGGAGGTGTAGCTCACTGATCCACTGAGATAGTCCACCGCCGGGATCTTGCTGAATGGTGCCCGGTAAACTCCGGTGAAAGTCTGATTGTAGTTCCAAGGCGTTCCAAGTCCCTTTATCGACGACCAGACAGTGTCTCTCCAGTCGCGATATTTGTCAGGAAACAGCCTTTTGTTGACTGCGCCTACAGTCTCTTCTATCCTGGCGGTAGTATTGCTCGCATACGACAGGCTCAGCGACTGGAGAAGATTCCAGGTGATGCTGAGCTGGCGGTCCCACCAGAAATTCTTGCTCACTTGCACAGGAAGCTGGAAGTCGACATCAACCTGACTTCTTGTCTGCTCCTCATAGTAATACCTTGTGATATTGGTGAAGAAAGAGATGTTGTTAGGAAGCCAGTTAATCCCCCAGTCTCTGAAAAACTTCGCGGTCTTTCCCTTCCCTTTCAGGAAACTGAACGGCCTCAACGGCCTGACATAAGGACTGTAGGAATACTGGAGCGATCCGCGGTAGTCGTTGGTGTGCTGATATTCCGTGTTAGGATCAATGAACCGCTGTTTGTTGAAGGAGAACGAAAGTTGGAAATTGGCAGGGTCCCATGGCATGGGGTTCTTGCTTCTGACGTTGAACTTCATGCTCGATATTGAGAAACTTTCCACGACACGACGTGTCAAGGCATAGTTTTTGATCGAATCTTTCTCCTGCTGTGTCGTTGCCGCGTCGAGAGCGTCTTTGAGCAGAATATCCTGATCGAGGGGATTGTATTTGGGTGTAGTCTTCTCTGTGGAGCGGCTGTAATAGACCGGGGCAGTGAGTTTCGCAGCTTTCGGAAACACCTTGCCGACATCCCCTTGAACCGCAAAGTCATATTGCTCATATTCATCAAGCCGACGTTGAGACAGTCCCTGATCAACGCTGCCGAACCCTGCCGTCTCCTTATGCATGGCGAAGTTGAGCATGGCGATGTCGCTCATGGCAAGGTTGGCGTTCACTTTAGCCGCCCATCCACCGGATTCGTTGAAATCTGTCACACGCAGCTCATTGACCCACACCGTACCATCTTTCATAGTGTTCGCCCGGTTGCGAACCCCGATAAGCATCACCCTGACGTCGCCAAGGCTCGGATTGCCGAGCACCGCTACCGTGTTGCGGTCGTTCGACGGATCACGGCGTGAATAAAGGTTATTGTAGCCCACCCCCTCTGCCCCGGCGCTCCGTTCGCGATTGCGCTCGGTCTTGAGCGAGGTGAAGACATCGAGCGGAACATTGAGCATGTTGGAGAGCGGCCACACGGCCTCCCGGTCGGAAGTGCTCAGATAGTTATAGACCCCGGGAGGCGTGAGCTCAAGAGGAATCTCATATTCATAATAGTTGTTTTTCACATCTGAACCAAGCCGTATGAAGAGGCAGAGATCGCCGTCTCTGAGATTTGTAGGATCATCGATAAGGGCCTCCGCATGCACCCACATCTGCAGGCGCCGATACTGCCGGAGGTCAAGCTGTGTGTTCTTGTAAGCCCCGCGGGAGGCGCCGGAGCGCAGGTCGGTCACCTTCATGCTCAACGATTGTTCATTGAGTTGCGTGGCTTGCATCTGCGACGGATCCTGGATGCGCGACACATCGGGGGGGAGCACATAGTTCACAGGTTTGCGTCCGTAGTTCTCCTCAATATTGACGATCGACATGTCAAGCTCCCCCTCCGCCGGTGAGTCGTCGCGGTTGTCGAGGCTGAGGGCATAATCCCGCCATTCCCCCCTCACGAGCTCAAGCGAGGCGAAACGAAGATGGGTCACCTCCTTGAAACCCGTCATGAACATCCTCATGAACCTTATCGTGGAGAAATCGCGGATCGAACCCACCACTTTGTCAGGCTGCGAAAGAGGTATCTTGAACTGATACCATACTGTCGTGGCATTCCCCTCGCGGGTCGGCACCACGGTCTCGCGTCTGTCTGTTACATAGTTGCGCCCCACCTGGAGATCCTCGGGGCGGATGGACACCCTATACTGGAAATATCGCTCATATTCATTGAGTGTGTTGTCCTGGTTTATATCCTCCACATCAGGCACGCTCCTCGAAGACTGATACATGCGGTTGTCGCTCTGGTCGGGAGAGAGGGAGTTTCCCTCAACTCCGTTATAATGCTTGTAGCGGTCAAGAATGGATGTGTGGTGGGCGTCATACCAGTCACTGCGGTAAAAATGGTAGTTGTCGCCGGCCGGATCGTTCATTGCCGAGAAAGGGTCTTCCTCCATCTCCGCTATGGTCTGCGCGGGAAGTTTCGAGCGGAGACGGTCAAGATATCCGGCATATGAATGGAAGGCATATTCGTCGTTGTTGGGAAGTCCGTCGAGTCCTACATCCTGACGCAGACGGGCATCCTCAGCGTTCTCGAATGCATAGGTTAGTGAGTTTTGGGTCGACACGCGCCCCCAGTTCGTCTCCTTGATGAAGCGGTTGTCACCGTCAATCGGTATGCCGTTCTCGTAGCTCTTCATCCCGTCTTTGAGTATATCCTCGCTTATCTCCCCGAAATTGAAATAGAGATCGCCCCCCTCTGTATTGTGATTGTCTGGATCGAGGAATGGGTCGAGCATCCAGAACTCTATGTATTCCACGTTTGAACTCTCAAAATCAGTATTGTCGAGTTTCCTCATGATTCCACCCCATCTTTTCTCAGGCGACATCAGTCTGCCTTGTTCGTCGATGTTCTCGGCGTCAAGGTTATATGGGCCGCGCTCCTTGGGATAGAAGGAAAGGTTGAGTGTCTGCACATAGTTCGATTCTCCATAGGTCATGTCACGACCGGGATAAATCTCCCTCAGAAGCACCTCCCTGACATAGGGATTGGAGAGTTGCTTGAGATCGTTGCGGAGATAGCCGGGCAAAAGAGAGGAATTCTTCTGAGTCCACATCCTGTCGATATAATTCCAGGCCAGCAGGGCACGGTTCTTGCCATAATCCACGTTGTCGGAAAGCGCGGCCTCCGGGAAAAGTGCGTCGCCCGACGGGTCGTAAGGCGTAGAGGCAAGAGTCCATGAATAGGGATTACGCAGGTCTATTCCGGTCTGCGTGCTTTCGAAATCGTCGATATATGATGATCCCTTGGCCGAGCCGCTCTTCTGGCCGTGTGGCACAAGCTGGGCGAACTCAGCGTTTAGCCGGAATGCCGAGGGAGCTGTGGCATCGATGGTAGGAACTTTGTTGAGGAGGTTGGTGAGCCACATGAATTCCTTATTGTAGTTCAGGTTAAGACCCCACATGGTGTTGTTGATCACCTCCTCGCCGATATTGACCTTCTCCGTCAGTGCCTTTTCAGAGAAATTGAGGATAGTGCCACCGAAAGTCAGGTCGCGGTTTAACCTATACTGGGCGTCGAGGCCGAGAAGAGTCTTGCGCTGCATGCTGAAGAGCGACTGGTTCTCGAGCGTCACGTTCACGTTAGTACCTGAGTCGATGATACTTTGGTTTGTGATAGTCACTATACCCATACTGTAATCCACGGTATAGTCGCTGTTCTCGGTCAGCATGACTCCGCCGGCCGTGACCACGACCGAGCCTCTCGGCACATTCATGGCATTGAGCCGGATGGTGGCGCCTCCGGCTGCCTGATATTCGCCCGACAACGAAAACTTGTTTTTGTCGGCGAACTGCCGCGCCACTGTCAGGGTTGAGTCATAGAGTTCCTTATACACATATTCCGAGGCGATAGCCTGATTGCCTATGGCACGCTCCAGATGTGCACCGAAAGGCTCCGCCACAGGGAATATGACCTTTCCGGTGGCCGATTGCACCGTATATCCCTCCACGAAATCGAAGAATCCGTCGGGATTAGATTCCTGGTTGGAGTCTATCCTGTCGAGGTTCATCACCTGCAACAGCGGCTTGTTGGCGATGGTGCCCACAGGAAGATAGTTTATCTCCATTCCTGTCGTGTCGCTCAGATACTTTATGTTGAGCTTGAAATTCTTCTTCTGGAGCTGGTAGGCACCGAGCGAATAGACGTTCTTCATCATCAGTCGCCACATCGGTAGCGCCGGAGAGACAGTCGTGCCTTTAAGCAGTTTCAGATAGAGGCTCTGATCGGTGGTGGATATATCGGCGGAAAACTCCCCGACCTGATACACCTTTCCCTGATAAGTGTATTCATAGGCCACGGCGAGTGTCTCATCGCTGTCGAGCGCCGAACGCAGCGATATGTATCCCAAGGTCGGATTGAGGGTATACTCGCTCTGAGAGAGGAGCCGCGCGCTCTCAACCTTCTCAAAATCCTTACCTCCGGTTATGCCGTAGGCGGAAAGAGGTTCGAGCACCTGCGTCACCATGTTGATATCGCGCGCGCCCGGATAGTCCGTTTTTATCACTTCGAGGAGATTGTTGCTCTGGTTCGACGGATTGTCGTAGGCCGAGTTAGGGCGCCAGTAATCGTTGGCGAGCCGGCTGTTCTCACCAAGATCCATGAAGCCAACGAAGTTGCGGCTCTCATTGTAGTTGCTGTTCTTGTTTGTGACCCACACCTCTATCCTCGTTATCGTAATGCCGGAAGAGACGTGGGGGAGCTTCGCCGCGAAACGGTCGTAGTTCTCGTAGAAATACTGGGAAAGGAAGAAATGGCGGTTGGCGTCGTAGTCGTCGGCCTTTATCGAGAACCGTGTGGTCTGCACTCCACCTTGGGTGTTCACAGTACGCGACTCGCTGTTCTGCTGACTGAGAAGGCCTGTCAGTGTCAGCTTGCCGAACTGCAACTTCGATTTTATACCGAACAACGCCGTGCCACCCCTGATAAGGCTCGACCCGGTGGTCATGCTGACGTTGCCGGCCTCGATGCTCTTGATTATATCGTCTTCCTTCCCCTCATAATTCAACTTGAGGTTCTTGGAATCGAAATCGAAAGTCGCGTCAGTGTTATACGACATATTGAACTTCAGCCTGTCGCCGACAGTAGCGCCGATATTGGCCTGGATCTTCTGGTCGAAGCTGAAGAAGGTCTTGCGCCGCGAACGCATCGGCAGCGCCGGGTTGTCGGTCTTGTTGCTCTTGATTCCCATGGAGAGCTGTATGCTTCCGCGTGTGGTAAGCCTTACTCCCCCGGGGCCGAATATCTTTTCAAGCGGGCCTGTGGCGAAATTCATGTCGAGCACATTGAATGGCGCCTTCTCCTTCTCTGTCACCGCCAAAGCGTTTTTCCGCCGGAAATAATCAGCCATCTCATTGCGCGTGGCCATACGGGAATATTCCTCAGCCGACATCACGTAAGGCACGAGAAGATCCTTGTCGCCGAGCTTCGTATGGATGTAATACATCGATGTGGAAGGATCATATACGATCTCGGTCGTGATATTGGAGGGGAGCTTGCCGTAGTCGGTCAGCCCCTTTCGCGAATAGTCTGTGATACCGGTCGGCGGAGGGGGCTGGATCTCGGTGCGACGGTACTGGGCCTGCGACACGACACATGCCGCCAGCGCAACGAGCGCCGGTGGAAGCAGTCTTGCCATGAGTCGCGATGTCGCACCTTTAAGAGACATCAGAGCATCTTGAGCGCCTGCTTTATGGCCTTCTCCGTGCTGACCGAGGGATCTGCAGCGAATATCTTCTTCAGCACCTTCTGGCTCTGCTGGGCTGTGAAACCGAGCATTACGAGTGCGGCCACCGAATCGTCATAGGCCTCTCCAGCCACTGGTGCGCTCGGGAACAGCGCCGTAGGATCGGTCTTGATCTTGTCGCGAAGGTCGACGATGATGCGCTGGGCAGTCTTTCCCCCTATCCCCTTCACAGCCTTCAGTGCCGCATCCTGACCTGAGGCTATGGCGCTCTCGAGCTGGTCGGCGGTGAGCGACGAAAGAATGAGACGAGCGGTATTCGGTCCCACCCCGCTCACCCCTATCAGAAGACGGAAAAGCTCCCGTCCCCTCTTGGTGAGGAACCCATAGAGAAGATGTGCGTCTTCCCTGATTGCCTCGTGCACAAATAGCTTAACATTACCCTTTCCGGCGCCGCCGTTGAGCTCGGCATAATCGATGAGGGAAATATTTATCTCATAGCCTATTCCCGAGCAGTCGATCACCGCCATCGTCGGGGTCAGTTCGGCGATAGGGCCTGATATATAGTCAATCATCTGATTCTGTTATGATAGTTCATGCAAAACTAACAAATTCCCACCGAATATCCAACTCCATTACAGTTTTTTATCATTTCCCTTCCTCCTAAAACACGTGTGTCCTCAAACGGAACATCAACCACCCAAGAGTACGAGACCTTCTACTCCGCCCACAGAGGCCGCAAAATAACGAGATTGATATACGACTTCCAGACCAAAAACGGAGACCTCTTTTCGATGGTTGCTCCGACCCTCAGGGAATGCCGACACAAACGTGACGGGTGGCTCGCCAAGCGGAATAAGTAACCAATGCCATATCAGCGAAGAAAGCGACGAAGCGTGATGCTCCATATCCTTCAATTTGCCAGAAATTTCATCCGCCCCAAGACGGCTAAGAGGCCTTATTCTCTGCTGTCATAATATGTTAAGCAACTTTTTATGGTTGCAAAAAGATAATGCAACCTATTTTAGTTGCATAATTCAGCGGCAGTGCTTATATTCGCACAAAATTTCAGATTATGAAAATTAGAGCGATAATAACCGGTGATATTGTGGATTCCACAAAGTTTGCATTAGCTCATGGTGTTGGCAAAGAACTGTTCTATAATGGCTATTGGATTAGGAAACCTGGTGTTGCCATCTGCTCTTGCAATGATGGATTGCGCCCGGTAATCTTCAAACTTGAAGCCACCGACGAAGAAGCAACAATAGACTACACACCAATCAAGCGATAACCGATGTTGAGCAACAAGGTAAAGCGAAATATCTGGCTGACGCTTGCAATTCTGTCAGTCGGTTGTATTATAGACAGAGCGATTCGTGTTATAGCCGGGTCCATCGAGTGGTGGAATCTGGTAGCGACGATTGTTATAACCGCATTTTGCACTAAGTTCTACCTCTGCTACCGCAGGCAGGTGAAACGCGGCAACCTTTTCGGCCGCATTCATTAAGGCCTTCAAATAACACGATCGTGTTTATAGCAACGTCCATTCCCCATAATAAAACAAAATGGCCTTTATCTCCTCCAATTCATATAGGGACAAAAAATGGTATGACAAACGTCGTCAAATAATCAAGCGCGACAATAACACGTGTTGTCGATGCAAAAGATGTCTGCCAGAGGAACAGTTGCAGGTCCATCATCTTCATTATTTTGAAGGACGAAAGCCTTGGGAATATGAGGATTTTGAGCTTATAACACTATGTAAGCATTGCCATGCTGAGGAACACGGTCATGTGAAGCCGACTTATGGTTGGCAATATGAGGGGATGGAGGATTTGGAGGACCTTGTCGGTGAATGTGACAACTGCCATCAGGCTATACGCTACGCACATCTCATATCTCATCCGGATTGGGGATTTATGACTGTAGGTTCTCAATGCGCTGAGAACCTTACTTCTGAATATGGGTTGTCTGAACGAGAAGAAGAAGCTAAAAGGCTGGCTCAACGTAAGCATTAACTGAAGTACACCTTACAGGTACATATGCAATATATAGCAACATCGGCTACAACCTGATTGAGTTGTAGCCGATGCCGTATTATACGTATAATACGGTATTTTCATTTTGCGATCTGCCGTACCGGTGTCTGCATGACTGCCTCGGGATGGTATTGCTTCCACCTGTGCGGCAGGAGTTTGATCAGGTCTTCCTCTGAAGCCTTGTCGAAGTATGGCATGGAGGCGATGACGGAGTTGAGGTAAAGGCGCGGGTTGATGTCATGGTTGCGGCACGTGGCCAGCAGCGACTGGATGACGCACATATTCTCCGCGGACTCATGATTGCCGCAGAACATGTAGTTCTTGCGTCCGAGTGTGATGGGCCGGATCTCGTTTTCGGCGAGATTGTTGTCCAGAAGCAGCTGCCCGTCGTCGAGGATGCGCATCATACTGTCCCAGCGGGTGTAGGCATAGGTGACGGCTTTGCCGGTCAGCGAGCTTTCGCTGTAACGCAGCCCCTCGGTCTCCATCCATTTCTTCATCTCTTCCATGACAGGTCGTGACTTTGCCTGACGCTCCGCCTTGCGGGCATCGAAGGCCATGCCTGTCTTGTCACACTCGTGCTCGATGTGATAAAGTTCTGCTATTTTGTCAAGGAACCATTGGGCGGCCTTGCGGTTTTCCGTCCTGGCCTCCAGCCAGTGGCGCCGGATATGCACCATGCAGAAGACAAGGCGCACCGTGGCGCTCGACTTGAAGGTCGCCGTATAGCCGCCATAGCCGTCGCATTGCAGATAACCGTTGAAGTCATATTTGTCCGTCTTCTCTTTTATCACATCACCGGCGCGTGAGCCGTCGTCGTAGAAGAACACCACCAGCCTCTCCATCACCGCCCGGCTCATCCACAGATATTCCTTGTCGGCCTGATGCCTTTCGTTGTTTATCACCGGAACGGTGCTCTCGTCGGCCTGTACGTAATGACTTCGGAACACTTCCGCCACGAGGACATCGTAAAGCGGTCTGAGAAGTTCCATCGTCAGCTTGTACCATCCGACCAAAGTGGCTTCTTTCAAGCCGGTCATGCCCAGATGCGCCATCTGCTTGATCTGACGGTAGAAGGGCATGTGGTACTCGTATTTCTGAAGCACTATCTCGCTCAGAAGGCTTGCATCGGGAACGTGGGACGCACCACGGCGATGCGGTAATATTTGCCCGGCTCGAAGCCCACCAGAGTGGTCACTTCCTCGCCTATGCGGCGGTAGCGTGTGAGATCGACGCCCTGCGGCTCGATGACGCGGGTCTCCAGCAACGGCAGGTTCTCCCATGTCTCGCGCGGCTTCGACACTCCTTTTTGACTTTTTTTCCTTGTATAGGTGACTGTCTCCTCTTCAGGCTCTTCTTCGGGTTCGGCAGGATGTTCTCCCGGGATCTCCACTCCGGCGGCATCAAAGAGACTTGGCTGATTGTCCGCCGGAAGATGTTTCTCGCTCTTGCGCCCGAACATCTGCTGCTGAAACCAGGCTATCTGAGCGGCCATCTTCTTCAGTTCCGCAGTCAGTTCGGCTATCTGACGACTCTGTTGCTCGTTGACTTTAATCAACGATTCATTGGTTTTTAGAAGTATCTCCTCGGTCGTCATATATGCCTGATTTATGATACAAAGGTAATAAAAATCAGCGACATATACAACTGTAAGACTGTTTTTTTAAAACTGTTTTTCGGTTGAAAATCAGACATGATATTCTGTCCGCTCGGCCCGCAGACGACGCAGCCGCGATGCCGGATTCTCGGTGATTCCCTCCACCATGACGACCAGATCACGCCATTCCATCGGATAACTTTTCGTATCGGGATCGTATTCCGGTATCCTGAACCGTCCGGCCTCCAGACGCTTGACATACATCACCATCCCGCCGTCTTCAGCGTGAAGCAGTTTCATCAGTCTGCGGCTGCTGCCGATAAAGATGAACACATCGCCGTTGCGCACGTCGGCGCCCATCCGCTCCTTGACCACGCCGATCAGCGAGTTGATTCCCTTGCGCATATCTGTGCGTCCGGGGCACAGATGATAGCGCATCGTATCGTTAAGACAGAACATGACCGGACATACTTTGTGTCAACACTGCCATCAGCACAGTCTCGCTCCCCTTGCCGAAGTGGGCTCTAACGCCGTTGGGGAAGGCCAGCGTCACTCCCGGCAGCTCCACGCCGGTTATCGAGACCGCTTCCGGCATCGTTCCCGAAGACTTGCGGATACTGATGGGCGCGATCGGCATAGGCTCCTCCTCGGCCTTTAACTTTTTACTCCAATAATTGTAAGTGGAATATGCCACTCCCTCGCTGCGGAGAAACTCCTTGAGGGTTGTGCCGCATGAGGCGGCTCGAACTTGTAGTTCTTGAAACTCTGATTTTGTCATAATTTTGGAGGTTACTGCTGGTGCAACCTTGCGATGCAAAATTACAACCTCGCTGCAACCTCCAAAAGGTGTACTTCAGTTAACGCTTACGGCTCAACGATATAGACGTTATCTAAATTCTCCAAAATGGAAACACCGTAAGAATGGTTATTTCATGGATTTTGATGATTACTATATAAAGATCTGGGACCACAGTAATTTCTGTAATCTTGAAATTGTGTTCTCGTTATGGAATAGGCATACTTTGGAACACCGCTATGAGAAGTTATCCAGCAAAAAGAAATACGCAACACTTGAAAGTGCAAAAACACAAGCCTTCAAGGTGATAACTGACGGTTCTTTAATCAAATACTGTGAGCGTCATTATACGAACGATACTCCACACAGACCAGTTCCCGGTGGATACGACAACTATGATTGATATAATATCAATATTACAGTTCAGTACATGTTTCGTTCAGGATCATCATCCTTATTCTTTTATCCAGGTTACGGCTCCTCCTTCACGGTATTTTGCACAGAAAGAATAAGTTTTATAATTGGGTAAAGCAGTAGAGCCAACTATAAGTTGTCGTTCTGCCGAGATTAACCAATACATGGAATATCCTTTCTTACGGAGAAACTTTTCAAGTATTTCTCTGCGGATATGTAATCCTTTAGGGATACCAGCACGATAATACACTGTAGCGGCGTAGAACGAAGCTAATTTATCATCTGTTCCATAAGTAAAACAAGCATGCCTCTTAAAATGAAGATCCATTGTATCCATAATTTCTGGACAAGGTAACATATTATTTTCCCTATACTCATCTGCAAGCCCCATAATATCTTCCTGAAGTTGGGTAAAGTTTGATAGCATTACACCACATGGACATTTACCATCTCCAGTTGTAACATCTGTCCACACTTTATGATCTACATTGACATAAGGTAACATCCAAGGATATTCAAGCAGACGTATAGACGAGCATTCTCCAGATGGTGATATATCTCTTCCAACGAACTTTTGTTTTTTTATCCACTCTTCAAAATTATGCACATCGTCATTACGTACAAAAATTGTATCATAGGATAAATAGGCATCCTTATGCTCACCGTTTGTGGGATATTCTGAAAATGTCTTAGATAATAATATCCATTTGTTGTTTTCGCCAACAAAAAAATGTTTGCATTCAGCAGTTGTAACAGGTTGCTCTACCCAATCACGATCTGTCATGCTCTTATCTATTATAAAAGGCATTTGCTTATCCAGAATGTCGGCCAAATCATCATCATCAATTAATTCATTCTCAGCTGGCAATGTAACATCAAAGTCATTAATTGTGGATCCATACCATGGGAAAGGAGGATTTAATATATGTGTATTTCCTATAGAACCATGGTGCCACCTGTCTAACACAGCAAAATGATCCATCAATCGTGCCTCTAGAGCAAACAGCGCTTTCCACTGATATTTCTTTCCTATTCGTTCACGTTGATTATCATAACGTCCATGAGAATATATCTCATTGTCGAGTTCCCCCAATTTGTCATTCCAACCTATTGAATTGATTTCTTGAGCAACCATAGATTGCAACATATCGAGAGATAGCATAGATGGAGTCCCATCTTGACCATGTCGCATCTGGGTGTAAATATGGCTTTCGCTATTAGAATTAAATCCTAATATATAGCGATGGAAATCGGAAAAACCACAGAGTGAATACCAAAGCTTTTTTGAACCTTTGCTATAACCAAAGTAATCATCTTTGACTTCTATTGTGTTAGGGTTCAACTCTGCTTGTGGAGTGTAAGGGGGAAGTGCCTTCGAAAACAAGTGAACTCCATCATTAGAAGATTGTGTGAACAGTAATATTTTTAACAACCACTCACGAACCCTAATATCCTCTATTGGCTGTTTGTTTTTGAAGTAATTGTCATGAACATGAACGGATACCGTATTGGATAGTTCGATGTCATTTAATAATAATAAAGCGCCATATATCGCATTATACAGTCCCTCCAAAACATAAGTATCCTTAGTCCCATGAAAATTGTTAATCAACAATTCAAACAAGTCTACGTGTTTACAAAGTATACGGCAAAGTTTCCGTTTGGCATGAGCCCTTATCACAGGATGAGATGAAGCGCAACACCATGTCAATAGATAGGCTTCAGTTTTATATTCTTGCTCATTTTTCCCATCTGTATAAAGTACCGACTCTGCATAATGTTCATTGACAACAGAAGTCCATTTGAAATCGAATTCGGCTTGACCAAGTGCGTTCAAAGACCTGTGTAGAGTTCTAAGGAAGCCTTTGATCCTGTTTAGAGGTACACTGAAAATGAAACGATAACCTAAAGTTCTCTCAGCATCATGCCAAAAATCATCTAAGAGTTTCTGCTCGACTGGCTGAAAATGCCATTCCAATCCTTCGATAAAGCATTGTTGTAGCAGAGCATTATTTCGTAGAGTATCTTCTTCTATAATCTCTGTACCATTAAATTTTTCAGGCCAGAGGACGGTTAGATAAGTTAAAAACTGGTAGAATCCTTCCGTGCAAAATGTTTCTTGGTCACTATATTTAATCCACTCTTTGAGTTGGGCGATTTTTGAATGTTTGTCCGATTTTGTTATTAAAAAAGCAATGGCCCTAATAACATCCTCCATTTGCTCATATTCAAACTTTACGACAGCTTCTTCATCTATGCTATTTGTTTGATGATACCAATCAGCTAAAAGCAAACCCTGTGCCATTAGATTATAAAGTAGCGACTTACTCCAAGTGCGATTTTTACAAAGCTGATTGGATACGGATCTTGCCTTTTCCCGAGTGATAGGATGAAATCTATAAGTAAATACCGACAGATGAGCTAAACGGCAAAGATAATTCCAGATTATATTTTGTTCCGGATCAATATCTATGGCTTCTGCTATAGATGATTCACGGATAAAGATGTATTGCATATACAATACTCTCAGTGATCCTAACCATCTTCTTTGATAATAAGGCATCGAGGCATAAGTCTCGCAGAAGATATTCAAGAAAAGACCATTTTTAAATCCAGAAAGGCTTTTATCATAAGTTATGCCATAAGCTTCAAAATATTTATTTACAACATCATGACTATTTTCTAATCCTGGCAAGTATTGCATTCTATACCCACACCTATTTAGCTCATATCGCTCATGAAATGGTTTTCTAACAGTTACAACCAGAGCTAAGTTGTTATATTTATCGATTTCACGTTTCAATAAATCCAAACCATCGCGACAGTAAGAATCATTAAGACCCTCATTAAGTGCATCTATAATGAGAATAAAACGTCTCGCACCGATATTTTTAGCATCTGTTTCAGCCTTCCTCTGTAATTCTTCTAAATAGTTTTCATGTTCGAAATTGAATATCTTACGAATTTCGCCAATGATGCCTCCTTCGTTTTTACTGAATTGAATGCCAAAACACAGATAAATATTTGTGTCTTTGATGAGTCTTGAGGCAATACTACATATATTGTGTGTTTTCCCGCTTCCAGCAGGACCATAAATACAATATACTTTTTCTTGCCTTTCTATTACATATTGAATGCTCTCTCGAATTTGCTTCCAAGACAACCCTTGTTTATTCAAGGCATCTTCTACAATTTTCCATTTTGAAGCGTCAAGTTTAAGGCGTTCTACATTGCTCTGTATATCCATGATGTAATCTAAGTCCGAAGAAGTTACATCTGGAGCCTTTTCGAGCAGAGTGGGATTTGATTTTAGTAGACTGATAAACAACTGCTTGCTTTTGCAGAGTATGCCTTCATGGTTATTAAGGTCTCTTATATCCCAAAGATTGGCAAAAAGCTTGTCAATAGTTTGGTTCGGTACATCATACTCTGGTTTATATCGCTTCCCCGCTATTGATATCTGGATGCGCAACTTTTGGGTACATTCATTACGACCGTAACTAACAACCTGGAATTCATTATAATTAGACTCGATGGGTACATCAAAGGATTTTAGTTCATTTTCAACATCCTTGATGCTGATAAAGCCTATATGACTGTCCAAGATATCTGTTACAACTCCGATTATTTTATCACTATCGGCATATATAGGCGAACCTGAGAAACCGGAATATTCTGTGAGATGTTTTTCATCTTCAAATACTGCATAGGCATCAAAGTCTCCTTCCAATGCAATGTAAATTTCATCTACTCGTATTTTGACAGACTGCCCAACAGCTTCACCAATTAGGGTGCTGGGATATCCCCAAAAGCGAAAATGCGTCTTGGCTTCAATCGGCATACTTAGTAGAGTGCCATATTCATGATTTATAGTTTTATCTTTCAGATTCAAAATGGCTATATCTTTGCCTTTCCTAACTATGGTAAGTTCACATTCATAATACATTCCATCTATTTCAGCATAGATAGGATTTCCATTCAGAGCACAACCTACTACATGAAATGCAGTTAGTAGTCTATGAGGATCTACAAAAAAAGCAGTACCTCTTTCAGTACCACACTCAACTTTACACGTGATTGAAGGTATTATACTTCTTGTACTCATAGCGTTATTTCGTTTAGTCGTACCACATCTATTCTGATTCCCTCTTTCTCAAGCATTATAGCCTTATTTTTCATGTCATTATAAATGTTATTATTATAATACAAGGAATTAAAGAATAGTCTGCGTTTAAATATTGAATCCGGCAATGGCTGATAGATGATATTAGCAATCGTATGCAAGTGTGGAGCAGAACTTGTCGAGCCACAGAATATCCAATTTTGACTGTCGATATGCTTCAAAAGTTCCTTTGATAAATTGGCATCACTCCCATGATGAGACACTTTGATGGCATCAAAAATAATTTTTTCATTAAATGGTATTTGATTCTTGATTTTATAAGCCAATATACCTTCTTTTACCACATCAGACGCAGCATCTCCTAAAAGTAATACCTTTTTGTTAACCAATTCCCAAACAAATGCGATGCTGGATCTATTAGTTTTAGAAGAGTCGTCTCTATCACGCTTTATATATTCAGCCTCCAATGTACTCATAGGATTGGAAATCTTCTTTTCAGTAATCAGAACTTTCTGATTATAGATTAAAGACAATAATTCAAATAATTCCGCTTCTTTTTCTTTCCCATTCTCTGATGGATATTTTACATAAAACCTCTTAGCATACTCATTAAGAATCTCCTTGTAAAGTTCATCTAAAGCTATCCGTGTTGGCGATACTATAAATATCTTACCAAATTCAGCCAAAGATAGATATTCTCCATTAACGAGCATCAAATTTTTATTCCAAGCCATATCCCAGTTCGTTTGAAGCAAGGTGGATAATGCTAATGATTCTTTTGCAGCAACTTTATGTTCTGAACATGGTTTCCACTTCGGAATTAACGATTTTAATTTATTAATCTGTTCCTTTTCAAATTCGCTAAGGGAAACCATTTGTGCATCTTCTCTATCCTTGACAAAAAGATTGTTGAATATGATATGGTCAATCCTAAGTTCTGGCATTTGATATAGCATATTGCAAATTCCATCTATATGGTCATTGTCAATATGTGTCACAACAAGATAATCAAGATGACATTTAAGCGTATTTGTTACAATGGCCTTTATCTCAGGGGTGAAGACATGGCAATCAATCATCATTGAGAAACGTGTACCTTCTGCATTGTCTGCGATACAGAAGATACAATCGCCATTACCGGAAACGGGAAAAAGAAGTCTCACAACATTATCTTCTTCGGATGCCATATTAATTTACACGTTTTCGATGGTTACATCTATCTTTATATCTTGATTACGAGTGAGAAGCACTTCTGTCGAAGCATCAACATCTGTCGGATCGAAATATCTTCGGTTGTTGCGTGAAATTGTCCATCCGTTCAGAAGGCCGCCATCAGGATATATGCTGAGCTTCTTCCCGGCGCATTCAATAGACAGCTCACGCCAGTGAGTAAGCGTATTACGCTCCTTTGACACCACCGGTACGATTGACCCGGATATATCGAGGGACTCAACCCACGCTCGCGATAAGCCGCTAAGATAGAGGTCTCTGTCTCCACTGTTTTGCAGGTTGACAGCCATTCCTGGGCGGCGTTGGATGTCTTGATATTTTTCAACCATGAACTCCACAGAGAAAGGCTTATCGAGCTTATGTGCAAAGTATTCAATGGTCTGGAGTGTAAGAATTATTCCCATCACACTTTTTAGGTGCTCATCCTGATATGTGAACTTAACAGGGCAGTTCTTCTTGCGACAGTATGAGAAAAACTCATTAAAGATACTGTTGGCCTCACTTTCAATAATTGCGCCTAAATCTTTAGAGGATATTTCAGACGCCGTTTCTCCACTCAGCTTCACAATTGAAGTGGTGGATCGATATCTTAAATCCACCTCTTCGATAGCGGATAAATCAAGATTATAATCCACAACGAAAACGGTGCCGTTACCCCACTTCTCATCAAGGGTGCTAAACTCCGGATTGTTTGTGATATAGAGTTTACCATTCAAATAGGCCAAAGGATAAATGTCTTTACCTGCCAATGGATTATTCATCTTGAAGATGCCACGTGACCATGACTTTATTTCACGAGCCATTTCTTTCACAGGTTCGTTCATGGAGTCTTCTGCATTTTCAATAATGACAAACTTGATATCATCACCCTTGCGATGGAAATAATTCAATAAGTGGCCTCGCCAACCACCATCTGAGTCTCCATAATTCCATTTAGAATAATCATTATCCACGAAAAGGGTAATATCCCCATCGCACAGGGCTACAGCTCTTTGAATCTTAGAGAGTGATGATTCCGAAGCAGTATCACCAACTACAGCTCGTACCTCATTAGGTATGGTCGCAGCATTCCTGTCCTCTTCTTCAATCCAATGAATCGCCGATTCAATGTCAATATCTTCCAGATAGTGCATAGTGAACTTATCAAGAAGCATATCTTTTGATTTAGACCTTTCGGCTGTCTGGAGAATAGAAGCCGAATATCTTATAACGGTCTTCATCATTTCCATCTCGGCAAGTTGATTTGAATATCCCGCTCCCCCAGGGTTCGTATCAAAGATACAGATATGCCCATTGGGCGTCAATGTAAAGCCGATTGCACTTGTATCCTTTCCAAGGATTTCCGCAAGGCTTCTACTGAAAACAAGACCGAGAGTGGTCAGGAGTTTGTAATTGGAATATTCTGTCGGATATTTCGGGTTAGCCGAAATATGACTTATCCAGTTTCTGTCATCTTTATGCCTTATACGTATTTCAGTATAATCTGTCTGGATGAGGTCTCCAAGGATAATATTCCTTTTGACTGAATCAGGTCGGTTGCTACCCGCACAACGGTGACTTGTTTGAGCACCCGAAATTTCATAATGGAAATTCGGCTGTTCTTCGTTATCAGCCGGAATGTTATTGAATTCGGAAGGTAATCTGTCCAGTTTCCTTTCTGAATCAGCAGCACAGTTCTCCAATACTGTTCTACCACATCGTGTGCAATGACAATACCCATTTCCCAGACCATCATTGTAATAAAGGATCTTGGCGCTGCCGCTTTCCTTACTATTTCGGAATGAGAACAAATGAGGTTCAGTAACAACGTCTCCCCATTCGGACGCACCGATCAACTGGGCGTTTACACGAGTGTAAATATTACTTGCCATTATTCGATTTTCCGACTCATTGATGTCTGGCAAGAATTCGGTCGGTTGTATCATTTCCAACCCGATTTCCTGATTTACTGGCCAAACAATATGATCGGAAATATCATTTTTTGCATCAATTACTGTTTGCTGCGCATTATGATATAATGTTTTGAAAGTCACATTCCTTTTGAAGAAACCAGTATAGCGCAAACCTCTGACGATATTGACACGACCATCCATAACGACAGAATTGCCCGGTGCATATTGCTGAAGGGCATCCCGGAGAGAGTACGATGGATTGGAGGTAGTGGACGCTTTGTAATATTGTTCTAAACCTGAATTGACATCAAACGCTACTACATTTACCGGCATGTTGGCATTGGGAGTGAATCGGTTGGTCGCCCAGAAGCTTAACAACTGTTCGTCCAGCAGCTCCAGAAATTTTACAGTCAACAGGTTCCGATATTTTTGGGATATGTCACTCCGTTTGTAAGTAATGCTTATGTCCTCGATTTTCCATTCGAGTTCATCATAGCATCGCTCGTTTGCCTCACGTGCTTTTTGAATGACCCTTTCGACTCTGCCCTCAAAACAGGTGCCACGAAGAAGAGACTCCAATTTTCTTCGCAATTCCGTGCTGATAGCACTGGCACAGCATTCATTGAATCTCTCATAAGGTGTATCTGTCTGATTGCCTAAACCGTCATTTGGTGATGCCGGAGAATTGTCACTCTTATAGTAGTGGATATGGTTTCCTTCTCTTCCATATACAAAAGGTGTATAGTAATCGGCCACTTTCTGATTTATCGAGCCTGCGTGATCACTCATGCTGAAAACGCCAAACTCTCTGACGAGAAATGCGTTTACATGACGTTGAACGACCTGAGCACTTGTGAGATCCGTCGTAGGAGTGTTTACATTTCGTGCAATAATATTCTCCTCTGGATTCAGTTGAGTCCGTAATCCTACGGCATCCGAGCCACATAAAGTTATTGCGACACTCTTTACATAGTTGTTACGTCCGCTTCGACCTGCTCGCTGCTTATAATTCGAGGGTTGAGGCGGCACACTGCTCATCATGACAAGTTCAAGATCTCCGAGGTCAACACCCATCTCCATCGTTGTTGAACAAGCTAGAATATTGAGTAGATGTTTCTTGAAATCCCTTTGCACCTGACGTGAAATCATCTTGTCAACTTGGGCAGTATGCTCGGCCTGAATAAAAACATCAGGGGTCAGATATATGTTGTTCAGACGTTCAGAAAAGACACCACCGTCACCCCATAATCCATTATTCCATAATAGAGTACGTTTTTGAGCAGCCCATGTAGAAAGTTCCATCTTATCTGCGGCTCCATGGAATGGCTCCCATGTGTCCGTAAAATCCGCATCGATTCGGATTACATGGTGACGATTTTTCAAATAGGGCGAATAGTTTTTAAACCATACATTTATCGGGCGCAGACGCTTGGCAGAAAGTTCTGTGCCGTTTGTGTTTGTGTCGCATAGCGCGACAGAGTCGAATAGTTTAAAAGAAAGATTTGCTACATTAAGACGCCAAGGAACAAGATCTTCACTTGTCGTATCATCGCGGTCCTTAACATGCACACCTCTGTCTTTGTCATATTGCGTGGCATGTTCAAGAATGTGATATTTCTCCGTCAGGTCTTCCCATAAAGAATTAATCACTTCTTGAATAAGCTCAGCCTCATTCCTTAAAGCATCCCGTTGTGTAGGATATACTCCATCATCTACAAGCAGTTGGGCTAAAAATCTTACGACTCTCGATGGCTGATTAGATTCCACCGAGGGTTTATGCACCGTCCTTCTTCTTTGGCGTTGGGTTGCGAATCGGACACAGGATTTGATATCCAGTGGATCATCATCCCTTAGTCGTAGAAAGATTGACTCATTGCTTCTGACATTATAATCAAGGAATACCTGCAACAGGTTGTGCCAGTCTTCTTTTTTGATTTTGTTATTGGAATCCTGAATGAGATTGTTCAATTTTTCGACGGATTCCGGCAGGTCTTCTGTTAGACTTTTCTCAATCCGGTCGTAGATAGTCGTAAACAATCCCATTGTCTCAGGCGATGCGCTATGCAGAGGTCGTTTGCCGAGGAATTCGACCATGATAGACTGAATATAGCGGCGCTTGACAAGTGGCAAGGCATTACCGTCAATATCAAGCTCTTCACTGTTGGCGGTACGTTTCGCGAACTGTCGAGCGAACATATCAGAAATAGGATCCTCTTCCAAAAGCTTAGTAATTTCAGCCCATGAGAGTTTTGTGCCTTGGATTGCCTCAAGATTTTCGATTTCTGTATATAATTCGTTTATCTTGTCTCTGTCCCGGCGAGGATTAAGAAGTCCGAGTTGATCTTCTATTTTTTTAATCTTGTCGGCTGCCTCATCCGATAAAGCGGCTCTTCGGTTTAGTTCATGGAATATGCGGCTATATACCCACATCCTTTCCTGTTCCAGATTTTGTCCGAGCGATCCACGGGCCGCCCCCTGGCGGCTGTCAACAAAACTGATATACTGTTGACCTTTGTGTAAAAGACCGTCAGTATTGTCTGCCTCAGCAAGCTGGTCAAGAATTTCCGGAGCGATTATACGCGAGATGAGATCGACAGAAAATCGGAATCTCTGTAATTTTTTACCGTCTTCCTCTTCGTATGAATCTTCACTTTCATCATCGCCGATGGTCTTGGTAAGTTTTGTGCTGCAATGAGGGCAACGATTCTGCGTGTTTGCAATCACACGCCAACCTCCGTCCTCGTTCATGCTGCCGGGAGCCTCTATAAATCTATCCCCGACAATATTAAAGGCTGCATTGTTGTCACCGGCCTGAAGTTTTTTGTCTGTGACCGCAAAGATAAACTTATCCGAGCGTTCTTCCTCATCCGGTTCAAGTTCAAACATGTCGGAATCATCCATCGTGATAGGCCCGTATGAACTGTCACGACGGTTTATTTGAGCCACAGCCACATATTCCCCACAATGCTTGCAACGACTTAATTCAATCAACGGAGCATCCTGAGGACTTCCATCAGTTGGTTTCTCTGTATAAATCTTGAAGCTACCACCGACAAGTTCCGATAACTTTACGAAAAGTCCATTATTAGGTACGCGGAAGAAGAAATGTACTTTTACCTTCAAATCAGTTTTCTCTGGTAGCCTGTCGCACATTTCATCCAGAGCCAGAAGCATCTCTATGACAGACCCTTTATCAGGAAAAAGATCATTCAGCCTAATGTAGCCGTTGGGAGCATTGACAATCTTCTTCCAAAGAGCGGCATCTGTATTGTCGGGGATTGTTTCCTCTCCTTTTCGCTGCCCCCCGATCACCTCAATTTGAGGCAAATCCAAACCTGTAAGGTCAGATATGAATTTTCTAAGATCCTCATTCATTTTCTTACGCTCCTCTTCCGTCTTGGCGTTGCCCAAGGTCGCAGATGAAGTTGCGAAACGTATATCCGAGGCTGTCAGGTCAAACGCGAGGAGCAATCTGCGCAACAGCATTGCCATTTCCGCAGCCCCGGCACCGGAATATGTATGGGTTTCGTCAATCACCATCCATCTGAGAGATTTTGGAGCGATCAGCGCCGCATCTTTGGTCCGCAGAAGGATATATTCGAGCATAGTGGGGTTCGTAAGAAGAATCTCGGCCGGATGTCTGCGTAGTTCGTCACGTGTTGCGATGCAGTGTCTGTATTTGTGCTCTATGATATTATTATCCTTATCACGGACAATTCCTCTGATCATATCAATTTTGCGACGGACACTTTCATCATAATCAGAATGCTCATCATCCTTGGGTTCTTTCTCCGGCAAATCTCCGTTATAGACACAATATCTCAGGTCGCTGCCTGTTAAAAACTCTTCAAGTCTATCTTTTTGATCCTCCATCAGGGCGTTGAGGGGATAAAGGAAGATAGCCTCCGTCACTTCTCTTTGACTCTGGTTTTTCAGGTCATGCACAAGCGGAAGCATGAAACATTCTGTCTTTCCGGATCCTGTGCCTGTCGTTACGACAAATGATTTGTATTTGCCATCGTCTGTACGAGTCCTTAAAACTGTATTCCAGCACTGATACTGATGTTCGTAAGGAGCGAAAGGTTTTGTCCATAAGCCTCCCACCAGACTTTTCGCCTCTTCGCTTGACACGGAGTTAACCTCCTTATACCTGTTAAGGCACTCAACCATGGGCACAGCGGTTTCCGGGGCGAAAAGTTTGGAAATCAATTCGCGAATCTGTCTGGCGTAGTCCTTCTGACTTTCGTTGCCTGTCTCGCCACACCATAATGTCGCCAGCGTACGCTCCGCGCGCTCTTTGCATGATGTGTATAATTCGTTGAATCTCAGATGCTGTTTTGGCATATATCTTATTTCTTTATTGTCTTTGTCATTTCGTGAAACTTAACCGCGCTGTGGTCATAGTCTCTGATAATCTCGATCATGGCATCATGTCTGGCTTTAGCTGTGTCTCCAGCCTGTCCTAGAATCATTTTCAACGCCATTTTGCCGATATGATCGTCCGTGGAGAAATCGGTAAATTCCCAGTAGTCATCAACAAAAATCTCAAGCTGGCGCTGCTCGTATTCGTTTGTCGCTTTCGGAGTGGAAAGGAATAACTCCCTTACGTTATCACGCAGATTATCGGGAACTCTTTCCCAAATAGCTCTCGGCAACAACATCCAATCGAAATGAAACTCAAATGCAAGCCTCCATAATTGATCTATTCTATCCTTGTCAAGTTTATTTTGGGTTGCAAGGGGAATAAACAATTCATCAACCAGACATTCGTCTTTCACTGCTTTCTTCAGTTCCTTGAAAACGAAGAAATATGTCCTGTTTGCTATTGCCGTTTCAAATGCCTCGATAAGAGAAATACCTTTGACCTTTGCAAAGGGATTGGATTTTGCGAACTTGGGTTCTCCGTAATGTCTGGGATATAGCTCGGAATAATAAGGTAATTCCACGCCTCCTCCGACTACCTTCATCTTTGTCTTGGACTGAGGATTAAACACATACAAGGTTACATCGTTTACTTGCACTGTATTGCGCACGACCATGTCTCCGTTGCCTTGATCCGGAGCGGAATAGTATCCTTCACGCAGGTCCTCTCCTGTAGTAATTTTGATACCGTCCTTATTTATCGTTTTAACCGTGAAACGGTTACAGTTAAGGAACGGAATCTGAACTGCCTCATTCATAGAGATGCGTTCAACCAATGTGCCGTCAATCCATATTTCATGTCCCTCTATAGGTGATAATACAGGAATAACGACTCTGTCCAATTCGCTGCCTCTGACAACGTCTATTATCAAATCATCGGTTGATACTTTTATCGTCTCTCCATCGAACATCCGAATTACTTTATTGGCGAAATCTCGGACAATCGGCGTTTCCGCGCCCTCAAACGGCAGGTACCATACTTTGACAGTTCTTTCCTTCCCTTGCAGAGTTATAAGTAATTCAACCACTCCCTCGGTCAGTGAAGCTGGCTCATTATAGGTTATTCCGTTCTGACGATATGATATTTTCTCAGCCGTGACTATGTCATATGACTCGGAATCTTGTGCATATTTCCTAATCTCAAGACCTTGGATTCCAAACAATATCGGAAGCCTTTCTTCTTGCCATTCGGAGTCCGAGTCATACCGCATGATATGTCTAACCGTCCCGGCTGTTCCATACAAGATTACGTCGGGATACTGATTTATGGCAATTTCATATCCACCTGATCTATTGTAAAGTCTTGTTTCAACTCCAAACTTATCCCTTATGAGAATGCTGTCGGGAATGTCGGTCCAACAATATGTCTCACTTTCTTTTGGTTTGTCATCAGATGTGGCGGATAGATAAAAAGGTTTCTCTACCACATTAGCGTCCGGAGGAGCGACTACTTTACATGACTTGTTGTAGACTACTGCGGTAGCGGCATTCCTTTGTCTGGAACTCCATTCGGACATTCGATTGGCGATACGGTACACTTGCAGGAACTCAGGGAAATCTGCATTGGCTGCCACCGGGTGTTCTTCCAGACTTCCGTCAACTCTCATCGCCTGAACCATTACATCCACCGAAGAGAAAAAGCGATTCGGGATGTTTTCTGAGATGGCTGCATCTTTTCTACCCCATGCCAGAAATCCGTTGTCGTCATTGCCGGTATTGGAATAAGTAAGAATAGGATTATCAAAGTCAGCCGACTTTACAATCTCTCCGTCGCTCCGGAACTGGAGAGAAATCTTGATTCTTGCTATCGTTCCCGGGTCATCGAATCCCCAGCTCTCTAATCGCTCATAGCTCAGATATTGTCTTTGCCCGCTCATGCCTCTTTCCGGGCGCAGTCCGAGCTTGAGCCTGCGACTCATTGTCTCATAATAATCGGCGTAGTTGATTATCCATTCACAGTTGAATTTATCTCGCAACGCCCGCTTATTGGCATTACGAAGTAAGTGAACCAAACCATAAACTACTCCGGACTTGTCTTCAATATCGCTCTGGTCGTAAGGGAAGCGGCCATTGATTATTTCTTGGATATAGTAGAAGAGGCTTCCCTCGCTCTCTATTGAACGTGCAAGTGCAATGGCTCGACCTTCGGCGGAGGTAGGAATCAATTCCTCTCCATGATAGAGACGACACAGTTCCTCTAAGAATCTGTCGTCAGGATGCCCACATTCCAATTTTGCGGCCAAACCGCCGAGTACATACATCGAATAAACCCATTCACGTCCACGGTCTGAACTGTAAACCCACTGGCCATAACTGCGGAATCCACAATTTTTCCAGACAGCCTCCGCATCAAACCACGGTAATTCCTGGTTTATACTTGAATTGATGTCGTAGCAGCGCTTGTACCACTCGGCTACATATATGGTCACCAGAGGATAATCCTCCAGGGCATGATGGTTGTCTATGAAAGTTCGAAGATTATCAAACTCCATAGCAGTCAGTTTCAATGACCATACAAAGGGCGCTTGAAGCGACAAAAACTGTGATTTTATTTCTTCAATAGTTCTCATTGCTTCCGTCTCTTTTGAAATATGTATTCCGGGTTTATATGTGACCTAAGTTCTTCGATTGTCATTTCTTCCCCTTTGAGTCGGTGAATCATCGCATGGCAATTTGCACAGAGCGGCACGAGTTCGGTAGCAGGGTCAACTGTATGTTCTCCATCTGTCTGAGATATGGGATACAGATGATGGACTTCGATATATTCAGTTCCTAATTCGCCATATTTTTCTTTGAAATCAAGTCCGCATCCCATGCACCGCCAGCCATGTATCTCAATGCAACGTTTGCGCAAATCGCGGTTTCGCTCATGCTTTGTCAGATGCATTTCTACCAGATCGCCTTCTGAAAGTAGTTCCGAGGGCTCCTCTTCTGTCTCTTCAAATATTGTTTTGTTACCCTTTACAGCTGGTCTGCGCAAGAAATTTTCAAATAGACGCAACACCTCTGTGTAGTTGACCGGACTGCGTTCTGCATTCTCTGATTTCAGATCTGAATCTGTCTTAATCTTTTTCCAAAGGCTATGAACAACATCGGGATTAGTTACCCCGTAAAGTGTGTCGAAATCAGAGTCAATCCTGTCTCTCACAAACAGAGGTAATACTTGTTCGCAGACGTTCAGGATCTCACGGCGGCGCACAGAATCACGAGCCGCTCCATTTTCGAGCCACTTTTCAAATCCATGCTTTATTTCGCTGAGCGTCTGACCCATTGATTTTACTGTAATATTATCCATTCGCCATCGTTATCTGTACCCCTTCGCATCAATACTCCCATCGCTTTTAGCGAAGCAAGATCTCGTTCTACTGTACGAGATGTCACCGACAAAGTCTCCGACATTTGCTTGGCACTAATTGACGGTAACCCTTTTATCATATTGATGATTTCTTTCTGACGTTCAGTGATTTTCATCTTCGACATGCCTCCGACATTATCACCGACATTTGGAACTCCATCGGTATTTGATTGCGGGAGTGGCAACGTTAGCCAAACTTCATTTACCTCTGGTTGTTCAAGGATGACCGGTGCCGGATAACGGAGTGATTTCCATGCTTTCAATATCTTGCTGAATCCGGAGCCGATGTTGTCGCCGAATCCAATCATACGCAGCATTTTCTGGACAATACTGTTGCGCGCCAATGTGTAATCGCCACTATATATTCTTTCCGGTGGAATACGTAGATTCCCGGGATTGCGCATGACGATTCTATCTGATCGACGGTCTATGCGCAAAACTCCGCCAAGCAGATAGTCACAATATGTCAGACAATTTATAAAGGCTTCTCTTACGCCTTCATATAGTTCACCGCCATCAATGCGTTGCACTCCTTTAAGCCGGCCTTCTGAGGGAAGAGTGAAAAGAAGCTTGTTGAGGGCGATTGATAGGAAATTATAGATATTGTCTGTCCATCTTCCGTCGTCCGTCAGACGGTCGTTCCATTTCTTACTGTCGCCGGGGTCGATTCCGATAAGGTCAATATAATCAAACCTGAAATTCGGGAAATTTTTATGAATGGGAAGGCTTTTACCAAACATAAGCAATCCCGCCATGGTAAGCCCCTCTATTCCTTTATGATTGTCGATAGAGTAACCACCCATCTGTGTCAGAAAATCCTTGTCTGATAAATCTTCATATGGGTGCCCGGGATTCATGTTTTGAAACGACTGCCGATATTTGCGAAGAGTCTCCGGGTCAATATCGTCGAATCCATAGCCCTCCATTATCTGAGAATCAACATTATCACTGCTGTCCCTGATAAGCATGGCGAGTTCTTCGGATGTGACATGTCGGTCACCTTCATGCAGCCTTTTATAGGTGCCACCCTGAAGGTCATTGTTTATATAAATTGGCTTTTGGCGGTAGTAGGCTTCCGGTACTTTGATATAGATAACATCGACTCCGTCCACTTCAATAATCTGCACATCACTGTCCATAAGGACACAACGGTTCACCTTCTGGGGGTTATGCAGCATATTGAAGAGGTCGGTGACCAGCTTATCGGGATCCCCGACCCCGACAATGGAAAATCTTTCAGGCTGTTGCTTTGACTTATCTTCATCTATTCCAAGAAGGATTACTCCTCCGCGGGTATTTGCAAATGCAGAGTAAGTCTCCCATAGATTAGCAGGGAGTGAATCTTTTCTGCATTTCTTCATTTCAAGATTCAAACCCTCGCCCTGAAGCATAAGTCGCTTTATGTCGTCGGATGTTATCATATTCGATAGGGTTATATTTTTACGATTGACAGGAGATTATAAGAGGCATTTGCTAAGCTCTTTCTCAAATTTCAGTATCTCTTTTCGCCCTTCAGGAGAAGACCAGAAATTATGAGTGTCAGTCATCTCGCTATAAAAGAATTCCTCTTCATTATCATAGTCATATAAATCTTCAGCAAGATTAAAGAACCCTCTCCCCGGACGCATTTCGCCACCGATGAGACTCACTGTTACAGATGACAACATAGGTCTGTCAAAGTCCAAAACTTCCTGTTCGGAAATTGCCCCTAAGTCATGTCCCAACTTTGCTCGATGGTCAGGATTATCCATCGAATATGGCAAGTGACACACTCTGCAAAGGTCCGAATAATTGACAACAGTGCGTCTGGCTGCAACTTTTGCAAGATGCAGCCGTATCACTTTTTGTTGACGGGTCAAAGGCTCTGTTTTCATGTCATTCCATCGGTTTAATCATCTTTTCGATAAAGTCAATCTCTGGTTGATCAAGCTTATACTTCTTATAAAGCTGCTTATCGATGTCGGCAATTGACTGACTCCAATCAATGTCAGATTTCTCTGTAAAATCCTGAAGAGGAACATAGGACCATGATGTTGGAGTGATATGCTGGGTAACTTTTAATATGCCAAGCAAAATTCTTACGAATTTTGTTTGGACATATTTTGTTACATTTTCAGCCTCAACCTTAGTTTTAAAATTACCGATGCTCATGAATGTAGGGAACGAAGAACTTCCAGGTGCACCGATTACTGTTTTCCCAATGATTCTTGCGGGAACAGGCTTGCCTATTTGCCCAGCTGCTCCATCTGCATTGGACAAGAATACTTTATACCCTTCGATGTTGTTATTAGAAGGATATCGAGGTGTCATATGGCGACGAAGTACCCACTTATATACACGTTGCCCATTCTCTATCCCGAGTATTTTATAATAATTCTCTTTATTGATAGGCTCCTCATCAAGGAATGCGTAAGGTGTACGAACGAATGAAGATGATTTTAACTCATATTCTTCATTTGGTCCGAGGCTAGTAATCTCAGGATGAGTGCTTTGCAACAATTTTAAAATTCTTGATTTTGTATCCGGAAAATCCTGAAGAAATTCATCATTGAATTTTAAATCTGAACGACCTCCAAATATGATGGAAGACAGACTATGGCCTTCGTGACCTTTAAATTTGTTAGTCAAATCTCTCAATGTTTCATCTGGAACAAACAGGGAGATCGGTTCAAAAACACGAGATGTATCTCTGATAAGATATGCCACACCTCCATTAATGAAGGTATTTGGAAACACATCCCCAGAATCGTGGAAGTATTTCACGACGCGAAGGTGTTTGTCGGATAACATTTTTTGATTCCAAGCCTTAGAGGTTAGGCCGGCATTAAATAAAAATCTCGCAGGAGAAATAAGTGTATATAATGAGGCAATCCGTTCTGCAGCATCATAAAAAAACGGATACAACACATCGTTTTTATTATTGGTTGTACTGGTTTCATTATATGGCGGATTGCCTACGACTGCATTAAACTTAATCATTTCTGATATTTGTTTACCAAGTTTTATCTTTAGTTGTTTCTCCCACCATGATCGGCTTTTAATATCTTGCTCGAATAACACGGGACGAGCTCGCAAGACGCCCACAAGATCGGAGACATGCGTTCTCTCCTCAGAGGGTTTTTCACCTTCTGGCATTTTCATTACTTTACCTTTTACAAGATCCTTTTCTGTCAATAACCAAGTGGGATATACAGCATTAACAGAAATTCCAGTTCCATCAGAATTATGACGGAATCCGACCAATGTCCTTCGAGTAATTTTACGAGCCATTTCCGTTTTGCACACCACGAAGATATTTTCCCTAAGTGTTTCGTCCCATATATGGCGATCATCAGGTACTATTTTCTTGTCATCAAGCAAGTGTGCTTCTTCGTAAAAATTTTTACGTGCTCGATAAAGAGAATAAGTAACGTATAAGGGATATAACCCAGTTTTAGAGTTCAATTCTAAAACTCTGATTTGTTCAAGACTTTCAAGGTCTTTAGCTCCAAATATGTTTTCAGTTACACCCTCTTGAATTACAAATCTTGGTTGGGTCAAACGGTGATTAGCTTTGTCTATAAATGTTTCGTCAAAGAACGTATAACCACCCAGAGTGTCACTCATATGCATGTTTACAACACGCCATGGTGTGAGAACCGTTTCTTTGTCTGGATTGCGAAAAAACGAGAATATTTCTGCAATCTTATGGATACGTTGTTCCACATCAGAGCGATCAGCGTCACGAGCATATTCTCGAATTTGCTTGGCAGCGCTTCTGAAGACGCTGGGATTATAACAGGCTCGCAATTTGTCAAAGATTTCCGGTGTAACCCCCGGGGGCATAAATTCATCCCAAGATGCCCTGTCTCCTTTAAATAAAGATGTGAAATTGTTTATGTCAAGACCTGTATGCTCATCATCAACCTCTGCTCCATACATAAGTAGTGGTATTCGCACTGACATTGCACGAAGTATTTGCATTCGAGACCTCTTTTCTTTATTCCATTCATCCTTCTTCTTTTCTTCCTCTGTTTTTTCTTTAGATGGATTCGGGTCATCACTATCATGATCTCCCTTGGAACTTCCATTCCCAGGGCGTGCAGGATTAGTGACAATAGTTGGCACGGATTCTTGATTACCGGAAGAATTTATTATCTTTCCGAGATCAGCTAAGGTTTGGCGCTCCTCTTCGTCCAGATTCATTACAGCCACTGGATCGTAGATACTATTGTCTGCATATCCACTTCTCACAGCACGTTCTGTCAAATGATGATTCAGTTCATCAAACAATTGCTTGGCATCATAATGGCGCATAGTGCCGTCTTGACCGGGAACGAGTGGCCGAATAGGCATGTACTTTAACCATTTATCTCCTTCTCTTTCTTCAGCCTCCGTATCAGCAGGCTCGAATGGTGAACGTCCATTGCGACTTGCGACATTGAGTTTAACCGCTTCTGCAAAAACACGTAATGATCGTGTGGGAGAGAAGTCAAATACATATGCATCGGTCTTCTGCCTTCCGTTGAAAACGGCTGGCGTTTGAACTCTGAAAATAGTCTGGAGATATGCGGAGGCGCGAGTGTCGTCATTACCTTTTAAGTAAAATACAGCCGTCCATTGAGGAATGCTGACTCCAGTCGTTAATTTGCCGCATGACAATGTAATAGTATAAAGACCAGCCCTCTCGGCCTCCATTATGCCTTTCTTTACAGCGCGTAAGGCTTTTGAATCTTGGTCATCATCACCTTTGCCAGCAACATTGATAATTTTAAAGGACTCATAATACGGATTATCTATCACTTCTCCTTCAAGGGTCCAATACTCTTGTTCAAGCAGATTTTTTAGTGCTTTGGCGTGTTCGACACCGGGGAGCATCCAAAATGTATGACGAAATGAATTGCGAAATTCCTCCGTGGAAAAAGGGTAGTTGGAACCCTCTTCTGTACCAATAGCCAACCGATAGAAGAATTTAATTACCTGTTCTTCGTGCATAAATCGCCCCTTATACTTATCACCGGGGATTATGGCCTTATCAACCTTTGGTTTGCCGGTCCAAACTTGGAAAAATTGTGAAAAGCTAAAGCCAGCTTTGGTCTCATCAAGCTCGTCATCATCAAATTCACCAGCCCCCTTCGTTTTGCCTGGTACCTCAATTGGACCAGTGATTCCTTCAATATCATGATTGAAGATGTGCATTTTGGGTAGGACATCGTAAGGATTGGGATCGTCACCGTTCACTTTATTCCAATTAATCTTGGCTTCTTGTTCTTCCGAATAATCCCATGTATAAATTTCTGACATGGAAAAGTCTCCGTAAAGATTAAACGGAGTGCCGGACAACGATAATGTATGAGGAAGATCCTTGCGCTTTGAGCGCTTTGAGCGCTTTGCTTTTTTTGCTTCTTCTTGAGTTTCAGATGCAATATCAGGTGTATCAAGCCAGAGATAACGCATGACGTTACTCCCTTGTTCAGATTTTGTTCCTTCATGGGCCTCATCGATGACCACAAGTTCCCAAGGATAATTTAAAATAGCATCCTTGTCTTTATTGCTTTTCTTCTCCTTGCCGCCCACGAGTTTACTAAGACGAAGATACTGCATAGACACAAAGAACACAAAACCTCCATCTTTGACTTCCGTCAGACGCGTTAAATCATCGAAATTACCAATGTTTTCATCATCATTGATATTTCGGGATCCGTATTTGTATTCAGGCTTGTCAAAGAATATTTTTTCAAAATCTTCATGCCATCCATCATCAACTACAGGACGATGAGTTATTATAAGTACAGATTTATAACCACGTTGCTTAGCTACTTCCAGAGCCGATAAGGTCTTGCCGAAACGCATCTTTGCATTCCAAAGGAATCGAGGCTTCCAGTCCTTATCTTGTGGCCCAGAAAAATGTGCAACAGTTTTCGCAATAGCCTTCTTTTGTTCAGGACGAAATCGTATGGCGCGGGTGGGTCGTGATGATTTCACAACCTTTTTATTCGCTCCTCTGGTTTTCTTAGTATCAGTAAACTCGTTAATTTCACGATCTCTTCGGCTTTTCTCTAGTCGTTGCGCCTCTTGCCGTGAATATTCAATTAAGGAGTCTATCTCAGACAGATCTGCATTAAACCATACATCGACTCCGTTAGGGCGGAATGCCTTTGTTGTTAGTCCCTTCAGTTCTGCAAGATCATATATCAATCGAGAATTAATGGTTATATCTCCTATCAACTCAGTGCGGAGTCCGAACCAAATTTTTTCCAATTTAGCATTCTTTGGCAATTCAGCCAATACTTTCTCCTTGAGCATCATGGCGTCTTCTTTTGCCAACTCCACATCGTCATCGTCCAAATGGAAAATGCGCTCCGCAATTTTGATGTAGCCACGATGAGCATCATCATCAATTGTATAGGCATATATGACACGATAGCCTACAATATTGAATCTGTCTTCTATGTTTGCCATTTGGTACTAATATTTTAAGAGAGAATTAAACAGAATATCAGTTTTAGACTTGTCGGGTTTTCTGGCCGAATCATGAAATGCCTTCCAGTCACGAATCTTTGCTCTGATTCCAATATGATCGCCTTTGCCAGAACGACATGCCTCGCAAATCGCATAACCGTTCTCATCGGTGGTTATATTGAATTTAATCATAGGCAATTCATCATCCCCAAAAAGAGATTGTAAATTATTTCTATTATCTCTTTCGAGTTTAATTTCAGCCAATCGTTTATTCGCCACCTCCGGAGTTACTTTCCCACAGGACTCTGGAATGACATACTTCAGACCATCCATTTGCCATAGATTCCATGAGATAATGTATGCAAGACCGGGAATACTTTGCTTTGGCATTTCTTTTCCGAACTTAGCTCTATAGTAGTCAAGCACTGTCAGCATAAGTGCTTCCCGAGCAAGAAGAAGATTGTCTCCCTGCCATTCATAGCCATAAGTACATTCCAGAGTTGTCTTCGCCCAATCTATCCAATCGCCGGAGGTCTCGGTGTTTTCACTTACCACTCTAAGCTTACGGTCGAGAAGACCGATGCGCATCTTCAAATCGTTGATAGGTTCACCACTGACTGCGTCATATCGACTAACAAGATATGGGGCCTCACCACATGTGATTTCAAGACGCATATCCCGGACATAGTCTTTCCACGATTTGCCCTTTTCATCTGAGAACTCAATTTTTCCTTCGGTCGGAATCCATGTATGTGTACCGTCTTCAAGAGTGATTTCTTCATTGAATACTCCAGCCCGTCCGAACCACGCCTCATCAATCAAATTGTTCTGTGCATTGCAAATCCATGATGGGGTAAACACTTCAGCTTTATCCTTGACTCGGCGAATCTGTTCGTCCCGGTCTTTTAGGGCACGAGGACGAATTATAAGACCGTTTTCTCCGATTATCTTTTCAGGCGTAATCTCGTCATCAAAACGGTAGCCCTCTCCAAGATTCTCATAGGAATCGGTGGCCCAAATTATATTGCGTCTGGAACTATGGTCAACAAGCAACTTGCGGAAAGCATCTGGATATGCTTCCCACAACCAAGTCTCGCTGGTATCGACTTTCTGTTCCTCGATTATCTGGTCTACTGGTTCCATAATGCAAAGTTACAAAAAATATGTTCAATCTCCATGAACTAAATCGTAATTTTTTAATGATGACTCCAATTTTGTCTTGATCTTATCTCTTAAATCTGCTGGAGATAATACGCTCATACCGTCGCCGTAGGACAAAATAAGTTGCTCGAGCTCGAAATTCGGGCGAACTTCAATCTCTATCTCATAGCCGTTTGCATCAGTATTTTTTAGCTTTTGGGTTTCGTGAAGTGGCTTAGTTTGAATATATGGGAAAAGCGAAGGTGAAACCCAAAGTCTGATTTTTTGCGGTTCAATTTCGAGATGCTTGGTAACTCCTATTATATCAGAGAAATACTCGTCATTAAAGTCGTGATCATTATTTTCAATGAACGATACTCCAGTGACGGTGCTAATATGTTCAATTCGGTCGAACGCAAGATGAGATATTGAATCAAAACCATGTTCTCTACCCAAGAGGAACCATCGGTTATTGTATTCTTTAATATAATACGGATGTAATAGCACTTCCTTGACAGCTCCTCGTTGAAAGCTTTTATATCCGATGGCAAGTACTCTTTTGTTGCAGATTGCGGAAAGCAGAGTTGCGAAATATTCCTTTCCTTTAAGATACCTGCATTCGTCAAACCCGACAACCTGTTTCCCGTCAACGTCAATATTTAGCGAAAGCTTAAAACGTTCGATAAAGGAATGCATCCATTCCATCTGGGGTGTCCCCTCAAATCGAGAAAGTATTGCCATACACTGAGACAACTGAGCAAGTTCATCATCGTTGAACGGAAGCCTGAAAATTGATGATTCTGGGTTTTCGTAAGAGTACGTGACATTCCTGCCGATTTTTTTGTCAACAATACAGATGTCTGGATAAGAACTTCCGATATGATCCATATCCTGTCTAATGGTATTCAAAGCGGAAACTGTTGGGAATCCCTGCAACTCCAACTCTTTATTTACCTCATTCATAAGCTCGGATGTGGAATAACCACCCCGACGGAGACATCGGTCAAGCACTTTATACCGTATGTCGGAACTTTTTGTGTTTGGCATATCAGATATTATTACGATACGCAAAGGTAATGTTTTTGTCTCAAAGGTGCAAATAGAGTGAGCCTATAAATTGTAATTTTGCAGCACGAGGATAAAATCCCCCTCGTTGTAATCTATGAAGAAAGTATTTTCACTGATGTTGCTCCTTGCAACTCTCATGGTGTTTCTTCCGGCGTGCTCTGATGATAAAGACGAACCGGACGACATCAAGTCTCAAATCATCGGGACGTGGGATGCCACGTCGGTAAAGTTCAGCGACACGGACTGGGTTGACATCTCAAATTACCCCAGCATGGCGCTTTCCATCACCTTTAATAAGGATGGCAGTTACTATGGTCGCGGCGCACTCGGTAACGGTGGTGGCACATACACAGTATCAGGTAAAACCATCAAAACCTATATTGATGGAGAGCTTTACGGCACATACTATGTCAAAAGCCTCAGTGGTAAAAATGCGGAGTTGTCACTAACGATGGGATCATCCAGCATGGAAATTCGTGCAGTGAAACGATAAACCCCGAGGAGTATGAAAAGGATTTTACTCGCCTTGTTCATGTCCGTCCTGATGCTTAGCGTCAGCACAACGGCATCGGCAGAAGAACCGACTCAAAGAGTCTATGCAGAGTTACTTGGCACCGGTACCAACTTCCTAAACTTTAACAAGAATGTGAAAGTATCGGTAGATCTGGGTCAATTCCAGTCTGCGACGAAAGCATACACGCTTCTTGATGAGAATGGGAAGGACATCAAGTTCAACAGCATGGTCGCCGCCATGAACTACATGGGTGAACGTGGCTGGAAATTCATTCAGGCTTATGTGGTGACCGTAAGCAATCAGAATGTACTCCACTGGTTGCTATACAAAGACATAACAGATCCGATTCAGATAAAGGAAGGTCTCAACGTAAAGAACATGGACTAATAGAAATGTAAAGCGCGCCTGCCTCCGGGAATTATTGGCGGGGGAAAAGCGCTGATAAAAAATAAAATAAAAGGGAATGAACGCAATCTGCAAATTCTTAATTTCGGATACGGTTCATTCCCTTTTTTTATCACATATTGGAATGCAAAGCCGCAGGCAGCATCCCATACCGGCGGGAGCTTTGGGGCATATGAAATAATTTTTGTAACTTTGCAGTATGATTCAGTCTTTCAATTCATCATTACTTGAGAATGCGGTCGGGGAGCTTTCGAAGCTGCCGGGGATAGGCAGGAAGACGGCCCTGCGCCTGGCGCTGCATCTTCTGCGCCGCGACGAGAACGAGGCCGTCGCACTCGGGGAATCAATCATCAATATGCGCCGGAATATCTGCTATTGTTCCCGATGCCACAACATAAGCGAGCAGGAGCTCTGCCCTATCTGCAGCGACACGCGTCGCGATCCGGCAGTGGTCTGCGTGGTGGAGAACGTAAAGGATGTGATCACTGTGGAGGCCACACGCCAGCATTCAGGTCTATACCACGTGCTGGGAGGAGTGATCTCCCCTCTCGACGGCATAAGCCCTGCCGATCTGGAGATTGACAGTCTGGTGCGCCGCGTCACTGAGGAAAACCTCCGTGAGGTGATCCTCGCCCTAAGCCCTACAATCGAAGGAGACACCACAAATTTCTATATATACCGCAAACTCGCCGATCTCCCCGTGCAGGTGACCATGCTCGCGCGCGGCCTGAGCATAGGCAACGAACTGGAATATACCGACGAACTCACTTTGGGCAAATCGATACAGAACCGCATACTTTTCTCATCAACATTCCATCCCAATGAATAGCATATCGCTGCGTGCGCCCGAACCTACCGACGCCGATTTCATGTATGACATAGAGAACGACACCGACGCCTGGAAATATGGCGACACCGTGGCCCCAATATCGCGGAAAATGCTTCGCGACTACGCCCTATCCTACGACGCGGATCCCTTCGGCAGCGGACAACTGCGCCTCGTGGCATGCGACAGCAGCACGGGTGATCCCGTGGGTCTCGCCGATCTCTACGACATCTCTCAGCGCCACTCCCGTGCCTTCATAGGCATATACATCCGCAGGGCATACAGGGGGAAGGGATACGGCCGCGACACCATCGACGCTCTGTGCAAATATGCGCGCAAGGTGCTGATGATCTCCACGCTCGCGGCAAAAGTAAGCGACGACAATCCCGCGTCGCTGACGCTCTTCAGCGAGTGCGGATTCAGCCATGCAGCCACCCTGTCTGACTGGCTGCGCACCCCCGAAGGCACCTCCATGGCCATGCACATACTTACGCATCATCTCTGAACGATAATACAAAGGCCCGGCAGCGATATGCATCTCTGCCGGGCCTTATACGTATATATCTTCTGCAAGCCTACTTACAGGTCATGATAGAGAGGACATAGCGGTCAGTCTCGACCATAGCGTCGCGCCCTATGGAGGTGAGATTATGGATTGACCTATCGACATCGTCACTCACGATACCCTCCACCTGAGTGACACACTTTCCGTTCATGGCCAGCATAGCCGACATGAGGGCGGTAGAGACGCCGGAGGAGATCTTTAGCGAGCATGATGGCTTGGCCCCGTCGCATATCATTCCCGTAAGATTGGCTACCATGTTCTTCACAGAGGCGCAGACCTCATCATAACCGCCACCCATAAGATAGGTTATGCCGCTGGACGCGCCGGTTGACGCCACCACGCATCCGCAGAGGGCCGAGAGCCGTCCAAGGCTCTGCTTTATGTAGATGCTGGTGAGATGGCTCAAGGTAAGCGCCCTTATCATCTGCTCTTCCGATGCCGCGATATCCTCGGCATAGCTCACTACAGGCATCGTGGCGCAGATACCCTGGTTGCCGCTTCCGGAATTAGACATAACCGCCACCTGCGCCCCGCCCATGCGGGCGTCGCATGCGGCCGAAGTGGCGCTCAACATATGCTCGAGAGGGGTATCGCCGAAAAGAGATCTGCCCTTCCTCTGCATGGTGGCACCGAGGGAATGCCCGTAGTCACCCTTCAGCGCAAGTTCGGCGGCAGCCTTGTTGAGCCTGCGTGCATCGAGTATGAAGGAGATCTCATCGAGAGGAGCTGTCATGGCGAAATCATAGACGGTGGCCATATCGAGTTCTCGGTCGGCCGAATCGCCGTGAGACACGCCTCCGCATTCTCCAATTCTGTCGAGAAGCACTTCGCCGTCGTGCTCAAGATATACGAAGTTGGTGTGGGATACGGAAATCACGGCTTTGGCATAGTTCCCGGATTTTCCCTCTACCGTGACCTCTATATGGAGGATGGAGGGTGGATTCTCGCAAAGGCCAATGCGTATGGCATCACGCGATATATATTCCTTGCCGCGCTCCACAGCCGCCGGATCAACATCGCGGAGCACCTCAAGCCCATACTCCGAGCGGCCGATAAGCGCTCCGAGCGCCACCGCTATGGGCAGGCCGATCATACCTGTGCCGGGGATGCCGACTCCCATTGCGTTTTTCAATATATTAGGACTAAGCAGCACCTCAATGCCTGCCGGCTCCTCACCGAGCAGTTCGGTGGCCTTGGCCACACATAAAGACACTGCGGCAGGTTCCGTACATCCTAAGGCCGGGACTACTTCCCGCTTCATGAGGGAGATTATATCTTTTCTGATTTCTTTGCTTAGCATGAGAGTTTATGGTTTATGGTTTAGAGTTTAGAGTTTAGAGTTTAAAGGTTGAGGATTGAGGGGGAAGAGAGCAAAAAAGATTACAATTACGAACTGTAAATTACTAACTGCTAATTGATCACAGCGGTAGACGCCCTTCGTCAAGTCTGGCGATCCGGCGATTGGTCCAGCATTTGCGGCATACCGCCATATAGCGGTCGTTGCCGCCGATCTCCACCTGCTCTCCTTCGGTGATGATACGGCCCCGGCCGTCGATGCGGGCATTGACAATGGTCTTGCGTCCGCAACTGCATGTTGATTTCACCTCCTCTATGGAGTCGGCTATCTCGAAAAGACGGCGCGAGCCCTCAAAGAGATGAGTCTGGAAATCAGTACGCAATCCGTAACACAGCACATTGCATCCGAAATCGTCGACTATCGCCGCAAACTGGTCGACTTGCTCAGGTGTGAGAAACTGAGCCTCGTCGACAAGCATCCACTCAGGCACCACTCCCCCCTCGTCGTGCATATGGCTTACGAGTTCGTAGAGATTGGTGTCGCGGTATATCCATTTGCATTCCCTTTCTATCCCTATGCGGCTCCTGATCACATTGCGCGCCTCGCGGGTGTCGACCACAGGCTTGAAGCATAGATATGCCATGCCACGCTCCTCGAAATTATAGGCCGTGGTCAGCAACATGGCGGTCTTGGCTGATCCCATGGTGCCGTAGCGGAAATAAAGTTTGCCGATCCTTTTCATTCTGTCATCACATATGAAATACTACGATGTAAAGGTAGCACTTTTTAAGGGATCCTGCAAATAAAACTATCGACTCCTGATGGCAAAGAGGCAGCAAAAATGCAGTATTTCGGCTATTTACCCTCAACAATATTGACATTGTGATTGTTATAGCTTCGGAAAGCAACGCCGCGGAACATGACTCCGGCCTCACGGATCCATTCCGGGCAACCGAACGCAATCCATATTGACATTCAACGACGCTAAAAGCCCCCTCTATGAAACTATCCAGAGTCATATCGGTCGATCCGGGCCGACTCACGCTCGGGGCGCTCCATCCGGAAGCCCCCGTAAGGTTGATCAGGACCAAGGTCCTGAGCCCGGTATATAAAGAAAGAAAAGGAAAAGGAAGCCTCAACCTCACATTCGCCTGCATGATGCCCGGCGTCAATCTCTACGGCACATACATCCTGCTGCTGCGCCTCTTATTCGCCGCGCTGCTGATAGTGTCGGGAGTGTTCATTCTCGACAGCCGTATCATAGCTCCCGAAAACATCATGTCGTCGCGCATCTTCGCCATCGGCGAGATCGCTGCCGGCGGAATGCTCGCAGTCGGACTGCTTTCACGTTTCGCCATGCTCTCCGCAGCGGTGGTATTCGCAATAATATCTGTGAAATCAGGCATATACGGCGACCTCGACATCCAGTCGATAGCGTGCTTCATCGGCAGCGCCATCTTCCTTATCGCGGGAGCCGGGAAATATTCACTCGACTATCTTATAAGAAAAGGGATAATGAGCCATACTGCGAAAAAACGCAAGGCTGCCAGAGAAGCACGGATGTCGTACAAGGCATACCGCGTGGCCGACAACTGCTGACTCTACCGCAAACATAAATTAAAAAGTCTTCCCGGTGGCAGACCATGTCCGCACCGGGAAGACTCTAATATTGTTTACTGCCTGATATCTATCAGTTCTGATGGGGCTGCACGTTGATGAACTTGCGGCCCTCTTTGCCCGTGGAGAACACTACAACTCCGTCGATGAGGGCGAACAGAGTGTGGTCTTTGCCCATGCCTACATTCAGTCCGGGATGATGCTGAGTGCCACGCTGACGCTTCAGGATGTTTCCGGCTTTGCAGTTAGACCCACCGAAGATTTTCACACCAAGTCGTTTGCTTTCTGATTCGCGGCCGTTCTTCGAACTGCCGACACCTTTTTTATGTGCCATATCTGATGAGTGTTTTTACTTTTCAATTGATTTAACCAATACTTTGGTGAACTGCTGACGGTGTCCGTTTTTGCGGCGATAGCCTTTGCGGCGTCTTTTCTTGAAAACGATCACTTTCTCGCCCTTCACGAGGGGAAGAAGCACTTCACAATTCACTTTAGCGCCTTCAACGGCAGGCGCGCCGACCTTAACGTCGCCGTCGGCATCTATGAGAAGCACTTTGTCGAAAGCAACTGCGTCGCCCTCCTTCACTTCATCGCCGAGGTGGTGGACATAGAGGTATTTTCCCTCTTCAGCCTTAAACTGCTGTCCTTTGATTTCTACGATAGCGTACATTTACTATTATTGATTTGAAATTCAAATGAATCCGTTGGGCGGCAGGATATTTCCCGCGCTTTTTCGGGCCATGGCGGAATTCGCGACTGCAAAATTACAATTTTTTTTTCATCCCGCCAAATATTACAGCTCATTTTTGACCGAGTCGGCAGGAAGCACCGCTCCCGGAAGGTCTTTACGCTCGGGCAGCGGCGCATCGTGAACCGGGGCGTCCCCCTCTTCCGGAAGCACCGCATCCTTCTTCTTATGGCGGAAGGGGATGGTATAAATCAGGGAGAACGACGCGGAAATGGCGGAAGTAGTGCCGTAGCCGGGTATGAACCACGGATCGGAATTGCTTCCCTTGCTTGAGTTGAACTTGAACCGGTATCTGAAATCCCATCCCATCGAGACGCCTTTCCAGATCTTCACCTTTATCCCCCCGAGCACCTCACCGTAGAGGGCGTGGGCCTTCTGGCCGAGGATGGAAGCTGACTGTGTCTGGTCCCAATAGGGTGAATTGACGGTGATATCGGTGATGTCATAGCTGAATGACGAGTAGCCTCCCCGCAGGCCGAAATGCACCTGATAGTCGGGAGAGCTCTTATAGAGGAAGTTGTAGTTCATGCCGATCTTGCCGTAGAACGACGGTTTCCCCTTATAGCGGAAGTTGCCTTCCTCAGGACGGTTGTCGGCAAAGCCGACGCCAAGCTCCACCACAGGCTCAAACCAGTTGTGGAGCGACAAGGAGGCCCAGAGGTCAAGGCTGGCGTGCTTCTGTCCCGCAGCCATCATGACGGCATCAAAGAAATTGAATCCGACGCTCACCGACTGTAGAAGAGGATAGACCGGACCGGGACGCGCACTCTTCACCGTGTCGAGGTCGGCGAGGAAAAGCACCGGCTCCTCCAGCGGGTTACCGTGCTTGTCATAGTAATGCAGCACCGGCTGACGCGGCTTCGTGGGATCATTGTCAACCGGAGTGATCTTCTTCTGCCCCATGACAGGAAGCGACACCGCGGCCATCATGACGGCGGTGGCGAGCGTCTTCAGCAAAGCAATCTTTCCAATCATGGCTGTTCCTCCTCTCTCGCTACCCTGAAATATATGCGGAGGTTTTCCGCATTCTTATTGTCGATAACACCCCCGGGGCATGTCACTGAGTCTATGACGTGGTGGGTCGTGACAATGTCGCGCATACGGTATTCATAGACCACTCCGCACGACGATGAGACGAACCACGGCACTATTTCATAATTGAACGTTATGGTGTCGGCTATGCGGAAGCGCCCGAGGTCACCCTGAAGATATCTGATCACATAGCTGGTCGATTCCTGATCGATACGGAAAGGGAGATAACTCTGCTTCAGATTGCGCACCGAATCATGGAGCACGCTGTCGCCCGGGGCGCCGATACCATAGATTGTGACAGAGTCGACACTGATAGCCACAGGCACCGCCTCCGAACTGTAGAATCCGGCCAGCGGAAGTGAATTTTTGTTCTCCATACACTCATCGTTGGTGCATGCCATGCCAGCAATCAGCAAGGCAATGCCCGCCGGAAGAATCCCGCGCCGCAGCGCGTTCTGTAATCCGGTGCTCATATCTCCTCGGCTATAAGGTAATTATTTCGCTCGGGAGAGTTCCTGGTGATCAGCTCCCCTATGAAACCCGACAGGAAGAACTGCAGGCCCATCACCATCGCGGCAAGCGACAGATAGAAATAGACCGATTTCGTGACGTAGAAATAATACGTATCGCTGTTCATGCTTATCACTTTCAGCACGAGCACCACGAGAACAGCCAGGAAACCGATAAGGAACATGAGCGAGCCGAGCAGGCCGAATATGTGCATCGGCTTGACACCGAATTTCGACTGGAACCATAGAGTCCCCAGGTCGAGGTAACCGTTGACAAAGCGGTCGAGGCCGAACTTCGTGTGGCCGTATTTGCGTGCCTGATGATGGACTACCTTCTCCCCTATTTTCGTATAGCCGGCGTTCTTGGCGAGATAAGGGATATAGCGGTGCATGTCGCCATACACTTCTATGTGCTTCACCACGGCATTGCGGTAAGCCTTGAGGCCACAGTTGAAATCGTGGAGATTCTTTATGCCGCTCACCTTCCTCGCCGTGGCGTTGAAGAGTTTTGTAGGGAGTGTCTTGGAGAGGGGATCATAACGTTTCTTTTTCCATCCCGACACGAGGTCATAACCCTCCTCGCGGATCATACGGTATAGTTCCGGTATCTCGTCGGGGCTGTCCTGCAGGTCGGCGTCCATGGTGATCACGACGTCCCCCTTGGCCCGGCGGAAGCCGGTGTCGAGCGCCGGCGATTTGCCATAGTTGCGGGAAAAGGAGACGGCGTGGATATGATCGTCGGCTGCCGCGAGCTCCCTGATCACATCAAGCGAGCGATCGGTGGAGCCGTCGTCGATGAAGAGCACCTCATAGGTGAAGCCGTTGGCGTCCATCACCCGCTTTATCCATGCCGAGAGTTCGGGAAGCGATTCCTCCTCGTTATATAAAGGTATGACTACTGAAATGTCCATTTTCCGTTAAGACGTTGGTAAGAATTAGCAGACAGATAACCGCGAACGCCGCTTACCTGCCCGGTTTTAAGCGCGAAATTACTAAAAAAATCTCAATGACCTCCACATAAGGCCCGGTTAAGTATGGCTCAGCCCCATATTTCCTGCGAAACACCCAGGCTCAACGCCAAATGTCGGCAGATGCACGGCGTGACGTAGCCGAAAGGATCATGGCTATTACCAGGGAGAGGACTGAGCCGGAGAAGCAGGTGAGCCACCCCATTGTAGAGACGAACTCCGTGGGGGTAGGCACCATCTTCGAATCAAGGGCCTTCCGTATCAGCTCCGCGGTGTCAGCATACTGTGATGCAGCCGGACCGGACTCGATCGCAGCGAGCGCCTCACTGACATATCTGCCGAGGAAGCCTGGATCGACCGCCACAAGATAGAGCGCCGACAGCAGGCAGCATATCAGGGTGCCGAAGATCACGGTGTAGATTCCACACAGCCACAGGGCTGAGACTCGCATGTAGGAGGGTTCGGAGCGCCCCATGCGGCGCATATGCCATGCCAGGAGGAAAGGGAAACCGATGGCGAGAGGGAGGAGTAGAGTGGGAAGGAAAGGGGCCTCCAGACTCAGAAGGAAGCAGGCTGACATTAGGCTGAGATAGAGACCGACGGGGAGACCCGCCTCCGCCGCGTATTTGTAGACTGATTTTGACATATACTGTATCAGGATAGGATGAGAGATAAAAACATGAACAAGGATCAGAACTTAAGGCCGGCCTCGCTGAAGAGACGCCGGTCGTCGGCTATGGTGTTGCTGACGGTAGTGAGCATATCGCCCATAAGCACGCCGTTCATACCCCCTTTCATTATACGGAGCATGGAGTCATGGCTCAAGCGCATGCGGCCGCCGGCGAAGCGCAGTGACTTCCCAGGGAGGATAAACCGGAAAATTGCTACGGTGCGTATCACGTCTTCCTCTGAGATCAAGGGGGTGTCTTCGAGAGGAGTACCCTTTATCGGATTGAGGATATTGATCGGCACTGAGTCGACATCAAGGTCGCGGAGTTCAAAGGCGAACTCTATGCGGTCGGCCATGCTCTCCCCCATCCCGATGATTCCTCCGGAGCACACCTCAAGTCCGCATTCCTTGGCGGCTTTTATGGTGCGCCGTTTGTCATCGGGGGTATGGGTGGTGCAGAGCGTCGGGAACACGCGCGAAGAGGTCTCCATGTTGCAGTGGTAGCGGCTCACACCGGCGTCGCGCAGCATCTCCATCCCCTTGCGGTCGAGAAGTCCCATCGAGGCGCATAGATAAAGACCTGTCTCTGCCTTTATATCGTGGATTATGTCGCAGAAGGCACCGAGGTCTTTCGCGGCTACCGTGCGGCCGCTCGTCACCAATGAGAAACGCCTGATTCCGGCCTCACTGTTGGCTTTCGCCGCCTTCATGGCCTCCGGGCGCGAAATGATGCCGTAGGTGTCGCAGCCGGTGTGATGGCGAGAGGCCTGGGCACACCATTTGCAGTCTTCACCACACATTCCACTGCGTGCATTTATTATGGAGCAGGAATCCACCTCGGAGCCCTGCCAATGCCGGCTTATGGCGTCGGCAGCGTCGCACAGGGCGTCGAGGTCGGGATAGCCGGCGAGCCATGCGGCCTCTTCAGGAGATACGCCCTCCCCGGCCATCCCTTTTGCTTTAAGTTCTTCTAAAGTCATCTTGTGTCGTTGTTGGCGCCGAGGCCCGGGTTGACGGACGCGGCGCTTTTATTCCTACAAAATTAGCTTAAATTTGCGTCATATCAAAATCATTTGTAATTTTGTAGTGAAGAAGTTGTTTTGATTTCAACTGCGGGGGACTGTCCCCGGCAACAACATTATCACAGATGTCACGTAAAAAGAGAAAAAATAGCGGGATGGGCACGGCCGTGCTGTCGGTCAGCGTCATATTCCTCCTGGTCGGGGCCTACATGGCGCTCCATCCGTCAGACAGCAGCGCCGCGGGGGAAAAAGAGGGCGACACCACGCCGGCACATTACGGCAACAGGCATTACGCCGCACTCGAGACAGTGGAGCTCCCCGACTCCCTGCCCTCCCAGACCAAAGAATATATCGGTTTCACAATCTCATTCAATAAAGACAACCGCACTCCCAACTATGTGGCCTGGGAACTCCTCGGGGAGGAGACCACGGGCGCCACAGGGCGCGGCGATAAGTTCTGGACTGATCCGGATCTCGAGGGGTGTCCGGCGACATCCGACTACACCCGCTCCGGCTACGACCGCGGCCACATGTGCCCCTCGGCCGACCAGAAATGGAGCACGGAGGCCATGGAAGACTGTTTCGTAATGGCCAACATATGTCCGCAGGAGCACGCGCTCAACAACGGAGCGTGGAAAACGCTCGAGAACAAGGAGAGACAATGGGCACAGCGAGACTCGGCGATCATGATCGTGGCCGGACCTCTCTATACGCCGGCCGACACGAAACGTATCGGCCATGCCGGCGTCAGGGTGCCCGGGGCCTTCTTCAAGGTGCTTCTCGCACCCTATCTCGACGAGCCCCGGGGCATCGCCTTCGTCTATCCCAACATGACAGCCCCCGGCAACATGCAGAACTATGCGATGAGCATCGATGAGCTCGAGAGGATAACAGGTTATGATTTCTTCCCCGCCCTCCCCGATGATGTGGAGGAAAAGGTGGAGGCAACTTTCTCTTTCAAGGAATGGAACAGAGCAGGAAAATGAACGGACAATCCACGATAGCGGCCGTCTCCACCCCAGCGGGGACAGGAGGCATAGCCGTAATACGCATATCCGGACCGGACGCCATTGAGATAGTCGGCGGCGCATGGCGCGGCAAACCACTGAAGGAGATCGCCGGACATACAGCCACCCTTGGGAAATATGTCTCTACTTCAGGAGAACTTATCGATGAATGTCTCGCCACTCTTTTCCGGGCGCCACGGTCGTTCACCGGAGAGGATGTGGTTGAGATCTCGGTGCATGGATCTGTGTGGATACAGCGCGAGATAATGGCCGACCTCATCCGGCGCGGAGCGCGTGCCGCAGGGCCGGGAGAATTCACTCAGAGGGCTTTCCTCAACGGACGCCTCGATCTGGCGCAGGCTGAAGGCGTGGCGGACTTGATCGCGGCATCGTCGAAAGCGGCCCACGATCTTGCGGTATCACAGACAAGGGGGCGTTTCTCGCGCGAATTCGAAGCGCTCAGGGAGCGGCTGATCGAGTTCGCGTCGCTGCTTGAACTGGAGCTCGACTTCTCTGAGGAGGATGTTGAATTCGCCGACCGGGCCAACCTCCGTTCCCTCGCCGGCGCCATACTCGCCAAGGTTGAGCGTCTGGCCGACTCCTATGCTTCGGGCGCCGTGCTCAAGGACGGCATACCGGTCGTGATCGCCGGAATACCCAACGCCGGTAAATCATCGCTGCTCAACATGCTTCTCGGCGAAGATAAGGCCATCGTGACCGACATACCGGGCACCACCCGCGATGTGGTAGAAGATACCGCAGAGATCGATGGCATCCTTTTCCGCTTTACAGATACAGCCGGACTCCGCAAGTCTGACGACATGGTCGAATCGATAGGCATAGAGCGCGCCAAGGAGAAAATTCGGACAGCCCGGATAGTCATATGGGTTTTCGATCCGTTCGCCGACGCAGCCAGGCAGATCAGCGAGATCCGGGAGATAATGCGTGAGGATCCCGACCGTAAGCTGATAGTGCTTGTCAATAAATCTGACCTCGCAGGTGAGAAGAACCATCGTATGACGGAGAGTCCCGACACTGATGAGTTTATACCCGAGACAGGACACTTACATAACGAAGGAAATGACACAGCATCCTTGACAGAGGGTGCACAAAGAGGTGATGACGCTGATGCTTCATTTGAATCGGTTATAAAAGACGCCATCCCTTTCAGCGCCAAGACCGGCGAAGGATTCGGCATGCTGAAACAGCGTCTGAAGGAGATGTCATACAACGGCTACGATCCCGGGCAAGAACTTATCGTGACAAACGCGCGCCACTACGAAGCGCTCACGCGCGGAGCAGAATCGCTGCGCCAGGCCATAGCCGGCATCGACAGCAACCTCTCCGCCGACTTCATCGCCCAGGACGTCAGAGAAGCCCTTCATTTCCTCGGGACAATAACAGGGAGCGTGACAACCCCCGATCTTCTAACCTCCATATTCACCCATTTTTGCATTGGCAAATAATTGATTATCAATTATTTATATTGACAGCAATTGACTACTTTTACAATATCTCCACCGACATTAATCTTAAGTCCGACACTTTTTAGAATCCAATCGCGGCGAAGTCACATGGCCTGCTATGCTCCTTTGCCTTAATCGGATTTAACTAAAAATTACCGCCAATAATTTAACGTTCATTTTAAACTGCTTCTTAAATGTGCATCTTCCGGTCGGTGGCGGTCAAAATTGCAAGGAACCGGTTCTTAAACTTTCCATAAATGAAAAACGACGACAACTTTACAATCACAGAGGTCGATAAGGACAAGAAACATTATCTTCCTCTACTTTTGATAGGAGATGAATCAGAGATAATGATTGATCGGTATCTGGAATCAGGGACTCTCTATGTCGGCTTGTTTAATGGTAAGCCGATTGCGGTTTGCGCAACTGTCAATCTTGATCCTGACACTGTTGAAATAAAAAATCTTGCCGTCGAAGCTGAATACAGACGGCATGGATACGGTCGACGGATGCTTGAATACGCAGAATCACAAAATTCAAATAAACAGATCATTCTTGGAACCGGAGAAACGCCCTCAACGCTGAGATTCTATAAATCATGTGGCTATTCCTATTCTCATCGTATCCCAAATTTCTTCACGGATAATTACCCCGCTCCGATTATTGAGGAAGGGGTGACATTGCGTGACATGATTTATCTGAAAAAACAATAAAACACTGGAAAAATGGAACTGCCCAGTCCCGACACAGAGGCTTCGCCGACATGCGCTTTAGGCTTACTCGCGAATGTTATTTCCGCAGTTGCCCGTAGGCGCGATGTGGTCGAAAGGTGCCTGCACCGTCACCTTTTGACGCCATAACCGCCGACAAAAATGCAGACCGCCCAGCCTCTTGCCGCTTTCGCATGAATATCCCCTAAGGGGTATAATCCGCATTGTTGCAAAATATTTTATACCCTTAATGGTGCAATTTGAATAAATTTCATTATCTTTGCACCCAAAAGGGTATATCGTATGACTCAGTTAGCTAAATACGTTAAAGAGATGCGCAAACAGTTTGGGCTTACGCAGGTTGATCTGTCCCAGAAATCCGGGGTGGGTCTGCGCTTTGTGCGTGAACTTGAACAAGGGAAAACGACCCTTCGCCTTGACAAAGTGAATCAAGTTCTTGCAATGTTCGGAGCCGAAATGACCCCGGCTAAAATCTCTGAAGTATGAAACAGGCAAAGGTATTTCTAAATAATACACTCGCCGGAATTCTGACCGAAGATGACTTGGGTTATGAATTTCGCTACGATTCCGATTATCTGAAATCTGATGGTGCCGTTGCAGTGAGCCTGACCTTGTCGCTGACAGATAAGCCGTACCGCGACAATGTGCTTTTTCCGTTCTTTGACGGCCTTATTCCCGAAGGCTGGCTCCTCGACATAGCAGAACAGAGTTGGAAAATATCTGCCCGCGACAGATTCTCATTGCTGCTCGCCTGCTGTAAGGACTGCATCGGCAATGTCAGTGTAATCCCTATGGAAAGGAAGGAGGATGGCAATGAATAAATGTCTTTACTGTTATAAGCCGTTGGCTGATGGTGAAGTCGATTACCACAAGGCTTGTGCCCGCAAAATATTTGAATCGACGACGGTGCCGGAGTTGCCCTATACCCGTGCCAACATCAAGGACCTGGCACGGGAGATTGTGACAGCAAGCACGACTGTGACGGGAGTACAGGCAAAGCTGTCGCTCGATGTCTCACGCGGTCATGCCGGAGAGCCTCAGCGGTTCACCATCGTAGGACTGTGGGGCAGGTTTATACTGAAACCGCAGACCGAGCTTTACGCCAATCTGCCGGAGAATGAAGACCTGACCATGCACATGGCTGAAGCTGCCGGAATAAAGACCGTGCCACATTCGCTGATACGGTTTGCCGACGGCGAACTATGCTACATCACCCGTCGCGTTGACCGTACCAAGAAAGGCGCGAAGATTGCCATGGAGGATATGTGTCAGCTCTCGGAACGACTCACCGAGGACAAATATAAAGGTTCATACGAGCGAGTCGCCAAATTGATACGTCAACATTCTTCAGCCCCATTGTTAGATGTCGTCAACTTCTGGGAAGTGGTGCTGTTTTCATGGCTGACAGGCAATGCCGACATGCACCTTAAGAACTTCTCTCTCTTCCGTCCTGCCGACAACTACATGCTGACCCCGGCATACGACCTACTGTCGACAGCTCTCGCCATGCCTGAGGATGACGAAGAACTGGCTTTGACTTTGAATGGAAAAAAGAAACGGATAAAACGGGAAGATTTCGAGAAAGCGATGCGCGACAGCGGCATGGATGAAAAAGCCATAGTAAACCTTTTCGCCCGATTCTCCAAAGCCATCCCCAAATGGCATGAGCTGATAAATGCCTCTTTCCTCCCTGAGGATTTACAGGAAGCCTATCATGACAAGATAGATACAATGGCAAGGAGAATTTCAATTTAACGCCACTGATTTGTCTAATTACAGGAATATCAGATTATAATTTTATGTTATGAAATCGTTAATTCGCACTATATTTTGTCTTGTTTTAGCAATGGCAAGCACAAATACAGGCTACTCCCGGACGGTATTGTCTGAATCCACAAGGGAGCCGATTATATACGCCAGTGTGGGCGTAATAAACCGAAATCTCGGCACAGTAGCCGATACTTTGGGCAACTTCTCGTTAAAAATTCCCGTTGAATTTATTAACGACTCAATAAGAATTTCGTCTATCGGCTACATCGCGAAAACTTTTGCTGTCAAGGATATAAAAAATATTCCTGACACTATATATCTCGCCGACGACGTGATGATGCTGAATGAAATCGTTGTAAAACCGCAAAGGATCAAGCATAAGACAGCCGGGCGTAAGGGCGCGGGCGGCTTCCTCTACATCGAGGTAGAAGGAGATAAAGCAGCAGGCCAAGGGCTCGCCACTCCGTTAAATGTTAAAGAGCGTGCATGGTTGAAGGAATTGGGATTTACCATTTTGACCGGGGACAGGCCTCTCTCAAAAATGAAATTCAGAGTCAATATATATCGTAAGGAGGATAAGGACTATATATTGCAAAATTTCAGTCCTCTATATTTTGACTATGATAAATCCCAACTCGACAATGGCTTATTTATCTTTAAATTCCCAGAAGAAATAATGTTGGACGCTGGTAACTATTACGTAGAGCTTGAATTCCTTGAAAATTTCGCCAACGAATTTTTCATTATGAAAAGCAAGCCGATGACCGGACGCACCCGATATAGATATGCAAGTCAATCCGACTGGGAGACATTGCCCTTCGGCGCGCCCATCTATATTGAATATGATAGTGTTGAATAAGCGCCTTTTGATGATATGCATTGTTTCAAAATAATTGATACCCTTAATGGTACACTCTGAATGAGAAATGATTATCTTTTATGCTGAGTTGAGTAAATAACATGGAAATAAAGAAAGATAAGAAAGTAATCATCACAGGCAAAAAGATCTGTCTGGTTGCCGGGATACTGGCTGGGATATGCGGAATATATTGGCTGCTCAAGGCATTATTTTACGATGACACCAATCTTCCTGCGTTACTATCAAGCATTGCCATGGCTCTGTTTCTAACCCTTTACGCACAGAAACGATAATATGGAGAATGTGAAGCCGGTTTCTCCGGAAATCATAGTCTATGTGGAGCGGGAGATTATTCCCCGCTACGCCTCCTTTGACAAGGCGCATCAGGAGGGCCATGTGCGGATGGTAATTGAACAGAGTCTGAAACTCGCCGAGCATACACCGTCGATAAACTCCGATATGGTTTACATCATAGCGGCGTTCCATGACCTCGGTCTAATCAATGGACGGGAGAATCATCACAAGGACTCTCGCAAGATTCTTGAAGCGGACGAATTTGTAAAGGCTCGTTTCACAAGAAAGCAGATTGTGATAATGGGTCGTGCCGTTGAGGATCACCGGGCGTCCAATCAGAAAAAGCCTCGCAACGGTTATGGACTATTGGTTGCCGAAGCTGACCGCCTCATCGACCCTGAAACGATAATCCGGCGCACTGTCCAGTATGGTCTGGCGAATTATCCACAACTCGACAGAGCCGGACATTATCAGAGGACAATCGAGCACCTCAATGAGAAGTACGGGCCAAAGGGCTATCTGAAGGTCTGGATTCCGTGGAGCGACAACGCGAAGAATCTGAAAAAACTCCATGCCCTGCTGACCGACAAACCTCAGATAGAAGACATATTCAACCGCATCTTCGATGAGGAAACAGGCCCTACCGAATAGTCCCCCACAGAGCTTGATTGACCCTCCTTTCAGAGTCAATTACATTTGCCTTCGGACTGAATGCCGACATCCTCGGACGCATCTTCACTCCATTCTGCGCGAGAATGTAAGAATCGCGTGCTCAGCTTTGGCTAATTATCAGATTTTGAGTATCGTTATAGCATAAAAGTAACTCGATTTTCAACTTCTATCCGACTTGCTTTTGCCTCAGTCGCATTGGTTTTATAGGTCTTCGGCGATTTTCAATTCGCGGTACAAATCGGTAGAGCTGAAAATTTGCAGTTACTTGGAATTAAATTTCCATATTTTAACTGTTTATCTCACGAAAAATCATTAACTTTGCACTTGTGCAAGATGTACGAAAGAGAGGTCATTCCCGAAAGAGAACGGCATCCTCATCAGCATGGACGGCAGGGGACGATGCAAGGACAACATATGGATAGAACGCTTCTGGCGCACCGTCAAGCAGGAATACGTATACATCAACCCGACCGACTCAGTCGTTGAGCTGCGTCAGGGGATCAGCGACTACATCGAGTTCTACAACTACGAACGCCCTCATCAGAGCATCGAAGAGGTTCTTCCGGCACGAAGCTACGGATTAATCGCTTGAAAATTTGGACGGCAATGAAAAAAAGAACTAATTTTGTGGTGGACAAAAACAAAACCCTTGACTTGTCAAGGTCAGGGCAAAGAGGAGGAGACGGCCTCCGCCACTTCTCTCTTTGTTCTGAAAATTATTGAAGTTTAACCCCCTGTCGAAAAACGGGGAGTAGTATATGGAGGCAATTTATGTTTAAAGAAAAAATTATTATAGAGATGAAAGAAGTATTCAAAGAAAT
>ERZ836877.359-NODE-359-length-79867-cov-9.645304_pt1 | contig 79867 bp, 120 predicted proteins | sample MGYA00519469_ERZ836877 | MGnify/ENA primary metagenome ERZ836877 (study PRJEB31850, sample SAMEA3708809) | human gut metagenome | biome: human gut; feature: human-associated habitat; material: faeces | place: China | collected 2014 ...
TTTCCGGTATTGGTTGCCGCTGAATAATCTCCGGTATTGGTTGCCGCTGACTGATCTCCGGTATTGGTTGCCGCTGACTGATTTCCGGTATTGGTTGCCGCTGACTGATATCCGGTATTGGTTGCCGCTGACTGATCTCCGGTATTGGTTGCCGCTGACTGATTTCCGGTATTGGTTGCCGCTGACTGATATCCGGTATTGGTTGCCGCTGACTGATCTCCGGTATTGGTTGCCGCTGACTGATTTCCGGTATTGGTTGCCGCTGAATAATCTCCGGTATTGGTTGCCGCTGACTGATCTCCGGTATTGGTTGCCGCTGAATAATCTCCGGTATTGGTTGCATTATCATTTTTCCAATCAACTTGCTCTTTGATGTATTCAACGCCAGCTTTGATGATTCCCGCAATTCCAATTTCTGCTTTCACGGAAATTTTCTTCCCAACTCTCTTACTATCATCATGTGATTTCTGATCGTTCGCTTCAAGATCAACTTCACAATATCTGGAATATGAAGGAGGATAATAATTAAATACATCCATCGGGAATTCGCAGGCATGGAATCCATAATTACAAATGTCTGCTTTTTCTTCTGTGTATTTTTTTCCAATTTCATACTGGAAATCTCTGCACTTTAAGTCTTTGTCAAATCCTTTAAAACATTTCATTTTTCCTTTTCCTCCTTCGATTCTTCTACATCAAGCCCAAGCATTCTGAATGCCATGTCCTTTGTGAAATCATAATCTGTCACGCTATTCGCCCAAGCTTCAAATGCCTTTAATCTTCCAACCAGAAGTGCATATTCTTCATTGGCGTTCTCTGGAATGTAATCTGTGCTCTTTGTTTCTCCCATGATTAGTCCTCCTTATCTTTTGATCCAATTTTTTTAAGCATTTCTTCCAGAAGCGAAATAAACGGAATAATTGCATCTATCTGTTTGAACTTTTCCTTGATTTCTTTGTCAAGTTCTTCCTCGTTCATAAGGCCATGCTCAAATGAATGTCTGAGCTGTTCTTTTACTTCTTCCTCTTTTCCACCATCTTTTACAAACATCTCTTTAATTTCATGGGTAATAACTGCATACTCTGAAAGAATATCAATCCCTTTACCAGAAATGTTAACTAATCCATTTTCAAATTTAATCATGTTGTTTTTCCTCCCTATTTTCTTTTATTCTCTCCATCTGAATGGTATAATGTGTTCAGAAAGGAGGTATGTTAAAATGTTTCTCAAATTAAAAATTTCCTGTAACTGTCGTTGTAGCTACTACTTGAATGAAGCAATAAGTGCGGATAAAATTTCGTGTCCAAACTGCGGCAAAGATCATCCGTATTCAAAAGAAATTCTTTCAATGCTTCATACCGCAAATGAAATTCAAGATGTATTTGATTCTGACGGTTTTGATATTAAAAGCATTGCCACAGAAGTCATTCTTTGACCGGAATATATGAAAGCTCTTCAATAACCAACTTCATAAATTCTAAGAACCCTTTTGCTTCCGTAACGGACAGATGGCATTCGGCAATTTCATCTTTTACTTTTTTGTAGAGTTCGTCTGCTTCCTGTCCGTTTCTTCTTCTAAATTCTAAATATTTCTGTCCCTCATGGCTTGACAGCTTTTCGGATAAATATTTTTCAACATTCATTGTGTTTCCCTCTCCATAATTTCTAATCATCAATTGAGTTTTGAACAGCAGAAGTAATTCCACTTGTAACGCATTCGGCTATTATTTTCTTATCAACTTTTGCCGTGTGCGTTACTTTTTGTATGTTGAATTCCAGCATCCTTGGTGAGTCTTTAAACTTGATTCCCTCAATTTCCCCGATACCTTTCTGGTTCACCTGCAACATTTGCAAATCTGTAGATAGATTTAAAGCATTCAGATCAATAGAAAGTATAGGTTCTGAATCTCCAACTCCCTGTTTCAACTCAAAACTCCTTACGCCTTCGAGTTTGTGACCATCCACAAGGATTTCTGTGAAGATTCCTTCATTGCCATTTACTTGCCGGATTTCGATTTTTGATGTTTTCATTAGTCTCCTTTCTTTCCATCATCATAGAATTTTGAGGTTCAAGAAGAGGTCTATCAATAATGCGTTTTTCGATGCTTTTCTTATCTTTTTTAGAAACTCGTTTTTTTGGATGCTCCATGATATTGTGAATAGCTTGGAGCTCTTCCAAAATAGCGCAAAGAACGTTATATGTACTACTCATTTTCCAACCTCTCTTTTAATCTGAATCAACAGTTTCTTTTTTATCTGTTTTTTGCTCCAGACTGTTATCAGAAAAACTTTCCACTTTCCCGAGAATGTAGCCTTTATCAAACTCTGACATTTTCGGGATTGCTTCTTTCAGCTTTTCTACGATTCGCTTTTCTTTCTCTGACATTTTCTATTTCACCTCCTTCTTTTTACGCGCAATATTTAATTTCGTATTCAGTCACGATTTTTGAGAAAATCTCTCGTAACTTTTTATCATCATCAATAACATCCATTTTATTGAGCGAGTTAATCTCTGTTTTGGTGCAACCATTTTCAGCCATGCGTTTTCGCTTATTTCTTAATCTTGTATTCAGATCACATCCAGCCCGGCGTTCCAATTCTGTGTACATTTCTGTTCTAAGCATTTTAAACTCTGCTCCAGCACCTTTTTGTATGCGATTGAATTTAGAATTAATTTCTGAACGCCAGTTATCAAATACAGGCTTAACCGCTTCTTTGATGTTCTCTGTAGTTGCAACAGCTTTATCTGCGGTTTCTTTGGCAATTAAAATCTGCCTGTCTCTTTCTTTGTCGGCAAGTTCTTTTTCAACCATCTGTGAAAGTAGTCCCTGTAACATTTGAAGCTCTGGTGACAATGCTCTTTTTACAGTTTCTTTGGTTTTGAAATATCCATTTACAAGCTGTCTCTGAACATCCCATGCTAAATCGTCTGTAAAGGACTTAACCAACATCAGATAACCTTGTTCTGTGGCAAGAATAACTTTTTCTGGAACACCGCCCTGTGGTCTTTCCAAACCAAGCGTCCGAATTTCGGACGGCTGAGTTATAACGAAGAAATCTTCTCCTTCAATAAAGTGATTTCGATTGTCGTTGAATCTCTTCCTTGCCGTTCCGTCTGGTCTGCCGTGTACCATATCAATATCTTTGAATGTAACAACTCGCTGACCGTTATACTCTTTTATTGAGATATCTGAATTTCCAATATGCACTAACTGGTTCGTGTTTATCACTCCTTTCTTAATCTGATTTTCAATTCCGTTTTGTGTTGAAAATATTTTTCCTATGTGTTAAAATTCTTTCATACCCAAATAATGGGCAATGAAAGGAGTTGTTTGCTTTGACCCAACTTTTGAATTTGCCCTGTTCCTTATTGTAGGTTGCAAGCAGAGTAACCTGCGTTACCAAAGTACGTTAAGCAATTTCGTTCACCGTATTGAACAAAATTCCTACATTCGCCAACTAATGGGCAGCTAATCTTTTTTACTCAATCGCAGAACTAAAACTGCGTAAGTGGCGAAGTGTTTCAAGAAACATTTGGTGCTGCTTATGTGACTGAACAAGTGCGTTCAGTCTGCAAAACACATAAGGTAAACAAATTTAGGCAAGAACTGATAGGACAGCACTCCTGTCAGTTTTTTTGCTATTCTTCTTTAAACAGATATTCCAGATCATATTCTGGAAAAAGTTCCTTTTTAGAAAGGACTGCTTCTGGATACGTAAAAGGTGTTTTTCCCTTTATCTTGTTCTGAATAGTCCTTTCATCAACGCCAAGAACCTTTGCAAACGCTCTGATTGTAATTCCTTTATCGTCAAGAACTTTTTTCAAGTTATTCAACACTTTAACTTACCTCCCTTGCTTTGCTCTTATCTCTTAATGCGACTGCGTAACCCAAAGCCATCCGCAAATCAAATTGTTATTTTCCCACCTCCTTATGAGCTTTCCTTTTTACAAGTTTCATCATCCTCTATAAAATCAGATACTGAAATTCCAAAAAACTTTGCAATTAAAGATAATTTATCAAGCTTCAAGTTGTAATCCCCGCGGCTCCATTGCGTAAATACAGCAGTAGAAATTCCAGTTCCAACAGAAACTTGGTATTCGGATAAGTTTGCTTTTTCTCTTAACTCTTTGAATTTTTGATAAGCATAAGATTTGTTTTCTAGTTCTTGCAAAATTGCATCTCCTTTCTTTCAGATATTTTATATAGATAGTATTGACAATAACTAAGTTTTCTTATATAATCATAATTGCGAGTTAGAATTAAATAAGTTTCTTAGTTGTTGCCATGCTATCTTTTTTTGTTTCTCTTGCTAAGATTTCTTAGCTTGTATAAAGAATATCATAGTTTTCTTAGTATGTCAACAATTATTTATTAAGTTTTCTTAATTTTGATAGGAGAAAATATGTACTACGAAAATTTTGATCTTCTTTGCAAGAAAAATAATGTAAAACCAAGTGATGTTTCTAAAAGCACCCAAATCTCTACAGCAACTCTTTCTAGTTGGAAAAAAGGTACTTATACCCCAAAGCAAGATAAATTACAGAAAATTGCAGATTATTTTAAAGTATCAGTGGATTATTTGATGACTGGAGAAAATGTTATCGAAGAATTTTCAGATGAATCAGCAAGTTTGGTATTTCAGATAAGAAAGGACTTAGAGCTATCCGAAGCATTAAGAAAATATTTTAAGTTATCAGATGTTAAAAAGAAACATGTGGTGGAATTGATTAATTTGTTGAGTGAATAAAGGAGAAAGTATGTATAATTACGAAGATTTGTACAATATTGCAATGAAGCAGATTTCAAGTCAAGAAATTGAGCCTTTACCAATAACATACGCATATTCGGATACGCAATTTGAGATACTAGTAAAGTACATCAAGGAGTTTGAAGAAAGTTTAGATTCTGAACATGAAGTCGGACTTCTTTTAACCAACTTTGGTAAAACTGTTACAATGCAGGTTACTGAAATCAGCTATGAGAAGTCCGTACTAATGATTTTTAAAGGTTATGTAGATGGGCGAATGTCAACATTAATTCAGCATATCAGCCAATTAAATTTTTTGCTTACGTCATTGCCTAAAGATGATTCTCGTCCGAAACAACACATTGGCTTTGTCGTTCCAACTTCTGAATAGTTTTTTGCAATTCTTGAATCATATTTGCCTGTATTCCAAGCAAGTTAATAACTGAATAAACAAGTGAAGCGGATGGAAGACCCTCTTTATTTTGAGGGTCTTTTATTTCTTCTAAAATCTTTTTCTGCTGGTCTTCTGTATATATTAAATCTGTACTATTCATTTTTGTTTTCCTCCTTTAATATGTCAGAAATAATAATATAAATGTATCGTAAAATCTGATCCACTTTTATTTTGTCAAGCATCTCAATAATTTCTTTCTTGTAATCCACGTAAACCCCTCCCAATATTTCAAACATTTGTTCCTGCTTATTAAATTATATCATGTTTTCATAACTATATACTGGAATGGAATCATCTCCGCTTAAATCCTTTCTGGCAAGTTGCTTTTCCTCGATATTATTGCAAATTATGATTTTTTCAGTATAGATATTGTGATTTTGGTACTTTTCATTCGTTATATATGTAGATAGAAATAAAGGGGCTGGGCTTCTGGAATCGAGGGATTTTTTGTGTTCATTTGGATTGCTTTTGATTTCCGTCACCATTTTTGCGATAGTTTTAACCCTCCCAAAGATAATACTACGCTCTGGGCTGAAATACATATGAATCCCAATAAGCACATGCACAAACATCAATATTAAGATAATCGTTATCTTCTTACATCTTTCCATCATACAGCCTCTTTACACTATCTTTCTTATGTGGTACGATAATATTGTATCAAAAAATATACAATCATACAGAAAATGGCGAAATCAGCACATGTAGCGACGAATTTCGCACAAAAAGGGATGATTTTTTGAGGATTGCAATATGTGATGACAACGAATTACAAATTGAGATTTTTAAAACAAGAATGGACGGTTTTCTTCGTAGAAATGGGGACAGTGGATGTACGATCACGGCATATACCACCGGGAAACCTCTTATTGATGATGTAAATGACGGCGTATGGTACGACATAATTGTGTTGGATATTATGTTGAAAGATGAAAATGGAATTGATGTTGCCCGGCATCTTAGAAAGAATGGATATGTAGGTAATATCACCTTTTGGACAGCCCACAAGGAATATGTGTTTGATGCTCTGGATATCCTTCCTGTTCACTATATCATAAAAGGCTCGGAAGATGGAAGAATGTATGGTGTAGTCAACAGGGAACTGGAAAATATCCATGATAAAACGCTGACTGTAAAGAACAAGGATTATTTCCACAGGGTTGGTTTCTGCCATATTGAATATATTGAAAGTCGCAATAAATACATCACTATCCATTGTACCTGTGGTATCACTCATATGCAGAGAGGGAAACTTTCGGACGTTGAAAAGCAACTGGACAGACGGTTTTTACGCTGCCACCAAAGTTACATTGTCAACATGGATGAAGTCTGGGAACTTCGTGCTGATTTCAGAATGGTATCTGGAGATGTGGTTCCGATTAGGAGAAAAGACCTTTCGGCGATCAGAAAACTTTATGAAGGCTATATTGCATTTAAGTAGCTCCCGGGAAAACCCCGGGAGTGTTTTTGTTATTTAAGAAGTTTGTTTACTGCATTCTGCACTTCTGTGTAATTGTAGCCAGCTGATTCCAGACGGTCTCGTCTATCCTGTCCGTTTCCCCACTCGCCGTTAATTACCTCTTTTGCTACCTTGGCTACACTTTTCTTTGCAGTCACGGAATACACAGCTTTTCCATTCCAATCAAAAACAGAATAACCGGCTTTGCAAGCTTTCTTTGCATTTTTGAGTGACTTGTACGCCCCGATCTGGCTCTTGGAATTCTTCCAGGTCTTGCGGACACGGTAATACTTGTCAACCTTTACTATCGGCTTTGTGGTTGGAACTGTCACGGTTTTACTGGAAATAAGCTTCTTAAATCTATTCCAGTCTCCCTTTCCACGGATAACGGAAGGGCAATTCTTAGCGCAAACATCGTAGTGCTGTACTACTCGGCTTGCCGGAATGCCATATTTCTTCATAAGCTGCTTGCATACATCAACGGTATTCTGGAATGCTTTTTCGTAGTTATATCCGGCATTCATGCACATTTCAATTCCAATAGAGTTGTGATTGTTTACAATTCCAAACAGTTTGCCGCCGTAATTTACCCCAACGTGCCAAGCTCCACGATTGTACGGCAAGGCTTGGTATGCTGACTTATCGTCAACGAATACATGGGCTGAATAGCCATGAAAATTGCCATTATGCTGTGCGGTGGCGTGTGCTTTGGCGTCTGCTGTTTTGGCTATATTATCTGTATTGTGAATGACAATATACCGAGGTGTCTGTCCTGCGTAGCTATTATTGTTGCTGATTAATGAGGTATTGATATTCATGTATGGTCTCCTTTCATTGTTGAGGTTAAAAAAGCGCATAATAAAAAGCACCCCAAATGGGATGCTCTTTAGCATAAACTCTTTATACAATATATCTCTTATGATTAAATTTCACAGAATCATGGCTGTTGTTGCCGCAAAGGGAAGGTGCCGTGTTATAATATCCTTGTACCCTTTGTGGTGATTGGAGTTGGACTTTTTGTTTGGTAGGCAGGAGTCCAACTCCCTTTTTGTTGTTGTGATATATTGATTACATCATGTATTATCTTTTGCGAATAGAGTTTTTGCGATTTTATTTATTTTTCGCTAACTATTTAAATGAGAATCAATTCTGATAATATTTTTTCTATCAATAAACTTGGTGGCGGAGATATTGATGTTATTGTTGATAGATCTAAAAAAAACAATAAGTTTTCCAGTTCCAAATTGGTCAACTGTACTTATGATTAGTATTGGCGGCGTTGATTTGAAATAATTATTTCATTTGAAGCCCATATATGACGATTTTGTTAGAACCTGTAGACTTGTATTTTGCCCAAATATAGTAAGTAATATCCTTAGATGCTTTATCACATATGTGCGTTAGTATTGCCGGATATTTTTCGTTGTTTACAATTATTGTAGCTTTTGAATAATCGGAATCTGAATTTACAATTGAGATTCCAAGCGGCTCTGACTTCTCATAAAATGCTTTTGCTGTAAAGATAAATAAGGTGTTTTTCGGGACTGTAAACGACAATCCTGTATATACGTATTCATTAACAACTTGAATATTCGCATTTTTTATTTTCGATATAAAAGATGACTTGCCATATAAATAGTTAATTGCCCCGATAACTGTCTTGTTTTCGGTTTCCAATTTACTGATAACAGCCGTTGACATTTTATCAACGATATAATCCCAAAACTTGCTCATTAGTCCGCGCTTGTTCGCTCTCGCAGTTGCGTCATACAGCATTACTTCGTCATTATCCGCTAACGTATCTTTTGATGTGTATTCAGTCCATTTTGGCATGTGGTTGCCCTCCTTTAATTATAGGTTTGTTTTAATATTTGATTCATAAAAAAGAGGATGATTTCTCACCCTCTTTATATTGATTTGTTTAACAATTTTTTGATTTCCTCAAGCTCTTCTTTAATGCTTTTTAATTCAGATTTTAATTCTTCATTTTCAGATTTAAGCTCCTTTATCTTCTCATGATTAAATTTTATCATGGCGAACATGGATGGAATCATAATTCTGTAATTCCAATCCTCGGGCTTTCCATCTGGTAAATGGTTTACTGCAATTGGAAAACGCCTTTCCATGTCCTCTGCAAGAAACATTGGCATTAATTTATCATATCGGCTATCTTTTTTATCGAGATATCCTTCTTTATATTTCGCCCAAACAACTTTTACACGATAAAGTTGTTCCAGTTCTTCTTCTTTAACTGTTGTTCGAATTGATTTATACCGCCAAGAAGATGATGGAACCTTAATAACCATTCCGTCGCTGTTAATTCCTAAGTGCGTTCCGTCTGTAATATTTCCCATATTTTCAAGACAGAAAAAATTTGTAGCATCCCCGAAGCCACTTAGTGGATTTCTGATTTTTACACCGCCATCAATAACAAATCCGTTTCCATTTGCTTTTAGATCAACGCCATTTATGGTTACCATGTTGTTTTTCGCATCAAGTACAATGCCGCCATTTGCAGAAGTTAATTTTCCATTTGTTTTATCAATCAGCCATTTTCCGATTTCACCAGTATTAGACTTCAAATTTCCAGAAAATTCGCCTTGATTAAAATGGACTCCTGTATTATCAATATATCCAACTTGTGTTCCGCTCGCATCCAAAATGGAAAGTAATCCGTTCCCATTATTTGAGCCACCAAGCTTCAATGTGCCGCCGTGTGCATAGGTAAATGAAAAATACAATTCTCCATTTTCCATGTATATTCCCTTTATTGCACCGTTGTTTGTAAGCATATTGAACACTTGTTCATTTGTGTAAGCATATTCAAGCTTTGGCATGTAAATATAGGTATCAAATTTTACGCTAGACCCAACTGATGATGTCAAGATTCTCAAACTGTTTAAACTATCATTTGGTAAGCTAGATAAAGTTGTTGTTACTTGCAGTCTTTGCCATTCAGTTGTAGTTTTAGCATTTAATATTGTTTTACTTCCAAGATACGCATATACTTGTGTTGCAACACTAGTTTTTATCCAAAACGAAAAAGTATAATTTCCAGTAACTTTTATTGGCTTATAATTTTTCGTTCCAAATTGTGCTCCAGTTCCGTTTATTTTGATTGCATTTTTACCGCCATCTACATCTTGAACTCCATACTCATATGTATATGCACTCTGTGTAGACCAATAATCTTTAACATTTTGTTCTGTTAGATAATAGCCTTTAATAATATTGTCCGATGTAATATCTTGGACTTGTTTTACGACTTCTTCCTGTGCTATATCAGTAATGCTCTTATCACCAAGTGCAAAACTGGAAGCTGCTATTGTCACTGCACCGGTAGTTTTGTCGATGGCAAAAGTGGTCTTTCCATTACCATCAACAACCCTAATTCCTTTGGCTTGCACGTATTCTCCATTTACATAGACATTTCCGTTTTCATCCAAGTAAATCCCTTGTGCCTTGCCACCATTGGTAAGTTTGTTGAAAATATCAGCTTGTGTCTGTCCAGAAACTGCGGTACTGGCAGAAGAATCTGCAATTTCCTTTACTGTTTTCCCTTGTAAGGAAAAAGTTTTTGGAGCTAAGATGACGTTTCCTTTGCTGTCGATTTCTAAGGTTACGTTCTTGTTATCATCAATGACTTTTAATCCTTTACCGTTAATTCTCTCACCGGCAAGTAATCCAGCTAAAATGTATTTTGCATTGATATATACTTTTCCGTCTTGAATGTAGATTCCCTGTTCCGTTCCGCCTTTTGTAAGCTTATTAAACACTTCATCCTGTCCAAGACTGGTATCGTAATTTTCAATTGCATTTTTGATATCGTCTTTGTCTGCATACTTGAAATCTATCCAATCAGATGCGTCAAAATTTCCATCAACACGATTTACAGTGGAGGTTTTGAGGGAAGCCTTTCCTTCATTATTGGTTGTTACCCACAAGTCGCCTTCGTAATATGGTGGTTTCGGCTGAACCATATAGACAGATGACTTCCCATCTATCTTGTCCAACAGCTCATCTGGTATGGATTGTGGTTGCCAAATACCAGATTTGTAAATCCATTGTGTGTTATCAGAAGTATTATGCCAAAGGTCACCTTCATGTTCTGTTTTCTCAGATTCCCATACCAAGACAATTTCATTCCCGGATTCATCCAGAATCTTGTTTCCGTCAATATCACACCACGGTAATTCCTCTGTTTTTGTCCATTTTACAGATGGATCATTTGGCTGATACCAGGTCTCAATCTTTCCATCGATCTGTGTTTTTAAAGAATTAAGAGAATCTTTAAAAACACCATTGATAAATAAATCTAACGAACTATCATCTGTGTATTTTGAAGCTTTTTCCCAATCGGAAGAATCATAAGAACCGCTTGCTCTGGCAACTTTACATCTCATCAAATCACCATTAGAGCCTTGTGTCCATAAGTCCCCAATATCGTAAGGCGGTTCTGGCTGAACTACGAATACTCTACGCTTATGATCTGCTGTGTCCTGTGCTTTTTCTGCGGCGGCAAGTGCTAACGTTATATCGGTATCTTGTACCAATTGCCATTTCCAAGTTGCCCCATCTTGCATAAAACGGTACGCATATCCCTTGGATTTCCAGTAAAATAAGTCACCCTCATGTTTCTTTCGTTCTTCGTTTGTAGTCCATCCAGAAGCCGGGATATTCTGTAAGGTTGGTTCATAGTCATAAAAAAAAGTCTCAATCTTTCCATCGATCTGTGTTTTTAAAGAATTAAGAGAATCTTTAAAAACACCATTGATAAATAAATCTAACGAACTATCATCTGTGTATTTTGAAGCTTTTTCCCAATCGGAAGAATCATAAGAACCGCTTGCTCTGGCAACTTTACATCTCATCAAATCACCATTAGAGCCTTGTGTCCATAAGTCCCCAATATCGTAAGGCGGTTCTGGCTGAACTACGAATACTCTACGCTTATGATCTGCTGTGTCCTGTGCTTTTTCTGCGGCGGCAAGTGCTAACGTTATATCGGTATCTTGTACCAATTGCCATTTCCAAGTTGCCCCATCTTGCATAAAACGGTACGCATATCCCTTGGATTTCCAGTAAAATAAGTCACCCTCATGTTTCTTTCGTTCTTCGTTTGTAGTCCATCCAGAAGCCGGGATATTCTGTAAGGTTGGTTCATAGTCATAAAAAAAAGTCTCAATCTGTCCATCGATTTGAGACTGTAAATTATTAATATCAGTTGTGTATGTATTGCTTATAAAATTATTTACTTCTGTTTCTGCTTTTTCCTTTGCAATTGCATTAACATCTTTTCCCTTGATTTGTACTGAGTCTGCATTAATAACAACCCTTCCTGTTGTTACATCAACCAGGAAAGTTGTATTTCCGTCTTTGTCAATTGCCTTAATAGTTCCTGTGTTAATCCAGTCAGCATTAACACCTGTAGCAGTAAGGATTCTGGCAATCACATCACCATCTACTGTCATGCCACCATTCCAATGTTGTCCACCATCTGTAGAAACAGCCCACGCTTCCGCAGTCATTTTCCAAACAATGTCAGAATCAGACAACTGGGGCTTATTATGGAGATAATAGATGTTGCTTCCGTCCGGCTGTGTTTCCACAGTAGTATATGTACCGGAAGATTCAGACAATCTTTGAGACAATTCTTCAATTGCCTTTTCTCTTGCGGTGCGTTCATCTTTTAAGTTCTTTTTGCTTTCGGCTTGCACCTGTTGGCTTAGTGTATACTGCTTTTGCTTATTCCTAGATACGCTTTTAGCACTGCACTCAAGTTGCTCAAATGCGCCTGGATTCAAAGTAACAGAAGTTAGGAAGCTCTTGTACTGTTTTCCGTTTCTATCGGAAATCGCAATGGTGTCACCAGCTTCCCATGCAATATTTGTTAAAGCACCAGTAGAAAACGGTCTGAATTTCATTCCAACACATCTGTCTGAAATAATCTTGCAGATTGCTTCTCCTGTTCCCTCTTGAATTAGCTTATTATCACTTATTTCGATAACGTAGCCAGATTTCCCCGACTGATATGTTTTCTCTTCATTTTTAGAAGAATTTTCAACGTATTCTGTAACTTTTATACCTGTTATTTCAAGATCATACAGCCACGGAGTAAATCCGTTTGTTTGAATTGCTGTAATCCCAGTCTGCATGATAGTAATGATTTGTTCACCAGTGGTATCTAATATGTCGTTACCTTCTACATCTTTCCATGGAGTTTCCACCAAATCATAAAAATTATCCGGGACTTCACGTTCGTACCATCCAAAGCATAAGCGACCATATTCGTCACATTTCGCCCACTGGCAGCCCATCTGCGCTACCCATGCAATTACCTGTCGGAAAGTAATGCTACTATCATCTGGTCGATTCTGAATCACAAAATCATCATTATCAAACCTTGTAGATTGAAGTGTTACTCCGCACACCTCGCAAGCATCCTGGATGATTTGTAATCTTGTTGCCGGATAAGTCAGTTTACTTTCTGAATAATCGCGATCAAATAATCGCATTGAATCTTCGCAAGTTAGGCTGATAATTGCAGTGCTTTGATATGGAGCATCTGTTACCGTCATAGTACAGATACGAATTTTTTCAATGCCAGTAGATAATTCAAGTCCAATATGGCAAACAACCCTTGCTCCGTCCCAGATGTAATCTGTGTACTTTCCAGAAAAGTTGTTGATTTGCAAAGTCAGTTTATTTATAATAGCTGCGCCAATATCAAAGGAACCATTTTGCGATACTGCATCCTCAAACTTGAAGCCATTAGACCATAAGTCTTTGTCGGTAATGGATAATGTACTTCCGTCCGTAAAGGTAAAATCTGCATATTTCAGATAGTTACGGTTCCCACTATTCTGTTGTTCTTTAAATTCCGTTGATAAATTTCGCATATCTTACCTCTCGATAAAATCAAAACTAAGTCCTTCCATGCGCTCATTGCCAACCCACCAGCACTTAAAAGGTGATTCCCTGTCACCAACATAAAATGTTCTGGTTTCGTGCTTGTTCGCAGACAGCAAGTCTGGATATGTGACTTGTATGTACTCTGGATTTACTGCCTGTATAATTTTGCAAGCAGTGTCCCAATCTGGTCCATTCCAGCCAACAGTCAGTTTCCGTTTCTGTCCAACTCTGTTTTTATGCATGGTCGTATCGTCTGTTCTGCCAGATTCTGCCGCCGATATATCCTGTAATCCCCATGTAAAAGAAGAAGGACAGGGCAATGCTACCCCATCCACTTTAAGAAATACTTCTGCCATATGCTAACCCTCATGTATTTTTACGCACAAAAAAAGCGTCTACCCCGAAAATGTAAACGCTTTAAAAATTGCTTATTATGATTTTATATTATAACATACGGTAAAAGTATCTTTCAGTATACTTCAGTATCATTATATATGAATATTGATCTAATCGTTTTATCAATCTTCGCCCTCTACAATTTTCATTCCCTTTACCGGAATTGTAAATGTAGTTGTTGGCGCTCCCCATTGAAAACTCTTACTGAATTTAATTGTTACTGGATTTTTAGTGTCATCCAGCCGAACAGAATATGTGATATATTTCGTGCTTTTTTCTGGCACTTGGCTTGATGGTTCTCCATCTAAAATACTGGCTTCGTTTTCTATAAAGATTTTATTTCCGTTCTGAAACACTTGACATTCAGCCTCTTCTCTTGGGACAAGATATACTGTTGCTTTATTTGTTATTTCAAACTTAGCGTTCAGGTAATACGTTCCGTAATAATCTTCGATTTTGCTAGAAACATATTTCACCTTGCAACGATCAGTCTCATATACCGTAGATGTTGGATTTGTGGTAGCCTTTTTGTTCTTAACCACAACTTTAACTTTTTTACTGACTCTTCCAGACTTTACAGTAATGTATGCTGTTCCATTCTTCTTAGCAACAATTTTTCCTTTACTGCTTACTGTTGCCACTTTTTTGTTAGAGGAAGAAAACTTGACAGTGTCTTTTGAATTAAATGGTGTCTTGTTTACCTTAATGGTAAACGTTCCACCCTTTGTAAGATTGACTGTTGTTTTATTCACAGACAGTTTCTTTGTTTTGACAGCCTTACTCTGTACAGTTAAGTTAATATCCACAGTAACGCCGCTTTCTAAAGTTGCCGTAATGACAGTTTTTCCAGTTTTCTTTAATGCTTTTATTGTGAAACTTCCGTCCCTATTTACAGCAGTAACTTTTGCAAGTTTTTTATTCTTTGGCACAACGGATTTTAAATAATCACCGTTCACCATGCCAGTAATTTTCACAACTTTGGTTGATTTTCCTTTTTGTAGAATTACATTTTTGTAATTTGCTTTTCCGGTCGGGCGAACAGCGTCACCATACCTCATTTCCTTTTCTCCACATTTAGAACATCTTCTAACAATTTCAGATGAACTATAATATGTGGCTGCTTTCTCTTCTTTCCATTCAGACCAATTATGACCTGTTGGTTCTGCAAGAACTTTTCCGCACCTTGTACAATATTGTAATTCAGTACATGTTGCAGGTTTACCAGGGCTGTGACCTAATGCATTTTTAATCACTGCACCACATTCTACGCAAATTTGGTCATCAACACATGTTGCCTTTGGGCCTGGTGTATGTGGTGTCTTGCTTGACAATACTGCACCACAAACCGTACAGGTCTGTTCTTTTGTGCAAGTGGCTTCTGCGCCAGGTACATGTCCTTTGGCGTTTCTTAGTATAATTCCACACTTAGTACATTTCTGTGGCGTTGTACATGTCGCATATGCTCCTGGGGTGTGCCCTGTTGCTTTCTTTAGGACAGCTCCGCAAGTCGTACAAACTTGGTCTTGTGTGCAAGTAGGCTCTGCGCCAGGTGTATGAACGTGAACCGCTGGTGGTTCAATATTATTTATTTGCGCATCAACTTTTAAATTTCCATTAATTTTTCCGTTATTCCAGAAATTTCCGTAAGAAAATCCTGTTGTAACACCATTCTCTGTTTTTGTTGCAGAGTTTAAAAGTATTCCTCCGTAGTAATAATTTAAGCAAAACAGAGTTCCGCTAACATTAATAGTTCCATGGTTGTAGAAATCTCCAAAAACATATATGTTGCCATTTACGGTAAGGGTTCCATAAAACGTATAAGAACCACCATTTACAACGTACAGGTTTCCATCAACTGTTCTTCCACTAAATTCCTGTAGGCTTCCATTCCCGACTACAAAATCGCCATATTGAGTATAGCCAGTATTGTAATATTTTTCTGCCGATACTGGAACCGCCATACAGACAATCAATAGCATGACTGCCAAAACTGATAGTAACTTTTTCGCTTTCTTCATACATACGTACCTCCCAATATTTGATACCCATATTGTACCACCTTTGGGCGGATTCTGGAAGTTTTATTTCGCTTTTCTATCAATTTCCGCAGTTACGGCAATCAAAAGAGCTTCGGCAAATTTCGCTCCGAAAGAATCAGCGTATTTATCGTGAATTTGCATTGCTTCCACGGTGAGATTTTCCCACTGTGGAATATCATCCTTTGAGATAAAAGCGTACTTCTTGTGAAGATTCCATATATCTTGCCAGATGGAAAAGTAAGTCTGCTTGAAATCCATTATACGTACAACACTCCATGATATTTCTCGAGCCTATATTTCTGTTTCACATTTGGATATTTTTCACGATCTACCTCACTGTAAAACATATTTTTCGGTCTGGCGTATAATTGCTTACTGCCATACAGGGCTTTGTATATCACTAGGTCTTCTCCTGTTTCCGTATGCCTAGCAAAACCAACAACCTCATACAGGTATTCATTATCACGCGGATTCTCGATAGTTTCTCTCTTAAAGTGCTGCACAATATCCCCTGGCTTAAATAATGGTCTGTTCATTTTCATTGTTACCTTTCTCCGCAATTAATTAATTTCTTTGCTCAAAAATCAATTTTCTTGGCTTGTGCCTATATTTTATCATGTGAGAAGTTTTGAAACGGATTTGGTTATTTTATCATGTCAATTAATTACCCTCATATGTCTCATAATCAATCGTTCCAAGATCACCGTACACATCTGGATAATAAATTCCAATCCAGAAGTTATCCTCCATTGCTTTGTAGTAAGTTACTTTTACATTCCATCTCTGTACCTCGTCAATAATTTCTTTGTTAAGAAGTCCGAATTGATCTCGGCAAGCTTCACTTTCCAGTTTGTAAGTCAATGCTTTGTATTTCTCGGCATTTGCCTGTCTGGTGGCGGTAACATTGGTTTTGGTGAGAAGTAAAATCAATCCGGCTACCAGGAACCATACTACACTGATGAAAGAAATTACCACGCCAAAAGACAATATAAATCCACTCACATTTGAATACTCATATTCGTAGCTTAAAGATTCGCCTATTCTATTTGCAATCAGAATAGCAACGCCGACCGCAAAAATGATTATTGATAGCCAAAATATCATAGTATGTCCTCCCTGTTCTTTTTCACTCTTTGATATAACATATTTTGTGTGGTGTCTTTAAAGAATAACATGATTCTATAATCAAAATCTCCTCCGTTTCTTTTCCCCCACTTTGTCTTAAAATGTTCCTCCATCATGTCAAGATAGAACAGTGGTTCCTCTTTATCGTCTACTAAATCATCTTTTGCCATATCTGTATCTGGATTGCGTATCATTTTCAGAATATTTTCAGCTTGGCTTTGTGTAACCATCGGATGTTTCTCTTCACGGTATTTTTGATATTTCTTAAAAAACTCCTTAATCAAAAATATAGATAAGCAAATGTCATGGTCTTCAAAAATATTCTCTTTGGTTCCGTAAATGTTTTCGTATATTTCAGTTACCAAGTTTTCAACATCCTCGTTTTTATAATTCAAGAGAGATGATTGGTTCCTGGAATTATAACGGTTAGCTTTCTGCTCCTTGGTTCTAGGAGGTATATTATATATATTTAATTTATTATAATTATTAGGAGCAGAAGTCTGATTATCTTTATCTTTATAAGATAAAGTCTTTTTTTCTTTATTATCAATAAAGTCTGGTTCTGTTTTCTTATCTATATCTGTTATACTTATTTCACTGTTATACTTATCCACGCAGTTTTCCTCACCACGGAAGGTGCAGTTTTTCTCACCATCCCCCATGCGTTTTTTCTCACCACGTTCGGGCTGATCTTTTTGTTCATGCTCATTTATAAATTCTTCATAAAATTTTTCTGTGAGAATAAGGTGTCTATGCTTTATTACTTTTGGATTATCTTTTTCATATTCATACCATGAAGTTATATAACCATTCTGTTTTAACCCATTTAGCATTGACTGAATAGTACGTTCGGACACACCAATAAAATCAGCAAAATGCCGATTGCTCGCAAAACAATCACCGCTTTTATCTCTTTTGCGAAGACTATGTATTTCCACTAATAAAAATTTTTCTCTTGGGCTGAATTTATTTGTAAGATATAATTTTGACGGTATAAATACCCCTGTGAAATCTCTTTCTCTTCTTTCGGAAACAAACTGTTCTTTTCTCATGCTAGATAACCTCCGTATATCTAAAAACTTCTCCGATAATATAAAAACAGTAGGCAATCTCTCGGAGGTGAGACTTTCGGGAGCTACCCTAGCCCACTGAATTTACCATATTAAGCTAAAACCAATCTATTTCCATCATAATGACTCTTTACGTAATCAATTATTTTCTCGGAATCGTCGGATGTTATATAAAAAGCGTCTTTAATCGGAATAATGTTTATTTTCATAATTTTTACTATTTTCTTTATGTGAAAAACTGTACAACATTTAAATTCCGTTTGCTCTCTTATAATTTTTCTCACTTTTCCAAAAGAAAACTCATGTTTATCATCAACAATTTTTTGGTTGTATTTTGGCATATATTTTCTAATATAAAAAATTTCCAATGAATCCAAGTCTTCAAGTTTGCATTTAATAACAGAAACCGAAGTAAAGTGTTTATTTGAATGGCTATATGGGCGGAAAAGCCCTAGCTTAGACTGTCCAATATAAACTACTTCATTACCATCTAAAAGGAAATAAATAATTGGTTCTCTTGCAATCGGAATACGAATGCAATTTGAATTTTCCTTAAATTCCATAGATTGATACCTGCCTTTCGTATAAAAGAGTGCCTTGAACTGTATGTAAATCAACAGGCAGGCGGCAAGGCATTTCCGCTTTTCGATGATCGGTCTAGCCTGTTGGTTTTACCGAAATTAACGGATAAAATAAAAAAGAGCCGCCAAGTAAGATAAAAATTCCTCAAAATTGAGAAATATTAATTTCTTCTTAGCGGCTCAAAAATCAAGACCGTGTGTACTTCTTCATTGAAGAAATTATACCACACAATCAGTCAAAAATCAATATGCCGGAGACGGTTTGAAACGGCTATCCGTATCATTCTGGGCTTTTGTTACAGCTTTCGCAATCTCGCTTCCGTCCAGAATAATGCTGTTCATAATGTACTGCGGATTCTTGTTTCCGCTGTTCATACTCATTGCCATTGCAACTCCCTGTGCTACTGCTTTTGTCATTTCTTCTTTTGTAAGTCCCATGCTTCCGTCCGAACTGGAAACAATGCTGTCTGCAATCTTCTTCATGGTTCGTGGATTTTCCAATGGAAGAACAGCTTCAGAACCAGCTTCTCCGATACCAATTACCTGTGCGCCGTTGAAAAGACCACCTTTGGCATACCAATTAGGCTTGTAAACTGGTGTAGAACTGGTTCTTCCACCGCCAAGATCATGTTTTCTCCACTCTGAAATATAATAAGTCAGAGTTGGTAAATGTACTTGTTTCATGCCATCAGCGAATGATTGAGCTGTTTCCCGACCGATTGATGTAAGATTAACATTAAATAGCCTTTTAATTTTATCCGAAATTCCAGACAAATTGGTTTCTGTATAAGTTTTCATTTTTTCGGTCTCTTTATCGACCTTGCCAGAAGCTTTTTCCCAAATCTGGTTTGTATTGATCAGAACGGAAGACCAATAACTTTGAATGGTTGTCATAACCTTGCCCATTACATCTTTTGTATCGGTGTCCATGGTTCCGAGGGCTGTCGATACTGCATTTGCGGAATTTCCCCAGTTTGTTTTAGAATTGGTTTCAACATCATCATTCGTGTTCTTTATCTTCGACCAAATGGAAGGCATTGTGCTTTCTGTGCTTTTTTTCATCCCAGCCATTGCCGTACTTACGGCGGTGTTAGCGAGACCAAAGCCAGTTTTTGTCTTGGATGATACGGATTCGGATGCTGTTGCAACTGATTTGCTCATTGTTGATGAAGCTTTCGGAACATCTTCTGAAAAAGCTTTTATAACTTTTCTTGTGTCAATTCCCATCTCTGCCATTTTATCCATCAAGGCTTGGAATGCGGCTCTGGCTGTTGCACCAGATGATTCTTGTTGCTGAAGGGCAGCACTTAATTCATCAAACTGCGTTGGAGTGATTACTGCTTGATTTGAAAGTCTTTCTAATGCAGATTTCGCATTATCAAATTCTGTCCCCATCGTACCGATATATTCATTAATATTACTTACATGAGAATTTGTAGAAGTATCGGATTCTTCCATTGCCTGTTTTAATGCTTGCTTAAATGTATCGGAAGAAATTCCAAGATTTTCAAGTGATGTTTCTACGGTTTGGAGCTGTCCATCAAAATCAAATGCATTGTCTTTCACATTTTTTAAATCACCGCCAAGTCCGATAAGTTTATCACCAGAGATTCCGGTTTGGTCTTCAAGGATTTTTAATGCTTTTCTAACAACTTCAAAATCGCTGAATGCGTCAGCTGTGGAGTCTTTAAAGTCCATAGCTTTTTTTACCTGCCCAAGCCCTTCCATGACAAATGCAGTCGCACCCAAATTGGTTGCGTATCCCCAAAATCCTTGAAACTGTCCACCGGCTGTTTGTGCGACATCACCGAGATTTTTTATCTTTTCTGCAAGCGTAGTGAACCCACCATTTCCTGCCGATTCTGCCGCATCCCCTAAATCTTTTATTGCTTCTTTTGCTCCACTTGTGCCATCTCCAAGGACATCTGCTAATTTTTCTGCAATCATTTCAGCGTTTTTCTTTTCAGCTATTTTCCCTGCAATGTGTCCCACAAGTGAACCAACAAGAGTTCCAATACCTGTGATATTTGCTATTTTTACTGCAATAAATGCTTTTGTAAGCCATTCTGCAATATGTCCAGCTATCGGGTGCTTTTCCTCTAATCCATCGAATAATCCGTTTAATGCACTGGTAAGGCCAGTTAATAGCAGATCAGCTGCGGTACTAAGGATTTCACCCCATGGCAATTCACCAAGGAATGTTCCAACTCCTTGTCCGAACTCATAGAAAGTTTCTGTAGTGAGAGAATCTTTTAATGCGGTACACAGGTGAGATATAAAATCTCCAAGAGCCTGTCCATTTTCTTTCCAGTTTGTTTCTTTGATGAATTTAGCAATTCCATCTCTTATCTTGGTTGCGAGATCATCCCAATTAAATGTTTCTGTAAATGCCTTTAAACTTTCGAACGCTCCGTTTAATAAACCAGAAAGTGCATCTGCAATTGTGTTCATGTCTATCTTTTTGATTGCACCATTTAAGGCTTTTCCAATAGCAGTGCCAAGCTTACCCCATCCAGTAATTCCAGCACCATCCTTTTTAGACATATCCTTTACAAAGCCAGAAAGCATTTTCCAAGATGCCATAAAACTGTTCCCAATTAAGTTTCCAAGACCTGTCCAGTCAATTTCCTTTATAGCACCTTTTAAAAGTTGAGACAGTTTTGCCCCTATTCCGGAAAAATCTATTCCTCCTTCTCCGAGCAACAGGTTTAGGGTATTTACTGCCGTGTTAATTCCAGCTCCAAGCAATCTTCCCATTAAGTCAAAATCTATACCGCTAAACATGGAATTGAATGCCGTGGTAAATGCATTTACAAATTCGGTTATTTTCGGGCCAACATTATTCCAATTAATAACTTCGTATATTTTTTGCATTCCAACATTTATCATATCTGCAATAGTAAAGCCTAGTCCCTTCCAGTCTTTATTGATAAATGCTTTTCTGATTTTAGCAGCCCATTTATTGATTGGTGTTTCGTCAACAGTCAAAACTTCATCCAGTGAATCTTGTATTCCAGCAAAACTATCTGCTAAATCTCCAAGTCCAGAACCAAGACTTTTAGATGCAGTTCCAGAATTATCGGAATTATCTGTAAGCTGATTTAATTGGTCGAATGGCAATACAGAAAGTGCCTTTTTCAGTTTCTTCGCAGATGATGTAGCGTCATCAAGCCCAGAAGATGCGTCATCACCAGCTGTTTCTATACCACCTAAATTAGATACGATATCACTAACTCCACTCTGCGAACCTTTTAGTTTCTTTCCCATCAATACATACATGAAGTTACGGAACACATTCGCAGCTTGCATAAGCTTTGCCATGAGAGCGTTAAGTGCTTGAATAGCAGGAAGAATACCAGCAATCAAACCTTGCCCGATTACTGCGGAAAGTGACTGGAAATTCAGAGTGAGTAAACGAACCTGGTTCGCCCAGGTGCCGCTTGTCCTGGCGAAATCCCCTTGCACATCTCCTGTAACTGACATTAAATAGTTGTATCGAAGAGCAACTTTTTCAGCTTGGGACATTGCGTTATAAGATGTTGTAATTCCCCTTGAAAGGGCATAAGACTCCATATTTGCAACGGATAAATTAATACCCAATTGTCTTAAAGGCTCAATTTCCCCGGATATTCCAGAACGTATTTTCTGAAAAGCAGTATCGGTATCAATATTGTAAAATGATGCAATATCTCCAGCTAATCCAGCAAGAGAAATTGACATTTTAGAAGCTGCGTCTTGTGCGACACCAGATGATTTCATCATGGCCATCATGGTTCCAGAATATTGCTTTGCTGCCAATTCGGATAATCCAAATTGTTCTTTGGCCGTAGAAGCAAATTTGTAGGCTTCATCTGCCATGCTTCCAAAGGAAACATCTACAACATTTTCGATTTCTGTAATATCAGAGCCAAAACCAATTGCACTTTTCCCTAAATTTGCCAGACCACGAATAGCCTTAAAACCGATAGCAGTTTTGAGCAAATTTCCGAGATTAAAAGAAGCAGTTTTAATTCCAGAGCTACCGTTTCCAAGGCGTTGAAACCATCCAATAATAGTTTTTATACCACTGCCAATCTTTGAAGCAGTTTTGATTACAAGGTTCCCAAGGTTAGATGTTGCAGATGACAATTTAGAAAACGCACTGGATATAGAATTTGTAGCGGAATTCACTTTACCACCAGAATTTGCCAACTTTGCTAGTGCTTCCGTCATGCGGATTGTGTTATCACTGATTTTAGGTGCAGTTTTCATCACGTCAAAGAAAGATAATACTTCCTTTGCTAGTGTTCCAAGTTGGTTTGACGTTTGTCCGATTTTATTTCCAGAGCTTGCCAATTGTGCAATAGACTGAACTAACCTATTTACAGGTTCAGATATATCGCCAACGCTCGTAAAACTCTCTACGATTGATTTAAGATTTCTTCCAAGCCCAGGCAATTCAGCTGATACATTCGCAATATATTCACCGGAATTGGCTAATCTAGCCATTGAATTGACAAAGCGATTAACACCGGAAGATACATCTGGAATCTCTGCCAAATTGCTTAATTGATGGATTATTTCTCCAAGTTTCCCAGAATCAAATCCACTAACATCAACCTGGCTAAGCCTGTTGATTGAGTTGATAACTGCATTCAGACCAGAACCTTTATAATCTACTCCGCCCATTGTCTTTATGGAATTTGAGAATTTTCCAATTCCAACAGCAATGCTTGTCATTTTCCCTATATCAAGTTCTTTTAGTTTTCCAAGTTCCCTTACACAACTACGTAATCCGTTTGTATTAACTCCGCTTAATGCGGAATTAACTTCTGTAAGTTTATTTGAAAGATTAGTAAGCGCGCGTACTGCTTTTTCTGTGCTACTGCTAATCTGTATATCAAGGGTATCAATGGTATTGTCAGCCATTTTATTTATCCCTCCTTTTTTACAAAAAAATAAAGGGCAGACAAGAGTGTTAATCCTGCCTGCCCTTTTCATGGTTAAGCTCAAAGTTCGCCTGCATGAGTTGCAAGCTTGCCAAAAGTGCATTTCTCTGTTTTTTCTTTTCTTCTTCGGAAAGTATACCTTCCTGTTTACGCTTTTCTTCCTCTGCTGATTCAAGTAAAGGTTTCTTCAAATACTCTGCCTTGGATTTTTTTCCCATTAAAGCATTTGCAACAGCTGTGAATGTGGCTGATGTTTCATAAATGCCAGCTTGCCAGAGTTCGGCATCTTTCCTCTTTTGGCGTATCTTTTCAGCTTCGAGATAAGGCTTTAACTCTGTTGGAGTAGAATCCATAAATTCTTCTTTAGATACACCGATAGAGAGGTATAAAGGAAGAATCTCTTGGTAAACAACTTCTCGAAAAGTTAATTTTTCTTTTTGTGATCCTGTGGAAGCTTCGTTGCATTCTTCTCCACTGCCTGTGCTTCTGCTACTGCATTCAGCAGACCGGATAAAAAACCATTTTTCTCCAATTCTTTGTCGAGAAGTTGGTATAAATCAAATCCGCTTTTCGGATTTTCCTCAGTTCCTTCATCTTCGTAATCATCCAAAAGGTCACAGACTTTATTAAGAACAGCTTCTTTTTCAGAATCACTTTCATACCCAAACTCTTCCTTGTGTTTCTTTTGAAGCCCAGCGAGAAGCAGTTCTGGGAGAAGAGAAATCATCTTCTGAAGGCTTCTTTCTTTTCCGTCTGTAATTCCCTGTACCTTGTCCAGCACATCTGTTTTTGTAAGAAGTCCGTATCCGAATACAACCTTATATTCTTTTCCATGTACATTAAAAGTTACCATTTTATAATCCTCCCGATATATTTTATTAGCTAAGTGCCATTGCGCCTGTGGAATCTGCTACTGCTTTTGCTGTGTCTAAAGCCTGTGTAAGCTCTTCGGAAACAACTTTTGTATCAAGACCTTTATATTCTTGGATAATAAGAGATAGCGGAATTGTTGCTGCTTCATTCTGTCCAATATCAGACAATGGAATATTTTTTCCAGGGTCTGCGATAACAAAGAATGCATCAGCGAGGTCTGGAAATACAACTTCAAACCAAACTCTAAATCCTTTTGACTTTCCTGTTGCCGCATCAGTCATAAGCTTCTTTAGTGCCGTGATAACATCAGCGTTAAGATTGAAGGTTACATCCCAAGTACCACCAGTATCCTGTCTACCGGACGCATACTGTGTAATGAAGTCTTCGAGTGCGGATACGTCAATCTGCTCTGTGTCAAGAGAAATTCCACCGATGGAACTACATCTTTTTAACCATGTGAATGCAGTTGGCTTTGTTCCTTTAGCGGTTTCAACACCGTAATGAAAAGTTACGCCAAGTGTTGTTAAATCTGCCATTTTGATAGGCTCCTTTCTTTAATTCAAGTTTTATGCACGTAACCCTGTGCCGGGAGATAGCGGATCACCGCCTTTCTACTCTTCTTTGTCTGTTTTCAGTTCTGGTAATCCTGCTACAGATGTAAGCAGTGATAAAAAGCCGGAAAGTAAAGATGCGGATAAAACCATTTTCCAGTCGACACTGCCGATTACAGTTGCGGTTCCAATGGTTGCTATTGCTGTTTGTGCGACTGTTTTTACGGCTCTAATTCCTGCTGCTTTCAGCCAAAGTAATTTATCTGCTTTCATTCGGCATTCTCCTTTCATATTTTTTGGTAAAAAAATAGAAGCATTTCTGCTCCTAATCTAATAAGGTTCCTGTATATATTCGGCTGTATCGGCTTACAAGCTTTTTGATTCCACTGTCACCAAAAAACATAGGCTCCGGTCCGTATGTGCGGTGGAATCCCATGCTCACCATAGCTTTGTGACTTATCTTGTCCAATTCATACAATCTGGTTAATGCTTTGCTACCAGATGTGAAACAATTTACTTGAAATGATGGCATTGTTGCGCATTCATCCCCTTCAAGGTCACCTTTCGTAGTTGGATTTCCGAGCATATAAAGCTGTGCATATGCTTTTTTACCGGAAGCATTTGTTTCACTACCATCCATGGAATAATTGTCTGCGCCAGTAATCTTAGAAACAGCCGCTCCCCATTTTGAAAAAACTTCCAGTACAGGGGATTCTATTGTGTCCGGCATATCTGTCACCTCACAATAAAAAAATGCACTCACCTTTATAGTGAATGCATTGCATGTTATACTACAATTTAACACTGTAATGATACCATAATTAATTGGTATCATTCAGTATATTATGGTATCTTCTTTAGGAATAGAATACCTCTTTGGCAATTTTGCGGATATTCTGAATGATTTCTACGCTTGCCTTATACATTGGCATTGTAGCTTCTGTACCGTAAGAACGTACCCATTCGCCGGAATCAGAAATATATACCCAGGAATCGTTTTTTCCTTTTCCTTGTCCGTAAGAACCGATTGTATAACCAAATTCTTCTCCTTTTGGATGTGGGCTAGAACCGGCTGCACCATTGTGGTAAATACCAGCGCCGAATTCAATGAATAAAATGCTTTTGCCTTCGCATATTAAATGGGCTTCTGCATAGTCCCCAAAACTGTTAATTTTGATGTAAGTATTGTGGTTCTTATCAGAATCGCCTTGTGCTGCCAAAATATTTTGGTCAATAACTGGAATCCCTAATTCACATAATCTTTTTATGAAAATTTCATTTTTGTTCCTTAAAGATTTTTGATAATTTTTTATTTCATCAATAGCTTTTTGGATTGATTTCTGTGATAAGGTACACTTTATTGTCTTACCCATCTTCGTTTCCTCTTTTAGAAATTCCGTATCTGGCAATATTGCCTTTTTGTGTGTCTAAAATCTTCTTTAGTGTGTAGTCTGGCAATACTGTGGGCTCTTCATCTTTGTTCAAAATAAGGCTTCCGTCCTCGCTTATTTGTGGAATTCTATCTATCCAAAATATGTCCGCTTCCTGTGGGTGGAAATTTCGATTAAAGCTTGTAATGTATCTGTCATAATCTGGCACTATTCCAGCTGCAATTTCTTCTGGTGTTCCGGCTGTAGATGATACAGAAAAAGAGTATAGAACTGGTTTCTCATAAACTTTAATACGGTCTAATCCTTGCGTTTTTTCAGTAATTCGAGACCAATATACTTTTTGCTTTTGACGGACTAATCCTCTCATATTTCCTCTCTTTCTTAAATTTGGTTGCTTAACTAAAGCCCTCTTTAGTTAATTAGTTTTATGTAAAAAAGCTCCTTGCTTTATGAACGCCTTATGATCATTTAAGATAAGCTGGTCTGTTAAATATTTACTAGCATACTCTCTTGCAGATAACACCTCAATCTCTCCTTTTTTGACTTTTTGTGCGATATACTCAATAAATTTTTTAAAATTAGATTCTGACAAATCAGATGTATCACTCATGTTGTGAGCATAAAAGCAAACACCGCATTTGTTTAATATAGCCTTTTCAACGTATGCTTTACAGTTGTCTATACTTGCATTTGTTAGGTAGTTAGCGCCCGTTCTATATTGTGCCCTTTCCCTTATATAATTCTCACCGTTGATAAAGCAACGCTGCATTAAAAACCCCAGTTCTTTACAAGCTTCAGTGATATATTCCGCGCTGTTGTTATCAGGCGTATTGTACATTACCGGGTTGAAGATACCCATATTTTCCTTTTGTTTCAGCCCAGCACTAATTGCGGCTTTCCAACTGTCTTTTGTATTACCTCTATCGCCAATAGTACCATATAACGCCCAATCCCAGCCATTTTCTAGCATTTCATCAAATTGATTTCTTGTCAGTCCTTCTGATATATTGTAGTCACTTGTTTGAGTATCAAGACAAAATGTTGCATTTAATCCAAGTGGTTTCATTATTTGGTATTTTTGCCAGCTATCTGAATACCAGTCAAATGAAAATATTACAAAAGGTTTTTCAAACTCAGAATATATCATAAATGGTAACTTATTAAAATAAAGCTCATAATGGGATTCTACTATTTTTACTCTGTCACTTTCTGACATGTTGTAATAATTTAATGGGGTTTCTGTCAAATCAAAAAAGCCGATTTTATAAAATCCAGCATTAAATTCTGCATATCCCACACCTTTAATTTCAGTAGACTTTTTAAAAATATACTCATCACCATTTTTTGAAAACTCGCACACAATAAATTTGTAACCACTGTCTTTTAATACAAGTTTAAATGATGTTGGAATATTCAAAATGTTTATTTTACCAATAGAAGCCGCATTTGTAATATTAGAAATTGTTCCATCATCATTAATTCCTTGCTGTTCCCAAGGAACACCAAAATTCCCGATTTTTGTGTAACCGTTAGGCAAAGCTTTATCTAAATCTCCCTTTAGCGAACCAATAGCTTCTCCCGTTGCTTTTGCTTCTGCAAGCCCACCTTCTATAGTCAATGTAGTGTCTGGCTGTGATACACTCTGGATGTCCTTAATAGCTTGTTCTTTTGCGGAATTTACATTTTGAACAGCTTCCGCAGATGTGTTTTTAGTAAGCTCCAAAAGCTGATTTATAACATCTTTTTCTTCCTGCCCTATCTGTGGTTGATCAATCTCGATACCCTCTAGCACTGGTACTTCCGCTATTGTGGTATTCCATTCAACACTAATATTTGAATCGGAATCCGTTTTAACGGCGCAAACAATAAAACGTACCGTTCCCATATACCTTGCTGCATTTCTTCCAATCAGCCAAGAAAAAGTTACATTTTCGCCATCTACAGCTACATCATCACAAATGTATTGGTCTTTGATAGAAACATTAAAATCCACACTGCTTACGTTTTCAAAGTTAATTCTGACTGAAAATTTGGATAAATCAAGATTATCTCCTACAATTTTGGGACATGAAAATTTAATACGTTCTGCATTCTTGTCAGATTGCACCCCACCAACTACGATTGTAGAGGGCACGAAAATAGCCCTTGTCTTAGCATCAATTGTGCATATATCGGATTCTTCAGAAAGCAAATTAACATTTTCTTTTGCGCTCATAAGTAAATCAAGTGCTGTTGCCATGTTCTACCCCCTCTGTGATACTTTGGTTTTACCAGTAGTTATAATGTATTTTCCGTTATCTTTCACTCCGGTGACAGATACAGAAAAATAATCCCAAGTAAGGGCTTCTGGCGGAATTTCACATTGATTGTTTTTCAGTATTACTGGGTATTCTCTTTCCATTCTCCAAAATGAAGCAGCTGTTTTACATCCGTTCCACTCTGGTGAAAAGATAAACAATGCTTTAAGATATCCAGTCGTGCCCTTTACCAGTCCAGAGAAATCACACTTGGGATCTGGATAAATTCTTTGATTATTTACAATAAATCTTAATACTCTCATGCAATCATCCTTTCCATTCCAACAGGAGAAACATATGTGAATTGGTTTCCCAAAATATCTCTGGCTGTGCCAATAACAAGCTGTCCGTAGTCTGCTAGAATATTGCATACAAATTCCTCTGCATCCACCCAATATCGTTTCTTGACCATGCGGTGAAGTTCTGGTAATAGGCCGTAGCTGAACATCACGCAATGCCCTAACTCATGGACAAACACACGGTTCAGAAGCTCTCCATGCAGATTATTTGCAATTGAAATTATCATTGTGGAATAATCAGATACAGCAAGTGTCCTCTGCCCTGTACGGTCAATCAAAACATTATCATGGGGAGAAACAAAGTGAACTCTCCATAAGTCCCCGTTCATATAGAATTGTTTCAGCATGGTTTCTCACCATCCTTTCTACGAAAAAAGCCCCTGCCGCATTAATTTGCGACAAGGACTTAATTCATTTATTGATCTAGTTCATCTGCTGTACAAGTCTGGTCAGGTCAGTTTTCATCTGCTGTCTGAGCGTTGCATCTGCATCCGACCACATTTCCGTAAGGTTACGAATAATATCTGATGTGTATTCTTTCATGGAATCATCCATTTTTTTCTTGGATTCAGAATCCTTAGAATCATGATAGTGTCTACGATTCTCATCGTATTTATCATAAGATTCTCCGTATCTGGACTTCTTCCAATTCATATTCATACCATCATTTTCCATATCACTACGATCTGGATGATATCCCATGCGGTACATATTGCGCTCAAATTCTGGATTGTTTAAATACTCATCCATCCAGTCATCATCCTGCATATACAGATACGGTCTATAGCCTTTTCTGGTTCCCCTACCTTTTGGAGCGAAACGCCCATTTGAATAGCGGTAACGGTCATAGCCCATGCGTCCAAGATACTTTTCTTCCTGTTCGCATTCGTCCATAGCTTCTACGATTCTGTAATCTTTATCTGCACAAATCGCGCACTTTACGGATTCCATGCAATCTTTCAAATCGTCCCAATCTTGAGAACTGAGATTATCGAAGCCATGTGTTTTGGCTTTTTCCATAGCCCATTTTCCCATTTCCATTGCAACTTTATGCATTACAGTGCCCCCTTTCTAACAGCCTGCGTAACAGGTGCTTCTGTCGTTGGGGCTGTACCATTGATTGCAGTCAGATTGTTATTCGGGCTACATGCCGGGTTTCCTAACATTTTGAACACTCCACCAGTAGCACTTGTTACAACTCTGGTTGCGTATTTTGTTCTTGTTCTGACACCACATGCTGTTACCTGTGCGCAGCAACGATTCTCTAGCGGATACAATGTTGTTCCTGTTCCTATCTGAATCATCACTGGGGCAGTAATTGTGGTTGCATTTGGAATAGATTGTGCTAAAACAATGCAGTATTTTTCTCCATTGTTGTAGCTTCCTTCCGGGATAGTAACCACAAGATTTCCACCTGTGAATGCAATTGCAGTAGACAGCACAAGGTGATTACAAAGCTTACAAACATTCTTACATGCCATATCTCTTACCTCTCAATCAATAAGAGGTGAGCCGCAACCCACCTCTTAGAATTTAGTCAACCTCTAAGGGTGAGTTACTTAGCAACAACCATTACCATATGTATTGCATCCTGCGTATGCATATGGAGCAGGAACCTGGAATGCAGGAATCGGAGCAGGATTGATTGCATTGATTAACTGCTGTGTCTGAGAAGCCATTGCAGTTGTAAGCAATGCAGACTGGCGATCCTGGGAAGCAGCACGTTTCAGATCAGAGTTCTCTGCCTGTAATGTTGCAATCTTATCGTTAGTCAGGAAGTCAAGGATTGCTCTTGTGTTGCTGTTCTGGTTTTCCAGAAGATCTCTGGTATTGTTGTTCATTGTGTTCTGCAATGCACAAGTGTTGGTAGCCAGGTTATAGTTGATACCCTGGATGGCTTCTCTGGTCTCGCAGCAACAATTTGCTAACTGAGACTGTAATGCATTGGTATTCTGCATACCGGCTACAGTATCAGCATTGATTGCCTGCTGAACGCCATTAAAACCTTGAAGCATTCCAACGTTCACGCCGTTGAAACCGCTTTGCATGGTATTGTTAAGCGCATATGTGCTATCGCAAATACCCTGCTGAATACCTCTGATACCATTCTGAATATCATTCAGAGCAAAGCTCTCATTGATATCCGCTCTGGTAGCCCATCCTTGGAAACCTGCACCATTTGTACCGTTTCCACCATTGCCGCCCCAGCCGCCAAAGCCGCCGAAACCGCCCCAGCCGAAGATTGCGAAAATAAGGACAAGCCAGATAAGGGAAAAACCATCGCCGCCCCACATGTCATTTGCACGGTTATTAGAGCCTGTAGCGGCTGCAATGTCGCTAAGACTATAATTTGAACCATTCATCATGTTTTTAGTCTCCTTAAATTTTATTTACAATAGGAGACATCCGCGGCTGTCATCCCAAATTGTAGCGATTCTGAATCACCCAATTATGGGGAAGTTATTTTATCCCTAAAAATTTTTCTAAAATTCCTTCGGGAGAAAAATTCTTTTCTTTAAATATATTTTGCTGAACTTGATGCAACTGTTCTGTATCACCATGTTTGTATAAATCCAGAGCATTTTTTAATGTTGGATTATTTCCAGCAAATTTACTCATATCGTTCATCATGTTATCAACACTTCCGAACCTTTGAGAAATCATTTGCTGAATTTTTTGTTTCATTATTGTATTTGGGTTGAAATTCATCTCTGATTACCTCCCTTCTGTGTCTTGGGCGGTTCAGATTGTATTGGCAATAATTCTTTAATTTCAGAAATCTCTGCGTGAACATCATCACGAAGTTGGTTGATCAGCGAAACAATATCAACTTGATTTGTGTTATTGCTTTCTGGTTGTTCTCCTTCATTTACAAGTCTATAAGTGAAAATTCTACTTCTTCCATCTGCCTGTAACTGTTTTCGGTAAACTTCTGTACCGTCAGTTTTTGGATAATAGACAGGGTTTCCAGACATATCTACATCTTTTGCCTTTACAGTATCAATGCCATCTACCATCTGCCCTTGTAACATGGGAATTTGTGGTACTTGTGGCATTGGTTGTTGAATTTGTGCCTGTCCGTATGGCATTGCCTGTTGATAACTATTCTGTAATTGCGCTAATCTATCTTGATACGGTTGTATTTGTTGAAATGGTTGCGCAAAATACGGATTACCATACTGCATATCTCAAACCTCCCTTGTTTTTATAACTATATTTTACAATAATAAGAGGTTGATTAACACGCCACGATAACGCCATAAATACGCCATTTTCTATGAATACAAAGAAAAGCCCCGACAATACATCGGGGCGACTTTCATAATTTTCTTCTTTAATTTTCTGTTTATGCGGTCTACGGTTCTTGGGCTGTAGCCCATGATTTCTGAAGCTTCTGCAAGCGTTTTTTCTTCATAAACACGCAATCGGAATAACTCTTTTTCTCTGGAATCGAATCCAGCTTCACGCAAATAGAAGATTCTTTCATCTTCTGAAAAGTCTTTATAATCATCCATTCCACTGTCCTCCCTGTTAGTGGAATCAATATTTACACCGGGAAAATGCCTTTTAGGGCAAAGCCTAAAACAATACCAATTATGCCAGTTATGACATAAGCAATTATTTTGTCCTGTAACTTTCCTGGCTTTTCCATGAGTGATTTTAAATTGTCGTTCATTTCGTCAACTGTATCCTTAATGTGTCCCAGGTCATTGTTGTATAAAGCAATTTTCTGTTCCAGCGCATTGATACGATTAAAAAAGCCTTCATCCCTTTTGGAATGCTTTTCTTTCATCTCATGGACGGCACTTTCCAATTCTTTCAAGCGGTGTTCGTTGATACACTCGTGTTCACATCCCATCGCTATTCCTTTCCATCACCCCATTTTTAAGATATTGCTTCTACCCACCTAATTTGAAGCACCCCTGCGATACGTGGGAGGATTGACGTATCACGCACACACCATCTTAGAATCCGATAAATGGAAAAACACCATGATTTACATATATTTCAGTTTCAGAAGTCCAATTTCTGTTTACAGAAGATTCGGAATGTGATCCTTGAAATTCAGCTCCCTGTTTCACCAGAAAGAAAAGAGCCAAATCAAATATGCAGTCATAGCATTTCTCCATATCGGAATTTATTTTCTCATCACTGTAAGATGAAGGATAATTCCTTTTCTTCTTAAATGAACGAATAGCCCTCTTTACTGAAAGAGGAATCATCCTCGCAGTTTCTTCATCATCTTCAAGATAATTTGTCAAATCCTCTATAAGCTGTTCGTCCATTTAATCACCTACCTTTGCTGAGATAAAATCTCTGATATTATTCCAGCCTTATTAGTTGCTGCTAGGGCATAGCCGTTATCACTTGCAAGTTGTCTTAATTGTGATACAGTCATATTGGACAACTCCCTTTCTGTATACTTATGTGTTGATTCAACATAAGCACTCGCTACAGATGGTGACTGGCTGTTTTCATCGAGACTATGCCCTGTTATTCCCCCGCCTTGGTACCGATCACGATACCACCGTTTGCTTTTGGTGCAACAGGAACAAACATACCGGATGCTTTTGTCCATACTGCAACTGGGTCTGGTGTAGCCCACATGGAAAGAGTAACAAAGGAACGATTCTCTTCCTGGATGAACTGTCTGTATTCGAGTTCCTCAGGTGTCACACCCCAGAGGCCAACACCGAAAGAACCGTTAGCATCTGCTTCATACAGAGTAAATACATCCTCTTTGAGGTATCTGGCTGTTTTCAGGGTTCCATCTGCTTTTCTGAAATTAAAGTTCTCATCACAACGATCAATTGTGATTCCATATTCCTGCATAAGCAGATTTACAAGTTCCTGCTTTGTAAGAAGCCTTTTATTTGCAGCACCCAGAACAGCTGTCTGCATTGCAGTGTTGTTCCGCATGTAGTTAATCATTTTAAGAGAAGTAACAGCTTTGTTTACTACATAGCCATTGCCTTCTGCTACAGCTACCATTTTCTGGATATCGCCCATGATATCTGCATCTGGCTTAGACCAATCAGTAAGCGTTACTTTTGCACTTGCTGGAACGCCATAGTCAATTCCCATGTCAACATGGTTCTCTTTGATTGTTACAGCGCCGGTGGAAAGGAACTGTCCTTTCATAACATTTGCTCTTGTAACAACGCCCTCGAACAGTCTGGCTGCATCATCAAATACAAAGTTTTTCAGCGCTTCATTATCCGGCACACCGTTTTCAATTGCCTGCCGTAAGTTTTCGGACTGATTGATTTTTCTCTTAATGAAGAGTTTTTCAGTCAGGACTTTTTCAAATCCAGGTCTTGTGCCGATTTCTGCTTCGCTATCAAGAGCGTGGACGAATGCAACTTCCGGGAGATTCTGTCCAGCCATAAGTCTGTAATACTCTGCTTTCAGATACTGGGTTTTTGTATCTGGGAAAATGGTATCGAGGATACCTGGTCTTTTAACGCTGAAATTCTGAGAGAAATTAAGTCTTTCTTCTTGGGTAATTGATTCCAAAATATTAAATGGCATTTGTCATACCTCCTTAAAATACTGGGTCTTCTGTGACTACAAAAACAATTCCGGATTTTTCAAGCTCTGTTTTTGCAGTAGTATCAACTGTTACTGGAAGTCTTTTTTCGAGAACACGGCCTGCGACGATCACGGAAATTGGCCTCTTTGTATCATCTGTCATATCAACATCTTCAAATACAATGCCGATTGCGCCTGTCGCATTTGTTGAATATACGGAACCTGCTTTAATAATTTTCTTAGTTCCAACTGTTTCAGCATTTGTTTGATCTGCTGTGTAAGTTTTAAGTACAAGTCCGACCTCGGATTCAAGAATATTTGGAGTGGACTCATACTGCTCTGTTTTCATAAAAGCCATTATTTATATCTCCTTTACTTAAATATTTACAGGGGCGTTACCGTCCACTGATTTAGTTTCCTGGTTCTTTTTTGCTGAGTAAGCTTTTGCAAATTCAGCAGCATCACTTTTTACTGTAGCTTTCCCACCGCTACCGCCGCCCGGATTCGGAGTGTTTTCCAATGCTTCTTTCTCCCAAGCTGCTTTTGCGGTATCAAGTGCTGTTTTATTTGCTTCGGAAACTCCCTTAACAAAAGTTTCGACTTCTTTCATTGCATCTTCTGGTTTCTCATACGGTGCAGATGCGTATGCTTTAATAGCACTCGCGTATGTTTCGGTTGAAAGTCCTGCATTTGCAAACATAGAAGTAATTTCACTGGTAAGGGCTTTTTTGTTGGATTCTGCAAGCGCAGCTTTCAAATCAGCTAACTCCTTATCCACTGCTTCCTTTTCTTTCTTGCGTTCAGCTTCTAGCCGTTCTGCTTCGGTCATGTTCTGCTTTTTCAACTCTTCCAACTCTTTTTCCAGGGAATCTGCTTTTTCAGCTTTTTCCTTCAGAGAAACATTTTTGTCTTTCTCTTTCTTAGTTTCAGCAGAAATAGAATCAAGAAGCTTAGAAACCTGTTCCTCGGAAGGTTCTGCAACTCCCATACCGATAAGTGCCTGTTTTGCCTGTTCTCTTGTCATTGAAATCTCCTTTCTTCCAGTCCAATACGCTTTTTCAACACGGTTCGCTCCGCACATGGTCTGTACCCGATTTACGCTCACGGGCTGTTGCAATTTATTTGATTTTGGGTATTAAAAAAGAAGCCTTAGATTTCTCTAAAACTCCTTAAATAATCGAAATTTGGTTCATTCTTCGTTAGATGGAGAATTTGCCATTGGTTCTGTTTTGGACGGATTTTGAAACTTTCCGTCAAGTAATTGCTGTGCTTTCTGCATTTCCGCTTCCGGGTCTGCCAGTTCCGGGTAAATAGTTCCCAGATACGGTAAACTCATTTCGTAGACTTTCTGCGGATCACTAAATAAACCGCAAGTAATCAGTGCAATAAGCGGATGAATTTTATTTTTAAACAGATAATCAAGTGCCTGTGCTTTTACAAGCATATTGTCTGTTGGGTTTCTGGTTATCTTTACATCAAAATCTCGGGTTGAGATATTAACATCATTTGATGTACCACGGATAATATTCAGAATAATTCTAGCAGATTCCTTTTCAGCTTCCTTGGTGAATGCTTCTACCAATTTTGCATCTCTTTCTGCGAAGTCCCATCCATTACGAAGGTATACAGCATTTCCTGTATCCCCTCCGCTATTGCTTTGTCGGTTTGGCATTGCTTCCACAATCAGCATGTTATTGTAGATATCATCCTTTGCAACCTGGCTCTCTGATTGATTCAATTCAGCGGTCATCAGTTCAACATCCGACTGACAGCCATTTCCGGTATCTTTAACAGAGATAGCACCAAGTTTTACCATTTTCAAAAACTCGTTTTCATCTACCTCGCAGTTCTTGAACTTCATAAAGGCTTGCACAAACTGTTCAACGCCATTTAATCTGTCAGACTGGTATTTGTTAATTGCATCAAATAATGTGATTGCAATTTCAACGTCCGAAAGCCTGTCATGATTATTCGGGCATTCAACAATAGGAATCCCACCAAAACCGTTGATGCCATATTCGGTTACTTTTCCATTCGTGATTTTGAAAAACTGGTTCTTTGAATAACATAAGTAGTATTGTTGCTCATCTTCATCCTTCAAAATCTGAACGGACAGCATTGGTTTTCCGTTCCTCTGCGAATATACAATGTAACAATCACCAGGATATGGAATGAAGATTCTAAACGGTGGTAAATCTCCGTTTTTTGTCCAGTCCTCTTCTTTCAGAATAGCCTTATAGGAAGTTCCTGTTGCACTCTGGTATATTGCCCTTTGGATGTTTCTTGCATCTGCATTGGCTTCATCCAGATAATCATTTAGAAGGTCAACTTGCTCATTTATTTTTTTATCTGCATTTTTCTTTTTGCATACATACTGGATTGGCTCTCCACAAATCTGTCCAGCTTTAAACTTCACAGTTTCAAATGCGTGATTTTCAACCACTCTGTTATTAACTTCTGGTCGGACTATTTTGTTTCGGTATAATATCGGCTGATCGCCTTTCATGTACCGATACAAGTAATCAATTAATGTTCGGTTTCTATTATGTATGCCAATTGTATCTGATACTACTTTTACTACATTTTGTGGAGTGATTCGGTCAACGCCTGTGTAGGCTACTTTTCGCCCGAAATCACCTCGGCATAAATCTACAAAATTCATTGTATTTCTCACGAGCCGAACCATCCTTTCTGCAAAATAAAAAGCACTGGATATTTTAATCCAATGCTCTACTTTATATTTTACACATATTAAAAGTATATTTCAGTATATTATGGTATCATCTTTCGAAACCTTTTATCTTTTTTATTTCTGCTATGGCTTTTAAATGCTTTTTTTTAATGTGAATCTCTGAATAACCCATCTCATCTGCAATACGAACCAAAGATTTGTACTCAACATAGTGCTTAAATAATATGTCATATAGTAGTGGATCTTCAACCTGTTCTATAGTTCGGACTATTTCTTGTCTTTTTTGTAAAAATTCAGATATCATTTCTGAAATCTCTTCTCGCAGATCAAATATCTTCGCAATCATATCTCCCATCGGATCACGTTTTACAGAAGTTTGCACCTTTTCCCCAACTGGAATTGCAGATACACTTGTGGAAAGAGAACTGAGCTGTTCTTCTTCGATAAGCTTGTTTTTGATTCTGTTATCATAATTTTCAATTTGTCGTAAATATTGAGCTGTAGTCATCATACTCTATCTCCTTCCCCACATAAAATTTTTGGTTGCTTTTACTTCCGCAAATCTTTTGCCGGCAAGCGTTATTGCAAGCTGCGTAACTCCATCGGCAGCGTCATCATGTTCATTATCACCAATATAGACGAATGTAGTTAATTCATCCATAGCCTTTTGATACTGTTTATCTTGATATTTCGGAGCCAAAAATATAAAATTTTGCTTAACATCCCCGGAATATTGATTTATTTTTTCTTTTTTTGCTTGTTTTGAAGGTGCTTTTGTACTGGTCGTGCTGCAAGCGTATTTATGTTCTTTCAACCGTTCATTTACATAATAGGCATACATATCTCCACCATTATTTGCTTCAAAATTGATGGATTGAATATTATTACCCATGATTCTTCCAACAACTAATGGCAATGTTCCTTCTTTTGGTGCCGTGCTGAAAATCCAGTCATAAATATACACATCTCCATTTTCGTATTCTGCACCCACTGGCATTGATAAGCTATCACCACCACCCCACGCAACATCACAGGCAGAAACATTTTTAACAAATCCACCTTCTGGAAGAACGCCGTTATAATATCTCAATTCGTCAGCTGCAAACACAATTCCTTCACGCAAGAAGGGCTTTTGCTGATATTTGGCTTCCCATTCGTTAGCATCTAGCCTAGCTTTCATATCGACATAATATTTTGTTGAAAATCCAACGCCATACTCATAATCGAAATTCGATTTACCCTCATCATTCAAAGCTGGAATTTTTCTAAACCGATACATTGGATTATCCCGATTTAGCTTCTCAATCTTTCCAAGAGGATCATATAAATTCCATCTGGTTCCAACCATAAGTTCTCTTGCACCATCAATCTTACGGTCAACCATCTTGTTTAGATATTCTTGATATGTATTTTCTAATCGGGTAGGACTTAATGAATGTTGTCTATCTCTTACAAGGTCATCCACGTACAAATACCCATCGGAAGAAATATCAACGGCACCTGTCCAAGTACCTTCAATACCACGGCAAGTCATTGTTGCAAATCTGTCTGGCTTGTCCAGGTTTATTTCAAAATCATCAGCACTCTGTTTTTGAAGTTTCGATTGTGGAAAAATTTCACTGTAGTTGTATTCCTGTGTATTAATGAGGTTAAGAAGTTCTCCGTAAAATCCTTTTGCCAGTTTTCCAGAATGACCGCCCATAGCACTATGACTATTCGGTCTTTTTCCCATTATCCATGACATAAAGAAAATACACATAGTGGATTTTCCAACACGGCTTGGAAGTGATAAACCGTAAAACTCTATCTTTCTTTCTTCCAAATCTTGTAGGTCTTTGGCTACCACATGTAGTGTTTTTTTTCGTGGAATATAAAATTTCTTGCTGTCTGGCCTATTTTTTTCCATATAAAGCAAATAACTTTCAAATAAATGTGGTGCTTCCAGCAGCAAATACTGCCAGTAGATATCATCAAAGTCACCACTACCAGTTAATGCAGCACACTTCTCTGCTATGTTATGTGAGTATTGACTTACTTTCATAGCCATTTTCCGTGCTTCTTGGTTCTTGGCGAAAGGAAGGTCAATATTCATATTTAAGAGCAAATCAAGGCAATCTTTTTGGTTCTGATAGATTGTCATGTCACTATTGATAATTTGATTCAGCACTGCCCGATACCATTCAAGCGAACCTTCTGTAATTTTTTCCATAAAAATAGAGCCAGACCTCCTTTCTTTTTAGGATTTAGTCTGGCTCTCATGTGGCTCTCTTGACTGTTTTACTTATTATTCAGCATTCTCATCAGCTGTCATATCTCTTGTATCTACGATTGTAGAAGTGTTACCTCCTTGAATCTTTGGTACTTCACCATTCCATTTATCAATCTTCTGTTTTTCAATCAGTTCGGGAGTAAGAGATTCTGCGATTTTTCTATTTGCTTCAGCTTCAGCTTCAGCTTTAATCTTAATTGCTTCTGCTTTTCCTTCTGCATCAATCTTTGCCTGTTCCGCTTGGATAGATGCTTTCTCCTTTTCCTGTTCAGCAGCAATCAGTGCAACTTCTTTATCTTTATCAGCTTGTACTTTGGCTGTTTTAGCTTCAATGTTAGCAAGTTCTAATTCTTGCTGTGCATTTACCTTCTTTTGGATTGCAGCCTGTGTTTCATCATCAGTGGAAATGGAAGTAAAGTTTACTGTATCAATAATAATTCCGTATGGCTCAAACTTCTGCTTAAGATATTCGTCAAGTGCTTCATTCAGTTCCTGGCGTTTATCACCGAAAACATCTGTTACTGGATACTTCGCAGTTACTTCCTGCGTCCATGCTTTCATCTTAGGCTTAATAAAAGTATTTTTCACAGATTCCCCGGATTGACCTTTGAACTGAGTAAATACATCAGTTACTCTGCTCTGATCGAATTTATAAGAAAATTCAAGGTCGACTTGAAGCGATTTTCCATCTGCCGTTGGTGTCTTGAAACTTTCATCTTTTGGAGAATCGCCCTTATCCTCAGATGTAAGATAAGACTGCTCGATTCCAACGGAATACAGTGAAGTTTTTACTGTAGGTGAAATCAAATGCCATCCCTGTGTAAGTACATTCTTAGAGATTCCTCCGTTCATTTTGTACTCTACCGCAATGTAACCAGCCGGAACTCTCACACTGCACTTTGCAACACATATAAGTCCTGCAATGATTACAACAGCTAATCCAATTCCACCTAAAAGTCCTTTTTTCATTTATTATCCTCCTCTTTTTGACTTTCGTCTTTATTTAACTCATCAATAGCATTTCTGCCAATGTGGTTCAATAATTTACCTAGTGGTTGAAATAATTTGTAAAGCAGGAACCATACTACTGCCGCTCCACATATCACTAGAAATATAAATACTGGATTCATTCAATCACCTAACTTTCTACAAATTTCAATAAAATCTGGCTTACTAAGTTCTTTCAGCTTGTTAGCATACTTTGGAAATTCATGCGTATATATCGGATGGCCTAAAAGCTTTTCCGCATATTCATATGCAAGTTTTCGGTCATCCCCTGTAAGCATACAAATTCCTGTATAGGTTTCAATTACTACGGCTTCTTGTTTTGTCATACATATCCTTACTTGATAAAATCATCTTTTTAATTCCGTAAAAATATTTTCAATTACTTTCCACTCTGCGAATACTGCCATAAACAGTAATGGTACTGCCGAAAATCCCCAATGATTTTCAATCATCATTTGAATTGTGGATATTAAATAATCTGCTGCCTATTTGAATATTATGAAATTCGCAATTATCCAACATATTTTTCTGATTTTGTTCATTTGGTCGCCATCTTTCTTTTTGATTTCAAGTATTTTCTGTATTTGCGACTGTATTTCCGAAGAATTAAATCGAGCATAATGCTATTTGTCTGTTCTACGTTTTCTGACATAGTTGTGAGATATGGATAATCTTCTCTATCATCTACTAATGTCTTGAAGATCAAGTCTAAAGCAAACTGAGCACTGACAGGTGGGTCGCACAGTTCAAAGTCTTTATCCTTGTACCACTCATCAATCTTATTTTGGAATCCATCAAAGGATATTTCTTCGTTCCATATCATACATTCACCTCAAATTCTTTCTTGCAATTACTACCCTTGCATTTCAACTTCAAGTGCTGAATCTTCGTGTTTGGGCTAATCAGAAGTGCTTTCTTTTGGCAAAAAGGGCAACAGGCGTATTTTACTCCATTGATATTACTCAATAATGCCTGTCCATTCCATGGTTCGGGTGGGTTCATATATTCAGAAAAATCTATTCCTTCGGATTCTAATGCTGACTTAATGCTCATTTATTTACCTTTCTATTTCTTTTATGCTTTATTGGTCTTCCCTTTTTGGCTGCCCTTTTTATCATTAGCCGCACAACAGATTTAAAAACATTATCAAATTTTCGTTTCCCTTTTCTTCCAGCAATTTGTCTAAATTTTGGCTTTTTATTCATTTTTAAGCAGTTATTTGGTATTTTCTTAAAACCAATTTTCATGGCTTCTTCAATGCTTATTTTTTCTTGATCCATTAATTTTCCTCCGTTTCGGAATGCCATGCATTTTACGGAAATTGTTCTTGTTTATTCGATTTGGGGCAAATAGTGTCCAAAATAGTTCATCACTTAATTTACATTCAAGTTCAATACTTAACGGCTTGCCTATGCTACAAAGTGTACCGTCCTCATTTCTGTGAAGAATACCATCTTCGATAACAGTATCATCCGAAATTAAAATCTCTGGTATTTCTTCAATCACTCCACCATTACATGTAAAGAAATGCTTTAATTCTTCCTTTTCACCCATATCAGCACATTCCTTTGTTTTTCCTTAAATTAGCATATCGGTCAACCAATATGTCAACGGTAACAGTTAACTCGTTAATTCTGATGCAGTCATCCTGGTGGCGTTGTTCATACCATTCGATAGATGGATGACCAGTATTTACATTTTCAACTTCATTAGTTGGAAGCTTCCAGTTATCATTTTCAAGAAGCTTTTGGTTAAGTGTCTCCGATAAAGCTTTATAGTCCAGGATTATATGCTGTTTCTTCTCACATTCTTCAGATAACCGAACAACTTCTTCTTTCAACTGATCTATTGTCCAGCTCTTCAAATCTTCAATTCTCATGGCATTCTCCCTTAAATCTTAGTAAACTTTTCCATATCATAGTTATCACGAATATAATCCACACACTCTTGCAGTTTTTCTCTCAAAAATGTGTCCTTTGCAATATCTGGGTGAAGCGCATATAGTAAGCAGCTTCCCTCTTTCCCGTCTTTCTGAAACTTTCTCTAATTGAACATCATAATGAATAAAGGAATTTTTGTAAGATTGTCCGTTTTTCTTTTGAGCCAAAAATTAGAAAGTTTTTTAATCATTTCTCTCTTTCCTCCCTATGCTTCATCTGACAGGCGATCATTTTAGCTATGTTTTCACGTTCCTGTTTTATGCCATGTCCTTGGCGGAACAATTCGCATTCAAGGATATTTCCACAGTTGGAACATTCGTCTTTTATTTCTTTACCGCATACTTCAATCATTTTCATCACCACAGTAATTCAATAAGTAATTTGCAATTTTTCTAAGATCATTTTTCCCATACAGACGAATTCCATCTTTCAATTCTCTGTCAATCAGCCAATCAGCTAACTTTATTGGTTGTGTAGGTGGTTCATCTTTGGATTTTTCTATCTTAAAATCATCGATTAAACCACCTCTATTTATAAGTTCAGAAAGTTCACTCATCGGTACTATGCCTCCTTGTTTTCCGTCTTCTTTTCCCTCACAAAACTCGCAACAGCACTCTGGTTCCGTAAAGTCTGCGCAATATTTGCTATCACCATTGAAGCAAACCCATGTGAAGTCATCATGTTTTCTGCAATTCTTACAACATTTTTCTTTCATAAATTACCTCGATTTAGAAAAATCCAGTGCGCCGACTTGAACGGCATAAATCTCCCAACGAGAAACACTGGAACTTTAAGGGGGAAATGCGACTTCTGGCAATGGCAATTTGCCAGATAGAAACAACAGGAATCGAACCTGTGTCACATGATATTCAATATCATTGCTCTACCACTGAGCTATGTTTCTTTTTTCATCATAAAACGCTAAACTAGATGATTTTTTTAGAATCCCCGACTATCACTCCTCACGGGCATTGGTCTTATCTCTCTAAAAAGTTTTTGCACAAGATCGCTAGTGAGTTGCGTCTATATGCCTGCACGAATGCACACAAACGCATCCGCATTTATGTGCAAGAACTAACAATAGCTATGCTAAAGTCAGATGTCCTATCTACACTTGGTAGATGGAATAGCAGGAGACGGATTCGAACCGCCGTTTTCATGGATATGAGCCATGCGAGATTCCACTTCTCTATCCTGCCAGAACCCGGAAGAACCGGGTTAGCAATAGGTTTATCGTGTTATGCTTTCCACTATCTACAAGTTTTAGTGCTGTAGATTCACTGGATATTTTTATGCGTCTTAGAACGGCATCTCTTGAAAACTCCTTTTATTAACGTGCGCTGCGTTAATATTTTTAACTCTGAGATATACCAGCCGGGAAACCAGATCCATTTAGGCTACGCCGTATCGTACCTAAATTTACCTAATCCACACGCTCAACTGGAAGTTTTTTCCACCCATATTACGGATGAATGGCATTTAGAAGAAATGGAAGCTCTGGGATTCGAACCCAGGACTTACGGCTTATGAGGCCGTTGCTCTTACCGCTGAACTAAGCTTCCTAAGATACCGAATTATTTGACCGCCACGGCAAACAATCCGGCACTGTTGCAGTTCTTGACCACCAGCTGCAACAAAGGTTTTCTGAAACGCTTTTAGATTTCAGAAAAGAGTGTTATAAAATGAACTTGCGGCGTTAGCAAAACCGCAAACTGGGCTAACTGGATTCGAACCAGTAAATGCAGCAGTCAAAGTGCTGTGCCTTAACCGTTTGGCGATAGCCCATCAACCCCGGCGCACCATTAAAACCGGGGAAGTCGTGATATTAAGCTAAACAAGTATATAAACTTTCCGCTCTTACTGATTACTCTTTTCCAGGAGGGAAATTTTCTTTTTCTAAATATTCAATAATTCCTGGCGTATTCATCAATAAGAGCTTCCGCTACTCTGGATGCCTCGACTTATCGCTTTCATAGGCTTTCCCGAACCTACATGGATTAAGTCGAAGCTGTGCTTTTATGAATTTAACCCTTTCGATTAATTCAATCGGGATAATTCCAATTGGAATCGGTAAATACATGTGGTTCTCCTCTTATTCTGCAAAAATCCAATCCTCTGCTAACATATCTGCTTGAGATGCAAGCCATCCCATCTGTACGCCAGATGTTCCGACAAAAGCAATGGCTTTGTTTCCGATTGCATCATGTTCACAATTTACAATTTCATTATCAGCAGTCTTATATGAAATTCCAGTGGCAATCTGAATGTACTGTTTCTTTCCATTCCAGCCTTTACGAGACACTTTAAGTCCTCTTTTCAGATAACGGATAGCGTCACCAAATCCAAATGTTGACTGACCACCAAGAACACCACAGTTATTCTCATCAGCAATCATCCAGTCATCTCGCTGTGTGTGCATGAAAGTATATTCTACTCTCTGTGTTTCACGGATATCGAGAACTGCTCCCTGGCCTTGATCGGAATCTTTTGGTCTGCAATGAATCATAATCGTCTGTTTTTCATCGTCCCAACACCAGTAACCATTCCATCCTGGAAGTTTCACTTTTGCTCCCTGTTTCATAAGTTTTAATGCTTCTGAAAATTTCATTTCTATATCCTCCTTTACCTCGTGCAAATTAAGAAAATATTCAGTGCGAAACATATTTCTAAACAAATGCAGAATAAAATCTGTATTACACTTGTCTTTCCTTCTTCGTTCAGTATTGCTAAAGTGCCGGCTAGAACCAGAACAAAAAATGCAAGATTTACAGCTGTTCCGATTACATTAAGTGCATTCATTTTCTTTTTCCTCCCCGATTAAGAAGTCCAGAATTTTTTCTGCAATCTCTTCCTCTGGCTCAAATGGCATTCCACAGTAATTGTAGGATTCTAAAGCTGATTTTAGGCTTGCTTTGAATCCATTGTAAATTTCTCCGTGCTGTAGTAGTTCGTGCCTTAAAACTAAAATTGCATCAGTAATTGATTGAGAAGTGACACTAATTTGTGCTAGGCACTCCATTTCAATATCTGGAACTGCCATCATTTCAAATTCAACCACGGGTATTCCATCTACTGCCACATGGAAATCAACTGAGCGTACATTCGGAACTTTGTTTCCATCAATAAAGAATTTTGTACCAAGCCAGTCATAAGGGTTGGGGTTTGTGATTTTCACTAAAGGCATCTTCGTACCCCTTTCTTTTAGTTTCACAGTAGAGAAGAAGGTGTTTCGCAATCTCTTCCAACTGTAGAATGTTGTATTTTGGAATTTCCCATGTTTTATGCTCCAATAATGGAGACAGTGGAATTTTCTCAGTCTGTAGTTCGTTAGTAACTGTGGCATTGATAAGCATAGACGCTACATCAATGGGAGATTCTGGAAAACTATCCTTATTATCACTTTTTGGTGCATCCGGCATGAATAACTTTTTCCATTCTCCGTTTTCCTTTGAAAATACTTCTCCGTTTTGTACTTTAAGTGTTCTAATAGCTTCTCTTGGAATATCTTCTTCTTTTTCACATTTACGAACATCATTCCCAATGATGTATAAAAAACAATTCATCCCTCTTCTGCCTCCCCGAAATATTTCTTGTAAAGCTTATGGCTGCAATACCACAAATGTTGCATCACAAAAATTTTATCAATACATTCCAAGTCATAATACATTACTCTGTACTCGGCGGTTCTGTCTCCGTTTTCATCAACACTATAACCAGCTAATTCAAATTTTGATTTTGCGCCAAACCATCTACCATTCTTTGTAACAAACAAAGAAAGATTCCCATATTCACAAACGTATGTAGCAGTTTGAGTATCATACAATCTTCCATCAGTTAATATTGCTTTTGCGTGAATTGGCTTTACGAGTTTCCGAATTGCCGGGGATTCTTGTCCAACATTTTCATATGCTTGGTTTGTTTCGGAAACGCCTTTTTTATTTTTTGAGAAAAATTTAATCACGTCTTTTCCTCCCGAAATATTCATCAACTGCTTGTCTTACAATATCCGATACGCTCCTGTCTGTTCGGTTCTTCTCTTCCAGGAGCCTTTTTTTCTGTTTTTCGGAAAATCGGATGCGGATTGATTCGGATTGCGGGTTTTGTTTCATGAGCATTTACCTCAACTTACAATTTCAATTGGATATCCTAAGTATGCTTCTAACTCTGAAACAGTCAGTTTGCGTGGCTTCTTTATTTCAACATAAGCACGCTGTATGATATTGTCTGTTGTCTTTGCGATTGCCTTTCCAGTATAACTTTCAAGCTCTTCGTTTGCATATACATTCAAATGTTCATATCCATATGCCCGGCACCATCTTGCAGCTGAATCAGTAATTTTTTTAAGTTCTTCCAGTTCATTACCGAATATCTCTGAGTATCTGATAGCATTGTTTAGATCACTCGTACATACAGGGACAAGAGCCACAACATGTTTATACGGACTCCCGATAAAACGAAAGTATCTATGTGATTCCATTGCTTTTTCACCTTTTGGCAAGTTAAATCCTTGAGCTATTGCTTTTTTAAGCAACTGTTCTGATTCAACATTATTGTCTGTAACGATGCATTTATTCGTAAAATCAATCATCTTTATCCCCCTCCAAGAGTTTATATAGAGTGCTTCTTGAAACTCCTATAGTCTCAGCAAATTGTGCTTTTGTTATTTCTCCCATTTGCCAACTTCGCTTGGTTTCTTCAAAAAGGTCTTTGTTTATCTCTTTTTTGGAACGACCTTTATATTTGCCCTGGGCTTTTGCAATTGCAATACCTTCTTTTTGACGCTGCCGAATATTTTCTCTTTCTCTTTGTGCTACATATGAGAGTAGCTGCAAAACTATGTCTGCGATCAGTGTTCCTGTCAAATCTTTGTTTTGCGTAGTATTAAGCAACGGCATATCCTGTACAATGATATCTGCTTCAATCTCTTTTGTAATTTTTCTCCATTCAGCAATAATCTCTTCGTAGTTTCTTCCAAGCCTGTCAATCGAATGGATTATCAGAATGTCACCTTTTTGAAGAGAAGCAATCATTTTCTGATACTCTGGACGATTGAAGTCTTTCCCAGATTTTTTATCCATATAAATTTTTTCAACACCATCTGTTTTCATTGCTTCAATCTGTCTTGCTTCGTTCTGTTCTATTGTTGATACCCTCACATAACCTATTTTCATGTATAATTCCTCCCGTTTGTCTATAAGCCAATTATACACGTATTTGAGTATTGTTTCAAGTGTTTTATATTCATTTTTGAATATTTTTATTGACTGTTTAAACGGTTTTGATTATGATTACATTAATAGGAGGTGTTTATATGGTTTCAGATAAAATAAAACAAATTATGAAAATGAAGAAGGTCACCAGCGTTCAATTAGCTAACCATCTGGGTATGCTTCCACAATCTCTTGCAAACAAATTTTCGAGAGGAAGTATATCTGCCGATGAGTTAATTCAGATTCTTGACTTCCTGGAATGTCAACTTATAATCGAACCTAAACCAGATGTCTTAATCAAATTAACAACTGACGATATCAAAAGGGAGCCGTAATGGTTCTCTTTTTTTACTTTCTAATCAATCCTTGCCCTTGCAGTAAAAGTCTAAATGTTTCTTTACCTTTCACAGTGATATATGTCTGAACATTCGAATATCCAAACGGTGTTGAGAAATCTTTCATCTGGAAAAGCCCAGCTTTCCTATACGGTTCATAGGGTTTAATAATATTGTGCCTATCGCGGTAAATATAACCGTTTTCCGTAAGCCACTTATTAAACGCTTTAGGTGGAATGTGAAATTCCTTTGCTGCATCTCGAAAAGTTGTAAGAAGTCTATTATCTATCAGACTGTCGAAATAATCAGCTTTAGGTTTCTGTTCCTGTACTTTCTGTTCAAGTAACTGTTTCTCTCTCTGCTCTTCAATCCATCTTTTAGCTCGTTCTATCGGGTCTTCAATTTGGTAGGAATCCTGTTTCTGAACCATCTCGTATTTTCCAGTTCTTCTGATAGAAGGAAGGACTTCCGCAGTAACCCAATGTTTAAACCTTTTCGCAGATTCAAGTTTGCTTGACAGGATAAGTGAGAATAAACCACTCTCATTTATTACAATCGTTTCTTGCACTCCACTATTTGATGGGAGGCTACATTTTAGGGCGTCCTCCTTGTCTACGTGGCTTGCAATAGCATTTCTCTCTTTTACATATCCTAAAGCCTTGGCTACATCAATTCCAACGAACCAAGGATTTCCATCTATCGTTACTGTCCTTACATTTCCAAATTCTGGATTGCTAAAAATCATCATATCATTCATTCGTTGTACCCGCCTTTCTTGGTATTGCCTTATTTTTAGTATGGCAGAGAAACAGTTAAGGCTTACTGCTTGTCGTGTTCGAATCACTATCACTGCCATATAAGGAGAGCTTTTTTGTTTTTTCGGGCGGTTTCGGTGGTGACTACCGCTGACTAGGGTTTTATATATACCCCCTCCCCGGTCATCCAGTGCGGACGCTGGCAAGTCAGCCCGCCGCCCCATGGGAGCCGCTGTCCTTGCCTGGTCGCTGTTTATCGTAGGCCTTCGGCAGTGGTCAAGGGAATACTATGAAAAATCTATTGTAATATTGCACAAAAAACAGTGTTTTATAAAATGTATTTTTAGGGTGTACCCTAAATAAACATCACTACATACTATATATTGTGTGTACTATTGCTAAACTGCAAGATATAGTTTTCCGTGCTATAACTCCGGCTTTTCCATCTCCGGAAGCTCCAGTGCGGCTTTGTGTTTCTCTGCGATCTGCTGCGCGGTCTGCTGCGGTACGCCATATTGTTGTGTAGCTTGCACCGGTGCAGTTTCTGCCATACCGTATGCAGCTTTTGCAACAAATATCAAATTCGCATTTGTTCCGGTTTGATTATGTAATCTATTGATTGCGCAGTTTTTGCAAATATCAAACCATTTTTTAGCCGTGTCACCATGTGATGAGTTTGTTCTATACACTCCATTCATCCAGTCAGTAAACGTTGTACGATTAATCCCAACTAAAAAGCTAAATACTTCTAGGGTTGGTAATACATGATATTTACTGCATAATCTCACATAAGTATTAAACATTTTATCTAATAGCTCTATATTGTCATTACTTGGCTTTTGTATATGATCTGCAATATAAAAAATCATATCTACAAAGCTATCTGATACTTCTTTCTTATAGTTTTCGTTATCTGGTGATATACATAATACAGTATTTATATACTCATCAGCATATATATTAATATTATCTAAATAGATATCTACGTCTTGTACATTTACTGTATTATCTTTCATATTATCACCTCACTTTAACACGTTAATTTTCAAATAAAAAAAGAGAATGTCACCAGGTAAAGCTTATTCCCGGAAAATTTCCGGGTGTTCGGGTACATTCTCTAAAACTTAAAACTTAAATAAAATATTCTGTTTTCTTTGTTGCTGATACCTTAGCACAGTTTTTAATATCTTGTCAAATTTAATTTTGCATAAAATAAAACCCTTTATTTTGTCACTAATTAATAAATAATATTTGTGGTATTATATTATAATCTTCATTTATATTTACATTATATATATTATTATACGGTACTGTATAGCATATCTTTTAATAAACTCTAGTCTTAGGAATCTATGGAGGGGTAAAAGATATATTATATATAATATATTTAGACATAATAAAAACCAGACCATTACCGGGCTTTAATGCCTGGCTGATCTGGTTTGTTAGATACTGTTTTATTCTGTTCAGGTACAGACGATTTTCGCTCAACTACCCCTCCATGAGTTCCCGCGGCTGTCGTTGATGATAACATTACTGTAAGTTTTCCAGAAAGTCAAGCCAAAAATAAAAAACATTTTTCTTGACAAAAATTAAAAACCTGTGCTATTAATATCTTAACAGCTTTGGCGGTGGGGCTGTTAACCCCTCGATTGTCGTTACGCCGCCATAAATAAGCATTTTAAAAGCCCCGGGAAATTTTCCCTAGGGCTTTATTTTATGGCTAATTCATTCTTTTTAGTATTTCTTTTTCCAAAAATCTAGATTCATAAAAATTTTTATTATTTGCATATTCCTTTAATAAATTTTCATTTGACAATTTTAACATGCTATAAACTTCTTGCTTTCTTTTCGAGAGTTTTTCCTGTTCTTCCTTTATTCTTTCCAATCTTCCATTTACCACGGCTATTGTTTCAAGATTATATAAATCTTCACCGTTTAGGATTCCAGATTTTATCAACTGATATTCTTCTAGATACATTTTATTTTTAATTTCATCATAATACAAATAACTTGATTCATCAATGATTTGCATAATTTTAAAATCAAAGTCATCATTTTTTAGAATATCTTGTTGTATTAATTTGTTATTGTGTTTTCCTCTTCTAATTTCGCAAGAGTGAGATTCAGCACGTTTTTTTAATTGTGTTGAAGATCCTATATATCTTTTTCCGGTTCTTCGGTTTATTATTGTGTATACTCCACACTGATTTTTATTTGGAATATTATTTAACTTGCTCACTGTAACCACTTCCTTTCTATGATTACAGTATATATTATTAGTGCTTAATTGTCAATGCTATTTTGTGCTTAATTTACTTTTTCATTTTATCCATTTTATCAAGTTCTGCAAGAATTAATTCTCTTGCGAAAGCGTTAGTTTTTAACCCATATGCGTTAATTCTTTCAAGTGTTCCCTGTGGTAAGATTACATTTATTCTATCCTTATTTTTCATACATTTTTTTACTGCTTCTCTATTCTTTATTGCTTTTTCTTCCGTTGTTAATTCTACCATATTTAGCCCTCCTTTATTTTTCTTCATTATAATATGCGTGTGCTTAATTGTCAATATTTTTAGTGCTTAATCAAATTGCATAATTTCGCAATGTTCATTAGTGCTTAATTTGTTTATTATGTCAATATACATTAGTGCTTAATTATGATATTATAATATCAACAAAGGAAAACAAGAAACAAACAACCGGAACCGCCCGAACCACTCAAGCCAATGAGGACATAGGGAGCCGGCACCGATTAATTGAAAAATTCTAGTTCCTAAACAAAATAAAAAAGCTGGCTGCATCCTACCGAGACAAACAGCCAGCGCCAAACTAAAAAGAAAGGCAACCCCATTATAACAGGGGTGAAGGTAAAAAACAATGAAAAAAATTGAAACATTAGTAATTAGAGGTCGTAGATGGTTTCAGAAATTATATGGAAATACTTACCACACAGTAACGGTTGTTGTAAATGGCCGTATTTTAAAAAGTAGCATTCAGTATGGCTATGGAAATCAGTATCTTGTTACCGCCGTTGATCTTCTCCGTGAAAATGGTTATGATATCCATGAAAATAATATTGAAGCATTGAGAAGCTTAAAAGAGCTTTGTAAAAATGATTATGAAGTTGTTGACGTTCCAAGAAAAAAAGATTTGTAGGAGGTTCACACATGGCAACAATAATTAATTTTCCAGTTAAAAATACAAAAGGTTATGAAAATCTTGTAAAGCTTTTTGCAGTATGCAGAAGCGTTGAAAGCTGTGACTTCTATCTTGGAACAGCAGAATACATGGAAAAACATGGACAAATAAAAGAAAATGAATTTCTGACGCTCCGCAGAATCGGAAGGACGAAACGCCAGGAGCTGGCGAATCCTATAAAAACGCCACAAATCGCAAAAAAGCCAGGTGTTTACAATTATACACCGGAAATGGGCGAGCAAAAGCCGGAAGGCGTACAGATTGAAGCACGCAGCTCTTATTATGGGAATCACTGGTTTTTATATACTGAATTAGAATTAAAGGGGCGCGGTATTACCTTAATAGAAACAAAAAACGGTATTTACTGTTACAAAGTAACAAACAGGGCTTTTGATTTATTAAAAGAAAAATATTGCATTTCCCAAGAGTGTTTATTGGATTAAAAAAGGGGGGCTAAAACATGAAATATCATTACATAGCAATTTCAACACGCACAGGCAATAAAAACTTTGCTTCTGTTCTTCGGGTATCAAGCTCTGACAATTTATTATTTTCCTTGCAAGTCCCCGGCATTACTTCCGCAAATATTTGTAGCACAAAAAAAGAAGCTGAAAAAGTCGTTGATTTTTGGAACAAGTGTTACAAGAAAAATAAAACTTATGGAGGGTTTTAAAATGAATAGAAAATTAACTTACCAGCAATGGCAGCAGATACACTATAACATTGGCTATTAATAGGCGTTGCCCGGTTGATTCCGGGCAAGTTTTTGTACTGTTTATTTTTGGCTTAGCGTATGATATAATAACATAAAATGGGGGGGGTAATACATATGATAATGTTAAAAATAGAAAAATGGGAAAGCGTTGTAAATGAAACTATTAAGCATTTTTTTGATAATTATAAAGTATTTGATGATAATAACAAAGCTTTAGAAAATAAAAGCCTGTATCAATACATTAATGATATTTGCGAAAAAGGCCCGGAAACAGAAATCTTGCACTTTTTATTTACTGGTGAAAGTGAATATATCCAATTTGCTGGAAAGTACAATATTTCTTTGTACGATGAATTTTCACAAGAACTTGAAAACAAATTAATTGATGAATTTTATTCCCTTAATCAAAAGCAATTCTGTGACGATCTCGAAAATTTTACAGATTATTTTTTAAGCGAACACACAATTTTATTGAAAACATATATTTATGATATTCTTGATAGTTTTACGGCTGAAAAGTTAAAAAACCTTATTTTTAAATAGTTTTCACCGCTTCCCGGTTTCCAGACCGGCGGCACGTTCACGGCGTGCAAGCGGTTTTTTGGCATTCTGCCAGATACACCTTGCAAAGTTAATATAATAAGTCAATCAATTAATGCGCTTTTTTATCCGTAAATGGCTTTTTATGCTGTTAATGTGGATTTATGCCACATTTGCATTATAAGCCGTTTATGAGCCTTTAAAACGATTTGTAGTGCGTTACATGGTTTATTGACTGTCTGCGGCTATGGGTATATAATAGCCTTGTGTAGCTATGTGCAGCTATGCTTTATTTGTGTACCTTTCCAACGGGCGCATTATGTCCGCTTATGTGCGTAGCTTGTCCGGGCTTCCCGGTGATCTGTCGCAGTTGACCTGGCTATATATCAATTAGGGCTATACAACTATATCGTGATATGCTTGTATAACGCCGTATTTGCCTTTTTAAGGCGTTTTATAATCGTAGTCAATAAAATATAGGATAAATACGTTACAAGATATTTAAGGCTTATTTTGCAAGAGTATTATTGTATTTTTATTACTGCATTATATGCCATTTGATGTTATGATCTATTATCTGTGGGCGGTTGGTTCTGATCTGCCAGGGATACGGCCGGCGGTCGGCTTTGTTGACGTTCAATCATTCCTGGCAGCGTCCCGGCTTCATCGGTTCGGCGTGGTATCGGCTCTCGGTGCTGTCCCTGGTTGGCTTTTGTAAGCGGAAAAGTCGCAACTGCTCAAGGTTTCAATAGTTGCAACTAACTTTTGGATGATTCCTAAATTTCAACATCATTTTGGGAACCGAAAATCAAGGAAATTCATAAAAAAAGTGGCAACCAGAAAAATTCTCTCATTTTCTAGCTACCACTTAAATTTTAATTTTGCACAAATATTTCTATAGCGTAAAGTTCTAAATGATTCAAAATTCACAATTTGTTTAATCCTTCTTTCTTCCGTGTTCCGTATCTTCTGTGTGATGATTTCTCTAAACGTTCCGTCCTCTTCATTTGGGACTTTGAAAGTTTTTTCTTTCTCTGGTAATTGTCAGTCGTTGTTCCCATTCATACCCTCCTTGTTAATTTTCTGATTCCTAGTCTCAAAGTTTACAATTTCCGTGTCCGTTTCCAATTCTTCCGGGATTCTTCCAACAATGATAACTCGCAGTGGCTTCAATCTGCGTTCCATTTCCTTGAAACCAACGCAAAATTCCAACCGCGCCGCCTTGCTCTTTACTCTTCCATTTGTGCAACAAGCAACTGTGCTTCCCTCTGGTAGCCCATCAAAGCACCAGTCCCAACAGTATTCCGGCAATATGCTTACATTCGGAATTACTGGAATATCATTCAAGATCATGTAGTGAGCCAGTGCATGATTGCGGTATTTGTTCCACAAGCACATAGCCAGCGGCATTCCATTCTTGCCAACCGATATGCTGAAATCTGGCATAATGACTGCATGAAAACATTTTAAATGTTCCATGTACTTATCTGGCTGATTCCACAATCTTTGAAACTGTACATCGTCCACATAAAAATTCACATCAAGTTCTTTGTGATTCTTAATCTTCCTGCTGAAGCTCTCTGCAAAATCAATAGTATCTTACCCCGGATGGATAAAAGTCTTTGGAATTTTAGGGATTCCGTACTTGTCATCAAGGTCTGCATCCGTGATTAAAAACTCTTTCATTACATCATAGGCTGTGTGTATCTGCATATTTCGCCCTCCATTTCTTTGAACATAACACAATTTCCGAAAAAAGGCAAAAAAAATGACCGCATATCTGCGATCTCACGTACAAGTTTCCTCCTGTATTTGCTAGAACAATTGTTCTGATTACTATTTTGATTACTATTTGATTTGTCAAATGCCACAAACCCAGTAAAATCAAGGTTTTTTGAAAGCTGATGACGGGAATCGAACCCGTGATAAAGAACCCTCTTTTCCAGTAAAATCAAGGCTTTTACGAATTTTTGCTTGATTACTTTTGGTTACTTAGTAATCAAAATGAAGAAAATTCGGGTATACTATTAAGTATCTCTGCCTTTTTCTCAACTGATTTTCGGTTCTTGTGATAGTAGTTTTCGGTGCACTGAATATCTGTATGCCCCATCAGCTCTGTAATTAGTTTATTATCAATGTTGTTATCGAGAAGAATACTCGCATATGTCCTTCTTGCCTTGTGCGGCGATTTTTTTACCACATGACTTTTTTTACAAACTTTTTCCAATCTTCGCCGAAAAACATTTGTTGTCATCCTATTTCCAGTTTCGTCCATGAAAATGTATTCTTGAAATGGCGCACGATGTTTTAAACGCAATACCAACCATTTGTAGTTTTCTGGTACAATAACTGTTCGGATTCCAGCTTTTGTTTTTGGATATTCTTTTACAAGATAATCATATCCTTTTTCATTTAGCTTTTTAACCCTTGTCTCCGTTCTCCTAACTTTGAATGTATTTCCATCAAAGTCTGAGCTTTTCAAAGTAACAAGTTCTCCAACTCGAACTCCGGTTAAAAACATGAGCATAATTCCAGCATTTTTCAAATCCATGTCTTCTTCTAAGCACTCAAAAATTTTCGGAAGCTCTTTTTCGTCAAACACTTCTTCTTCATTTTCTTTTATAACTTTTTTGAAGTCATGATCTGAAACATCCATGTCATTCAGCATGGTTTCCGGGCTCCAATCAATCAATTTACGCTTTTTGGCTCTTTTTAAAAATCCTCTTGTTATACATTTCAGATTTGAAAATGCCTTTGCTGTTAAGTCAAACTCGGATATTTGTTCTTCTAAAAAATCATCCAATTCTTCCGGTTCAATGCTTTTAATTCTTCTCTTTCCAAATTCGGTATAGAATCTCCTAAATGTCTGTGCATTTCTTTCGTGGGTTGATGCAGATATTTTTTTTAAATCAAATCTCCTGTCATTCCACTCTTCAAAAATTTCTTTAATCGTTGGATTTTCTAACTGTTCACGATAAAATTCAACTAATTCATCTTCTAAATCCCTTTTGTTCTTCTTTTTTACTAATTTTCTTTCTTCATCATTCAAATATGTGCGCCAGTAACCATCTTTACCTTGCCATATTTTATTTGAATGATTTTTAAGTATTTCATTTCTCTTTTGCATTTCTACTATCTCTTGTACGTGAGATAGGTCAATGATACCATTTTCAATAGCATATTTCAAGTTTTCATCCATAAAATTTAGGAGGAACCGGGAATTCCTTTTGCCGGCCGGCGGTTCCTGTTCCTCCTTTCTATTAACAGCCTATTTTAAATTTTAAGCGTTTATTTTGATTTAGCATAACAATACCTTGCTAATATCATAAAAATTAATTTTAGCCATTTTATTTAAAATAATTATCACGTTTTACAACAAATCAAAGATGTTTACCTGTCCATCAATCTGAGATTCTTCCAGGTTGTAAAATTTGCAAGCTATATAATCTGGGTTCCAATCAATTTCCAGCTCATATTGCAAGCACTTCGGATGCTTACCACCACGGAAGAATCTGCATTCCGAACAGGTATGCTGATAAGCTGTACCACCAGACCGCTTATACATTTCGCTTATCTTTCTCATAGAATTACTCGCTTCACTCTTGACTTTCCTTTCGCTTTCTTCTTGAAGATACCATTTTTAACACAATCCCTCGGATCACATCCTCTGCTATGTTCTTCAATCAAGATATAATCACAGGTTGCATTTGTACTCCATGCATTTTCGCTCTTGCTGTAATAGTCGCATTTTGAGCATTGTCTCCGCTTTAAGCCTATAATTTCAGTGCTTTTTAATTCTCTCCATGGTTTTCTATCTGGCAATTTTCCACACCTCCCAATCTGGCAGAATCTATAATTTTTAAAAGGTCTGGACTTAGTTTTCTTCGTTCCTGTTCTCTTTGCACTTCTGCCCGGTAAGTCCTTTGGAAGTTTGATTGAACTACACTCCACCATGTACCATCCACATTTTCAGATGTTGCCCATTCTCTAAGTTGTGCCGGGCTTGATACTGCTTTCTGAATGATTTTTGGAAGCTTATCAAACTCTGTTTCTGCATTATATGTAGAATTCTGAATAGCTTTGCATACCTTTTCCCATGCTTCCGTTTCATTCAGCTCTTCTTTTTGCGACAAAAGGCTCTTCGCACATTGTCGTAATGCAGCTATTGTAGGTTCTTTCCATTCAGTTTGCATATATTTCTTCAACCCAAAACTTAAAAGCTTGTAATCTAGGTCTTTAAGGAGTCCATACCAAGTATCAAAAGCATATTGATCTGGCAGAAATGCTGGGGAAGTGTACACAGCTTTCATTGCTTTTACCAGTACCGCCCATTCTTCCCTTGTCATACCCAATTATCCACCTCGCTTACTCTATTTTGGATTTTCTCCATGTAGCTGCACGGTCTATTCGTAGACTTGTCCGCATATTGCCCTTCAAATACTTTTGCGAAATTTCCAGGCTTCAAGAACCAATCAAACGTAACCATCCAACCATTTTTATTCTGTCCTTGCAAGAAACTACTATGGCGAATGTTCTCAATGGCTTCTAAGATATCATCTATATGGTTCTGACGGATTCTGGCTTTCACCGCTTGTTCTCGTTTTGGTGTCATTCTTTTTACAGGAGTGATACCAAATTCTTCCAGAGTATTCCATTCATCAATGATTCGTTGGACGTCAGTCTGACGAATAGTATCTTTAGATACTATTAAATCATTTATATCTTTTTCTTTATCTTTATCTAATTCTGTATCTAAATCTAATTCTAAATCTTTATCTTTATTCTTATTCTGTTCCGTTACAGTAATGTTACTGTAACGTTTCTGTAACGTTACATCATCTTTCTTGCAAAGCAATGCGGCCTTATTTTTTTGACGTTCACGATATTCTGCAACCCTTTTTCTGTTTTGATCTCGTATTTTCTCCAATTCGTCTGCACTTTGATGCTCTTCCCAGCCGGGAATAGAAAGTAATTCAGAATCTCTGGTAATCATCCCGAACTTTTCCAGAACTGTTAATGCTAATTGAATAATGCTTTCCTCAAAATCCAATTCATCTGCAAGCATTTTTGTTGTGTATGGAATATTTTCAGTGAGGAAAATAATTCCGTTTGAATTGCATCTGCCAGCCATTGTCAAAAGCATTACCCAAATAAGAACAATATTGTTTCCCTCTGGCATTTTCCTTATTTGCTTAATTTTTCGGTTGCTAAACATTTCAATCTCAATTTTAATCCAGCTTACTTTAGCCATTAATGTAATTGCCTCCTCAAATTCCTGGATTTTTCAAAAGTGTTTATCTCAATTCAACTTCAATTCTATTGATTTTCAGTTCTCCATTTACCGGAATTACAAGAGATGAAACGCCGTTTATTTCTTTTAATTCAATCAGAGCAATTTTATCTGGCTGAATGCAGATTGTTGCATCTGGTGTTACAATTTTTGCAGTTTTTGAATTATGGATATTGTCAAGGGAAACAGGCTCATTACTGAAATACATTTCCCAGTTTTCTTTAAAATCCGATAATTTCTCGCCTGGAACTCCGCAATATCCAAAAATCTGTTCCATTTCGTCACATGACACGGTTATCATTTCCGGGCTGTCTTTCTTCTGTTCTCTTACTTCCTGTAATGATTCAACCAGACTTTCTGCGAAATTGAATGTTTTATTTCCTTCGAAATTGTCCATGATAAAATCTGAAAAGACATTGATCTCATTTCCCGGTATACGTGGAATTGGTGTGCCAAGAACGTTTTCGATGAAGTCTTGATGAATATTCTTTATGTTTTTGTTGAAATACAAAGTTCCATGAATATCAGTGCTTCTGTCATTGAATACAGGGAATAAGAATCCTGTTTCTGGTCTTGAGACTACCCAATCACGAATACGATCTTTGATGTTATTTTCAGCTACATCATAGCTAAGCCCAGCCTTTGAAAGATTCACCGGGCAAATGCTGCACAGAATGTGTTCATAAATTTCTTCTGATGCATCGTGCATTTCGGTTCCATCAGAAGCTTTTCCGGGAATGTCATATACTGCATGAATGAGAACTATGTAGTAATTTTCGTGATAATCGTAATTTTCAATCACTTTGTCGTAAAACTCGTCCAAAAGCTCATCATTTTTAAGTTTACTTGCTCTGATCCGCATAAGAAATTCCTGTGTTCCACCCTCTTTTTCCTGTGATAATGGAAAATCAAGGTTCATAAGATTTTTTCCAAGTCTGCCAGACATGGTTTTCTTGAAAATGTCAAAATACTTAAACATTTCTTCCTCTGGAAGAGATAGGAATGCTTCTTTAATTTTAGTTTTCTTGTTCTTTTCTGCATCCACATAACAACCGCAAATGCGTGTGATTGCACAATTTACTGGTGTAAACTGTTTCTTGATCTCTGCGATTTCTTTCTTATTCATGATTAATCCTCCGCTCCAAATATTTTTCTTAAATTGTTCTGGTAATTCTTCACTGTTTGTTCGATAGTGTTATAAGTTTGTCTTAATCTGCATCTTTCTTTGTAACCATCGCATATTGTTCCAAAAAGAATGGCATTCCGACATATCCCATCTTGACTAGCGCAACATTTATTCATTCTTCTCCATCCTTTCTACTTCTCTCGCCTGTTTCTTTTCAATCCACTTATTAATTTTCTCATCGGATATCATGTACATTTGCTTTAGCATTTCGATGCAGATCAACACATCTGCAATTTCTTCTATCATGTTATCACGGTTGATTTTTCCACGCTTTGCCTTGCTGATTGCTTGGATAAGTTCTGCGCATTCTTCCATGCAGACAGTTGACTGAATTTCTTCTCCGTAATTGTCAACGCTTCTATCAATAATGCTTTCGTCAATGTTATATGTCATTTTCTTCGCTCCAATCCAGTTTCTGCCCACATCTGGCACAGTATTTACTAACAATATCTATGTCGTAATTACAATTTGGGCAGTTACCGTAAGCACTAACTTTTATTTTTTTGCCTACTCCGAAGTCTAAATATATTTCGCTCAAGTTGTTCACTTTCCTCGGTATCTGCTTTTTTAATGCCTTAACCGCACGTTCCAATGCTTTCCGATATTGAATATATGACCAGTCTTGTTTGATTAAGTCAATGCGTTCCTGTAAGATTTTAATTGATTCTTCTGGCTTCATATTAATCCTCCAAATTAAATTCCTTCTTAATGGAATCGTAATCAATGAATACTTTTTTTCTTTTTTCGCATTTCTCGCATTCCAAAATAGCTTTCTCAGTATCCAACTGATACCAAACCAATTTGTATTTATGCGGCTTGCAGAGACACTTGATTTTGCAACCACTCTTTCTCCATTTGTTGAATTTATTGATTGTTGCGCAAAGTAATCCGTAAATAGTAACAGCAACTACACACGTTCCAAACGCCATAATAATTTGTTTTATCACTTCAATCATTCTTCTTCATCTTCTCCAACTTTTTCTCAGCTTCTTCACGAGTAAGGAATACTGTTTTACCAAGCTCATATCCATGAAATCCATCAAGATTAGGATATATTCCGCTATTTAACATCCAACTAAAATAAGCTTCGTGCATATCAACTGAAACCATCGTGATTCTCAATTCCGAAATAAAATTTCTTGTCGGAACATATACTGTATCTCCAACCTTACACGGCAATTTCACAAGCATTCCATGTTCTTCTGCGTCTTTGTATTCCTTCAATTCTTTCTGCATTATCGCTAATTTAGCAAGCTCTAATCCAGTGAATGTACCGTTTTCTTTGAGTTTCTTTAATTCCTTTAAAGTGCCAATATCTTTATAAGACTTTAATTCTTCAAGCCACTCTGCGATCTGTTCATACTCCCTTACATATTGATTGCATATATCTGCGTGTAACTCATTTGCATCTTCTGAACCCATATCTGCATTCTCGATACTCCATTTATAACGATTTGCAACTATCTTTGACTGTTTAATACCATCATCAATTAGAAATCTCTCCATCTACTTCACCTCTTTCAACTTCTCAACAGCCAGCTTCAACGATTCTTTAATTTCCTCTGTTATTTCATGGTCTGGAATCTTAATTAATTTTTCAATAGCTTCAATAGCTTTCTCTTCGGGTGTAGGAACTGTAGTTCTACCCGATGCCACAATTCCAAGAATTTCGTCAATATTGTCTTTCCAGTTTTCTATTTCACACAAATATGCGTCACACTTAGTGTTATTTTTGCTCAATACACATTCTGAACATTTACGATTACCGCATAAAGAATATATATTGGCAATCCACTCAGCAAACTCTCTTGCTGTCATTTCTTTCGCTCCGAGAAGTTCTGATGCTTCGTAGAAAGCACAATTTGAGTTAACACTCGCTTTATAAATAACATTTTTGTCTTCGTAAAATCTTAAAATGTCTGGAAAATGTTGTCTTGGTGATGGTTCGCAATTGTTTTTCGAATGCCATTTAAATCCCTGTTTTTCAGCTTCTTTAAGTAATTTCTCGTTTTCTTCTGGTGTTCTAACCAGAACATATGTATTTTCTAAATTAATCATCAGAATCAACTCCTCCTGCAATCTCATCAATACACTGGTTCCATCCCTCCGCAAAGCCAGCATCAGATGTATTGGCTGGATAATCTCCATTATCTTTTTTCGGCAAGTCCATAAGCGGGCACCAATCTGGCTTTGAGCTTAAGTCTTCGATATATCTACAATTTATTTTACAAAAAGAATGGAATATTCCACCGTGTAAAACACATGATTCACAATTTTCTGGTGTATCTATCACTAATACTGATTTACTCATCTGATTCCTCCCTATGCTTACATTTTAGGTCCTCTAAAAATTACTATCATTGACGGAAACGGTGCACTATTCTTGCTGTCTCCGAATTTTAACCTTCCTCTTAAAAATCTAATCTCAGATCTGTGATATACAAAATCTTGAAACCACTTCGTGTCTGTCCTTGCCGGAACTAGCAAAACAACGAGCGTATTCTCTTTATGTCCTTCCTGATAGCTTTTTTCAACCCATTGATATATTTCTCTTCCGTAAGGCGGGTTGCAAAACACTCGCATTCCTCCCCAATCCTGTATAAGACCATTTTCATTTTTAGTAAAAAATTTCTCGCATTTATGGTTTTTTGCGTCCGCACATGGGTCTAGTGTGAAATCAAACTCTTTGTTTAATTCATCGAAAATATATTTAGGTGTAGCCCATTGATCGGAATTGCTGCTAAACAAACTTTTTTCCATTTTGCCCTCTTATTCCTCCCACACTCCCAACAACCGCATCCTCTCATACAGTACAGCGACGGTCTTGCGTCTGTATCCGTAGAAGTCTTTTGGATTCATCGGGATATATCTTTCTCTGCTGATTTTCCTGTAACTTTTCCGGTGTAGGATATTCTCAATAACCATATCCGCTATCACCGTGTTTTTCGGGCAAGCTGACAAGGCGGCACTGGAAAGCAGGTATCCATACTCTGCCGGGAAGTCTTTCAGCATCGTATTCAGTTTTTCAATGTCCTCTGCCGGAATACCGTAGTCTTTCAGCTTTTTATTCCTTGTCAGCATACCGTTCTCCTTTCTATTCGTCTGGGTGGTGCTTGTCGTACATGATCGCCACACATGCAAGACCAACCACTCCAAATATGGTTCCAATGGCGAATCCTAATAAGAATGTAATCATGGCTCGTCCTCCTTATATGGTTCTGGATAGTCCATCCATGCAACTACTGTTCCGCCTAAAACTTTTTTATCCGTTTTCCAAATTCCATCAGTAGTATATGCTTGTTCTACCAATACTGTTCCATCGTCAAATACAACTGTAGCAATTACATATTTAGATGTTTTTTCGAACATTCCTCTTTTCCAGTTATCTGTTCCTTTAAACTTTACAAATATGGAATCGTGTTCTTCCGGCATCCTCTCACTGACTGGAATCCACCCGTTTTCTTTCTCGTCCTGTGCCAGAGCATCCAGAAGACTATTTACAATATCCAGCGCACTCCCTGGAAGCCCATGCTTATACTGTGATTTCTTTTCTATCTCAGCTTTGTATTGTTCTAATCTGGTTCGTACTCTGCTCATACAACCACCTCTTCAAAATGCTCATTTAGTATTTCTTGTGATATCTCAATCCATCTGTTAACATTTACTCCGTCAAGATGGATTTCTCCATCAATAATTTTTTCATTTCCTACTTCGTAAACTTCGCCAACCTCAATTTCCATGTATCCGTCAACGTAAAACCCATCATCGTCATAGCTATCTAACATGAACGCCTTTACGCACTTATATTTCATGCTTCCACCTCGCTATCCTCTGGCATCTGGAACGTCATTCCTTTTTTGAGCATTTCTCCAAGCTCTACTGCATGTGCTTTGTTTTCTTCCGTTTTTTGCTTCATACTTAATATCCTACATACTTCTGGAATTACATATTTTGTGTATTCCGAATCTCCATAGGCTTCCTGGATCATATCCAGTACCTTCATGGCTTTTGCTTTGGTGGAATATTCTCCGAGAGGATAAGTACATCCGGTAGTGTATGATGTTATAATTGTTTTTACAGATCCTTTCGCAATTTCAATTCCTTCCAAAGTATTAAAATTAATCAATATTTCGCTATTTTGACTTCTGATTAACATTTTGTGTCCTCCTGTTTCTTAAAATCCATCTTCAAGTCATAAACAAACTGGCAAAGTTTCTCTGCGATTTCATCTGCATTTTCTACATTCGCAAGCTGTCTGACATACTGCTTACCACATATAACGCAAGTCAACTTTCTGATTGTTTCCCAGACTTGCCACGAGATAATAGATGAATCAAAAGCATCCATCATCAGAGAACTTCTTCTGTTCCCATTCTTATCTCTAAACCACTTTTCTCTCGGTACTTTTAATGTGGTTGCAACATCTTCTCTGGTAAGGCAACCTTTGTATTTTTCGTCAATACGTTTTTCCAGCTCGTCCAGAAGTTCCTTCTTTTCCTGCCCTGTCATTGCGTCCTCACTTTCCATATCTTCTCAAAATTTCTGCAACTGCATTAATATGCTCTGACAGTGTATCTAAATCTTCATCTTTGATTGTTCTCAGCCCACGTTTCGACTTAAAATCTTCAATAGCATATACGCCTTCTTTGATTTCCTTAAATTTCTTTGCCATTTCACTTTCTTTTATGGCATCGGAATCATATTTATAAAACACTTCATTTTTATCGTGCTCCCCAAACTTGTCGGTTTCAATTTTAGTTCGTTTAGGAGTTATACGAATGATCTTCGTAGGATACACCATGACGTGTCTAAACCCTGATCCAAATCCACTCCACACTTCTCTTGCAATTCCAACCACGTCTCCGACTTTTAAATCATCTTTACTTATCGGATTTAATTTTCCCATTTCCATCCTCACTTTCCCCATGTAAGCAACTGACACGCTATTGTGCAGTCCTCCATGATTTCTGTATTTATGTTTCCTCTGTCTGGTTCTAATTCGTCCAGGAATACACCGTTTATGCAGCTATGACCAATTTCTCGCTCTTGTCTGGCTCTGCGCTCAAATACTTCTGGAAAATCAACTCTGATTTTATTCCAGTAACCCATTCCTCCTTTCAGGCATCCTACGCAGTTATTGTTTGGATAGCCTAAATCGTACATGATCGGACGTTTCAATCCCAATTTGTATGCTATTCCATGCGCTTCCTGTTTAGTCAATCCATGTTCGATCAGCGGAAATTCATGGTCGTAATCACTCAGCGCTTCGCATACTCTCTCTGCACGGTTCTTTTCGTTTAGATCATATCCCCATACGTAAGTGTGATGATCTGGGTGCTCACGCTCCCATTTCATGCGAACCCTTTTCTTTAATTTATCTGTACAAGGTGCCCCGAATGGAGTGTTGATACATCTGGTTTTTTCGATCACATCATCCACACTGGAATATTGCTCTGACTGAATTATCGTTATCTTTCTTCCCAACAGCTTCTCGCAATCATGTAAGAATCTTAGACTGTCGGGATGCTGATTCGACACGTGAGTATAAATAATCTCATCAACATCCTTTGCTAGATAACACGCTACAAAACTGCTTATTCCTGTACTAAACCAACATACTTTCATAGCACTACGCTCCAAATCTTCTAACCAATTCTTTATTCAAAACTGGGATTCTCACATCTGTTTCAGATTCCAATTCCTCAATCATGCTCATAAAGCTTCTTTCGCCACGGTTCGCTTGTCCCACAAACTCATTTGCACAATTGATTACGTCTAAAAGCCTTTTTGTCGAAAATCCATGCAGTTTTCTTAATGCCAACATCATAGTTACGGAATTGATCGTATTTGCCCAGTCATCACCAGTATTGAATCCATCGTTATAGGCTTGATCTTGCATGATTTCCAACTCTTTACGTGAGTTCTGCATGGCTCTGGCGAATGCCTGTGACATTTGGTTATCGCATTCCAACACCCTATTTTTCTTTGGTGCTTTCATCTTTAATTTGCTTCCCATATTTTTTCCTTTCGTATCTGTATTCCGTCAAACGGTATGCTCTTGATACTCCCGGATGTTCTGTGGCAATCAGAGAATCCATCTCCAATTGCCGCATATGTCTCTAGACGGTACACTTTGTAAGGTCTGTTCCATCCATGATTTCTTCGTAAGAAGGCATATATCCGTGTTTCTCAAAATACTTCACCAAAAATCTGTAAATATCATTTCTGGCAGATTGTCCCTCATTATATTTTCTCTGACGGTAATTCATAGGCAAAACGGCTCTTCTGCCGCAGTATTACTTTTTTCTGCACGCATTTTATTTAATCTTTCCGCAGCTTTCTTCTTCGCTTCATCGGAATATTTTCTTGGTGGATTGATCTTAATGTAGGAATATGGCAAGTGAGCGAAAATAGATCCATCATTATTTCTGGCAAGAATTTTCACATCATCTGGAAATTCCTTTTCTAATTCTTCACATCTGTTCTTCCAGGAACTTCCGTTCTTAGCGGTAATCCCTACATAATCTCTTCCTGGAATCCACTCAATTACACATTCGTTTGTGTTTTCTGACACAAAACTCACCTCTATTCATTTTTTTATTTTTTATCTTTGGAATTTAGCCAGTAGAACTACTGGTGTGTTAGAATCAGTGATAGTTTTCTTCATTGAGTAAGTCGTTGAATTTTTCCAACGCCTTAATAGATACTTTATTATTTGCTTTTTCTGGTCTGATTGATACATTTAAGTGAGTATCAATGATGTGTTTTAGTTCTCTTGCAAGGGTTATTTTGCCCTGTTGGATTCCATCTCTATATCCTTTTGCCGGACGAAATTCATTGATTTTTTCTTTTCCTTCTCCTTGGCTTCCAGATGTTTTATTGTATCGGCATTGGTACCCTTTTTTTGTGTATTCCAATATCCAATACTGTTCCATATTGTCAAGCTGTTCTACCGGATAATGGATAAAATTTATTTTCCACCCATTCGGGTTTTCTTTACTGTAAAATCCTCTCTTCTTTATTGATAAATCAATGTGCTGATACCCAGTAAGATGAGAACACATCCGTTGAATTATATGTACTGCCTGACCTATATAAAAGTATGGGATTTCGTTTTCATCAGTTCTGGTTAAAAAATATATTCCGCTCTCATCATCAAGCTTCGGATTGATTTTCAGAAGCCTTTTTCGGTTCGTTGCTTCAATGGCTTTTGCCTGTCTAAGCTTTTTATAATTCAACCGGCATCACCCCTTTTCAATCTGGTCAATTAGTTTCTTGCATTCATCTTTAACATAGGCAAGTGAACGAATTTTGCAATCTGGATCTTTATTTAATTCTCGCCAGCAATATCCCATTATTTTAAGCATTTTTTTGAAGCCTGGTTCTTCCCCGAAATACTGTTCTGCTGTCTCAATATCATAACCATCGAAACAATGAGCGCAGTCAAATCCAATCCACCATATATCATCATCGTCACAATCGTGTAAAAATGGTTCTGAATAAGTAACTCCACCATGGCAGTCAAGATAATCTAAATCATCAACACTTTTCTTTGCCAGCTTATGGCTGTTAGGTATTCCAACGTATCCGCATCTGTATGCTCTCGGCATGAACAGAACTACACACGGATAGCCTTTATACTCGAATTTGGTTTCTAAAACTGGTTTCATTATTTTCTCTCCTTTCTATCCAAATGCAACCTGTCCATTATTCTGCATATAAATCATCGGTGAAGCCTTACGTTCTCCGATTTTCAAATATGAACAATTTGCTTTTACTAGCGCTTCTGCTACAACCGGCACGACACTATTTCCAATTCTTGCTACCTGTTTTGCAATAGGGTAATTTCTCCACTTGTAGTCTCGGTCAATGATGTAATCTTTTGGAAACCCCTGCATCACCTTTAGTTCTTCTGGCTTTAACATTCTGAGAAAAATATCTGATATGATGTATTTCTCTCCATGAATATCAACCAGAACATTTACCAGCCCGAACCTGTCTTTTGTGGTAATGGTTCCAAGCGGCTCATTCAATACCTGTCCACATCCTGTCCCATAATATTTAACCAGAAAAGCGGATATCACGCCAAAATGACCGGGTGAAGTAGTAATCGTATGCAGTGGCTCGTCACATCCTTGACCGATTCCAGTCTTGTAATATTTCGTGATAAAAGCTGTCACAAGTCCATATCTGTTTGACGTATCAATGGTCTTAATCGGCTCTGTCAGTAATTGTCCTCTGGAATCACCTTCTCTAGTTTCTCCATGATACTGAATGATAAACGCCAGTGCATCTTTATTCTTTACAATGTATGGTTCTGTATTATCAACGATATATTTCTTAATTCCATTTGCAATGCGTTTCTGTGTTGCTTCTGCCAGTGGCTTTGAACGGTCAAATATACTTTTGCCTAAATCTGACCAGTCAATGCAATCTCCGCACTGTTCATATGGTTTCAGACCGTCTGTTCCAAAACGATTATGTGTAGGCTTTGGCCATATTATCTGCTTTCCATCCCTACGAAATACCGCATACCAACGTTTTCTTGTAGTCGGCGCTCCATAATCCGCAGCTACGACTTCTCGGCTATCAAATTCATATCCAATACTTTCCATTGCTGAAATAAATTTTCGGTAATCTTCTCCGGCTCTTTCTTTTATTGGATGTCCTTTGTCATCAAGCGGACCCCATTGCTGAATTTCTTCCACATTTTCCATAATTATTACATCCGGAAGAATTTCTTTGGTGTGTTTATATACCGCCCATGGAAGAATGCGAATCCCCTGTTTTCTCGGCTGACCGCCTTTTGCTTTTGAATGGCTTGTACAGTCTGGAGAAGCCCACATCAATGCTACGTGCTGATTTCCGACATATTTCTGCAAATCTACTTTGAAAATATCTTCTGTCAGATGTAGCGTTCCGGGATGATTAGTCTTGTGCATTAGAATTGCATCTGGATCATGGTTAATTGCTATGTCTACAGGTCTACCAAGTGCCATTTCAATGCCTACTGATGCGCCGCCTCCTCCGGCAAAGCAATCTATAATTAAATCTTTCATTTCATCTCCTAACTAAACGGAAATTCATCTTCCATACCGCCTAAATCCGGCACATCCATGAAACTAGGTTCTGGCGGCGGTACTGGCCGTGTGTCTGTTTCCTGTGTTTGTGGTGACTGACTCTTTCTTTCTGCAAATTCATGTTCTGCAACAAGACAATCATTTGAGTAAACTTTTTCGCCATTTTTGTTCGTATAGTTTCCAGTCTGCCATTCTCCACGCACATTTACTTTCGTGCCTTTTTTAAGATATTTCTCTGCGAATTCTGCATTTTTTCCAAGACATACACAAGCGATAAAGTCTGATTTTCTTTCTGTATTCTTTTTCACTCTTCTCTCGACAGCCAAAATATATCTTGCAATTTTGGTGTCATTTGTTCCCATTCTAATATCTGGGTCAGCAGTTAATCTTCCAGAAAGAATAACAATATTCACAATTTATCACCTCTCAATCTGAATGTCGCACCTGATAAGTGCGTGTTTGATTTTCTTTGTATTTCCTGTTACGCTTTCTTCTTTCCCAATAACAAAGGAAATATCATCTTCTGTTACGTCAAATCCTTTTGTCTTGATGTGCTCAACAAGGATTTCTTTGATTTCATCTGTGCAAATTCCGATTGTTATTTCCAATGGTGTTACCTCCCTGGTTTGTAAGCTGGTGGCATTGGTTGCCATGCAATGACTGGGTAATACGCAAACCCATACGCTTCTACGCTTCCCCATTCGCTGTCTCCTAAATAAGTAAGACTTGTTGGTAAAATAGCCCCCTTAATTGTAACTGTATATTCTTTCCAATCTCCGGGATTTTCTCCTTTGTCTGGTTCCGGCGGTAACTTTAAATCTGTTGGAATCCACATATCCGCAGAGCTGTAGGAACAAATCAGTTCTTCAACTTTCTTGATTGCATCATTCCAACCTTTGTCGTACTTACATTCCTGTTCGGAAGGTTCTGATTTTTTCAGTTTGTCAAGTGTTTTTAAGAAGATTTTCATTAATAATCATTCTCCTTTCAATCATTCAGTCGAATTGTTTTCCTTATCATCTTCAACTGCTTTCCAAATACAATCCATAACAGATGCATAATCAAGCAGTATTTCCCTTTCTCTGATGTTTCTTCCGTCTTTTTCATGCCAATCTCTCACTATATAAAGTTCGGCATTTGCAGAAAGAATATCTGTTTTCATGTCCCAGTATTTAATATGAATTTCATAAGCTGCATTTTCAGAAATTGGATTTACATAAATTCCTTTTGTTACTTCTTTCCAATCTTTCAAACCAATTGTTGCCATCTATTTCTCCTTTCAAAACGGACATAAGTCCAAGTTAACTTCTAGCCCAGGTCTTGCAATCTGAACCAGTGCATCATCCCAAACCACCGCTTCTTTTATTTCATTCAAAATCTGTTCCGGGTCAGCTGTTTCATTACTCAAATGCACCAATGTTACCGTCCTTAATGCTGCCGTATGGTTTGTATTTACTAAGCTTTTGCAAGTATCTAAGGAACAATGCCCTTTAAGCCTGTGCGTGTAATTTTCAGCTGTTTTGTCAACCAATTCATTGCAATAGTTGCACTCAATAACAAAGTGGTTCAGTCGCATTGCCTTGAAGTTGTACTTGCAGTATTCAAAGTCTGTCATGTACAACAGCTTTCCCATTTCTTCATGTTCCACGATATACCCATAATTGAAACACGGAATAAGTTGCCCTGTGTCCTTATCCCTTGTAGTATGCGGCAAATAGAACGGTATTACAGTGAACGAGCCAACCCGGAACGGTCTTTTCTCTGGAACTCCTTTCATCAATTCGCCAGTGATTATTTGCAGATGTTCCACGGTTTCATCATTGGTGTAAATCTGAATACCTAAATTCATCAGATTTTTAAAAGATTCACGGTGATCACCGTGTTCATGCGTTAGAAGCACACCAGAAACATCACTTGTTCTGTAATCAATGGCTTTTAAAATGTCTTTGTATTTGCATCCGCAGTCCAGAAGAAGCATTTCTCCGTTGTTCGATTTCAGAACATAGCAGTTTCCATGTTGGCTTCCTGTGTTTACCACTCGCATGAACATTTTCATCACCTCGCTTTCAATATGTAATTTGTGCGGCGTGTAAGGAAATTCTTAAATCCTCCAATGACTTTTTGGATTTTTTAGAAGGTTCTTGTCCGCTTAAGATTAGTCATAATTAACGTATGCTTGGCTAATTGCTTCGCTTTTGTGATAACTCTTAAATCTTCATTTGCCATCATTTATCATTCTCTGATTCAAAGATTGAAGAAGAAAAGATACAAACTGGGCGAACACCAATTTCGTTGAGGTAAAGGCTGCTGTCAAAACTGCCCGAAGGGGAAACAACGGTATTCGTTACACTGTAACCATTTGCTGGTGTACTCCATGGAGTAAGCAGCCACCACCATTTATCCATATTTGGAAGGAATTTTCTGTATTTTCGGTATTCATCCACCGTCAACATCGAAATCTTATCTTTACAATGTCCGTATTCTGTCTGGCCGTCCAAAGAAAGCAAATCTCGATCAAACTCAATAACTGCATCTTCTCCAAACTCGTCCGTAATTTTTTTAAGAAAACGAGTATTTAACTCATTTCTCAGTTTACTCAAAATCCAGTTATTTGAAGCTGAATCAAATGTTCTTTCTTTTCCATCAAATCCATTCAAAATGGCAAAATATCCTTTTTCTGTCTTATCCAGAATCAGCCATTCCATACCTGCAAGTTCAATAGCTTTTCCGATTTCCGGCTTTCCGATGTGCTTTTTCTTGAATTCCGTGAACTCTTTACTTAATCGGGATAATTCATCCTCAAAATATTTCAGATTTTTCTTCATAATCATTCCTCCGCCTTAGATACAAAGATATTAGATTTTAAGATACAAGCTGGGCGAACACCATTTTCGCTGACGCAATTGTTGTTGCAAATAAGGCCCGAAGGGGAAACAACGGCACAGGCTTTCTCCCATCCACGTTCTTTCGTTGACCATGGCGATAATGTCCAATACCAATCGTTTAAACACGGATTCGGTGTGATATCTGTATATCCGCGCGCTTCATCAAACGTAATCGGTCGAATTTTACAATCAACAGTCCCTAATTTCTGTCCATCCGCAGTGATAATATCTGCTGTGTGTGTTTCGATATTTTCTGCCCCGAATTCTTTTTCGAAGTCTTTCAGAATTTCAGTGTCACACAGTTTCTTTACCTTTGATGTTTTGTAATCTGAGGTATCACCAAACTCTACATTTTCTTTCACCAGATCAAGCGAAATAATTTTCGTTGTATCTTCATACTGTTCCAGAACCATGTATTTACGCTTTCCGGTGGTCTGGAACACATCTCCTCGTTTCAGTGTTGATAACTCAACCTTTCCAGATTCTTCCTGCTTTTCCAAGAGTTCAACCAGTTCCTTTGCTTTCTGTAAAATTTCTTTATTGTTCATATCACATTTCCTCCTGCTTCATAAAATCCGGAATTTCTGGTTCTTTACCTGCTGCCGGGATTGGTTCTTCTGAATATCCGTCAGATTCCACAATAAATTCCTCACTATTTGCTCTTTCATCAATTTCATTCTGAACTGCTTTTTCTGGATCAGTTTCTACTTCTACGTCAGCATAAAAAGCATTCTGCTGTGTTGGATTCTCGAAATCCAGTTCAATGTGCTTGCACAGTCTATGTAATACAGTCTTTTTGTACATTTCCCCTGTGAAGTTTTTCCAAGCTGGACTATTTGAAGCCTTACTGGACTTTCTTGTGTTTTCAAGGTCTGCCAAAGTCATAGTATCGTAAGCCATGCCACCATCTTTATAAAGAACAACTGCGAATGCTCCAATGATTTTTCCATCATTAAATGCTTTTGGATTGAGGCTAAATGTCTGTTCTCCATTTTCGATGGATTCCTCAAAATCATCACCCTCACGAACCAACTTTGCATAAATATCCTTTATTGGGCGAATAGAGTATTTCTTTGCCAGCTTCTTCGCCCCTCTGTAGTCCGTTTGGTAATTAAGTTGATTTCCATATGGAACCAAGTAACACTCTTTTGAATAAAAATCCAAGCCCAAATAAGCGCCCTTCATCAGTCCAGATATCAACTGTGCTTTGCTATATTTCTGCAACTGTGGATTATCATTTACCAGAGCAAGTGCATTCTGTACGAATCTTGCCTTGTTAAAATCTTTCGGGAGTGCTTCTGCTACTGAATTTAACTTTTCAGTAAGAGCTACGCTAAATGTCTGCGGTTCCTGGTTTGCTACCTGTGTTGTTTCTGCCATATCAATTCTCCTTTTTCTTTTTTATATTTTTCTCTTAGGTGCATGCATAGTGAATTGAAATATATTGTTCTATCCTCTATTGTGCTATTATGTATTATCCTGCTGTGGCGAAATCTCAATCCACCGTGAATGCACCCAAGAGTTATGCTCAGTGGCATATGAAACAGGATGAAGTGTTGTGTCCTGTCCTGTTATTTGCTTTATTGGAATTTTATATCCTGTTGTGATTTCCGGGCATTCACCCGGATTCATATACCACCGATAGTTACCAAATTAAATGATAGTCACATTGTCTGGGTTGATGTGATATCTTCCGTTTCCATTTGCTCTCTGTGTTCCGATTCCAATGTATTTTCCACTGGTTTCAATCAGCTGCAATACTGTTTCATATGGAAATACAATGTCCGGGCAAGATACTTCAATAGTAGTTCTCCAATTATGGAACACATTACTGCTACAAAGAACCGGGCTTGCACTGATTCCAGAAGTCGGAACGATCTTATTTACCACCTCAACAGATTCAAAGTTTACCGGGCAAATAGAACCTTCGATTGAAAGAGAACGCTTTATATCTGTTCCTTTCTTTCCTGTGGAATCTTTGAAGAAAGTAATAAATGTTTCCGTGAATGATTTCTTGAATGCCTGGGTAAGAATGCAAGGTCTGTTGTTTGCCATGTAATCTTTCCACTCTTCCTCGGTGTAAAGGGAAATATCTTCATCGTGAAAATTAATCGGTTTCTCCCAGTGAATACCAGTAATTAAGCCCTCCCAAACATTCTTGGGCTGATTGTAAATAGCTGGCATTTTGAAGCCCTTGTCCTTGGACTGCTTGAAGCATTCAGCCTGTTCGTAGTAACGGCTTCTCTTGTGAAGAATGAGGTCTGTGTCCCCGATTAACTCAACTCTTAATGTGGTTTCCTTTAAAGGTTCGATTGTGATGTTTTTTGCCATGTTGCTTTCCTCCTAAAACAAATGATTTAATTTATAGTTTTTGTTTGCGCAAACACTCAAACAGATTAGTAACGCTATGCTGTAATGTAATGTTTTATACTGTCATGTTGTGTTCTGTTCTGCGAAACTAATCCGCTTGAATCTTTGTGCAAACTCCAAATGTACTTAGCAAGCAGTAGAAAGCTTGTCTTGTGTTGTGCTATTGTTTACTGTATTATTTTGTTCTCACATATAAGATTTTATGGTTTCCTATTATGACAGTTTCTACTGCCAACTAAATACATTTGGTTGAGTTGAACACTCGGTAGGTAATGTGAAATATGCTATAATATCATGTAGTATCCTATTCTATATTGCCCTATGGTATCGTTTTTTGTCCTGGTAACATTTTCATGTCACCTACCCAATATTCAATTTCGGAGGGCTGCTTTGCAGACGATATAAAAGTCATATTGTCTTGTGCTGTAGTGTTTTGTCTTGCGTTGTGTTATGCTGTAGTGTTCTGTTATGACGGTTATACCGCCTATAAAACAGTCCTCCGTTGAAGTGTTGTGTTGTATTGTTTTGTAGTATGCTATTATTTCCTGTTCTATGTTTTTTTGTCCTATAGTAAGTGTTCACAACACTTGTCACTCTGCATAAGCAAACGGTATACTGGGTTATAATGTTTTGTTCTTTATTGTACTATTATGCGGTTTTCTGTCCTTCTACTTATGCAGACTGATAAATGCTGTGGTTTCCTACACTCATAAACCTGTAAAATTAAGCGAATATTTTGTTTTAAGCTATCTTGTCTTGTTCTGTAGTATTCTTTGCTTACCCATTTTACAGGCATATCAACGTAGGAATTTCGCCGCTACTGCACTCATATACCTATAAGAGCAAATATATATATTCTGTTTTATCCTGTCCTGTTGTTTGCTGCATTGATGTGCAATGTAATGTATTATGTTCCTACTCCTATAGGCATATCAGCACAGTAACGGCATTCATGTTTAATTAATCAATTCCCAAACCTCTTCGTATTCGGAAATATTCTGGTATTTCTGCTTCACTGAAAGAAGTTCATTCCGGCAACGCTCTAAAAGTGCTTCGTATTCATCTGGCTGTTTCAAAATAAGCTGTGTTGGCTTATATCCGCTTTTTCCATCTGTTTTGTAAAACACTCGAATTGCTGTCGGCTTTGGCTTGTTGTCAATATCCTGTTCCACGATTTTCAACTGACAAACTATCAGTCTGGCTTCGTGGATTCTGTATTTTTCAGCTGCTATGGAATCATCCCATGTGAAGCATTTATGTAATTCTGTGCTTTCGTCCCTTGCTTTCTCAAGAATCTGCTGTGGTGTAGCTGATTCCATCCGATCGCAAATTTCCATGATTTCAGACGCACATTTTGTAGCATCTGCCTTGAAAAAATGTTTTCCCCATGTTGCTGTTAGCATTTTCCCCTCCTGTTTCTGCGTAGGTGCCTGTGTATAGCAATGAGAATTGTTCTATACTGTGTTATTCGTTGATTTTTTGTATTTAGATGTTCTTTGATTTTTCGTTCTTTACAATCATATATTTTGGTATAGTGGCAACTTTCATTGCCATACAACGACACCTATGCTTTTTGACTTTTTATTTAAATTTTTCTCACTCTCAAATCATCGTCCGACACTCTTAATACAATCATCTGCTGTTCAACCCTAGGAAGTCTGTTTGCGTTTACACTCTCGCTGTTGTCAACAAAAATCGGCAAATTCAAACCGTTCAAAGCCTGTAAACCTCTAAGCAAATCAATGTCACACAAGATTTTGTCAGAATAATTCAAACCATCAAAGTAATTCACTCCATTACAGATCATCTTGCAAGTTTCCACTGGATTTCCATCAATCGTGTAATCAAGAAAACTGAACTGAAAATGATGGAAAAATGGATTGATTTTCTCAGCCAGTGCCTTATTCTTCTGAATTGAGAAGTTAAGAACGGTGTCAATGTTCTTTTCAATATCAGCTTGTACCTGTCCAAGTTTTCTCAGTTTCTCGTTCAGTTCGGCTACTCGCTTTTCTTTTTCTGTAACTGCTGCCTGTGCAATCTTGATATCTGCATCCAAATTGGAAATCTGTTTCATAACATTGCTGATCTGCATTCTCAATTCCTGTTTCTTTCCAGGAACATCATCAAATGATTTCAGTTTCTCTTCAAGTTCTGCAATTCTCGCTGTAACCGCAAGATATTCTTCATCATTTGTTATATCTACAGATTCTGGAAGCTCCGTAAACTTGGACTGTTCTTCCTCAATCTGATTAGTAAGTTCAGCAACTTCATCCTGTGCCGCACTGATTTCCGACTGTAATTTGTTGATTTCCTCGTTAGTTTTCTTTAATTTTGCAGCAGATGTATTTCCAAGGTCACAGACATATTTAAGCTTTTCCTGCTTCTCCGGTTCAAAGGATTCTTTTACTTTCAACTGTGCTTCAATTCTGACTTTCTTTTTTTCTTCAAATGAAGATTTCAGTTTGGAAACTTGTTCTTCTGGCAGTTCCTGTCCACAAGTCGGGCAAATGGTATCAGAATCATTGAATGTTTCAGCTTCAATAGCTTTCAGTCCAGAATCATCCCACTCCATTTCTTTGATTCTCGGATAGTCCTGTCTGGCTCTATCCAAGTCAGCTTTTGCTTGTTGTGCTTCCCTTATGTGGTTATCCAGTTCCATTCCAATAATACGAATGCTTGATTCCTTTTCTGATTTTTTTAACCTAAGTTCGGAAACTGTATCAGAAATGAATTTTTGTCTGGCTCTTAACCATTCATTCGCTTTGCTAACCAGACCATCCCTGGAAGATTTCAAACCACAGATTTCATACGAAATACTGTCATAGCCCTTTGCTGAATCTTCAAGAATCTGTTCCTGTTCTTCCATCCTGGAAATCTCCGCATTAAGCTCCTGCTTTTTGGATTCCAAGGAAGAAGTGTCTTCTGCTTCAACGCTTCGATTGGTTTCATATGCAATCTCCGTGTTTTTGGCATCCACCTTTTTCTTCTGTGCATTCAGTTCTTTTCGCAGTTTTTTTAATGTATCTTCTACGGAATGCCCTTTTGTGATTTCTTCCACATGTGCATATTGTGGATTTTCTTCCATAAACTGCGCCATATCAAAACCAGACATTTTTTCCAAAGCCTTTCTGGATTCTGCTGTTGACTTCTGCAATGTATCCAGAAATGGTTTTGGATTACTGCACATCAGAAGCGTTGAAGGCTCTGCTATTGATTGAATAAACTCGGTATAATCCTTTGATTTAGCCGGGAATCCGTCAATTTCATAAGAAGTTTCATTTCCATCGAATACCTCTTCGGATTGTCCCCTCGGTTTTCTCCACTTCTGTTTTGTGATTTTGCGGATCACTTTTTCTTTTCCATCAATCGCAAGCGTAAGCTCTCTTATAACATCAACTTTTGGCACTTCCAAGCCATTTTCTTTTCTGCGGATAGAAGTCGGTTCTGTACCATTTGCCATCTTTCCTGTCAGAACATCCAAATATGCGTCCTGTAATGTGGATTTTCCTTCTCTGTTTCTGCCGGAAATTTCTGTTCTTGGAAACAAATCTACAGACTTACTCGGAAACTTTTTGTAATTCTCCAAGTAAATTTTTTTCACTTCCACTTTCATGCTCGATTATCCTCCCTATTGATACCTCATATGCGGTTCTGATCTCTACTTCATCACCAGATAATTTTTTATGATAAATCCGGCTCTGGATTCTTCCGATTATTTTTACGAAATCTCCAACCTTGAAATCAGCAGCTTCTCTGGCTTCTTTCAACCATGCTAAGCACGGAATATAATCTGTTCTTCGCAAGTCATATTCGTTGCAAGCAATCATTAAATCACAGATTTCTTTTCCACTTGGTGTTCTTCGGTACACAGGTGGCTTGCAAAGATAACCTTCCATAACGAGTTTATTTTCATCGTCTGTGCTTCCATCACCATCCAATAATGTTTCTGCTTTAACTTCCAATATTAAATGTGATTTTCCGTTTTCCTTTTTATTGTATGAGGTGTATTTTCCCTCAATATAGATGTGTTCTCCAATTTTCCAGTTTTCTGCCATTCTTTCTGGTATTGCTACTGGAAGCAAATCTACGTTCCCGCTGGTACGCTTTGCACCAATATAGAATCTTACGAATTTTTCTCCGTCCTTGAAAAACGTTCCTGGCTGAATATCCATTATTACGCCAAATATCTGAACTTCATTCTTATTATTCTTCATCCTCCAATTTCTCCATTTCTTTTACGGAAATCTCATATACACTTTCCGTTTCTTCCCCATTAACATAAACATCACGGCTCATTAACCTGCCAGTTACTTTAATGTAATCATTTCTTTTAACGTCTACCGCCAGATCAGCACCTTTTCCCCATAAAGTACAGCGAATAAAATCCGCTCTTTCTGAATGATCTCTTGGAATTGCCACGAAAAGATTTAAAACTTTCCTGTGTGTTGCTGGTGTAAGTTTTGCATATGGCTCTTTCGTGCAACTTCTAGAAATAAACTCTACTTCGTTTATATCACCTTCTGGAACCTGTTCTTCCAGGATTTCCACTTCATCAGCTGCGATATAATTAACATTGTGGTGCTTATTTGGATTTTTAGAAGTGTCCATGCTTCTGATTGCTCCTGTTACCACAACTTCTTTTCCGTTATAATCATTGTCACGTACAATGGAATCTTCTATAACGATTGGAAACATATCTACTGCACCGCTTTTACGAATAACTGTCAGCATGAATTTGTAATAGTATCTTCCGTAATGCTCGTGGCTAAATACTATTTCCCCGGCTCTGCCGGATAATCTTACTTTGTTTAATCTTTGCATTTATTTTTCCTCCATTTCTAATATAATAGGAAGAAACACCATTGAGAATAAGACTGTTGATACAAAGAACACCCCGATGGCATCAAATGATGTAAACATCCATGTGATTGAGAAGATTACTGTAAACATCCCTATCCCTACAAATATTTCTCCTATTGTCTTTACCACCTCTTTCATTTTGTCCTCACTTTCTTCTGTATGTGGTTACTGCAAGTGCAGCTGCCAGAATAGCGATAATTACATTTCTTGCCATCAGCTTTTCTTCCAGATCAGCAATGATTTCACTGGAAAGTGGCTGATTTTCTCCATTTTTTTGCATAAAAAATCCTCCTGTTATATTTTTGTTTGTCAAATACAGGAGGTTGTGTTATAATAATCCTGTATTTAACTAACTCATTCTTAGTTAGATACCGTCCTGGTTGGTGTGTCAGCACCTTCCAGGACACTTAATCTGCTTCTACAAATTTTCCATCTTTCAGCGTATAGAAAGTATCTTCCTTGATATTTTTCCCATCTACTTTTGCTGATTTAACATCTACAATATGATATTCATGATTGATCTCTTTCCACTCTGCTAAAACAATAAAACATCCAATTTTTCCTTTAGCTTTTGAATTAATTCCTGTAGCTAATGCAATACTTTCTTTTCCTTCTACAATTGCCGCTGAATAATCTCCGGTATTGGTTGCCGCTGAATAATCTCCGGTATTGGTTGCCGCTGAACGATTTCCGGTATTGGTTGCCGCTGACTGATATCCGGTATTGGTTGCCGCTGACTGATCTCCGGTATTGGTTGCCGCTGACTGATTTCCGGTATTGGTTGCCGCTGAATAATCTCCGGTATTGGTTGCCGCTGACTGATTTCCGGTATTGGTTGCCGCTGACTGATATCCGGTATTGGTTGCCGCTGACTG